>SDBT01012678.1_pt1 | contig 13541 bp, 11 predicted proteins | sample 2277101 | NCBI WGS metagenome assembly SDBT01 (sample SAMN10404973, study PRJNA504765) | marine sediment metagenome | isolation source: marine sediment core GS10_PC15, 103 cmbsf | place: Arctic Ocean: Southern Knipovich Ridge | collected 2010
AGACAATACCGGAGGCGAACAGGATTCCTTTATTTGCAAAACTATCAATTATGCTCCAGAATATTCCGGAGACTGCTTTTTGTTTTAATGTCATTAAATGGAATTAAATATTTTTATTGTTGAAGCTATGCTATATACAAAAACCAAGCTATATTTAATTAAATGCTAACTAATTTTCCTTTCTTATCTACTTTGCCTACGATTCTAGCCGGATTGCCAATAACTAATGAGTAGGGTGGTACATCTTTCGTTACGACAGCGCCAGCGCCAATTAGTGCGTATTCGCTAATAGTTACACCGCAGACAATTGTAGCATTGGCACCAATCGAAGCTGATTTTTTTACCAGTGTTTTAAGATAGTGTCTTGCACCTCTTTGAGGAAATTCAGATCGGGGTAGTTTAATATTAGTAAATACCATTGATGGACCACAGAAAACGTAATCTTCTAGTTCAACTCCCTCATACACAGAAACATTGTTTTGAATTTTTACATTATTCCCGATTTTTACATTATTACCAATATTTACGTTTTGTCCAATACTGCAGTTATTACCGATTTTGCTACCTGATTGTATGTGTGAAAAATGCCAGATCTTTGTTCCTTCACCAATAATAACATTATCATCAACGCAGCTTGATTCATGTACAAAAAATGATTTTGACATAATTATTTATTCTCCAACAAACTATTTGTTGCTAATTCAAGTATCTTAATTACTTCAATAGCACTTTCAGAATTATTAAGGGTAATCTGATCTCCATTTAAATGATCAATGAAATACTGTAATTCAGCAGTAAGGGGCATTCTATCATCGTATTCAATATGAAATGTTGAACCGCTCCGCGGAATCGGTTTACCGTCTTTCCAGTCAATACTCTTATCATATAACACTAGCGGTTTGCCTTCAATAGAATCTTCAAATCTGATCATACTTTTTGATCCAATAACCACAAAACGATGTTCTTTAAAAGGGTGTAACCAACTAACAAAAATATGTCCCATTATTCCATCCGGATATTTCAAAGTAGTAATCGTTGTATCATGAACGCCATGTTGTATAACATCGCTGCCGCGAGAAGTTATTTTTTGAGGAAAAGAATTTGTGAAATATTGGTATAGTGCAATATCGTGTGGTGCAAAACTCCAAAAGACATTTTCTTCAGTTCTTATCGTGCCAAGATTCAATCGATTACTGTACATGTACTGAAGTTCTCCTACGGTACCATCATCTATTAACGATTTGATTTTTTGAAAAGCGGGATGAAATAATAACACATGACCAACCATCAAATTTACGTTTTTATCAATTGCTAAATTGTGTAATGTAATGGCATCATCGCTATTAAGAGTGAACGGCTTTTCAACTAAGACGTGCTGATTATTTTCAATTAAAATTTTAGCGATCTCAAAATGTGATTGAGCATTTGTTGCAACCACATAACCATCATAAATATCATCCAGTGCGTCATCGACGCGATTATAAACTTTAATAGTTGGATATTTCTCTTTAAAAATATTTAATTGATTATCATCTTTGTCAACTAAACCGGCCAAACTATTCAATTGATTTAATGTGTTGATGTGATTTTTGCCCCAATTCCCGGCTCCCACAACACAGATTCTTTTATTATTCATACTGATCAATTTAATTTATATTTTATTTTTCTCATAGCTCTGCTATATAAGTCCCAAGTCATTGACGGAACAATTACGTTTTAATCTTGTAAATATATACATTTAAATATATCTAATAAAGTTAGCTGAAAACGCTTATTGGGTACAATTCATAATCTAGAGAATCGAAATCGTGCAATTTTCAATTATAGTATACAATAGGTATCTTAAAAATATTGTAAATTTTGTTTTAGAAAGGGAAAAATAAATACTAATGGATAAAATGACAGAATTCGATTTCAGAAATCTTCTAACTAAAATAGATCAGCATTTTTTAGTCAAGAAAGTCGGCTCTCATGAAAATGAATTTATAGCTCAAGGAACACTGATAGGAGGTGGTTCTGTATCAGATATTAAAAAAATATTAAAAAAGGAGCCATTTTCTATAGAGTTTCATTCGATTGAAGATGAATTACAATTAAGGGCAAAATACAATAAGCCAATTGTGATAAAATTCCCTAAAATTCCTCGCATAAATTTGATTCTGTTCATATTAACGATTTTTACAACTTTACTTGCCGGTGCCATAATGGAAGGAGTCAATCCATGGAAAAATCCAGTAGGGATTCTACATGGTTGGCCGTTTTCCGTTACTTTAATGCTCATATTGGGTTTTCACGAATTCGGGCATTATTATTTTGCTCGAATGCACAATGTAAATGCAACCTTACCATATTTCATTCCGGCTCCAACTTTCATCGGTACCTTTGGTGCATTCATTAAAATAAAATCACCAATTTATCGGAAGGATGCACTTTTGCAGATCGGTGCAGCCGGTCCAATTGCCGGTTTCGTAGTAGCGGTTCCTGCATTGCTAATTGGATTATCGCTTTCACAAATTGTCGAAATTTCATCGGCTGATATTGGAATCACTTTAGGTGATTCAATATTAATTAAATTCCTAACAGTGATAGTTTTCCCAGGTCTCAATAATTCCCAAGATGTTATGCTCCATCCTATCGCTTTTGCGGGATGGATTGGATTGCTCGTCACAATGTTAAATTTACTGCCAATTGGTCAGTTAGACGGCGGCCATATCGCCTATGCGATGTTAGGTAGAAAATATGATAAGGTTTCAAAGTTTGCACTTTTAGCGCTAATTCCCATGGGACTGCTTTCTTTAAATTGGTTAGTTTGGGCAGTGTTGATTTTAGTACTGATGCGAACGACAAAACATCCTCCCGTTAATGATATAGACGTACCTTTATCCGATAAAAATAAAAGAATAGGGTACATTTGTTTAGCAATATTTGTTTTATGTTTTATTCCAATTCCATTTAAATAATATGCGGTTCTTTTGGTTGACGATCTTTTCCTTTTTTACACTGCACGGTCAGGCAAGAATTGGAGATTGGAATTCGTTCACTTCACCATTGAATGTTCATGAGATAGTTGAATATGAAGAAAATCTTGTTTGTGTAACTGATGGTGGATTATTACTTTATGATACCAATAATCAATTATTTGAAAATCTTAATAATATTGATGAATTAACAAGTACAAAACTCAGTTGTTTAGCATTCGGTAAATCCGGTGAATTTTGGATAGGCGGAGGAGAACCAGAGGGATTTGTACAAATTTATGATATTGATTCGCAAAAGTCTATCAAGGAATTTGATTATGATATGACAGAAATAATTGATTTTGCCATTAGTGATTCGGTTGTTTATGCTGTATATCGGGATAAAAATGATTTTGGAATAATTGAAATCAGTTATCTAAACGGTGAATATATTCACAAAGATCTTTATCCTAATTGGCCGAACGGAGAAAAAATATATAATATTGAGATTTTTAATAATTTTGTATATGTCGCCACAGAAATCGGTTTATATCAAGGCAACACAGGTGCCGATCCGAATAATTGGATCAGACCTTTTCCCGAGTTGAAACAAGCAACTACAAATCTATTTCTAAGACAAAATGAATTATATTGTTATTCTGATAACAAATTGTATTTAATTGATTTAATAAATTTAGAATTATCAATTGACTATTCACTACCTGGTTATACTTTGAAAGACTTTACGGTACAAGCAGATGGTACTATCATCGGCTTGGATGAAAGAAATATCTATTATTTTAATAACAATAATATTGAACAAATTAAAATTCAAAAGAATTCCATTAATTCAATTAATTTGTTAAATGATGATAGCGTAATATTTGCTACAAATACAGGATTGGCCTCTATAGATGGTAATCAGACACTTAAGTATTTGATCCCAAATGCTCCTTTAACCAATAATTTTCAGGCAATTACGGTACTTGAAGACGGCAGATTTGTTGGTGGATCAAACTTAGGTCTTGCTATTAAAGAAACAAATGGATGGCGAAATATTGTTGAATCAAAGGAAGACGTAATAATTCAGACCGCTAATGATTATAATTATTTTATTGCAGACTCAATTCCGGTTGATTTTGGATCTTCCATTTCCAAATTAGCGCAGGGATCGGACGGTTTATTATATTGTGCAATTGAGGGTACTTATCCGTATCCTCGTCGCAATGGCGGAGGAATAATAATTATAGATATCGATAATCCGTATAATTTTACTTTAATTGATACTACCTATCTTGACTATTTTGCTGATGAATTTTTAGTTGTGAAAGATATTGAATTTGATCGTGACGGCAACCTTTGGGTTGCCGATGCCTTTGCCACCACCAAACACGAGCCTCTGCATATTAAAACAATTGAGGGTAAATGGAATTCGTTTAATGCTAATGATGCGTTTGGTGCAATCGGTTTAACCCCAAGTACGGTTGCGATTGACGCATGGAAACGAGTGTGGGTTGGGTCATTTCAAGATAGTGATAGAAATATCGGTTATCGCGATGGAGGATTGGCAATGCTTTCCTATTCCGGCAACCCGGCTCAACCTGATGATTTCCAATGGTATAAAATCAATATCAATTCAATTAGTTCAAATAAAACGATTTGGTCATTGGCAATAACTCCCGAAAATCGATTATATATGTTAACTCCAATGGGATTAACTTATTTTGATTTACAATTTTCAAATGATGACCCAATTAAGTATGAGAGTCCCCGTTATTATTTTCCGAATATTTCATTCGGACAGGAATCTGAAGTCCGGTTAGATGTTAATGGCAACGCTTGGACAGTATCGGCTTCCGATGGAATTCATGTTCTTAAAAATAATTCAACTTATTGGCCTGACAATTATGAAAATATAATTGTCGAAAGCATCAATACCGATAATTACCCATTGCTTTCGAATAATGTGTCAGACATTACTTTCGATGATTCAAAAGGGATCGCATATATTTCAACAATTCGTGGAATAAATTCGTTCCGTATTCCATTTGCTATATCAAAGAAGAATTACTCCGAGTTAAAGATATTCCCAAGTCCCTTTCATATTCCGGCTGAGAAATCTTTAATTATTGATAATTTAAAGGATAATTCTTCTTTAAAAGTTATGACTATAACCGGAGAGGTAATTCGTAGTTTAGAATCAAAAGATTTAGGGATTAACGGTTACCAAATTCAATGGGATGGAAAGGATGAAAACGGTAAATGGGTCGGAAGCGGAGTATATCTCTTGGCGGTTTACACCGCAAATGGATCGCATGAATTTGGGAAAGTAGCAGTTATCAGGGAATAACTTACTTTCTACTTCTAATCCGCTGATAACCTGTTTCTACATACTCGGGCATTAAGCCAAATTCCTGTTCAAATTCTTCGGCAATTTTACGTATCATCCCTTTGCGTGTTTTGTAACTCAAAAAGGAACTTTTCATCGCAGTAATTGTCATTCTGCGGAAATCATTCAGATAAAATCCAAATAATTCATGAGCTAAAGCAAACTCTTTTGTTAATGTAGTATCAGAAATCAATCTATTATCAGTATTCAATGAAATACGAATACCTTGATCATAATAGTATTTTGCTGGGTGATATTTTAATGATCTTACCGAGCGCGTGTGCCAATTAGAAGTAAGACAAATTTCCAATGGAATACGGTGGTCATTTACATAACTCATCAAATCGTTGTCTTCTTTCAAGCGTGTACCGTGCCCAATACGGTGCGCGTTACAATAGTGAATCGCCTGATGTATAGAAGCCGGACCATACGCTTCTCCGGCGTGAATAGTGGCATTAATGTTATTGTTCTCAATTAAATAGAACGCTTCCCGATGGTCTTTGGCGGGAAAGTTCTCTTCCACTCCTGCAAGATCAAAGCCAACAACCCCTTTATTTTTATATTGAATTGTTATATTAGCTAATTTTAACGAAACCTCGGGTGATATATTTCTAATACCACAAATAATGATGCCCGATTTTACTCCAAACTCCTTTTCTCCTTGTTTTAAACCTACTTTAACCGCATCGATGGATTCGCTAAGCAACATTCCTTTCTTAGTATGCAAGATAGGGGAATAACGGATTTCGATGTATTTAACATTTTCTTTAGCTACATCCTCAATCAATTCAAAAGCGATACGCTTCAGACTTTCAGGAGTCTGCATTACACTTAAAGTTATATCGAATCTGTCTATATATTCTTCGAGCGTAACGCGGTTATTACCTATAGTAAGAGCCTTTCGCAATTCATCAGAATTTGTCGAAGGCAATTTGATTTTATCCTTTTGAGCAATATCTAGAATTGTCTCAACTCGCAAACAGCCATCAAGATGGCAATGTAATTCTACTTTTGGTAACCGTTCTAATAATTCAATATTTATTGCCATAATTGTTTATCATTTACTAGTTACTTATCACTGTTTTTGACTAACTAAAGTACGATACAGCCAATACAATACGCCAATAAAGAAGAGTGTACCCAACCATGTGATCATACCGAACGTTGGCCACCAATCTTTATTAGATGTTATAAATATTGGCACAGCGACTAAAATTCCCATGATCGCTTCACCGGTAATCAATCCCGATGATAACAGTAAACCGTTTCTGCGGGTAACTTCAGTGGCACCTTTTTTATTACCAAAATGTGAAATCATTCCACCAATGAAAATTGGTACAGTCAATTCAATTGGTAAATAAATACCTACCGCTACTGCTAATATCGGAACGCGAAAATCCGAACCAATCCGTTCTTGTCTAAGATCTAATAAAATTATCAGGACACCAATTATTCCACCTAATATGACCATTGTCCATGGCAGATTACCCTGAAATACACCTTCCGCCACCGATTGCATCAATGTTGCCTGAGGAGCCGAAAGAGTCGGAGAACCAATCGTGTAAGCGGTATGTAATATATCAAGAACGAGTCCTAATACAATTGCCGCACTAATAGTACCAACAATTTGCATAACTTGCTGTTTCCAGGGGGTGGCGCCTAAAATATAACCGGTTTTTAAATCTTGTAGATTATCACCACCAATTGCTGCTGCACAGCAGACAACAGCACCAATTAATATCGCGGCTGCGGCACCCTTAGCCGAACCGGCTCCTAACAATGCTAATAATAACAAAGATGAGAACAAAATTGTTGCGATGGTAACTCCGGAAATCGGATTATTTGACGAGCCAACCACGCCTGCCATATAAGCGGCAACAGCCGAAAACAAAAATCCAAAGATCATCATTACAATTGATAATAGAATTGCCATCCAAATTGATCCAAGTATTCCGTAGTATAATAGAAATACAGGAATTAATAAAACTAATAAGGCATAACCTACATATTTAATAGGTGTATCCTGTTCCTCACGTGCCAAACTTTTTCCTTCTCCAGCATATTTCATAGCGTTGAGACTTGCTTTTATTCCAGTTACTAAAGGATTAGCTAACTTGAATAACGACCAAATTCCCCCAACAACCATAGCGCCAATTCCGAGATATCGAACTTGCGTATTCCAAATATTTTTCGCTGCTTCAAAATAACTGCCTTCATAACCGTAAATTGCTGAATATATAGGAATTGCGATCGCCCAAGATATCAATCCCCCACCAACAACTAATATACCAATATTCCTTCCAACGATATATCCTACTGCAATCAAAGCAGGGGAGAGGTTAGTACCTAATCCAAATAGCGCGCCTTTGCCGATTGGTAGTTTTATTGCGCCCGCAATAACTCCTGACCATAATTGAAATCCTTGATGTGCCAGTTTCATTAATCCGCCTACAAGTCCGGCTAATCCAATAAGCTTTAAACCACCTTTGGCTGATTCGGCTGCTTCACCCTCTTGGTTTCTATCGCCAGCTTTTAAAACAGCCGCAGTAGCGATGCCTTCCGGATAAGTTAATTTTGCTTCCACGATTAAGGCACGACGTAGCGGAATTGTAAAAAGTACACCGATCAATCCGCCGATACTTGCGATTTTGGCAACTTCAAAATAATTGAATTCCGTCCAATAACCCATTAAAATAAGAGCAGGAATAGTAAAAATAACACCCGCAGCCAACGATTCGCCTGCCGAAGCGGCAGTTTGTACAATATTATTTTCGAGTATATTGGAACGTCGAAATAATCGTAATACTCCCATCGATATAACGGCGGCCGGGATTGACGCAGATACCGTCATCCCAGCAAACAAACCAAGGTAAGCATTTGCCCCTGCCAAGATCATCGATAGTACAATGCCAAGAAGAATTGCTTTAATAGTGATTTCCGGAAGTGGCTTTTTAGACATTGGTTTTCCTTTAATTAATTATCATTAAAAATAGATAGAAAATATTGTAATCAGCAATTGGAAAACGAATCGATACATATTAGTAAATTTTATTATAAATAGAAATTTATTTCGTAAATTCTGCACATACTTGGGGTGCTGTATTTAAATAAATCAATACGGCTGAGAAAATACCCTTAGAACCTGATATGGATAATACCAGCGAAGGGAGGCAAAAATGTTAACCAAAGTTAAATCCCGGCTTCTGTCGGAGAGAAAATATTTCTTCACAATCCTGACTTATTTAGTCCTATTTTCCACAGTATTTTGTGATTCTTATGAAGTTAGCGGTCACATTTATAATAGTATGACCTATAAACCAATAAGTGGTGCAAATATTATTATTGATAACATCGGTACAACCAGCGATGAATTTGGGAAATTTAATATTAGTATAAACAAACAGTCACAAATAAAAATTATAATGATTGGTTACGAATCGGAAACTATTGATTTTACAACAGAAAACGTTGATATATATCTTGATCCGAAAGTTTTAAAGGGTATTCCGGTCGAAGTTAGTGCAACAAGAGTTATTCCTGGTATTACTCCTGTTGCTTATTCAAATTTAACTTCAAGGGACGTGGCGGCACATTATTCTGTTGAGGATGTTCCAATGATATTGAGTACTGAACCCGGCATTCATGCGTATAGTGAATCGGGGAATGGTACCGGATATTCTTATGTTTCCATACGAGGATTTGATCAAAGTCGGATTGCGGTAATGCTTGATAATGTTCCGTTAAACGATAATGAAAGTCATCAAGTTTATTGGGTTGATCATGGCGATATTCTAAGCGATGCGTCCGACGTTGAAATACAAAGGGGAATAGGTAATAGTTTATATGGAGCAGCTGCTTTTGGTGGCTCAATTAATATTCAAACTAAGATAGTAAGTCCTATCGAAAAACTGACCATTGGTGGACTTATGGGATCGTTTAATACATATAAGGGACGTATTCAATATTCATCAGGTGACAGATTTGGAAAACGATGGAGTTTAGCTACTCGACTGTCATCGATCAAATCTGATGGTTACAGAGATTATTCAAATTCTAACCAAACGGCATTCAGTGTGGGAGTAGAACATCGCACAGCGAAAATGACTAATCAATTCCGAGCCTTGCTTGGCAAAGAAATAAGCCAATTACAGTGGGATGGAATAACCAAAGATATGTTAGCTGATCGCAAATTGCGAATAGGGAAAATGGACTGGACGGTGCCATTTATCGATGACTTTTACCAGCAAATATATTCGTTGAATACTCGTTATAATTTAAGCACGCATATTACATTTCGTAATGTAGCATATTTAGTAAAAGGTTCGGGGTTTTATGAAGTAGAAAAATTTGGTAAAGATTATTACTCGTACAATTTAGATATTAGCAATGAACTGACCGATGAGCAAGAATTAGCTATGGAAGCTGATTTTCTAAGGAGGAAATGGATTCAAAATAAATATTATGGTGTTGTTCCAACAATGACTATCAATTATAATAATTTGAGGATGGATTTAGGTTTCGAATCGCGTATATACTCAGGGGAACACTTTGGTGAAGTGTTAGATGTTTATGATCCCGTACTTCGCGCAAAATTACCTGAAAAATATAGATATTATGAGTATCTTGGGGAGAAAAGTTCATTCACAGCATTTGGTCATATTGTTTATTCACTTTCAATTGGATTGCATTTAGTTGGTGATGTACAACTACAGAAACATGAATGGTCGTTGGATCAAAAAGCGATAGGTCACGCTAACGGCTATGATTTAAATGCAAGTTGGTCATTTACAAATCCGCGTTTTGGATTTAGTTACGCCATTTCAAATGCTATTTCTATTTTCGGGAATTATGGTACAGCCGAGAAAGAACCATCAGATAACCAAATCATTGAGGCGGATGATGTTTGGGCAGAACCAAAAGAAACCGCTTCAGAAAAGATTATTGATGAAGAAGCGGGAATCAATCTACTTTATAGAGATAAATATCTGAAACTCAATATTTATCGAATTGAATATTTTAATGAAATATTATCGGATATTTACGATTTTACGGAAGGTGAATTTGATGTTAAGTCAGCCGATAAAACTAGACATGAAGGAATTGAAATTGAAGGTGGATGGGAAATCAGTAATTCATTAGCCCTAAGATTTAATGGTGCATGGAGTTTTAATAAGTTTAAAAGTGGTGATTTTAACGGAAACTCACTTGCAAATGTCCCTGATCAATTAGCTAATGTCACAATTGATTATACACCAAAAAAAATATATGGTTTTATGTTTTATGGAAAATATGTTGGTAAACAATATATTGATGATACCAATACTCAGGATTTGGCGATTGATCCATATCTTATTATTAACTTAAACGCATGGTTGCAGATTGATCAAATACGTGTAACAGCTAGAATTAATAACTTGTTTGACACCTTATACGCAAATTATGGTTATAGTTATTACGGTGGATATTATTGGCCCGGAGCAACACGGAATTTTAGCTTAGCAGTTGATGTTCAGATATGAGCAAATTTTGTAAATATATGTATTATAGGTAGTTGCATTGGTCCTATATAGAATAAGATATTTATTAACGTATAGTTATCTTATTTTTAAAATCTATTAATAATAAAAATATTAATTGACTTAATATATATATATCGTATATTTACGATATACGATAGGATAAATAATGGCATATTCAAAAGCAAATGAATTTGATACTGAATTAATCGAACTGGCACAGTTTGCTAAAGCAATCGCCCATCCGGCGCGCATACAAATATTAGAGCATTTAGCAGCGAAAGATACCTGTTTTTGTGGTGATATAGTGAAAGAATTACCATTATCACAATCAACTGTGTCGCAACATCTAAAAGCTTTAAAAGAAGCCGGTTTAATTGAGGGTGAAGTAGAGCCACCTGCTGTTTGTTACTGTATAAATACAGATAAACTGGAAAAAATATATAAACAGTTGAGAGCATTATTTTCAAAAGTATGTAATTGTTAAATAATTAGGAGCTAAAAATGGAAACTAGTACACATATTAAAGAAATCGTTAAGGAAAAATATGGCACAATAGCTAAGGAGTCCAATAAAGAAAAGGGATGTGGTTGTTGCGCTGATTCAAAAAAGACTGTCGAATATTCTTTTATTGGAGATGATTACAGCAAATTAGATGGTTATTCAAAAGAAGCTGACCTTGGTTTGGGATGTGGTTTACCAACAGAATTCGCTAAACTTAAAAAGGGTAATACAGTAGTTGATTTAGGTGCCGGTGCCGGTAACGATGTATTTGTAGCACGATCAATAGTTGGAGATACCGGTAAAGTTATCGGAATTGATATGACCGAAGAAATGATTGAGCTTGCTAACAAAAATAGAGCTAAGCTGGGATATACAAATATAGATTTTCGTTTAGGAGAAATTGAAGATTTACCGGTTGATAAAGATTCAACCGATGTTGTAATTAGCAATTGTGTTTTGAATCTTGTACCCGATAAAGAAAAAGCATTTTCTGAAATATATCGAATTTTGAAAAATGATGGTCATTTCTGTGTATCCGATATTGTTTTAAATGGAGATATTCCGGAAGAATTAAAGAGATCTACCGAAATGTATACCGGCTGTGTTGCCGGTGCTTTACAAAAAGATGAGTATATCAAAACTATACATAATGCCGGTTTTAAAAATGTAGAAATAAAGCAATCAAAAACGATCACAATTCCGGATGATATTCTTAATAAGTTCTTGACCGAGGAACAATTAGCACAATATAATAACAGCGGAATTAGTATTTATAGTATAACGGTAGTAGGCGAAAAATAAAGGCTATTTTAATCCTCGATTAAAGCTAAGGTCAATTCAGTAGCTTTAAATACAAACTTATCGCACAATTCAGAACATTCATTTATAATATACTTTGCCTGACCCTCATCTGTATCTAAATCGCAACCGGTTAGCGTATAGCATTGTGTTGAGCCAAATTGTTTATCAAATTCTGTTATTAACTTTTGCACTTTTAATTTATTTTCCTCGCGGGGATCAGAAATTCGGCTTCTGCCATTGATCATATTTATTGCAAGTATTCCTCCTGATATTGCACCACAAATACCATCAGTATGAGACATACCACCGCAAAACCCGGTAGCTATTTTAGGGATTAAATCAGATCTTATTCCTTTACTTTCAGCCACGGAAAGTAGAATACTTTCTGCTCAGCAAAAACCGGAGTTGAATAGGTCAACACTTCTTTGTGATGTTTTACTATTCAATTAATATTTTCAGTTAATATCTTTGCAATATTTTCCAAACCAATTTTATCTTCATTATCAAAGCGATTGTAAATTGGGCTATCAATATCCAAAACACCAATTATTTCTGTTTTATTGAATAATGGTATAACAATCTCAGATTTTGAATCACTATCGCAAGTAATAGGCCCCTCGAAATTATGGATATTATCAACGATTATTGTCTCTTTTAATGCAACGCTAGTACCGCAGACACCTTTTCCAATAGCAATGCGAATGCAGGCAGTTTTCCCTTGAAATGGTCCTATTACGAGTTGATTATCAATCAAACGATAGAATCCTACCCAATTAATATTTGATAATTTCTCAAATAATAGCGCGGATATATTCGCCATGTTGGCGATCAAATCTTTCTCGTCTTTAATTATAGAAAGAACTTGTTTGCTTAGATCTGAATAGAAATTATTCATGCATCAATTCAAATTATTGATATTATTCTCGATATAAGAACCCCTATTCCGCAAATTCTTATCCTAAATGGGAATAGGGGTTCTTATAGTAATCATTTTTAAATTTTATTTATAGATATTTCTAACTCAAACTAAATGGCGGATATTCATCTGTTGTAAGCAGTAAAGCGTAGGCTTCAACCCGCAAAGACCAGCGCATTACTCCAACAATAAAATCGAATATTCCTTTTGGATGTGTACCTGTAAAAAGTATCGCAAACCAGGCGAGAATAACAGCAATAATTGCTCCAATCCACAAAAAGCACAACACGATCACATGTGGAATTGCTAAAAGCCATTTTACCAACGGCATCCAATTCACTAAATCATTTTTAACATCGGGGTAGGGTATATCAATATGTACTGCTTGTTCTTCATCGGTTGAGGGATAATCGTCTCGTAGTAGGAATACATAGGCTCCAACCCTTGTACCGAATTTT
>SDBT01012679.1_pt1 | contig 13540 bp, 15 predicted proteins | sample 2277101 | NCBI WGS metagenome assembly SDBT01 (sample SAMN10404973, study PRJNA504765) | marine sediment metagenome | isolation source: marine sediment core GS10_PC15, 103 cmbsf | place: Arctic Ocean: Southern Knipovich Ridge | collected 2010
GTTAGATAGGAATATCAGGGCGTTATTGGAAGACGCTAAAAGAGGTGAACCAGGGGCTGGCAGGCAAGCCAAGATGCTGATAATCCAAATGATACCTGCTTTAAGGCAGGCGATGGAAGGGCTACTTACGCCGAACAGACCTGATGAGCTTAAACCTGTCAGACCCCTTGTTCCGTTATTGAATCAACCACAAGGAGCACAACCAAATGTCTAAGAAAGGAGTAAGGGCGGTAAAAAAAAATAAATGAATATAGAATTACGCCGCCTAGTTATAGGGGTAAGAGAATGGGCATTGGAAAGGGCATTAGTGCCAGAACGAGCTACTGATGAGGTACTTGAAGCTGCCCAGAAATATGAGCAGTATGTTTCAGAGGGAATACTTGACAAAGACCAACAGGAGAAAATTTAGGAGGTAGGAACTGCCCTTACTCACGAGTTCCTATCACGGAGGTGTCAGTAATGCCAGATGATAATGAGTTTACAATTAAGGATTACGAAAGAATCATAGATGACATCGTGGACGAGTATTTTGACCAGCATAATATAAACTTCGATATGAAGGAACTGGTGAAGTCTGGAATGCTCGGTGAACCTGAAATACCGCCAACGGGAGAAGTAAATGCCATTACCCCGAATACCAACATTTGATGAGCTACTAAAGAAGGTTAAGCAGCCGAAAGTTCCCAAGATAGAGGAACTTGACACTACTCAGGCATCGGGGCTTGGTTATAATCTGCCACCTAATTGGAAACTCAATAGATTAGGGGGTGTTGATTCCCTCATTTCCCCAAGAGGTTTAACCTTTAATAACCTCAAAAGGGACGACAATGGGAAGATAACAGACTTTCAAGCCTTTCGTGGTGATAAGCCAGTTAGATTACCACAACCTATAGTTGAACCACCCATAGAACCTCCCCCAGAAGAACCACCTGTAGAGCCACCACCTATTGAGCCCCTGAAGGATACAAGGGGTGCACAACAGGCAGTGGAAGCAAAGATTGGTAGAAAGCTAACTACCATTGAGCTATTTGGGGTTAGCCCTATTCCCGAATTAGATAATACGTATTTTACTCGGGCGCTAACGCAGGAATTCTTAGAAGCACCACCACCCGCTAAGAAGATTGATGAAAAAGAAGCTCGGGCTATCTATAAACAAAGACAATTGGAGATTGATATTAAATATCGCCTACCAGGAAGTTTTGAATTCAAAGACTCTAGTGAAGAAGCCAACCAAGCATTTCTGGCAGAAGAGAAACAGGCGTGGGAAGAATATCAGGCAAACCTCCCAGGGTTTGAGCAGAGCATTGTAGGGAGAGCTTTTCTACCATCTACAGAGGGTTTTACGCCAGGTGAAATGCCTTCCGCCACGTGGCTTGATAGAGTTAGGGAACTATCCGATACACCTGGAGAGTTAATTCCATTTGTTGGCTCCTCAATGGAAGCAGGTTATATCGGAACATTGCTAAATACCGCCAATAAATTGGAGGCAGGAGAGGATGTAGGCAGGGATGAGTTACTAGCCCTATATCAGTATGTCGAGCGTGCCCAAAGAGATACGAGTTGGGGTTTTAAGGTGCTTGATGTAGTATTCAATATGATTCCCTGGGGGCTAGAGTTCTTATTGACTGGCGGGGTTTATACTGCTGGTAGGGTAGCAGGAACAAAGGCTGCCACTTTGGCATTAAAGAAATATGCTACCAAGGCTGGATTAAATTCACTGAAAGGTATTTTGAAAAGGTATGGAATAAAGATTACTGGTGTAGTAGTTGGTGGAACGCTAAGGTCAATTCCAACTGGATTAGCAAAAGTACCTGCGGCAACCCTAGAGAAACAGTTGCGAGGTACGCTAATGGGGAATGAGGAGGCTGTTTGGTTAAGTCTCGTGAAATCGGCTGGGGAAAACTGGGTTGAAACAGTTAGTGAAAGTGCTGGGGAATTATTTGCCCCGTTAGGTACTGCTGCTAAAGGGCAGTTAGTAAAGTTGGGGATATTCAAATCATTCATACGGGCTAATCCGACTAAAAGCGCCACTGATATAAGTAAGATTATGGGTAGGTTGGGATATAACGGTATAATTGGTGAGATGTTGGAGGAAAGGGTAGCTGATGTTGGACATGGTATTTTAGCTGAACTTGGACTCGGAGACCAAAAGTTTAGTATACCATCGTGGGAACAACTCAGCATTGAATTAGCAGCCTTCTCTGTGCCCGCCGTTGCTGCTGGGGTAACTCAAGAAATCAGCAGTTTACCCTGGAGCGAACAACGTGGGGCAACGGTACCAGGGGAATTCATACCAGGCAGAAAACCCACTGAAGAAGAAGCCACAGTAGAATCAGTAACCCAAAAGATAGTAGCGAATCAACCCCTTACTGCTGCTGAAAGACAGTTATATGCTAATCAATCTCAAGAGATAGAAGGCGCACTACAAGAACAGGCAACACTAGCAGTTACTCCACCTGTTACCCCAGGGGTTACAAAACCCAAAGCTGTGGCACGACATAAGATGACCTATGGTGCTGGAAAATCAATCAATTTTGTTGAGTATGAATATGCTGGAGAGCGGTATATTACAGGAACGGTAGTAAGGGGAACTGACAAATCTTTAGGGTGGTATTTTGGGAAAGGCACAGAAGGATTAAAAGAGGCGAATAGGATAGCATTACTTTCTGATGAGGAATTTTCAAAAGCAGAAGACCTTGTTAGGTATTCGTGGGCAAAAACACGGGCAACACTCTCTGAAGTAGCAATCCCCAAAGCCGAGGTTACACCTGTTACCCCAACTGTACCTGCTGTGGGGGAGGTTACAATTACTGGCATTAGTCCAGAAAAAACTACTACCATACAGAATTCAATAGCAAAGTTAAGGGATAGTGGGATTGCTCCTAAAATCACGTCTTTTAGTATTGATGAAACATTAACAGAGGCAGTTCGTGGTAGGCATACTGGGGGTGATATTGTTTTTCGTAGCGAGGGAGATATTACGCCATTTTTGGTAGAACACGAGCTTATTCACGGTTCAATAGAAGAAGTAAGAAGTATGGTTGGGGAAGATTTTATAATTGACTATGCTCAAATAGCAGGTTTCGAGGGTGCGAATTTAGCAGAGAGCCTTAAAGCTGAGGCTACGGTTAGAATTCCAATCGTAGAAGACCTTGTTCGCAATATGCAGGTTTATTTAAGTCACCCAGAAGAATTGTCAGGCCAAGTAAGATCATTTTTTGATACTTTGTCAAAGTCAATTGCAGAAGTAGCACCCACAACCCCTACTGTTGCACCAACCCCTACAATTACCCCTGAAGCAGCTCCTAAACCCGTTGTAGAGCCTGTGGTACCTGCTGTGCTAGAAGTTGCTCCTCCAGCAGAACCTGTTATCCTACCCGCTGAACCAATCGCCAAAGGTGTTATTTCTGGTACGCAGGGAATGAAAGACTTAGGGGCTAAAGAGAAGATAAGACCAGCGCGTAAGGTTTTAACTAGAATAGGGCAATGGCGAGAGTTATTTAAGCCGACACAAAAGGCAGAGGTTGAGTTACACGAAGAGCAAATAGCCAAATCTAAGATATTTGATAGATGGCAGAAACTATTGGGTAAAGATAAGGCACGATGGGCATTGGTTTCTGATGAGATAAATAAGAAGGGTAGTGCTGTTGGACTAACTGATAATGAAAAGCAAGTGGTTACCGAATACAGAAAGTGGGCTGATGAGTGGGCTGATAGAAAAGATTTATCGCAAACTAAGCGTGTTAAGGATTATATGCCCCATCTATTTGAGCAGGAAGCTACAAGGCAAATTAAAGAAGAGGGTGGCATTGACCCCATATTAGCACAAATGTTGAGCGAGAAAGTCACTAGAAAGATAACCGACCCGTTTCTTAAAAAGAGACTGGGTGCTGTAGGGTGGATTAAAGACCCCGTGGCTGCCGCTAGGGCATACGAGGCCGTATCGTTAAAGTTTGCCTACTACACACCCATATTGAACAAGATAGATACAATGTTAGCCGACCCAAATATTCCACAAAGTGTTAAGAACTATTTAAGTGGGTATTCAAAGCGCATGACTGGTGAGTTATCGGAGATTGATAAGAGTGCGAATATTACCATAAGAGAGTTTGCTGAGAAGATTAAGAATATACCCGTGCTCGGTAACTATTTCTATCCCAGAATGACTCAAGGCAATCCAATGGGTATGACATCCTATCATTTAACTGGTGGGTTGTATGGTTTGTTTTTAGGGTATAAGGCTACCTCGGCCATACGAAATCTTAGTCAGCATTCATTGATTATAGGGGAGGTGGGAGTGAGGCACTTTGCCAATGGAATAAGGCTAAGGTTTACTAAAGAGGGTAAGGCAGCAATGAAGAAATCACTAGTGCTTCGTTCCCGTAAATTTGCTTATACTGCTGGACTAGACTCCTCTTTTGCTAGCAGGTGGACTGATAAGTTTAGGGAGACAGCACTTTATATGTTCCGATTAGCTGATAGGCAGAATGTATCTGACGCTTTTTTGGCTGGATATTCTGAAGCAAAAGAATTATATCCCGAAGCTGGTGAGCAAGTATGGATAGATAGGGGTGATGAGGTTGCTGCGGATACACAGTATTTATATACCAAGATGAATAGTATGTCCTTTTCCCAAAACGCTCCAGGTAGAACTATGTCTATGTTAACAACGTGGACTGAGAACTGGATGGAGTTAATGACTAAGTGGATAAACAGAACACCATCCCAAGTCTACTTAGAGCAAGAGAGATTGACGGGCAAGGCACCCCCTACAAAGAACTGGTCTCAAACTTATAAAGCCATCACTCTTTATATGGTATTGGTTGGACTGGCATTTGCCTTTGACGACCAAACCAGATTAAAGATAAAGGAATATACGGGCATAGGGTCTTTAAGGTATTTGGCAGGTGCTGTTGGTGGTGAGTTCCCAGCAATGGAGGCTGTAGGTTCCGTTGCTAGTATGGTGGCAGGTTTCCTCACCGACGATGAGAGGATGCTTAATAGTGGATTAGCTGAATTCAAGTCCACTTTCACTCCAGGTGTTGTAAGGCAACTTGATAATGTGGGTTCTGGGGAAAAGGATTGGTCTACGCTCCTCTTCTATCTAGAGGGAAAGGACTTCCACATTAACAACCTCAAGGATAAATGGGAGAAGGGTTGGAATCAATATCCCGTTTTTGAAACTCCCGAAGATAAGACGGCATATATTAAAACTCATCCCAAACATAGGGGGTGGTCGGATACTAAAATCAGGAATCAATGGCGAGAGGATAACCCACTGCTTGAAGCCCAGATGTTTGCTGTGAGTCGGTTCACAACTCTATCTTCTGATAAGGCTAGGAAAGAAGTATTAAGACTTATCGAAGAACACAAGATTGATACAGAATTGATAGACGGTTACGAGAAAATCTTTGGAGTTGACACCAATGCTGAACTTAAAACATTTGAGGATAGAATTGGCGACTTTGAAGACCTAGTTGCTGGCGAAGAACCAAAATACTTTACATTAAGTAATTACGCATCTGAGGTTAATAAGTTAGTAAAATCCTCTGGCAGGGCAAAGATTCAAAAAGAAGCATCTCCACTAACACGGGGGATACTAGAAGCACAGGATACTATTGAGGCTTATGATGCGTTAAAAGATGATGATAAGAAAATACAGAATGAATCTAGGAGACTGTGGAGGCGAAAATATCCAGAGGCAGAGGCTTGGATGTTCCTATTGGGTAGATTTGAATCATTTGAAAGTTTTGAGGGTGCCGAGATAGCACGAGGCTTAATGGAGAAGTATGATATTCCCATTGAGTGGCTAGAATTCCCCAAGAGAACTATCAAGAGAACAGGCAGTGCTAGTGTTACACCAGTAAGTGTATTTAGTGGCTTTGGTGCGGCAAGACCAAGGCGGGCAGCTCCCACATATCCTACATTCCCGAAACCGAGAATATCTACAGGAATATCAGTCAAAGCACCAAGAGTGCCTGGATTTTAAGGAGGTTAGAATGAAAGAAAAAATAGTTTGTGTAGAATGGGAAGATGCTAGTTCTAATTCAGGATATTACGATAAGAGGAGACCTGAAGATTTTGAACCTGTGCTTGCTAGAACAGTGGGGCATTTTATCAAGAGCACAAAAAAGGCCGTAATAGTAGCGCAGGAAAGATTTTATGATGATAGGGGTAAGCCTGAGAGCGAAAGACATATTATTACTATCCCTAAAAAGATGATAAGGAAAGTTACGGAACTCAAAGGAGATTAGAAATGCCGGCAGATTTTGACAAATGCCGAAAAGAGGGTGGAAGGATTAGAACCATAACATTGAAAGGTGGTCGCTATATGAGGGTGTGTTATCTTAATGGCAAATCACATGCTGGGGAGGTGCGTCAGCGTAAAGGGAAGTAAGGTTGTGAAACAATGTATTTACCGCCTTTAAATTGTATGATACCAATTGCCAGTAATTCTTTTACCGTTTTATTAAGCGAACTGTGAGTAAACATATGAGATTGAAGAGAAGGACAAACATAGTAGTTAGAGCAATCCTCGGGATTGTTTTGTTCATCTATGTCTATGTGGTGCAGTATTTCCGTTGGTTTCAAGCAGCGACCCAATTTCTGTTCCATAAGGTAGCGACTGAGCAAAACTCGTCTTCCGTCTTTAGTTCTCTTTTCTCTACTACGACTATTATTGGAGGGGTTTTTAACCCTTCTCATCTTACCATAATAAACCGCACAGCACTTCTGGCTACAAAACTTCTTATTAATAGAGGGGACTGTTTTGAAAGTAATGCCACATTCTAAACACGCCTTGATAAAAGACCTGTGCTTTTCAGGAATGACCCTGCACAGTGCTGAGCATCTAGGGCTACAATATCGCTGGTTTTTTGAAGGAGTAGTTTGAAATGGTTTGCCACAGTGTGGACAATTTCTATCAAATCTCTTCATATGTATATTATAACATAAGTTTAAGTAAAAAGCAAGAAGTTAAGACGAAGGGAAAATGAGCGATTTGACAGAAACTAAAAGTTGTGTTATACTTAGTAAACAAGAGAAAGCTCTACTTAAAATCCTGCGCGAAGTAAGGTATGGGCAGGTAACAATTTATCTTGATGCAGGACAACCCGTACGCATAGAGAAGATTAAGGAGAGTATTAAGTTATAGCACCTTAACAATTGAATAATATTCGGCAGAGTTAGGGGTTACAGGGTTTGTGGCTGAATAAGTTGCTACGCAGGACTAAGGCACTATTCGGGTTGGCGATGAGTCAACTTCCCAGGCTAATTCTGTGAGGGCAAACGAATAGGTTGTTTCACCATAAATAGTATGATGCAATATTAAAGCACTACTGCGGAGGTGAGCACGCTTGGGAGAGTAGACACGCCTGAGTTCAGAAGTGGATGATGGTAGTGTGGGTCTTCCTGAATCTTATAGCCTCTAATTCTGCCGAATAATTTACTGGTGAGCCTGTGTTGATGGGATAACCTCCATAGCGAGAGCAGTAGGCTTAGTGGATTTGCAAGCCAACCAGTATTACTGTTAATGGAACAACCAATGGCAGTTTGAACCGAAAGGTTTGGACTGCTTTTTTTATTTCAAAATAAAAGGAGGATTAACTAACATGGACGAAATCAAGGAAGCTGGAAAGGACACTGCTCAGGAAACTGACCAGCCTTCTACTAGCGGAGATGAGACTACTTCAACAACACCCCAAACTTACACAGAGACTACCCAAAAGAAGGCTATCTCAGATGCTCTAGCCGAGCAAGGCAGGAAACATAAGGCTGAACTTGAGCCTATTACCCAAGAAAGAAACACCCTCAAGACCCAATCCGAGCAAGCCACTTCAAGGCTTGAGGACACCAATATCAGGATTAAAGACCTTGAGAAAGACTTGGATGATGCTATAGGCGAAGATGCTGATTTAAGAGACATTGCGAAAGTCAAACAAGCATTGAGGGCTGAGAGAGACCAAGCTAGGTTAGATGTTAGGGCGGAAAGAGATGCCGTTGCCGAACTGAAGAAAACCACCGAGGCTGAAAGGTTAGAGTGGGCGGGAACGGTGGCTGAGGCACAGGCTTTCAAGTTTGACGGAGAGATAGCTAGATTGGTTGATGAATACGATGGAGACACTACTGCCAACTTCAACAAACTAAAGGTTGCCTGCGACAAGGCTGGCATCAAGACTAAGGAAGGTGCTGAGGCTATAGCGGAACTCTATATGGTAAAGAAAACCGAAGAGCCTAACTTGTTAGATGACTCGGGTGTGACGACTGGGGCAGGAACAGGGATACCAACAACTAAAGTAGGACTTGTGAAGTGGATGGAAAACCACACGCAAGCAGAATACGAGGAAAAAGCCCCCGTAATCAATAAAATGATGAGGGATGGCAAAATCAAATAAGGAGATAATAAATGGCTATTTCAGCAAGAATACCCTATGGGTTGGATACCGACAAATTTATACCAGAGGTATTCGGCAAGAATGTCTTGATGGCTGCCAGAAATATACTAGTAGTTGTGCCCGCCATTGACCATACATATGAACCAGAGTTGCAAAGGGGGGATACATATTATATCCCAAGGTCGCAACTTGTTACCGCTACTGAGGTCACGATAGGAACTGAGGGTGTAATCAAAGACCCCCAGACAACTGCCCTAACCCTGACCATCGATAAATACTATGAGGCTCCCATTGTTGTGGATTATATGTCCAGACGACAATCACAGGTTGACCTTGTATCTATGTCAGAGCAGGAATCAGCTTTCGGTATTGCCACAAAGATTGACAGTACAGTATGTGACTTGTTCGCAACCCTAAATAGTGGTTCCGCTGGTTCAACTGGTAAGGGTACGGATGGTTCGGCTGTTACTGATGATGTTCTCATCGCTTGCGTAGAGGACTTGGACGAGGCAAACGCACCAGCAGAAGACAGAGTTTGGGTATTTGACCCATCTGTTAAGGCAGACATACTCAAGATAGATAAATTCGTCAGAGCAGACTACTTTGCCGCTGATGTCATTCCTACAGGTGGATTCAGGAAGGATGTTTACGGTGCACCTATTCTTATCACCAACAACCTGACGGCAAAAAGCACTGGCAACTACGGTGTTTATATGCACAAGAAAGCCCTAACGATTGTTATACAGGAAAATATGACTGTTGATAGGGTAGACCAACCATTAAAGCATCAACTCACCATTAACACAACCGCACTTTGGGGTGTGGGCGAACTCAGGGAAGACTGGGGTCTGCCAATAATGACACGATTAGCATAGGAGTAAAGGATGCCACTTTTTGACTTTAAGTGTACCTGCGGGAAGGGACGAGAAGTCTATACTTACGACTTAACTAGGATTGTAACTTGTGACTGTGGACTTCAAATGGAGAGGTTATATACTGGTTTCCCAATGGTAAAGATAAAAGGAGCAGGTGGCTATCCGTCAAGAAGGAAACAAATTCGTAACACGACTCTAAGAAAGCATCCTACGCTAGAACATCAACCTAATAGAATCTATATATAAGGAGATAAGATATGAGTAATGCACCTACGGTTTTAATGGGACTTGTGCCATTGATGCGTGCTGTAGTAAGGAGTGGGACTACCGATACGGGTACTACTGTAACCGCTGACGATTCAGGGACATTTTTCGTCAACCTAAGTACATCCGCACACACCTACACTTTGCCCGTTGTCGCTCTAGGGGCAGGTAAATGCTGGTGGTTCTACAATGGAGACGGAACGACAACTATTGCTATCACCAGTGGAACGGCTTCCGTGTTGATGTGCGATGACAATGCGACAGCGACTACCAATACCAGTGCTGCTCACGCCGTTGGCGATTGTGCGATGGTATTTGGTGATGGAACTTACTACTACTGCTTTGAACTTCACGGCACTTGGACTGCTTCATAAGGAGGGAAATATGAGCAATGCACCAACTACACTTCTGGGGTTAGTCCCCCTAATTCGTGCTGTGGTTAGAAGCGAAACCGATGATACGGCGACTGCTGTTACCGCTGACGATTCGGGAACATTGTTTATTAACCTCAGTACAGAGACAGACCACTCCTATACCTTACCCACCCTGGCTCTTGGAGCGGGGAAACACTGGATATTCTACCAGGGGCAAACTACCAGCACCATGACAATCATTGGCGGTACTACCGATAAGATGATGACTGATGATGATGCCACCGCAGACCAAAACAAGGTGGATGATATTTGCGGGGCTTCCCTCATTGTTATATGTGATGGGACAAACTACTACACCATTGAGGGTAAGGGAACTTGGACTGAAACAGGTTAAATTAAAGGCTTCTGGCTACCAAGCCTGAAAGAGAGAAATCTCAGGTAGCCAGTATAGAGGTCGGTGTATTCCGCTCCAAGCCTCTTAAAATAAATAAATAAGGAGAAATTTAATGGGACAACAAGTAAATGTATATAGGGAACTGGTAATGAAGCCAGGGGCGATTGTAACTGGCTCTTGGAACGGTTCATTTGACAGGGGTGGAACAACCTACTATGTGAATAACATCACGGGTAGTTCTACTGCTGATGGGTTATCGTGGAATTCCGCAGTAGATGAGGTAAGCACGGCTGTTACCCTATCTGAAGCATCTCGACTAATCCATCCAGGGACTACAACCAACGACTATATTATGAACACAATCGTAGTTCAGGGAACTGGGACTGGCTACTCTAGTATTTCAGCCCTGCCAAGTTACTGTAATGTTATTGGGTTGGGTGCTGACTCTAGGGGTAATGGTGCTGGTATTGCCTATCTCACCAAAGCATCGGGTACTGACACAGCTGCTGGTTCGGCAAGGGGACTTAGCCTTTACAATATGCAGTTCACTGGCAGCGGAACTGGTTACGCAATGGACTTAGCGGTGATATTCCGTTCTACCATTGAACACTGTAGCTTTGTTAATAAAAGCACTGCTGGTATGAGAATAGTCACTGGCGGTGGTGTGGTAATCAGAGATTGTGACTTTGGCGGGGATTCTGTTGCGACTGCATATGGACTTTATATTGGGGATGACTCAAGTACTAAGAACTTCAACCAATGTTTGGTAGCAGACAATACATTTACAGGGACAACTGCTGCCGTCTTCCAGAGTGCGTATCTAGCCAACGCAACGAGATTCACCAATAATCTTGCTATGGGTGGTACATATGGTATTCAGGATAACTCTCACAATTCCGATGGTATTAGATTCCTCGCATTTTACGATAAAAACTTCTGCTATGGCAATAATTCTACTACTGTAGGTAATGCGGGTATGAAAATAGGTATCCTCCCTGACGACCGTTGTATCGGAAACTGGTGCAATGACCACGGGACTGGTCATTGGTATGCCGCAACCTCATAAGGGAAATAATGCCAATATACGAATATAAGTGTGGGTGTGGAAACGAGACGGAGGTCAGACTCTCCTTTGAGGAGGCTAACCAACCGCAGACTTGCGAGTGTGGTGAAGTAATGCAGCGCAAGGTTTCTGTTGTCAGTTTTGCAATGAAGCAGACTGGCAAAGGCATGGCACTAGATACTCTAAATGACAAGCATGGAGGGATGCCAAACAAATGGTGGAAGTCTGGTGCGGAAAAGGTATCTGCTCAAGGACTATAGAGCCTTTGGGGGTTGGGCTTTAACTAACCCCCGCTTAAAAAGAGGTGTGTGTATGAAACAAATATGTTCAGTTTGTGGGGGAGTACTCAGAAATGGATACTGCCCCATTTGTCATAAGGTGAGAGTGTGAGAAAGAGAAAACTAATAGAAACTGACGGGAAACTTAAACAAGACCTGATAATTGAGATTCTTTTAGATATACGAGATATTCTAAAAAGGGCAGTTAAAAAGAAGAAAAAATAAATAGTCATTAACCGAAAAAAGGAGGTTATAGTGACAGTAAAATTAAGTAAAGGGAGTCCTTCAAGATTCATTGGGGCTTCAACAGACACAAAACCAACCAACGCCACACACCAAATATCGGTAGGCACTACTTTCTATGAGTACGACACGGGTAGTATGTATATTACCCATGATGGTACTAATTGGGTGATAAAACAAAACCAAACTACACTGGTTGATGCTGACACTGGTGTCTCCGCAGATATGTTTGGTCAACCTACAGTTTTCTCCCATAACAACAGTAGAGCTAATTGGGAAAGAGGCAGATGGGATGTATCTACCCATCAAAAAGGTAGCACTGACTATGTAGCCAATCTAGTTGGTGGACTACAGACTAATGGCATTAGTGCTGCTGGCGTATCTATACCAGTTGATGATATGCTGGTATCTGAATTTGATGAGGCACAGTGGTCTTATTTCTTAGACGCTGCTCATGCTCATGGGGTTAATATTGTTCTTTGGGCACATGACCCCGATGTCCCTTCCCGTAGAGTTGAAATAACACAATCAGGTTCATCTGCCGGAGTAGGAAAAGCATCAGGACAGAATACAAATATATTCCCCTATGCTTCTGCCGATATGTTCTACGTTGGTGAAATTGTAGGTGCCGGAACTCCTGATACTTGCCCAACTCAATATGTTAATTACCTTTGGACACAATTCCAGGCTGATAGTGTATTCTCGGCTTTTACTATATTCAAGATTACTTTTGAATTTGGTATGCTTGATGATGCTGTTACATTTACCAGTGCGTACTTAGAAGAAGTAAGATTGAATGGTCAAGCAATCAGGCTTGCTCCTGAACATGGTAAGTTCCAGAAGACAGTAACCAAGACTAAAACTCTTGTTGGTGCAGGCAACTCAGCCTTTGATGTGCTATCTGAGTCTGCTGGTTCCGGATCTGATTGGGACTTTGAGTTTGGTGGGCAGGGAAAGGTAGTTGATGCTGTTATGACGATAGCTACTACTGCCCTAACTGCCGAGACTAGCCTCCACTGCTTCGGGAAAGCACCAACTTGTGTTCTGAACGACAACGTGGCCAATACATCACCTGTTGCCGCCGATGTTCCTTATTTCTTTGGTGCAATAGAACTACCTGCTCTTAGAGATTATGGTACTGCTGGACTCTCATATACTCATGCCTCACCTAGTACCTCTGGTGGATTATCTCTTCGCTTCAATACAGATATCGTTAAGGCTATTCTCATCTCAGTGGATGCTATGACTCCTGGTAATGTTGTATGTACTATTAGCCTAACTGCTGAAATGGAGTATAACTAGGAGTGGCTGAAGGAGAGATGAGATATGGCTGATAGATATGCTGAACTTCCAATAGGGAATAGTAACTGGTCTAGCGTAAATACTTGGAAGGCTACGACTGGGGGTGCTACGGGGGCATCTGTACCTACAAATGCTGATAATGTCTATGTAAATGCAGACTCAGTACAAGGTGCTGCTGCTACCTTAACCGTGGATGCTACTGCTAATTGTCTTGATATGGACTGGACAGGGGCTACTAATACTCCTACTATTACACAAGCTGCTGACCTTGAAATATCTGGTTCACTTACCACTATTGCAGCTATGGTATGGACAAGTACTGCGTTTTCTATCTACTTTGAGGGGACTGGTAAT
>SDBT01012680.1_pt1 | contig 13540 bp, 12 predicted proteins | sample 2277101 | NCBI WGS metagenome assembly SDBT01 (sample SAMN10404973, study PRJNA504765) | marine sediment metagenome | isolation source: marine sediment core GS10_PC15, 103 cmbsf | place: Arctic Ocean: Southern Knipovich Ridge | collected 2010
ACCTAAAGTAGTTGTTATTTCGAAGTCAAAGTTTTTTGGAGTTATTCCATTTCTGTTTATGTTAAAACTTTTTATTGTAAGTCCTTTTGTAGATACTGGATTTAGATTGAATGGTTGTAAAATTGTGCTATCTGTAAAGAACCCAAATATACCAAAACCTAATGCATCAGTTACTGTTGTACTTTCAACTTGTAATCTTTGTGCCATGTTTATTAAGGTTGTTATATCATTTGCTGTATCTCTGAATCTTCCTCTATAAGTGAATTTTACACCCATCAATCCGTTATCCTGTTTGTTAATTCTTCTTATTCCATCTGGATTACTTACTGGAGCATCTTTTATATTATTTTCATATAACATACTTACACTTTCAATTAATTCTTCTGGTAGTGTAAATCTCAATATTTGTGCTGGAAAGTTTAATTCCAAGTTTGTAACAAGTAAATTTCTATTCGCTGTATCAATGTTTGGATCTGGATATGTACCTAATGGTGCACTTGTATCTGTACTATTTGATTCCAATCTGTAATAAATAAACGCATCTGCCATATTATTCTCCTAAGTGTAGGGCTTGATACCTAATCACTTGATCTCTTAATCTTTCTGTATTTGAAAACTGTGGTGCTCCCTGTCTTAAATCAACATCACCTGTAAAGAAAACTCTTCCAGCTCTTCTACTAAGTATATCATCCAGCTCCGCCAATTCCCTATCTCTATCTTCCATAAGTTTTCTAATATCATTAGCACCACCAGCTTCAAATGATTTCATATATTCTTTCCAAAGTGTTTCTGCTACTCTATGAACCGCTGTAATAATTATTCCTACTATACCAGCTTTACCAATAATTCTAAGTAATCTACCTTTTGCAAAACCTATTGGACTTCTAGTTGCTCCCATAAACTCATTGAAATTTCCTTCTGCTCCCCTAATCTGATTTTTAATAGCATCTTTCATTATGGCTCTATCCTTTTCGCCTTCATCTATTTTAAGGGTATTACTTTTTCTTTCTTTCTTTGCATTTTCAAGTTCCTTTAGTATATCAATAACCAAATCTGCCATTTCTTCTTTTGTCATTCCTTCAATATTATCACCTGTATTACCTGTCTTTCTTTTACTTTTCTTATCATCATCATCTTCATCTACTACATCATCAATATCAAATCCTATCTGTTTTGTATTTCTATCATCAAGCATTTTGTCTAAAAGATTCTTTTCTGCAAACGTCATTCCCTCAAGTTTCTTTTTAGCTTCTAATATTCTTTCAGAATTGTTTTCTGCATTATTAGCAATACGCTCAAGCTCATCTGCCTGCTCGTTCATTCGGCGAATATCTTCGCTAGTTATCCCATTTGGATCATCCAGATTTATATCATCATCTACTGGCAAATCTCATCATCCCTCAACACTGCTTCTCGTCTATATCTACAATTATAACAGATTACCTCATCATCATAAATATTTAGTACTTCAAATTCCTGTTCCCCACATGGACATTCAATCCTACCAATTCTCTTCATTTTCTTTAACAGCATTCTTTCATTAGCCCTCTTAATTGCTGTTCTTCCTTCTGGGGTTTTTCTATATTCTTTTTGTTGTTCATATATTACTTCTTTTGCAGTATATTCTTTGTCAAGATTAATATGATTTCTATAACCAACATTTGAAATTATTTTGTTTTTCATTAATATACTTTAATCACTTGTATTATATAAGCATACAAACATTTATATATAGTGTACTGTAAGGTATAATAAGTTCGGAGGTCACGGTACTTCAAGTAATGACATAAAGTGTGTTTGTTGCAACAACACGCAGTCGAAATGAAGATAGGGATTTTTGCGAAAGCACGATACCCTGAATCCGTAACCCGCACCTCGCGACTAAGGGAGAAATCCTATAAAATGGCACAGGTTAACGTGTCCGAATAAGTCCATCTCTGCGGGTTTAGCTCAGATAATAGAGCACCGAACCTAATTAAATATCTGTCGTTTCCATTCTTTAAATGCTTGATTTAATTTTTCTTGAACTTCATATTCACCACGTTCAATCATTCTAGGAACTATTTTTAAACGAGGTAAACCACTAACCATATGTCCACCACTGAATCTTCTTCTACCATCCTGAATCCAACTTAATGCTTGTTTTGTTCTTGGTCTAATCATATGATCTTCTGTTCCTTCTTCCCGCGCTAATGCAACATCAAATCCTTCTTCACTAAAATATTCATTATGTATTGTTGCTTTAATTCCTGCACTATTTACAATTACATTTTTAACTTCAACGTTTTCATATATTTTTCTACTTACACCATTTAACTCCATTACTCTAACAATAGGATCTACAATATACTTGTTAACTAATTCAGTTGTTTTAGTTTTTAAAAAATCCCTATAAAGATGTTGAAATCTTTCATTTTTTAATCTATAATCTTTTGCCCATTGTACACTAGGTATGGTCATTGTTCAGTGGTTGTAGCTCTTATTGCACTGGTGATACTTAACACAATTCCGCCTACAGTAATTGAAGGTGCTCCTCCGCTTGCTCCCAAACTTGGAGTAAAAGTATTTGGATCTAGTACAAATTTCAAGTTTATATTTTTCTCAGTTGTTGCTCCTGATGGGCCCAAAAGCATTTCAAAACTGGTTACAAAAATAACTTCGATAGGCGCATGTATTGTATTTTGATAAATCCAATATGAAAGAGTTTCCTTATCACTACTTGCACTAAAAACATCATCGAATAAATCACTGGTTAGTTTAAGATCCATTGTAAAACTATGGCTAATTCCTGCTGGATCTACTGCTAATATTCCAGCATCACTATAATGTGGTGCTCTGTCAAATCTCATGGTAAATGTCATTTGTTGTCTTTCTTTCATACGAAACCATTCAGAACCGCTTGGCTCTTGAAATTGCACAAAACCTTGGAATGTACGTCCGTGCAGACTTTGAAGGTTAAAAGGGGTTGGAGCTACCATGATAAAAGTACCATTCTATCTAATTTAAGCATTATTATACCCAAATACCTGTAGCATAAAAAGTTGTGGTGGCTCTCTCAATTTCTCCATATGAGCCTTGAGTTGTGGTTTGTCCTACTAGAAAACTAAAATTAGTCTCAACTCCTCCTCTTACAAATTTACCATTATTATCGCTACCACTTGCACTTATTGTATCAATTATTGCTTTTGTTGCTACTGTCTGCTCATAGGTAACTGTAAATTCCCCATCCACAATTAGGTGATTTGGATCATAAACTGCCCTTCTATCATCTGTATGATGTGTATCAACTGTAAATCCCTTTCTGGTGCTTAAACCTAAAATCTGTATTCTTAGTGGAGTTGATGCACTATTTACTTCTATCTGATCTCCACTCCCAATAATTCCACTTCCTGTAGTACTTGTAATATCCTTAACACTAAAACGTAAAACACTTCTACTTCCATAAATTGAATCATCAATTATTGTAGTATTCCATTGCTTGCTTTCAAAGTAAATAATACCAGTTGGTTCAATATCTGCTGTTTGTAATACGTTTAAAATCTCATTTTCTGTTGCTAATCTATCTGCTTCCTCAACTGCTTCTGGTCTAGTATATTTCATGTAGAATCGTACTTCAAATGTCTGATCAGTGCTGGTTTTCTGTACTTCTGTTATACTTGAATCGCTTTGTACTTTTCTAACCTCAACATATGGAAATACAGGAAATTTCTGCTTTTGTTCGTAATAGTTTAATGCTTTTTGTGTAGTTGGATAAGTACCAGTTTCTAATATAGCAATAACTTCGCTTTGTGTAATTGTCAATTTATGATGTCACCAAGAATGAAATTGTTAATCCACCAAAGTCATCCACAATCTTAATTTGATTTGTACCCAAAGTTGACTCTGGAACATCAAATGTAACTCCACTAACAACACCCAAATCATCTGTATTTACTACTACTGGTGTGGTTGTAGGATTGGCGGTTGAAAATGCTATTGATAGTGTAGTTAATGGTTGAAAATTGGTTACTCCTAATGTAATTGTAGAACCCACTATTCCACTTGTTGGTGTAATTGTAATTGTTCTTTCTGGTTGAAATGGTTTTGATCTTGTCCACCCGTAAACCCTTTCCAAATAATTATCTAAAACCTTTACCGCGCTGTCCCATAATAGAGGTTTTTCACTGTTTTGTAATCTAAGTTTAGCAACTACCAAATCATGTGCAATAGCCTTTAATTCTATTGGAATTGGTGGTATTGTTTCATCGGTCAGTGGTAAAATTATAATACCGCCATAAATATTCTGTTCACCCAATTTGGCTCTTAAACGATTATTGATTAAATCATCAATTTCGTGCATATAAAGTTGTATCTCATCCTTCATAGAATCGTCATTTACTCGGAGTTTTATCTTAACAGAATCGTATTCAGTATAACCGTTTTGAACCATAATATTACTTGTTAATCATTCTTTTTAAAGATTTAAATTGATCAAATTAAAATCATGCTCATCTCTAAAATGTATTCCTATCTCAACTGGATCGTGGAACTCACCTTTACATAAATGACACTTGAAAGTCCATTGCAGAACTTGTTCCATAAATTATGTTTAATTTTATCAGTTATAAATATAATGTTCCACGAGAGCAGACTTTCTGCCACAACTCTGATTGTTTTTGAGGGTGTCCGAGGATTTACCCATTTGTTTGAAATCCGCTTTCCAGTTAGTTTGCATATCTACATCTTCCTCGGATGATGTCTGCATTTCACCTACTCAGTGAGTTTCCCGTAGGATTACCCTACAGTATACGATAATATAAAGGTTTCTTTTTAAGTTTTTAAATAAAAAAAAGGGGGTTTTTCTCTTTTTACAAGTTTAATTCTATCGACTATAGGTGACTAATTCTACATGTTGCTTCTACGTTCTTTACAAGTCCAGCGATTTTCTGTGTTCCTGTAATGTGTATTGCTTGTAGTTCGTTACGTCTTTGTGCTTCCATTGTCAAATCTCTTCCAGAAACTAATCCGAATGCAACGTTTGGAATAAACATAACTGCTCTAAAGCTGTCAGTTTGTGAACCAGTTGGGATTGCGCTAGATCTAACTAAGTTAGTTCCTGCTACTCTCTCAATAGTTGCTTCTGTGATAATTGCTGGTCTTGAGAATCCAATGTAAGAATCAAGATCTGCGTCTAGTGTCAAGTCACGAATACCTTTACCAGTAGTGTATGTTATAAGGTTTGAATCATCTAAACCTTCGTCTTGGATAACTCCTTTAGCGTTTAACAATCCAACATATTTCAAAACACCTATTCCAGTGTCGTCTTCTGTTAATTGTGCGCCCGTGTTACCATTAACCCATCTATCGGTTTTAACACCTGCACCTACTGCTTTTCTGGTAGTTGATGTACCTGAACCTGCTGAATCATCGTCGTAAGCAGTCAATACTTGATTGCTCTCGTCGTTAATACTTTCTAGTGCGAATGCTCGGTTTGCTGAAGCTATAATATCAATAGGACTTTCCTCGGTTTGTTGATAGCCGATTGTAATTCTAGTACCTCTTGGATCTGTACTTGTACCAGCACTTCTGATAATTGGTCTGCTTGATGGTGTAGCTGTTGCTAAGTCATCATCTGCTTCTACAATATCTTGGAATGTTACTGCTCCGAAATCGAAGAAGAAAGCCTCATTTGTCCCTGCTGGAAGAATTTTTGTTTCACAAAACTGTCTGATTGGAGTAACTACTTTACCGCTTGGTAGTACTAAGACTTGCTCAGACATTATTCTCATAGTGTCTGGTGGGCCCGCTACATCTGCGATGTCGGCTTCTCCTGCTCTTATTTTTGTAAAGATTTCGTTATCGTTAGCGTCAAAGCTTCTGATACCTTTCTTTCCATAGTTCTCAAAGATTTTTTCTTTGTTTATTGACCATACATAAGCTGGGCTTACGTTTTGGTGTCGTTGTACAGCTCTCAACCATGCTGATGGTTTTGATACTTCTGTTTCAACTGCTGAAACCTTACCTTTTGCAAATGAGCCTTTGGCTGGCATTACATTAAGTTTTGGTTTAGCATTTTCTCGTGCTCTTAGAATTTGAGCGTCTACTTCCATTTCCTTTGCTCTCAACTGTTTTGCTAGAATTCTCTGCTTTTGTGCACGTAGTGCTCTACTTGCAGTCTCTTCTGCTTTTTGTACTCTAGCGTGATAAAGTCTGTTTCGTCTTGATTCAGATACTTTGTCACCGTCGCCGTCAGAACCACCACCGACAATTTCGGTTGGGCCATCACTAGTGTTAGTTGCGTCAGTTGCTTCATCATCACCTGTATCGAGTGTATCTCCACCCAATGGTGCTAAGTCGCCGTCTTCATTATCATCTGGAAGTGGTGCTGGTGCAATATCGCCGACATCATATCCGTCGACTGGTTCTTGACCATTCTCACTGCCTGATGCAGAACTTGCTTTTGCAACTGGTTCAGGAATTGAACGTTTATCTGCTCTACCTGTATCAGAGTCTTCACATTCACGTGTAGTGCTATTGAAGATTTTACCGTCAGGACATCCTCCACCTGCATTTTTGCCTGCTCCATTATTTGGGACAGTCTTTGCTGGTAAGTCGCCTTGGTAGTCGATTTGGTCATCGACTTCTCTAATTACTTTTCTAGGCATAATTGATCTACTTATATGTTAATTATATATAAGCATATTAAATACCTTTAAATTAGGGTATATTTTGGCTATTTCTAAATTAAATTTTCAAATTCATCTTTGTCTTTGGTTGATATGCGCACACCTTTTTTCATATCTTGAATTGAATACTTAGATAACCTTGATGATTCAACATTTGTAGTTGTAATATGTTTTAGTGCGTCTGCAACGTTTGTAAATGGTCGTTGATACCATGCGTTTACTTTACCACTTGGTAGTTTTTCTATCCTTGCATTAACCTTAGAAATATCTACCTTACTTGGATCAAGTTCCCTTGAAAACTCTTCTGGTATGTTATAATCCTTTATACCAAAAGTTAGACTTACTTCCCCATCCAACTCATTCATTTTTGACCTTGGAATTTCAATATCCATTCCGTTTACATTTTCCCTATTTATTTCAATATTAAATCCCATTCTATTGAGTTGTTTGATTATACCATTCTGGGTTTTGTTTGTTTCTCCCACCAACGTATCTTCGTTATTTTCCGTATTGTTAAACTTTACAGTTACACTATTAAGTACTGTATCTTTACTTCTATCTATTTTACTCCCATGCTCCAAGAAATGTTTTGCGGTTTTTATTGTTCTACCAATTTTCATTGGACTAAATGCACTTATTAAATCCCTGTTTGGATCAATAGGATCAATTAGGCTAAATAAGTTATTGCCATTTCTTTTACCACCTCCAAACTTGTCAACAATATCACCCTCTTTTAATGTTGCAAAGAATTTTAGTACGTTTTCAAAACTTCCTTTATTATCAATTAACACTTCTGCACTATATCCACTGAACCCCTGTGACTTCATACTGCTATCGTAAAGTCCAGTATCTTTCATGAATTGTTTTAGCATCCTAACTTCTTCTGTTTTTCCTACAAGTGCTTTCTTCATGTAAGCAGTTTGATGTGGTGTTCTTTCCATTCCAATACTTTTTATTGGTGTACCATCTTCTTCTGTCTTTGTTCTAATCTGTTCAAGTGTTAGATGTCTTGTTGGTACTACTTGTACCTCCATTATATTTTTTGGATCTTCTGGATGATAAAACTTTGCTTCTGCATATCTTGTTGTTGCATTTTGTTCATATGGTTCTTTTCCTTCTAATGCATTCATACCAATTTCAAAACCAAGTTCTGCTCTTTCCTTTTCTGGAACATTTGAATTAAATACTATAAACAAATCTAAATCACTTCCACTACTAGCCAAATCTGTTCCCTTTTCATAAGATCCTTGCATTGCTACATCATGGACTTTATCCCTAACGCCTAACTTATCTATCTCATTCCAAACTTTTTCAGTTACATCATCCGCGACTTCCTTTTGTAGCCTTTGTTGTTTTTTCTTTGGTGTTACATCTTTCTTTAGTTGTTCAACAAACTCTTCCCCTGTACCACCATCTTTACTAGCAAACTGTCCACCCTTACTACTGCCTGCTGGTTCTCGGTTTGGATTATCTTCGGTTGCTTCTTCCTCGCCAATCGGTGGCATTTTATCTCCTTCGTAATACAAAATTGATTTTTTATCACTGTCTATAAAGCCATTCTTTGCGCGCTGAATTATTGAATCTATAGTATCATCATCATTAAATATAGATATGTATCTGTATGTAGCAATATTAGCTGGTGTTGGTACTTTATCGTCATTCGTATACTTGTCTATCCTTACTAATTTAGTCATAGAATCCCTCTTTTATAAGTTTTGACATCTTCTCTAATTTAACTGTATCTACGGTATGATATGATTTCTCAGTAGGTGCACTCACCATTGCAAAATATTCTGAATGTGTTTCGTTTGAAATCAATCTTTCAACTTTGGCGACGTTTTCGCGTTCTTCATGTTGTACTCTTTTCTTTGCATTAACAACGTCATTCAAGATATTTTGATTTAACCAGTCTGCATATTCTTGATCTGTTTGTACATCATTTCTTCCATAATGGTGATTGTTTATGAGTCGATCCTTTTCCTTTTCCCATTTACCTTCATTTTCTTTTGTAACTATTTCCAAATCATCAAAATATGAACCAGCGTATTCAGTGATTGCACCTTCTCTACCAATCGCAAGTATTTTTTCCGTAAACTTGTTTACTTTAGTCCAGTTGTTTCTAACATTGTTAGACCATTGATTATGTGCTGTTTCGTGTATCATTGTGTTTAGTACATCGTTTGCTGAATCGTCACTTGAAATATTCATTGTTAGTATTGACGGTGAAAGTAATATTGGTTTCTCTTCTTTATATTTATATCCTGATCTACTACTATGTGAACCCAAAGTTCTTCCTAGCGAACCACTCTTTCTTTTTGTAACTAATGGATTATCACTCCAATATATTTTTAATACGTCTACACCACTACGTTGTTCATCTGTCATAACTTCATTCCAAAAAAACATAACTTCATCTTGCATATCACTTTTAACAGAATCATCGTGTGGAATGTTTGAATCTATCAAAGTTTTTCCTTTGAATCTATCTTCCCATTCTTCCACTCTAATTAATTTATCCTCATGTCCTCCTTCATAAGATTCATATTCACGTTTAGTTAAATAAGTTCCTCTTCTCATTTCTAACTTCCAATCCTTCATTATTGATTTAGTTATAGCGTTTTTGAATCCTCTACTACCAACTTTATGAGTGTTCTTACCAATACCAGACATTTCCAATAGATTTAAACTGTCGTATTTTTCTTTCATTTCCTTAGCAATTTTCATAGAATTTTCTTTTAACGCAGTATACTTGATTATATTCTCTTCCATTCTTCTCACACGTAGTTCCAAATACTCTTTACTATCCAAATCATGAGTTGATTCGTAATTTGGATCATCTATCATTGCTTGGTATTTTGGTATAGTGATTTCTCTCAGTTTCTTAATACGTTTTTCATGATTTTCGGTTTCTCTATCAATTACTCTATCTCTAGTTTTCTTTGATTGACTGGATGAACTACCACCTTTATCAATAAATTGCCCATCATTATCTCTAGGATGTTCTTCCTCGTTAAATCCTTCTAAGCTTTTTTTTTGATCTTCTAAATCTACGCCGTCAATAATTGGTACACTATATTGTTCCTCAATTTCTCCTTCATCATCAAATATGGTAACGTATTTCCATGTAGCCTCGTCCAAAGTTTCCACTGCCTCTCTATCATCATTAAAGAGAATTTCTATCCTTGTAATTTTTTCGAGCTTGATCAAAGATCCCAAAGCTCCTTATATGCGTTTAGCATTGCTGACATGTCTTTTTTACTAGCCTTTATTAAACCTACTGGTAATTCTCCCATTGCGTACGAGTTTAATTCTGAATGAATCTCATTTTGATATAAATCCTTCGATACTTTTAAATTATGATCAATAACTGCTTGTTCTTTAGCTGATATAGGAATTCCTCTCATTTTTTGTTGTCGTATATAGGTATCAATTTTATCTTTATAATATTCTTTCTTCATTGAGAATGATTGTGCATATTTTGTTGGTGCTGTTCCTATTTCCTTTTGCGTTTCTATGAATTTTTCAACTTTCTCTGGATTCTTATCTTGTAGGTTGTGCCATTTTGAATGACCTATCTCATGATAAAAATTATGTTCTGCTTCTTCATCATCCCATTTTGATATGTTCACAATAACTTCTCTTTTTCTATGAATATATCTTCCTCCTTGTACACTACCATATCCCTTTGATCTACTTCTTTTTATATTAAATGTATCAATAGTATCTCTTACATCATCTGGTAAATTATTCCATGCTGTCTGTATTCTATCAGCAAGTAATCTGATACTAGCATCTTCATTAAGTTTCTTATCATATTTAATTTTAGTCTTACCATGTACAAATCCGTTAGTACTTCTTGTATGTGTATTCTTACCCATTGGTATGTGAGGTAATCCACTCTTCTTTTCAATAGATTCCATGCTGGACAAATCTAACCTTGCTTTCTTTATTTGTTTATCTACAATTTCTGTATACACTTTATCTTCCCCATATGTTTCTACAATTACATCCCTAAATAGTCCTAGATTTATTAGATGTTTATCCAACTTGTCCTTCATAGCCTTTGTTCTATAATTTTCACCTTGTGGTCTTAGTTCTGGTGGTTCTGGTGTTTTTGGTGGTACGTCTACCTTTCCACTCATTCTTTCTTCTCTTTCACGTTTTGCCTTTGCAAAGAAATCTTCTCGTTTTACATCTGTGTTTTTTGGCATATCTTTCTGTTTTGCTAACCACTCATCATACTTTGCACCCTTACTCATTGTAGTTCCATCAACTGTAGTTATATCACCTTGCATCACTTGGGCTTGGGATTTTGGATCTATATTATCAATAGTTCCTCCGCCTCGTTTTCTAGTTTGCCAACCCTTAATTGCTCCGTCCGTAGTTCCTTCTTCATTTATTTTCGTTTTTTTTTAAAAGCATCATCATCTGGGCTTGTGAATTTTATATCTGGTCGTTTTTCTATCTCCTTAGTTAAATCTGGTGGAGTTGTCATTTTAGGTTGTAACTGTTCTCCATATACTTCTGCTCCTTTTTCAATTACATCGAAATGAATCATATTTGTTTCATATCCCATGCTTGGATCTAATGTATATTTTTGTACTCCATTACTATTACTTACTGTCATTCCTCTTATTCCTCTAACACTAAAACCCGCTGGTGTTGTAAATGATTCTACCAATACTGGTTCATCTATATCTATTGTATCTCCATCCCAATCATCTTTCAAATCTATTGTTGGTGGTGTTCCTTCGTCATCTTCCTCAACATCTACCGCTCCGCCTCTTGCAAGTTTATCTGTTTCTTCTTCTGCTTGTGCTTCTAAAGCATCAAAGTCTGTATCTCCTCTTTCTTCATCATCTTTATCTAACCCACTCTGTGTATACTGGCTTGGTTCTGTTTGAGTATCACCTACATATCCTTGGTAATCTGGATCTTTTGCAAAGTCTGGATCATCTTCTAATGCCTTAACTGCATGTGCTTTAAGTTCTGCTTCTACTGCTTCGATCGTTGCAATGGGAAATCCTGCATGATAAACTAAACTTACTTCCCTGAATTCTGCTCCTTTAATTAAGGTGTAACAGTTCTCATCACAAACTCTTGGGCTATCAGAATCATAGTAAATACCAAGACTTACCGCCATATCCATATCATCTATTTCTGTTTGGAAGAATGGGTGATCTACTACACCTTCATAAAATAATGTTAATTTTTCTGCATCCCATGTTAGTGTAACTTCTCCCAAAAGATAATCCTTTTCATTTTCCAAATGCTCTATCATTTCGTCATCTAAACGATCTAATTCTTGTTCTGCTCCCGCAATGTTAGAATGGTTTAATAGTAATGGTAATGTTAATCCGTGTCCTTTAGCTAGTTCTTCTGGTAGGTAAATTCTGTCATTTAGGCTTACTCCCGCATACGCAAGTGTACCTTTGATTTTTCTTCCACTCTTGCTAATTGTTGGTAATCCATACATTACATTTACTGCTTCACCAGCATGTGCTTTACCTTGTAAAACTACTAGTTGTTTTTTAATAAAATCCTTATACTTTATTATGCTTGCTTCTTGAGCTTGAACTTTTTTTTTACATGCGCAAGACTCTCTTGACCTTTGTAATTTTCTTGGACTTGATTCATTTATACTATGATCAAACATTATATGTTCTTCTCGTTGTCCATCAGGCATGTTTGCAGAAAATAACTCATTACAATGATTACATTTATATGATTTTCCAAAATCTGGATCATCAACTATAGTATAATGTTTTTGAACAAGATCACTATCTGCTTCTGTTGCTCCATGTGCTTCCTTCATATGATCTAATGCCCATTGTACACTGCTGAATTGTTGTTCGCATTTTTCACATTTAACATAACCCGCTTTTAATTTTGTTTCTTCTATTTTCATTTGTGTTTCTCCACCTATTTTAAATTCAAATGCTCTTCCTTTTGGAATATCAAATACTAAATTATCGTTTGCTTCATGAATGTTAAATTTATGTTCATCAGTTAATGCTTCACCAAATTGTGATTTCTCTTCTTCCTTTGGTTTGGTTTCTGGAACGTTAGGTTCTTGACTTGGTTGTTGTGGAATTTGTGCTGGATCTGTTGGTTGACTTGGATCATTATTTCCAAATTGATCTGGTGCTCCGTTATTTGGTAATTGTTCAGTTGGTGCTCCAGTTGGTGGTGCTCCAGCTCCTTCTATTGGTGCATTAGGATCTCCTCCAATCATTGGGTTTTCCATTGGCATCATTGGGTTTTGTTGAATATCTCCAGTTCCATCACAGTCTGGACAATCCTTAAGTCCTATATTTTCTACTGTAACTTTTCCTGCTCCTTGACAGAATACACAATTACCTAATCCTTCTGTTGTATAATATTTGTTATTATAAATTAAATCATGTGGATGTATCTCATAACTTTCACCTACATAAACTGGTCTATATAAAACTCCAAATTGATCCTGTATGTAGTTCTTATTAATTAAAACGCCTTCACCTATTTGTTCACTTGTCAAATCTTCATCTGTTAAGTTTGCATCCGTTAAATTCTCATCTTCTTTTTTCTTACCAACACTATTTGCATTCATCATTGAATCTGCTGGTGGCCCGCCTACACTACCAATACCTTCTTCATTCCCAGAATTAAAAGTGTTCCCACAATTATTACATGCATAATCTCCATCTCCAAATCTTGAATCACCTTTGTCTTTATTTTTATGAACTTTAAGTGAGTTGCATTCAGGGCAAGATAGTTCAGATTCAAATCCTCTGTTACTACCTTTTGGTGTGGTTAATTTATTATCATGGGGAATATCTCCACCTGCGGTTGTAGTAAGATCCTTTTGCTCAGCAGACATTACATTAAAACAT
>SDBT01012681.1_pt1 | contig 13539 bp, 9 predicted proteins | sample 2277101 | NCBI WGS metagenome assembly SDBT01 (sample SAMN10404973, study PRJNA504765) | marine sediment metagenome | isolation source: marine sediment core GS10_PC15, 103 cmbsf | place: Arctic Ocean: Southern Knipovich Ridge | collected 2010
CCATGCCAAGGTCTGGACCGTCGATGAGGCTCTTCCGGAGGCGGAAGCGGTGGCAGTCATCGGCGAGCGGATCGTTGCGGTGGGATCGAGCGCCGATATCGACGCCTGGCGCGGCGAAGGCACTCGGGTCATCGACGCCGGTGGCAGAAGAGTGCTGCCCGGCTTCAACGATGCTCATGTCCATTTCGTTCAAGCGGGCAAGCAGCTGGACAATGTCCAGCTCAAAGATGCCGCCACACCCGAAGAGTTTGCCCGTCGCATCGGTGAACGCGCGGCAGCGATACCCGATGGCGAGTGGATCTTGGGTGGGGACTGGGACGAGCAGCTCTGGAATCCTGCCGAGCTTCCTACCAAAGAGCTGATCGACGCAGTGACCCCGTCGAACCCGGTGTTCGTGATTCGCTACGACGGCCACATGGCTCTCGCGAACTCCGTCGCTTTGAATTTGGCTGGAATCGGGCGCGATACCCCCGATCCCCCGGCGGGAACCCTTTTTCGCGACGGCCAGGGAAATCTCACCGGAATTTTAAAGATTGCCGCCATGGACCTCGTGGAGGAGGTGGTTCCGCCGACGACTCGAGAGATGAGGTTACGGGCCACCAAGCGGGCTCTGGAGCATGCCGCGGCGCTCGGAGTTACCAGTGTCCAGGACATGACGACTCACAACGAGGACATCGCGGTGTTCGTGGACCTTGCCGCCAAGGGCGAGCTCACCACGCGCATCTATGTGGCCCCTGCGGAAGCTCAGTGGCAGGAACAAGCTACACTGGGCATCCAGAGTGCCTTTGGGGGCCCTTACCTTCGTTTGGGGGCGATCAAAGGGTTTATCGATGGGTCGCTCGGCTCGTCGACGGCTTATTTCTTTGAGCCCTATACCGATGATCCGAACAACAGCGGAACGCTCAGGCAGGAGAGCATTCCCTTCCCTGAAGCTCAGGAGCGTTTCACCCAGGCCGACAAAGCGGGTCTGCAGCTTTGTTTGCATGCGGTCGGCGATCGGGGCAACTCGATGACGCTCGATGCCTTCGAGCACATCGTGTCGGTCAACGGTGAGCGTGACCGACGTTTTCGTATCGAGCATGCCCAGCATTTGAAGCCCGAAGACTTCCAGAGGTTTGCCGACCTCGACGTCATCGCTTCGGTGCAGCCGTACCATGCCATCGACGACGGTCGCTGGGCGGAGCCGCGCATCGGCCCGGAGCGATCCAAGACGACTTATGCTTTCCGTACCTTTCTCAACCACAACGTGCGCCTCGCTATAGGAACCGATTGGAACGGGGCTCCCTTCGAGCCCATGCTCACTCTGTATGCGGCCGTCACCCGGGCGACCCTCGACGGGAAACAACCCGACGGGTGGGTACCGGAAGAAAAGCTCACCCTGGAGGAGACCGTCGAAGGTTATACAATGGGGGCCGCCTATGCGGAGTACCAGGAGAATGAGAAGGGATCCATTACCCGTGGCAAGCTGGCCGACATGGTGATTCTCAGCCGAGATATCTTCGAGATTCCCGCGGAGGAGCTTCCCGACGTGGTGGTTGAAACCACCATCGTGGGTGGCAAGGTGGTTTATCAAAGATAGAGAGAGTCAAACGATGACGACTTCACTAAAGCTTTGTTTGGTGATCCTTTTGGCCTTCGGAGCCTGGGCCGGCTCGCAGGAGGGCGGGGAACAGGAGCTCTTCGATAGGGTGGCACCTTTCAACGGTTACGGGCATGTCTATGAGGACGGAAGCTTCGAGTCGATGCGACCTCGAATCATGGGGACCCATGGAGTGATTTCCACCGGGCATTACCTTTCCACCTTGGCGGGTATGGAGGTGTTGCGCAAAGGCGGCAACGCCCACGATGCGGGGGTGGCCGCCGCCATGGCGCTCAAGGTCATGAAGATGGGCTACGCCGGCTGGACCGGCGTGGCGCCGTTGATTCTCTACAGCGCCAAGGAGGATCGTGTTATCACCCGGGTGGGGGCCGGAACGACACCGGCCAAAGCTACGTTGGAGTACTACCTCGAGCATGGCAAGACCGACATCAACATGGCGATCGTTCCCGCCGACGTGGACGTTTGGCTAGCTACCCTCGACCGCTATGGCACGTTGAGCTTCAAAGAAGCGTCTCGAGCCACGATCGAGATCGCGGAAGGCGGCTACCATCTCTACAAGCACCAGAAATCCTTGCTGGATCATCTCGAGGAGGGAATCCTGAGATTCCCCTACAACGTCGAGTTCTGGTATCAACAAGGTGTCGACAAGCAACAGCTTGGCGATTTGATGGTCAACAAGGACCTCGGCAAGCTCGTCCGATACATGGTGGATGCCGAGGCCAAAGTACTTGCTTCGGGAGGTTCCCGCTCGGAGGGCATCCAAGCCGCCCGCGACGCTTTTTATAAAGGTGAGCCGGCGCGAGCGGTGGGCGATTTCTACAAGCAGTTCGAGGATGGACTGGTCACCTACGAGGACATGTCCAACTACCAGGGCAAGTGGATGGATCCTCTTCACACCACTTATCGTGGATACGATGTTTACGTTTGCGACGGATGGTCCCAGGGGCCTCGCATGCTTCTCTTTCTGAACATGCTCGAAAACTTCGACATCGAAGCCCTGGGCTACAACACGCCGGCTTACATCCATCTTCTTTCGCAAATCATCAACCTCGGGATGTCCGACAGCTACAAATACATTGGGGATCCGGATGTTGTGGATACTCCGATTGCCCTCTACTCCAAAGCTTATGCGCGCAAGCGTGCCGAGCTCATCGACATGGAAAAGGCATTTCAGGACATGCCGCCCTGGGGTGACCCGGAGCAGATGTTGAACATTTCAAGCGACTCTCCGACGAGCTTTGCCCGGCACGGCGGCGTTGAAGCCTCGGACACCCGCGTCGCGGATATGGACACCACATCGCTGAACGTGATGGATAGGGAAGGGAATCTTTTTTCCATGACCGAGAGCGACGGGCACATGGTGAGCCCCATGATTCCCGGCTGGGGCTTCGGTATCGGCCGCCGCGGCGAGCAGTTGAACCTCGATCCGGTCCTCGCCAACGTGATGGCTCCCAACAAGCGCCCGCGCAATACCAACAATCCGTTTCTGGTGTTAAAAGACGGCAAGCCCTTCATGGGTCTTTCCACGCCGGGAGGCGAACAACAGGCCCAGGCCATGCTTCAGGTTTTCTTGAACGTGGTGGTCTGGGGCATGGCGCCCGAGCAGGCTGTCGATCAGCCGCGCTTTGGAAGCTACAATTTTCCGATAACCGGATTCGAGGTCAACGAGACTCCGGCACAGATCAAGTTGGAGGATCGCATTCCCGCGGAAACGTTCGAGACCTTGAAGGAGATGGGGCACGATGTCGTGGCCTGGGGACTTTGGAACTGGAGAGCTTGCGCCCTCACCATAACCTACCGGGATCCCGCGTCGGGGCTCTTGATTGCAGCAGGAGACGTACGGCGGGAGACGGCGGCGCTCGGTTTTTGATTGGGAAAAAAAGGTGAATCATGCTGACAACCTATCTCACAGCCATCATCTCTCGTGAGCTTCGTGCCTTGAGCCGCGAGATCCGATCGTTTCCGGACGATGAGACTTTGTGGCGCAGGCCACCGGGCGTAACTAACTCGGCCGGCACACTTGCCTTGCACCTCACGGGAAATCTCCGACACTTCGTTGGGGCGAAGCTCGGGGCAACCGGGTATCGCCGAGACCGGCAGGCGGAGTTCTCTCAGCGCGGCCTGTCTCGGGAGGAGCTGGCGCGTCAGGTGGAGGAGACCGTTTCGGTGGTCGAATCCGTCCTTCCGCAGGTGACGACCGAAACACTCGCGCAGGATTTCCCGGAAGCGGTTGGCGGGCAAACGATCCGCACCGATGAGTTTCTTCTACACCTCGCGACGCACCTGGCGTACCACCTCGGCCAGCTCGATTACCACCGTCGGCTGGTGACGGGAGAATCCGGTCAGTCTGGAGCGATGACGGTGAAAGAGCTCAGCACTGCTCGACCGGAAAGCTGACTCAACTCCGTCCGGTCGGTTCGGAGATTAATCCTCCAGAAGGGGACAGGTCATGCAATGGGCTCCGCCGTTGCCGCTCCACAGCTCGTCGGCAGGGAAGGTTGCGAGCTCCCAATTCCGCTGCTTCATTTCCGACCCGATGCGCTCCGCGCTCTCGAACCCGATGGCCCGCCGCGATCTTTCGGTCACCACCAGGTTGAGGTGCCCGGCCTCTCTTTCTTCGTGCGTGATGGGTATCGGTTGGAAGTTTCTCTCATCGAGAAACTCCTCGAACAGGACATGGCGGGGCTCCGACTTTTCGGCTTCGTAGAGACGGCAGGGAAAAACCCGAAAAGAATCGGGATAGATGAGGCACAATGTTTCGTCGAGCATCATGAAGATCCCGTCGATGTGAATGTGTCCGAAGGGAAGCGGAACCTCGAGAAAATACTTCACGTCTTTGCCGAGGACGATGTCTCGAAGAGCTCGAGTGCCGGTCTCATTGGCTCGGTCACAGAGTGAGACGACGGCGGTGTCGTCGCCGATCAAAGTCACTCCACCACCTTCTAAAAAGCCTGGTGGCTCGACGGCGCCCAGGATGGGAACATCGAGGCGTTTGAAAGCCCGCGCCATCATCTGTTGATCCCACCAACGTCCTTTCAGGTACGGTCCCATCAAGACCGCTCCTCGGGAGAAGACGGCCGCAAGATCGCGCGTGTAAGTGACGTTGGGACGGTGGTTCATGAAGGCAAGGGCGTCGTCGTCTTTGGCAAGAATGTCGCGGAGGAGCAATGTTTCGACCCCGTGGCTCTGGAACAAGCCCAGCATGGCATCGTAGTCGGAGACGAATTTCTCGCGGTCGACGGGACGGCGAAAGTGGAATTCTTTGAGCGTGTTCTCGGTTACCGCGTCGAGCTCGCGATCGGGCCGGTGCATGATGACCCGGCGCAAGGTGCCGTACGCGGTGTGGACTCCATAGTTGTTCATGTGGGCGTCTCTCTCCTTTGAGCCGAGGATTATATGCCGACTTGCTGCGGGATTTCATGCCGCAGCTCTAAGCGAGGCAATGTGACGTCTTTGGAGAAATCCACAAAATCTGATATATGCCCTGTCGTTGTGTCGTGCGAGGAAAGATGTGCCCCGACCGTCGTCGGGGATTTCAAGCCAACCACGATAGTTGAGATATCTTATTTGTTCGGCCGTTTCATTAGTGCGGACGCATCGAGTTAATTCGGAGCGCCCGCCGGAATCCCCCGGCCCAAGCCGGGGGATTGTCATGAGGGAGATTGCCTGTGGATCCCAACTGGACCTCGTTGATCCCGCCGATTCTAGCCGTTGTCTTGGCCTTCATTACCCGTGAAGCGGTCATCAGCTTGGCCGTGGCTTGTATGGCAGGGGTACTGCTCATGGGCCAGGGCATTCAAGGGTTTCCGGCTCTGGTGAACCGTGCCCTGGGAAACGAAGGATTCATCTGGATTTGCACCATCGAGTTTTGCATTGGTATTTTGGTGGCTTTTTTTCAGCGCAGCGGAGCGGTTCGAATGTTCACCGCCCGGGTGGATCTCTGGGCCAAAACCCGCAAGCAGGTGAACGTGCTTGGCTGGGGGTTGGGGCTTTCCATTTTTTTCAGCGACTATTTCAGCCCTCTGTTTGTGGGGCCGGTGATGCGGGATCTGACGGACAAGCATCGGATCTCGCGAGAAAAACTGGCTTATATCTGTGATTCCACCTCGGCACCCCTGATCGTTCTGGTACCCATCAGCGGATGGGCGGCTTATTTGAGTGGATTGGCGGTCGGCAACGCCGGAATCGAGAACACCACCGACGCCATCGCTCTTTTCATCCAGAGCATTCCATACAACTTCTACGGATTTCTAGCGGTTTTCATGGTGCTTTTTTTAGCTTTAGGCATCATTCCGGAATTCGGTCCCATGCGCATCGCAGAGGAACGCGCCCGCCGCACCGGCAAGGTCTTGCGGGACGGAGCGGTTCCTATGATGGGCAAGGAGTTGACCGACCTGGGAGTGACCGACTCGAAACGGCCAAACCTCATCCTCAACTTCCTGCTTCCGATTTTGATCATCGTCGGCACCAACGTCACCCATTTCATCGTTACCGGATCGGCTGCGGTGCTCGAGAGCTTCATGCTGGCGGTGGCGGTTCTGGGAGCGATCATGTGGCTTCAACGGGTCGACGACTGGAATGGAATGATGCAAACCGTCTATGCCGGGATGAAAGGGGTGATGCCGGCGGTGGTGATCCTCGCCTTGGCCTACTGCATCAACGCGGTGAGTAGAGAGATGGCGACCGCGGAATACATCGTGGAAATGAGCAGTAACTGGATGTCGCCGAGCCTGCTGCCGGCGATAGTTTTTCTGGTGAGCGGCGTGATCGCCTTTGCCACCGGTACATCCTGGGGCTGCTACGCGATCATGGTTCCCATTGCTCTTCCCATGGCCTATCAGTTCAGCGGACAGGAGATGTCGTCGTTGGTCTTGGCTTCTTTCGCTGCGGTGGCGGGGGGAGGAGTGTTCGGCGACCATTGTTCGCCTCTTTCCGATACCACGGTATTATCCTCTCTGGGAAGTGCTTGCGATCACATGGATCACGTGAGAACGCAGCTCCCTTATGCTCTTAGCGTTGGAGCGGTGACGTTGCTCATATATCTTGTAGTCGGCTTCATGTAAATGTGGGCTCGAAGCTCAAAACGTGAGAAGTTCAACGAGAGGTAGAAGATCATGAAGAAATACGCGATTTTTGGTGCCGGCATGATGGGACGGGTGGTTGCGAAAGATATGCTCGACAGCGAGTCCGATGCCGAAGTCTCTTTGTATGACGCAAGCCCAAAGGCGCTTGGCGAAGCGACCGAATTGCTCGGGGGCCCTCGTTTCACCGCTCACACGGTGGATGCCAGGGAGACCGCAGAGATGGTTCGCGCCTTGCGGGGCAAGGATGCGGCTATCGGTGCCCTCCCACATGGCTTGAGCTTCGGGCTCGTCGAAGCTGCGGTGGAAGCCGGCACTTCGCTGGTGGATTTGGTTGGATCCGGCTCGTGGAAACGGGCCCCTCTTCACCAGCGGGCTCGGGAGGCGGGTTGCTTGATCATACCGGGCTGCGGCGTCGCACCGGGCGTCAGCAACATGTGTATCGGACGAGGTGCGGAGCTTCTGGACGAAGCCCACACAGGAGTCATTTACGTTGGCGGGATTCCCAAGGTGAAGGCGGAGCCGCTTTTTTACCAGACGGTTTATCTCATGGAGAGCGTTCTCAATGCTTACGGGCGGGATGCCACCATTGTGGTGAATAAAAAGGAGGTCAAAGTCCCGCCGCTCTCCGGCCTGGAGACCCTCTCCTTCCCCGAGCCCATCGGTGAGCTGGAGGCGTTTTACACCGATGGCCTGGCATCTTTGCCCATAACGATGAGTGACGCGTTCGAGGACAAGCTGTACGAAAAGACCTTACGCTACCCCGGGCATGCCGAGCGAGTCCAGTTGCTCAAAGCCTGTGGACTTCTCGACGAAAAACCGGTTGTTGTCGGGGACGCAACGGTCTCACCGCGTGAGCTTCTTCTCAAACTTCTCGAGGACGACCTGCGCCTCGGCCCGGAGGGAGACATTCTGGCGATGCGCATCGTCGTGGAAGGAACGAAAGGCGCCGACACGAAGAAACATACCTTTGAGCTCATCGACTACATGGATCCGGAGACAAAGTATACCGCCATGGCCCGGACCACCGGTTTTCCCGCCGCCTGCGCCGCTCGTATGATAGCCGGTGGTGAGCTGACCGATACCGGGGTGCTCTTCCCGGAGCAAGTCTTTCTGGGGCAGCGCTTCGAGAAAATGATTGCCGCCCTTGCCGCCAAAGGCGTCAAAGTGACGCACGAGGAAACGCCATAGCGTCGTCTCAATAGCACCGCCTGCAAGAGTGTGAACAAAATTCTCGGTTTTGCAGGCGCTGGAAGCTGGTGCTTCAGCTCAAGGGGTTAGTCCTTTGGCGGTGAGAAGTGGGCGGTTAGGGACGGGACGACGGGGGCGTGCCACGATGATTCCCCAGCGTTCCGGACGGCGCAAGATGTAGTCGGCAATGCTGGTGGCGGTGACGATGACACGTTGGTGATGGGAAGAAGCGTGTAGTAACCGTGTTGAGCCCTGTTTATCGCGCAGCGCAAGGCCTACGTGACCGATGAGCCGTCCCGGTCGCCGGGTTACAACACCCACCAGGTCTCCGTTTTGAAGATTCGAGAGTTGTTCTCGGATCGAAGATCGAACGATGACCCTATAGGTCTGTGTACTTAGTCGGGCTTCCGTCAGCGCAATGGCATCTCGCGAAGGCGGATCGGCCATCGCTGGGAACCGGTGCCCGTGCTCCGACATGTAGAAGAAACGCCTGCGGAGCAGAACTCCACCGAGAAGTCCAGTCCGCTCGTCGAGTCGGTTTCGGGCTCGGTTGTTATCCAGCCAGTCCTCGAAGTAGTGGAGGCGCGACGGAAATCCCCCCATGACGCCGTTTCGATAGCGAGTTGCGACGAGCTCCCGTACGAAACAAGCCTCAGTCGGCTCCTGCAGCCAGGCGCAGCCTGCCACCGCCAAACTGCTGTCGATGATCGACAGACAGTCGAAACGCGCGAGATCAACCTTCAAACGTTCAGGGCCATCCGTCTCCTTGGGCTGTGCGTAGGGGCTGTGCCATTTTAGAAGTGCAGCTCGTACCAGGAAATCGCCGAAAGTTTCACCCGAGTCGGGCTCACCCAAGAGCTCGTACCATTGAGCAAGAAGCTCGGCCTGCGAACGCGAAAGATTGGGCGGATCCGCCGAAGACCATCCGAATGCAGCGGCCGGTATCAGCCACAGGGATAGGACGAGAAACCACATGTCCGTTACATTGTAGATCGGTTCCAGCCGCGGCGTCAGAAGCTTGCAATACGGTGCCCCTCCAGGCATACTGGATGCACACACTACATCTCAGTCCAGCAAGTGAGCTTTCGTGACCTGGAGGTCTCCTTATGTATAAAGGTAGCCAGGAGCGGGGAGATGTCTTCGAGTTCTCTCGGCAAACAAACCGTCTCCAATCCCACACCCCCGCCAAGAAAACTAATCGTATGCCACCAGCGCCCCGGCGCAACCCAGAGAGCCTTGCCTCGACTTGGCGGTCGGCGGCGCTCTTCAGCATGTTTCTCTTGCTCGTTTTGGCCATTGGACTGGCCTTTCATGGGTTTAGGAGAGCGACCCTGGTGCAGCAACAGCTCGAGGACACGCAGGCAGCGATGGCTGCCTCGATGCATGACCTTCGATCAGTAGTGGACTTCAATTCCATACGACGCCAGCTCGTTCTAGGAATGAGAGACGAAATTCTCAGAGTCAACGATAGGCTCAGCCTGAGCGATGCCTACCATTACGCTGAGATTCTTCTCGACGTCACCGACCGCTATCCATCGGTCGACCCGATCCTCTTGCTGTCCATTGGAATTGTGGAGAGCGAGTTCGACAGCAAAGCTCGGAGCCGAGCCGACGCACGCGGACTCTATCAGATCTGGCCGACCACCGGCCGGATGCTTGCGGGTATGCTCGCTTGGGAGTACACAGACGAGATGCTCTACGATGCGGAGCGCAACACCGAGATGGCGGTACTCTACCTGGACGTCCTCCTGACGGCGTACAACGACCTGGGCATGGCGCTGGCCGAGTACAATGGTGGCCCTATCAACGCCGGTTACTACCGGGCCGGAAGTCGGCAAACTGCTGCTGAAACAGCGGATTATGTTCCAAAGGTTCTGAGCCAGTATGAACGGTTGGTGAGAAAGCTCCCCATGGCGCCCGGGCGGAGCTACGACGTCCTCTATCGTGATGCTTCACGTGCCGGTAAGGTTCTCGGTGTTCCGAAACAGGTTGGCATAGGTGAGCTGACGGAGTAATGCAGGGGCAAGCGGCCGCATACTAAGAGTCGGACTTTTGGGCCCAACTTCTCTGGGACGTTACCAGATCCGCGGCGAGATAGGTCGTGGAGCGATGGGAGTCGTTTACCGCGGCCATGATCCGGTCATCGATCGACCGGTGGCGCTCAAAACCGTCCTTTTGCCGGAAACGCTCTCCCCGTCGGAAAGAAAAACCTATCTCGAGCGCTTCTTCCTCGAGGCGCGGATAGCGGGAAGCCTCATCCACCCCAACATCGTGGTTACTTACGACGCCTCAACGGATGAAGCCACTCAGATTCCGTTCATTGTCATGGAGCTCGTCGAGGGCGAGCCTTTGAGCCTGCTTCTCGAGAGACAGCACCGGCTGCCATGGAAAGACGCTTTGGATATCGTTGTGCCTCTGGCCGGCGCGCTGGGCTACGCCCACCAAAACGACGTCGTGCATCGAGATATCAAACCCGCCAACATCCTGCTCACCAAGAACAGAGAACCCAAAATCGCCGACTTCGGCATTGCCAAATTGGCCGCCAGCCAGCTCACCCAGGCCGGGGTGGTGATGGGGACCCCTTACTTCATGTCACCCGAGCAGCTCCTGGGAGAGCAACTGGATGGCCGAAGCGATTTGTTTTCTCTAGGCGGACTTCTCTACATTTTGATTACCGGGCAGCTGCCGTTTCAGGGATCCGAATTGGCGGTCATAGCCAGCATGGTACTCCACAAAGACCCGATCCCACCTTCGGAGAGTGCCCCCGGTATTCCCTCCGATCTGGACGGGGTCATCGCTCGCGCTCTGGCCAAACCGGTTGACCAACGTTATGCCACGGCTCGGGAGCTTGAAGAGGATTTGCATCTGGTGCGGCGGGGAGCGAGGCCATGTGGCGCAACGTCTCCCGGGGAGAAAACCCGGGCCCAGCCGGCGGCGTCGGTTGAGCCGTCCCAGCCTCAGCCGGAACGGCTGAAGCAGAACGGGCTCGAGTTGAACAAACGCCTCAAATACTTGGGAGGCAAGCTCTGGACCTTTGCCAAGTGGCGCAAGAGGTGGGTCACTGCCTTGTTCCTCTTGTGCGTAGGTTGCGGCACCCTTTTCTTTCGCCATGATATCGAGCAACTTGTGCTTTTCTACCAAGCGAAGTGGGCGGCTGATAACGGTGATTTCCTGCGCAGCGAGAGCAAGCTCGAAATGCTGCTGGAGAAGGACTCCGAAGATGAAGGCACCTCAGATCTCCTTTTGGAGGTCAGCCTCGAGCTTTTGAAGCCACACCTTCCCTTGACGTTTGCTGCCAGGCACGATCACCGGATCGGTAACTGTACCGGCAGCTTGGCATTGCACGACTGGGGAGTGGAGTACATCTCGAGAAAACACGGCGAGTGGCGCTGGCAGTTCGACCAGATGCTCGACATGTGGAGAGATAACAAATGGGGTTTTAGTCTGGAAACAAATGAAGATGACATGCTAGGCCTCCTGGCGTCCAAGCGGTACAACTTCACCTTGATGAACGAGCCGCTCGAGGAGGAGTGGTGGAAAAGGTACCGCCGGCTACTCAGGTAGCCCTGGGCACAGGACGCGCCGAATGAAACGCCGCAGCTTGCGGTTCGCCCGGCGGGCGAGACCGAGCTCGATCTCTCCCACGACGATGGAACTCGTACAGACGTCGGATGGGCGCAAGCGACGGAAATGCTCTTCGACCCTCCCTGTAAGGTCAAAGAATCCGGCCGATTGACGTTATTGGCATCGTCCAACTCTAGCTTGCCGGTCGTGAAGCGCTAACTCCACATTCCGCCGTCGAATTGGATGGGCGTGTTATCGCCGCCGCCGAGAATGCTTTGGCCGAGGAGCGTCGCCGCGGGAAAACGAGCATCCATAGATCGCGCATTGTCCGGTTCAAATCCTCTGTAAGTGCGGCGAAGGGATTGGCGTGAAATCCGCCCTGGAGCCGGAATATAGGAGCCTCCTGAGGCGCTTGTTCTTGTGTGCGATACTCGACTCGGAGAAGTCCGGGTTGTTGAAAGATTCTCAGCCGATTTGCCACGGCCGTCCATCCGGCCAGGAGCGGTGAGCCGAGGCACCGGATGCGCTCGATCCACGAAAGCGGGCCGACCTCCTTCCGGATGTCGCGCCAAAGGGCGCGGGCCTCGGAGCGTGCTGTCCTGTTCGGGCCGAAGAGTATCGCCGGAACGATCGCCGGCATGGCGGAGCGGATCTCCCGCACTTTTTCCTCAGCACGGGCGCGCAACAGGAGGTTGGGAGACTCCCGAAGATTCTGGTAGCCTTCGAGCCACACGCGGATCAGCCTCACGATGGATGGGCCGAGACGCTCGAATTCCTGGCGGTAGAGCTCCTTTTGCAGGGACTCGAGCTCGGGGGCACTGAAATTGGGATGTTTGAAATGCATGGCGAAGCCGTCCCAGCGTCTGAGGTCGGGGTCTTTTTGATACTCCGGAAGGTAGCGCTCCTCGGCCACAACCTGGTCGTGGAACGGAGTCGTCGGAAAAGCGAAGTAGATGAGGATCTGGGTGAACGAAGGCCCCAGATTCATGAGGCGATCGAATTCCGTCCGAACGAGGTCCGCATCCTGATATGGAAAACCGATGATCATCGAAGACAGCAGCGAGATCCCGCAGGCTTTCAAAGACGCGTAGAGCTCTTCCGGCCTCTTCCCATTCAGCTTGCCATATCCGGCTTCGGCTCCCTCGAAAGCGGTCCAAATCGTATCGAAGCCCATTTCGGCGATCTCGTCGGGAGTGAACTGCGAAAGCCCCCGGACACTCCCGAAACCCATGAGGGAAAGCGGCTTGCCGCTCTCCCGGACACAGTCGAGAAACTCTCGTGCCCTTTTCTTGTAGAGGAAGAAATCCTCGTCGATGAATATGAAGCTGCTCAGAGTCTCCCCGCGCGCTACCGCCTTTTGCTCGATGACCCGGATCGCCTCGTAAATTTCACGCCCGGTTTTTAAAAACGGCACGTATTTCCGCTTGAAGAAGTGTGATGTGCAGCAAAAGTCACAACCGTTCGGGCATCCGAGCCCAGCGGTGAGGTGTCCTACTTTCGTCGGTTGTTGATACGAATAGAGGCGGACGGCCGGGATGGGTGCGTAGGGATGCGCCACGTCTCCTTCCGTGCTCTCGCCGAGCAGGCGGCGCATGAAACCGATACCTTCTTCCCGGCATATCTCGTCGGCATGCGGGGCGAGAATCTCATCGGGGAGCACCGTCCCGTAGCCTCCCAGAACAATGCGTGCCTCGGGCGAGTATTGCCGGATCAGCTTCACCATGCGTCGAACTTTGTGGAAGGTGGCCACGACGAAATTGATGCCCACATATTCGTAGACGTCGGACTTCAGCTCGCGAATGAACTCCCGCTCGGAAGGGTAGTGCAGCACGACACAGGGGGCCTCGATGTTCTCGGCGATGTAGTCGATGCCCCAGCAGCGAATGACTTGTCGGAGGCTGAAAATCCCTTGTGCCCGCGTCACCTGCGCGTGAAAGAGCTCTGCGCCGACGGAATCACCTTCGCCGGGTCCTCCGAAGGGCCGGCAGACAGAAGTTAGCAGGATCTTTCGCGTTTCTTTCATATCCACTCTGTTCTCCTATCGGTTCGAAAATGCGCCACGGTGGGCCCTGAGACGATTCGTAATCAGCAGGTCCCGCCTTT
>SDBT01012682.1_pt1 | contig 13539 bp, 13 predicted proteins | sample 2277101 | NCBI WGS metagenome assembly SDBT01 (sample SAMN10404973, study PRJNA504765) | marine sediment metagenome | isolation source: marine sediment core GS10_PC15, 103 cmbsf | place: Arctic Ocean: Southern Knipovich Ridge | collected 2010
CTGGTCGTACTTCTGGTCGTATCTCTCCATTTTTTGAACGGCGTCCATCATTTCACCCTCATACCGCAGTTCAGAAACGTTTTCACTTTCCCGGGCATATTCGTATGCCCTCTTGAATTCCTGCAGGATCCTCGCTCCTTCTTTCATATACCATTGTCTCCATCGTTACATATCTCTAATTACCTAATTATCGGTATTAAACGTGAAAAATGCAAAAAAATTATGCAACATATTTTATGATTTATTGAATATTAATGTAATTAATGTTAAAACGTACATATATTATTTACATGGATAAAAAAACTTTATCAATTTATGGAGATTTTTTTGACCGAGCGGACAAATGATCAGTGGGTGAGCGAGCTGGCGGAATCTTCCCCAAAATTTAACCTCGCGCTGGAAGATCTCCGGTTTTTGCTGCTGAAAGGGCTGAGTGCCGGGCTTAGAAAGTGGAGAGGCGTAAACAAGGAAATTTTTGAGGACGCGGCACAGGAGGCTCTTGTAAAAATTATTTCCAGGCTCGACACGTTCCGCGGGAACTGCCGTTTTACAACGTGGGCGCTAAAAATAGGTGTAAATACAGCCCTGTCGGAGCTGCGGCACCGCAGATGGAGCGACGTGTCGCTGGATGAGCTTACCGAATCAAAAGGCATGGGTTTTATGACTGAAAGCATGTCCTCACGCTCCTACAGCCCGGAAAAACAAACAATCCAGAATATGATAATGGACACATTGAAAAGATTAATGGAAACAGAGCTGACTGAACGACAGAGAAAGGCTATGATAGCAGTGAGGTTCCACGGTATGCCTCTCGCCGAAGTGGCACGGCAGATGGGCTCCAACCAGAATTCTCTTTACAAACTGCTTCATGACGCGAGGCTGCGCTTAAAAAACGCCATGTCAAAAGAAAATCTGTCCACAAATGAAGTAATTGCATCTTTTTCCGGGAGTTAAGCAGGGATAAAATATCTTGAAAATTTTGTGCTGAAAATATACGAAAACGGGATATATCGCAGGTATGAAAAAGAAAAAATTGAAAAAGGGAACGCTTGATGTTGATACCCTAAAACAGATAGTCAGGGGAATAATGTCATCGCGGGAAGATGAAATAGATTGCGGCGATTGCTTTGAGCAGCTCGACCACTTCTCCGAGCTGTCTCTCGCAGGAAAAAGTGCTGATGAAGCATTGCCGCTCGTCAAGCAGCACCTTGAAACCTGTCCTGACTGCAAAGAGGAGTTTGAAGTATTACTGAAAGCGCTCAATGCAGTTTCATCTAAAGGCGGATGAGGTATTATTTTTTTACGAACCCGTATCTTATAAAAACCCCCGCGGACAGTGTGTAATACCTGGAACGGTCGCTCTGGAACAGAGAGCTTTTGTCGCTGAATATGTGAGTGTCAAGAGTGACATCAAACCCCACAATAATCGGTGCATTTTTTAAAACGTATTCCATCCCCGCTGTAAGCAGCCATGAGAGGTTGAAGGCTTTAATGTCATCATAATATGCTGAAGTCAGCTCCTGGTCATATCCGGCATTCGTGTTGTACTCTCTGCCGCCGGACACGATCCTGAAATTCAGGCCGAGCCCGCTGCCTATAAAAAATCCCATTCTGAATTTCATCATCAATGGTACCTGAAGATAGCCGATATGCTCGTCGTATTCAAGCGAGTCAGGAATAATGTTCTCTTTTTCGTAATACATACCCTTTCTTACGTAGTTCACACCGGTCCCTACCCAGAAAAAGGGACTAAGGGCGTATTCGACTTCAATGCCGAAAGAATAGCTGAATAAGCTTTCCGCCCCGCGGTAGGGAGAGTATCTATACCTATTTCCAAAGGCGCCCGCGACACCCATACCGGGCCTCAACCCGACAAGGATAACGCTTTCACCGGTAAGCTTTCTGCCGATCCCTTCAAGTATGGCCTGGCCTGCCTCTGCAGGCGTGCCGGTTTCGGCTTTCATTTCATGTTTACCCAGACGGGTTATTCGCCAGGTACCATACTCAAAAGCCCAGACGATTTCTGTTGTTTCACCGCCTATCATAAAATTAGTCCGGATTTCGGAGGACGTCCCGATTTTGTCTTCATCCGCCACGTGGATACCTTCAAAACTGATCGTTGAAAGGTCTGTGTTTTTGGACACATCGGTCCAGAAGTGATAGAAAACCGCGTTCTTCATCGTCAATATGGGGTCATAGAAAAAACTTTGCTCCCAGTATTTACGTTCTCCGCTGTCCGCGGCGTCGCTCAGTATCTTTAAAAAGCTGTCCCATCCGTTTTCCCCTACTATGGCATAGGAAATGTACTTGTAGATTATTTCAAAGTCCGGTTCATCACTTTTCAGCTCGGCGGAGAATATATTCGCGCATTTGATCAGCTCTTCTTTCAGCCTGGCGCTGTCGTTTGATAGTGTTTCAATTTCCCTGGCTTTGTCAAGGGTCAAAGCTGCTATATTAGTGGGGATCGAAAAATTGACATTTTCGCGGTTTGTGATCTTCCATGTGTTGATCCCGATTACCGAGTAGCCGGTAGGGCTTGATGCGTCTTCGACCAGAAGAGGCCCGCCGCTGTTCCCCGGGTCAATAGTTGCGGTGTGCTGAATGAGGTATGTGATTTTCGGATCGATCATTTCAGGGACAAAAGCCTTTTCATTGCTGATGATTCCGACCGAAAGCTGCCACCCGGGCCTGTTCAGCAGGTGGGGGTAGCCGGCGGAAAAAACCTCCGTCCTTTCGGTCTTGAGGTCCGTGTCTATTTTAAATCCTTCCGTAAATATTTTTTTCGCTTCGGGAAATTGAACAACCGCCACGTCAATTTCGTTGTCCACGTAAAGGATCGGGCAGTTCTGGTAAACGGTTTCCGACCCGTCTTCATTTTCAAATACTATGTCCATTGTTTCGGATTGTTCCACTACGTGCCGGTTCGTAATTATGTAATTATTTCCGGAATCATCAACAAATATAAAGCCGCTGCCCCATGTGTCTCTTTCAGAGAAAGACCTGAAAAATTCCGCTGTCTGCCGGTCACCTCTTTTTTCAAAGTAGTCTGCGATCTGAATAAATGTGTCTTTTGTCTTCTGGTGATATCTTACTTTTACAATTGGGACATAATCTTTTAACCTGGCCAGAGAGATATTGGGGATTAAAATTGCCGTGAATAAAATGAAAACAGCAAAGGTGAGCCGTCGATATTTCATAAAGCCCTCAATTTGGATGTTAAACCTGGTTAAAAGCCCGGATTATCCAAAGGATTTTTTTGTTCCCCTATATTGAGAATACATCTATAACTGATTTCAAGTCAAGAGCTAATTAGATTAAGGATATTTACTGTTCGGAGAAATATTAGTATTTTGTTGTGTTAATTGGATGTAAAATTTTGAAACAGAGAAAAATATTATGGTTGAACTGGATTTTGAAAAACTCGGAGGGCTGATACCGGTAATAGCACAGGACTATAAGACAAACGAGGTTCTCATGATGGCTTTTATGAACAGCGAATCCTGGGAAATGACCGCTAAAACCGGCTATGTCCATTACTGGAGCAGGTCAAGGAATTGTCTCTGGAAAAAGGGTGAGTCATCCGGCAATATTCAGGAAGTAAAAGAGATACGTGTCGACTGCGACAGCGACTGTATCCTGATAAAGATAAACCAGATAGGGGATGCTACCTGCCACACAGGCTACAGGAGCTGTTTTTATAAAAAGGTGGAAGGCGATAAAATTATAATCAACGGCAGCAAGGTTTTTGATCCGGCCGAAAAATACGCAGGTGTTAACGGGGACATTAAATGAAGGGACAGAAGATAAAGTTGGGTATCCCGAAGGGCAGCCTTGAAAAGGCGACGATCGACCTTTTTCACAACGCCGGGTGGAGGATCAATGTTTCGGCACGAAATTATTTTCCTGTTGTCGATGATCCTGAAATGTCATGCTCTCTCGTCAGAGCACAGGAAATGGCGAGGTATGTTGAAAACGGTGTCCTTGATATTGGTTTGACAGGGCTTGACTGGATACTCGAATACGGGGCGCAGGTTGAGATCATATCGGACCTTGTTTATTCAAAGATCAGCACCAGAAAGGCGAAATGGGTCCTTGCCGTCCCGGCAGATTCCGGTATAAAAACCATCGAGGAATGCGCCGGAAAAACCATATCGACCGAGCTTGTGAACTTCACGAAGAATTATTTTGAGGAAAAAAACATACCTGTTAAAGTAGAGTTTTCCTGGGGCGCCACCGAGGCAAAAGTGTCCGAAGGGCTTGTTGACGCGATCGTTGAGGTGACAGAGACCGGGACCACGATCCGTGCCCACGGTTTGAGCATAATCCACACGCTTCTCGAAACGAACACAAAACTCATCGCCAATCCCGAAAGCATGAAGGACGGATGGAAGAAGAACAAGATACAGCAGATAGCGATGCTTCTGCAGGGGGCCCTGAACGCCGAAAACATGGTCGGTATAAAGATGAATGTTCCGGCCGAGCATCTGGACAAAATTGTAAAAAAAATGCCTAGCCTGACGGCCCCGACTGTCTCAAAGCTGTACAACCAGAAGTGGTTTTCGGTTGAATCGGTAATACACGAAAAAATAGTAAGGGAACTTATACCCGAGCTCATCGCTTTGGGGGCTGACGGGATCATAGAGTATACCCTTAATAAGATTGTGGGCAAAAACGATATACCGGAGTGATTTTTGACTATTCGTATCGAGGACCTTTCGTCTCTTTTGCCTGATAGGATGTCGGATTACGTAAAAACCGAAAAGAGTTTTTTTTTAAAATCCCTTTTTTCAGGGGACATGGAAAATAAGGTAAACCGCATTATCCGTGATGTTGAAAAAAGAGGCGACATCGCCCTGATCGAAGCCACAAAACGCTTCGACGGCGTGTCGCTGAACGCCGGCGGGATCAAAGTGTCGAATGAGCAGATCGACGCGGCTGGCAGGGGGTTTGACGATAATTTTTACCATGCTGTGGACCTGTCAATAAAAAGAGTACGAAAATACCACGAGCTCGCTGTGGCAAAGGACTGGATGTACAGTGATGACACGGGCAGTACTTTCGGTCAGAAATACACACCGCTGGAAAGGGTGGGCATTTACATTCCGGGCGGGAAAGCATCCTATCCCTCGACCCTGATAATGACCGCTGTGCCTGCCTTGGTTGCGGGGGTAAAAGAGATAGCCGTTGTCTCTCCTCCGTCATCTTTTGAGGACCGCTCTCCCCTGGCATCGGTAATAAAAAAGCTCGAGGGAATAACGGATATCTACCGGGTCGGCGGTGTACAGGGTGTCGCGGCCCTTGCTTTCGGCACCCAAACAATTAAAAAAGTGGATAAGATCGTCGGGCCCGGCAATATTTATGTGACACTCGCGAAAAAATTGTTGTACGGGTACGTGGATATAGATATGATCGCGGGACCGAGCGAAGTGCTTGTGATCTCGGACGGCTCTGAGGACCCGGAGTTGACAGCGGCAGACCTGCTGGCCCAGGCAGAGCATGACGAGCAGGCACGGGCTTTGTGCGTCACACTGTCACCGGAAAACGCGCGTGATATAAGGGCCCGGGTCGAAAAGTTAACAGAGAAATCCGTGAGAAAAGATATAATTAAAAAGTCGATCGATGATTCAGGAAGAATTTTTATTGTCCGGGACCTGGATTGCGCGGCCGCGCTGGCCAACGCGATCGCGCCGGAGCACCTCGAGATCCAGACCGGTGACCCGGGCGCCCTTCTCGATAAAATTCAGAACGCGGGAGCGATCTTTCTCGGGAGGTATTCGCCGGAAGCCATAGGCGATTATATCGCCGGCCCAAGCCACGTACTGCCCACAGGCGGGACCGCGAGGTTTTTTTCTCCGCTCAGCACGACAAGTTTTACAAAATTCAGCAGTGTTATAGATGTTTCGAAAAATGGGCTTGACATTCTGGGCAGGCACGCCGCCCGAATCGCGCGTGCCGAAGGTCTTTATTCCCACGCTGAATCCATCACTTTGAGAGAGGAGCTTGATTGACAAATGGCAAATAAACGCGAGTCAAAAATCACAAGAAAAACGAAAGAAACCGACATCGATGTTGCTTTTGATCTGGATGGAAATGGAAATTACAGCGTAAAAACAGATATTCCCTTTTTCAATCACCTCCTCGAGAGCTTTTCCAGGCACGGCAGGTTTGATGTGAAAATCCGTACAACAGGCGACACGAGTGTCGATTACCATCATCTTGTTGAAGATACAGGTATAACGATGGGGGACGCCTTTAACAAGGCTGTCGGGAACAAAGGGGGTATAAAAAGGTTTGCCTCCTGCTATATCCCGATGGATGAAGCGCTTGTAAGAACGTGTCTTGACATTTCCGGAAGGCCTTTTTTGAGGTACAATGTCGAGCTGGCATATCCGTCGATTTTGAATTTCGACGCGGCATTGATCGAGGAATTTTTCAGGGCCTTTGCCTTCAGCGCCGGGATCACGCTTCACGTTGACAGGCTGGCTGGCAGCAACGCGCACCACATAGTCGAGGCTGTGTTTAAATCCTGTTCGATCGCCCTGCATGAAGCTTCAAGAGTTATTTATCCGGAGAACGAAGTACCGTCTACAAAGGGTTCGTTGTAGTTTTAATTGCAGCTTTCAGCAGAAATATCGCGGCCGTCGAAAAATATTTTGCCTTTATATTTTTAATTACAAAAAAGGATTCTTGCTTGATCACACTAATCGATCTCGGGATCAGCAACATAAAATCGATCCTCAGGGGTTTTTCGACCCAGGGATTTAAGGTACAAATCGCGTCGGGGCCTGATGATATAAAAAGCTCTGATTCCCTGGTGCTGCCCGGGGTGGGGGCTTTCCCGAAAGCATGCCAGGCCCTCCGGAACAGCGGTTTCTGGGAAGCTGTTATCGAGCACGCCGGGAGAGGCAGGCCGCTTTTAGGTGTCTGTCTTGGTATGCAGCTTTTATTTACCGACAGCGAGGAACATGGCCTGAACCCCGGTCTTGACCTTATAGACGGCCACGTAGTCCGGTTTCCTCCGGACCGGCTTGTTCCCCACATGGGCTGGAATGCGGTGAGCCAGGCAGGCGAGAGCCCTCTTTTTAAAAACGTACCGGACAGGGCTGATTTTTATTTTGTCCATTCCTTTTACGCCAGTCCGGACAGAGAAGATTGCGTGACCGGATATTCCGATCACAACGGAAGGTTTGCTGCATCCGTTCAAAATGAAAATGTGTTCGGGACACAGTTTCATCCTGAAAAAAGTCAGAACAACGGTCTCACGCTGCTGAGGAATTACGCCTCTCTTACAGAAAAGTAGATTTTATTAAATGGAGATTACATATGCTTTTTATTCCGGCAATAGACATTATAGACGGCAGGTGTGTCAGGCTCGAGCAGGGTGACTACGAAAAGGAAAAACGATACGATCATGATCCTGTAGATCAGGCGCTTTTATTTCAGGACCAGGGCGCCGGGTATATCCACGTTATTGATCTTGACGCCGCAAAGGGTGCCGGAAGGGAGAACAGGCAGGTTATAAAAAAAATAGCAGCGTCGGTAAGTGTCCCTATCGAGGTTGGAGGGGGCGTGCGTAAACGGGATGATATTGCCGCACTGCTGGACCTTGGTGTCGAGCGTGTAATACTCGGTACCATCATCGTCAAAGATGAGCCTTTTTCCATGGACATGGCAGAAGAGTTCGGCCCTAGGCTGGCCGCCGGGATCGACGCCCGGGACGGGTTGGTACGGGTTTCAGGATGGTTGGAGGGCAGCAGTTTAGAGGCTGTTGCACTCGGGTGCAGGGTAAAGGATATGGGTTTCGGGCTGATCATATACACGGACATATCAAAAGACGGGATGCTTGAAGGCCCCGACCTCGAGGGGGTAAAAAACATGGCGCAGGAAACCGGTCTGCCTGTTATTGCTTCAGGGGGTGTATCATGTATCGAGGACGTCAAAACCTTAAAAGAGCTTGAACAGTACGGTGTTACAGGGATGATATCGGGTAAGGCTATTTATGAAGGCAGGATCTCGGTTGAAGAGGCGTGCCGGGTATTGCAGGGATAAAAGCCCCCGCGGCAGCAGAAACTCAAAATTTAATCAAGTGTCGTAATTATGCTGAAAAAGAGGATAATACCCTGTCTTGACATATCAGGGGGAAGGGTAGTGAAGGGTATCAATTTTGTCGACATACGGGACGCCGGCGACCCTGTTGAGTGGGCAAAAAAGTACAACAGCGACGGGGCGGACGAGCTTGTTTTTCTGGATATTACAGCCACTTCTGATAACAGGGAAACACTCATCGAGGTTGTGAGGAAGGTCTCAGATGAGATTTTTATCCCGTTTACGGTAGGGGGGGGTATAAGGACAGTCGAGGATATGCAAAAGCTCCTCAAGGTAGGAGCGGACAAAGTCTCCATAAATACCGCGGCTGTGAAAAACCCCGCTCTTATCAGGGACGGCGCGCTCCATTACGGGACACAGTGCATTGTTGTCGCGGTTGACGTCAAAAGAGAGGGGAACGGATTTATTGTGTATGTACGGGGGGGAAGAGACCGCACCGATATTGACGCCCTCGAGTGGTGCAAAAAAGCGGAGGACCTTGGTGCCGGCGAGCTGCTGATCACAAGCATGGACAGGGACGGCACAAAGGACGGCTATGATATCGACCTGCTCAAAAAAGTGACATCTATGGTGAACATACCTGTCATTGCTTCCGGCGGCTGCGGCAGGCTTTCGCATCTTTACGATGTCATAGAGTCAGGGGGGGTGTCTGCCGTTCTTGCTGCATCGATATTTCACTACGGTACTTTTACAGTACCGCAGGTCAAAGAATATTTGAAAAGAAAGTCTATCGATATTAGGGTGTAAGCCAATAAACCGGGAATTTTTGCCGGTAAATCAATTAGTTTACGATATGAAAAAAAGATCACTTATAATATTTGACATGGACGGGGTCCTTGTCGACGTTACCGGTTCGTACAGGGAGGTTGTCAGACTTTCCGTCGTGTACTACCTGCGTCACGTGATCGGCGCAAAGGACCTCAGGGATGATTTTATCGACCTCGAGGATGTTTCCGCGATCAAAAAAAGCGGTGGTCTGAACAACGACTGGGACCTCACTTACACGATCCTTGATACCCTGCTGCACTCTCTTTTTCACGCCGGCAATGAAAAACTGATAAAAGTTTTCACTGGTTTACGGGAAATAAAGAACGACTGCGATCTTTTTAAGAAGGTTTCTGAGATTCAAATATCGTGCGACACATCGGATCTTGTTCAAAGTTTAGGCGCGAAGGGCCGCCCCGGGGGCAAAACAGTTTCTGAATTATTTTATAAGCCAAAATCGTCGATTGAAACCCATTCTCCTTTTCTCCTTAATCAAGGCGATGTCAACACGGGCAACCTCGCGAAAAGAATATTCCAGGAACTCTACCTGGGCGGCAGGATGTTCACCGGGATAACAGGCACCCGGCCGCTGTTTTACAGCGGCTCGGGATACATAGACAGAGAGACCCTCATTCCATCGGCGGACCATCTGTACAAGCTCGCCCAAAACAGTGTTCTTTCCATAGCAACAGGCAGGCCCGGGGTAGAGGCTCTGCATGCTCTCAGGAATTTTAAAATAGACGAAATTTTTTCAGCGGTTGTAACCGAAGACGATGTCGTTGATGCTGAAAAGCGGGGGGAAAAACAGCTCAGGAAACCGGATCCTTATACCCTGAACCTCTGTATGGAAAGGTCCGGCTGGGCAGGTATTGAAAATAAAACCGAGGTTTTTTATGTCGGGGACATGCCGGACGATATGTCAGCCGCTGTCAATGCCGGTATTACACCCATCGGGTTTGTGGATGACAGGGCAGCTGTCAGTGAAGAGGAGAGAACCGGCCATCGTGATCTGCTGGCGCGAAAAGGCGCAGAAATTGTATTCGGGAGCTTTGTCGACATGGTGGATCACTGCCAAAAGGAAGCCACCTCCTATGGAGACGATCTATGATTTTTGATCCGAAGCGAACGGGCTCCGGTATAGTCCTGGAAACAGATAGTTGACAACATATTTCATATAGTATAGAATAAAATAAATTTTTTCATTTAGATGTTCAAAACTAAACCGAAAAGAGGGAAAAATGGAAAAAACACCGGGAGTCAGAAAGATCATCCAGATCGCTCATGTCGTGAAAGATATAGAGAAATCCATGAAAAAATATCATGAGATATTGGACATAGGCCCGTGGTCTGTCTACACTTTTGCACCACCGGCTCTTCGGGAGTGTACGTTCATGGGGAAGCCTTCGGATGCTACCTGGGTGTTGTCGCTCGCGTGGGTCGGGGACATCCAGTTCGAGCTGATGCAGCCTCTGAGCGGGGAAAGCGTCTACACTCATTTTCTCGAGGAAAAAGGGGAGGGTATTCATCACATAAAGGAGTGGGTGGACGATTGCGCGGCGGCAATTGAGGAGTACCGCAAAAAGGGCATAGGGGTCATTCAGAGCGGCAAATACGATAAAGATGAGTTTTACTACCTGGATACGGTGCCCCAACTCGGGATATTGTATGAACTGGGGAATTGCGGTGAAATACGTTCACCCGAAAGAACGATCCCTTAGCGACAAATGATCTCGCAGAAAGAATGTGGTTCGATAGAAAAATGGTCCCTTGACTGATTGACCGCATATTTTGCTTTGTAAATAATTGATGCCAATAGGTTATCGTGGCTGAGGATAAGAAATGTCAGGCAGTAAATACATTTTAACCCTGGATGTGGGGAGCGGCAGCGTAAGGGCGATCCTGTTCAACATCGAGGGTGATCAGATAGCAACCTGCCAGCGCGAATGGCTCCCGGTCACCATACCTGAATATCCGGGATCTCAGGACTTTGACACCGGGGCAACCCGGGGACTGCTTGTAAAGTGCATCAGGGAAGTTATTGTCAAATCAGGCGTGAAACCTGATGAAATTTCGGGGGTGACGGCGACAAGTCTGCGGGAAGGCATAGTTCTTTATGACAAAAAACAAAAAGTTATCTGGGCGTGCACGAACACGGATGCCCGGGCGACCAGAGAAGTTGAAGAAATGGTGGCAGAAGGCCTTGGTGAACCTGTGTACAGGACCGGAGGCGATTGGCTCAATATAATATCACCCGCCCGTTTCCGGTGGATAAAAGGGCACATGCCGGATGTGTACGAGCGTATTGACCGGGTGAACATGATCAGCGACTGGGTTCTTTACATGTTGAGCGGGAGCCTGGTGACAGAGCCTTCTTGCGGGTCCAGCTCGGGAATCTTCGATTTAAAAGAGCGGACGTGGTCAAAGGAGCTGATCGAGCTCATCGGTCTGCCCGAGGATATCTATGCGCCGGTTTACGAGCCCGGGTCAATAATCGGAGAGGTGTCTGAAAATATCGCCCGGGAGACCGGTTTGAAAGCGGGGACACCTGTTATAACGGGCGGCGGAGATACCCAGATGGGTTTGACAGGTTCCGGTTCCGTCCGCCCGGGGCTGTTCACTATTGTCGGGGGCACGTTCTGGCAAACGGCGCTTGTGACCGATTATCCCCTCATCGACCCTGAATTCCGTCTTAGAACACTCTGCCACGCGGTACCCGGCCAGTGGATGATCGAAGGTATCGGTTTTTTTCACGGGTTTACGATGCGCTGGTTCAGGGACGGTTTTTGCCAGACAGAAAAAAAAGAAGCTTTGCTGGAGGGGGCCGACCCCTATGATCTTATGGAAAAGCTGGCTTCGGGTATACCGCCGGGCTCAAACGGAGTTCAGGCGATCTTTTCAAATATAATGGATGCAAGGCAGTGGAAGCATGCCGTGCCTTCGTTTGTAGGTTTTGATCTCATGCGCCCGGAGAGCACGGGGAAGGCCGCGTGCATCCGTGCCCTGGAAGAGCATGCTGCCTACACAAGCCGCGCGCATTATAAGATCCTCACCGACATTTCGGGACTTAAAGCCGGAACGATAACTTTCTGCGGAGGTTCATCCAGGGGTACACTGTGGCCGGGTATAATTGCCGATGTGCTGGGAGTACCGGTGCGGGTGCCGGTTGTAAAGGAGTCCACGGCACTGGGGGCCGCGATGTTCGCCGGTATGGCGCTGGGGTGGTACTCTGCCATCTCTGAAGCCTCAGACCGTCTTGTGAAATGGGAGCGTGTGATAGAACCTGACATAGAAAACATGAAAGCCTATGATGAGCACTATGAGCGATGGTGCAGGGTGTATCCATATTTGATGTCCATGGCAGACGACGGCATCCTGCCGTCCATGTGGCGCGCGCCCGGTGTATAGCAGGACGGTGTCGTTTATCTCTTTTTAAGCTGAACCTGCGATGTATTACCCTTCTGCGATCAAATTCAAAATAATTGTTTCTGTTTAAACTTTACAAACGCTGTACAACTGCTTCAACTTGTTTGTGTGTAAATAAATACCTTTATAATGCCTCGGAAAACGGAAAAAAATCCGTAATGTGCTATATTATAATATGGGCATAAGCTGGAGCACATTTGGCTGCCTAATTTTTCAGCCTTGAGAAGGCTGATCCTGAGAGTGGAGTGTATGGAAAAACCTGACTCGAAAAAAACAAAAGTAAAATTGTCTTATTTAGCTTTTCTGTTCGTGTTTTTGACATTTTTTGCGGGCTGCGGGATCATCAATGATGTATTAGAGGCTGTTAGCGGTGGTGATTTATCGATTTTCGGCAGCGATACCGCTCCGGTTGTCAACAGCACGGGACCGGGCAGCGGCGAGAGCAATGTCCCGCTGAACAGGTCTTTAGAAATATATTTCAGTACAGCCATGGATAAAAATACAGTTCAGGGCTCCTTCATTATTTTTCCGCCGGTAAGCGGAATGTTCATATGGGACGACTCAGGCACGAGCGTGATCTTTGATCCGGACACAGATCTTGATCCTATACAGTTTTACACAGTCACGATCTCCACCGGGGCAAAAGATTCTGATGGTATCGCTATGGAGGTCAAATATGACTGGAGCTTTCTCACCGGGTCCGGAATAGACAGCACACCGCCTATGGTAAACTCAGAGTACCCCGCTGACGGATCTATCGATGTCAGTATTGGAAGCATAATAAGTGTGACGTTTGATGAGCCGATGGACCAGGCTTCTATCAATGCGGGTACTTTCAAAGTGGATGATGAATATGCGGTAAATATTTCCGGCAGCCTAAGCTATTCCGGAAATACAGAGACATTTACCCCGGATAGTGCCCTTTCCTACGACACTTCGTACACCGTCACAGTGACCTCGGGTGTCAGAGACACAGCCGGGAACAGTCTTGCTGTCGCCCATATCTGGAATTTTACCACCACGGCCACAGTTGACGTTACACCACCTGTGATAAATATTGTAAATCCCATTGGCGGTATGGGGGATGTGCCTATCACGACTAATATAACAGTGGCCTATTCAGAGCCGATGGACAAGATTTCCGCCGAGAGCGCCTTTACACTGTCCGATGTCGTGCTTCCGATCAATGGCACGTTCAGCTGGACCGGAGACACTATGCTTTTTAATCCGGCCGGCGATCTAAAA
>SDBT01012683.1_pt1 | contig 13538 bp, 10 predicted proteins | sample 2277101 | NCBI WGS metagenome assembly SDBT01 (sample SAMN10404973, study PRJNA504765) | marine sediment metagenome | isolation source: marine sediment core GS10_PC15, 103 cmbsf | place: Arctic Ocean: Southern Knipovich Ridge | collected 2010
TCGTATCGGTAAGGTCCGCCCGCATACGCGAGCCGGCTGTGGTGGCGTGGACCTCGTAGTTAGTCTCACCGATAAACTGGAACGTGTCGAACGAACCAGCCAAAACAGACCAGCCAACGAGATCATCATCTTCAAAGTCTTCAATGAAGAAAGTTTGCTGATCGATAACTTGGATCCCAACGGTATCGACGGATGTTTGCTCGCCGTCATAGGCTTCAAGTTGAAGCACGTATGTGCCCGCAGCTGAGAATGAAGCCGTTGTCGCCAGTGCTGATGCGTTGGCGAATGTAACATTGCCAGGTCCGGAGAATTTTGACCAGGTAGTGGTGACGGTATTTGGCGGATTAGGCCAGCCGTCGTCTTCAACAAAACCTGTCAGCGAAACAGATTCAGTCAAAACTGTTATCGCGTCGGTTCCTGCATCAACGGTAGGTGGTTCGTTGTCGATTGTACTAATCAGTTGCAACGCTGTTGATGAATTCGTGCCGTTGTTACGGCAGAGAATCAAATCTGTAGGCCCGACCTTCTTGTCGCGATTGAAGTCGCCGGCGTGGGAAATCGAAGCCGGACTGGCAGCCAGGGTTGCTGGGTTGTTACGGACGTAAATTTCATCGGTGGGTGTAACTTCGGCATCGGTGACTGAATTGCCCGTCTCGCCTATAGCGTTGCCGAAGTAAAACACGTCGTCAACTATCAGGCCCGTGTTGGCATTGGCTTTGGCGGTGACCTGGAGCCACTGGTTTTGGATCGCTCCGTCTGCCCAGGTTACTGTAACCCGGTCAGAACCATCCAAGCCCGCGCCATCTCTTACGGTAATGCTTACAGGTGCCGGTGCGGAAGGCCACAAACCGATGCTGTCGTCATTGCCGACGCGGAATTCGAAATCTGCAGCAGTAGGAATGGCGGGCAAGAAGCCGATGTCGAGCATTATGCCGTTGATGCCCTTACTGAAGCTGGTGTAGTTTGAAAAGGTTGCGATTTCAAAGGGATTCAGGGGGGATTTGTTTGTAGCGATAGCGGCATCGTCGGGGGCATTGGCAGCGGGGTCGTTACCGTCCCAGGCGGAGTTGTTATAGAACAGGTTTCTTGCTTTCAGCGGAGCTCCCATCAAGGAGACCTCCAGGTCGCTAATATCCTGCACGCCGGCCGGAGATGGATGTAGATCGGTAGGGGCTATCCGGAAACTCCAGTCGCTGACAAGGATATAGTTCTGGACGAAATACTCATAGATATCGATCAGCAGATATCCTCTCTCAGCGGCTAAGTCTCTGGACGCCTGGTAGTGGGCCTGGCTGATGGGTTCTTCACCCGTCGGCCCGGCAGAAGCCCACCAGCTGACACTTTTGGTGGGCATGGAGGTGCATAATACAATCCTTACCCCAGGATATTCACTTTCTATCCTGTCACACATTGCCGCCAGATGGGTTTTGAATACGGTTGCGTTGTAATAGTCTTCATCGTTAATGCCAAACTGGATGAAGCACAGATCGATCTGGCCGATTACGCCGGCGCAGTATGTGTCATACCAGTCGCCTGCGGACATAAACCGCTCGATGTACCTTCCGCCCTTCGAGACATTGTGGACGTAGATTTCAGTAGTGCCGAAGCGAGTCCGCAGTTCCGGCTGCATCAGAGTATGAATGCCAGGGTCCATGTCGGTAACAGAGTCGCCGAAGTGGACGATGTGGAAAGGTTCACTAATTGCAAATGAACTTGAAGCAATGCTTAATAACACAGCCGCGACGGCCGAAAGTTGCAGATAATAACGCATAGACACTCTCCTTGAGATGGCCATCATCCATTCGGGCTTTCCTTAGATGAGGGCAAAGCCAGGCCGGCTACAATAGAGAAAAAATGTTTTAGCCTCTCTTTTGTGAATGCACAATCATGCAATCTACCATTTTCTATTATCCCGCGTTTTGCTCATGCGCCAAGTGGGAATTACATTTGATTTCCTTGCTCCTGGCTGGGCTGAAGCAACTCCAGCCTATTAGAGCAATTCACCTTTGATCTGCCGCATGTCTTCTGGCTGCGGCATCGGCTGGCGGCGTCAGGTTGCATCGACAATAACACGGCATTGTCTGCTTCACCTTCCTTGCCAGCCTTGTCCTCACCGACGAATCCATACGACATCTCAAAGGTTCGTTGCTCTAGTGGAACGCTACGTACAGATCCCAGAGGATGTGTGAGCCCACGGCGATGCCAAAACCGCGATAGGTATAGATACAGCCCCACAAAAGCCCCGCCATTGTCAGGAAGATCAGCTTCGGCCAATCCAGCAAGGCCGGGTCGAGAAGTTGGGCAGGTGAGAAGTGGCAGAGACTAAATACAATCGCCCCTAAGATGATGGCTGTTGCGGCAACGAGTCTTTTTTTCAGGCCGAAGACGTCTACGAACAGCAGCAACGCCAGGGAGATAAAGGCCAGGCGGAAAAGGAACTCTTCGTAGATACCCGCTCCGATGGCCAGGGAAACTTTGGCTGAGGCGGAATAGACTTCATTGGCTCCAGCCTGTGCTGGGGGGGCATATTGCAGGATAAGTCGCCCTGTAACCTGGCTGATCGCTATCAGTGGGATCGTCCAGAGGATCGACTCGGCCACCATTCCCGCAATTGGGAACGGCTGGACTTTCCATGGCCTTTTTGCCATCGCCTGCTGGATTAGCAGCGCAGCTACGATAAGCACCGGTGGAAGTATGTCGGCTGTGGCTCCGAAATGAGCCAGGAATTTACCAATAAGATGCGGCGCCAACAGATTAATATCGGCTCCGCCAGAGCCCAAGTGGAAAACTATAAGCAGTGGCCCAACTAAGACGAGGCTGTTAAGAGGATACCGGCTCTGCTGGAAATACCTATCAGGCAGCTTGGCTTGATTGTTGCTCTGGGCCATAACCGTCTTACTCCCATTTGCCCTGCGGTAAAATGTTTTCATCAGCCTGGTCTGGATTCACAATCAGTAACGAGCGGATGCGCTCTATCGTGGCCGGGCCGATACCTTTGACGCCGGCCAGGTCGTCGGCGGTAGCAAATACGGACGAGCCTCGCTCATTGCGATATTGGACGATTGCCTCAGCCAGTACAGGACCGATTCCGGGCAACCTTTGCAGTGAGGCTGCGGGGGCAGTATTCGGATCGATCTTGCCCAACAGGTTATCGGCTCGCAGCGGCATGATCGGCGGATCATCGGCAAACCAGATACGCGATCCTGAAAGATCCAGAACTACAAGGGTTCCGCTAAGACAGCACAAAAGTAATAGGGCCGAGATGTTTTTCCGGCGCCACGTCAGAACGTATCTCTTGGTTGGAGATGAGTAAACTATTGGCCCGGTTCCTCCTGGGCGGAGGTTCCGGTTTCCCCCTGCCCGGCAAAAAACAAACTCTTGAAGTTCTTTAGTTCCTTGTAAGAAAGCTTCGGTTGCATGTTTGCCTGGCAAAGCCCGCCGTTGGGAATGAAGTGTCCTTGATAATCCCCCAGATCGCGCCAGCAGACTGACTCGACGAATGGCTTGGAGATGGCGATACGGTAGAATCCCTGCAGCCACTCAGCCTGGAGGCGATCCGACCAGGGAGCATGCCACTGACCGGCGTCGGGTACCCGCTTGGCCCCAGACCAGGCGTCTCCCGGATTAGATTCATTGGCAGATGGCACTTGGCAGGCTGAGATATGCAGCGGTTTTCCGAGTCCGAGGAATTCATCCAGCATCGAACTGATGTGCAGAAGATCTCGCACATACAAACCGTCTTCCGGTACGCCCATCTGAACCTGAACGGCAAAGGAGTCGAATTTGATGCCGGACTGGACGGCCATGTCTGCATAGAGCATGGGGGGTACTGTACGTTGGTTTCTGGCGTAGTACTCGCCCCAGGGCATAACCAGTTCGAGCATAACCTGCGATCGTGGCGAGATCTTCTTGACGAGCATGCAACTCATACGCGTCAATTCCATAACCTGCTCGAAGTTCAGGTTAAATTCGTTGTATGCATGTAAGCCTGAGACAACATTCCATACGTGGACCCGATCTTTGTAGCGACGGATGACCCGCTCGATTCGCTCATAGATCAGATCCCGCAGAGCGTCGAAGTCATGCTCCCAGATGAATAGCCATTCCGGCAGGGCGCCCGGTTCGAAATTAACCAACGGCCCGGCGTGTACGATTTTTTTGTTATGACCGGCCCAGTTGATCCAAGCGTCATTTTGGGAGTAGTGAAAAGAGCGTTCTTTCGGCTCGGTCAGCTTCCACGGGATCGGGATATGGATGAAATCGGATATCTCCCGCAGGCGAGAGGTGTAATTCTCATCCGCCGAGAACAGGTCGACTGTGCAACCGAAGCCGGCCCGGCCTGCTGGAGGGGGCAGAGTCTTTCTTCGTTCGAGGAATATTTCGGCGTGGTAGAGGGCGAACTTTTCGCCAAGGGTTATCCCTCGGTCCAGCGTCTGGTCGGCCAGCTCGGCCGACTTGGACTGGTCGGATTGGGTCATCGCCTCGAGAAACATGCCGCGAACCGTAGCAAGCTCTTTGTTGAGATTTTCGGCGTCGGGAAAATCGAACAGCCCCCAGTCCTCACGCTTTCGCATGATTTGGGTCATCTGCGCGCGAGTTAACTCAAGATTGAGGTTATACGGCTGGGGCCGATCTGGCAGTCGGGTGGTTGGTAGCATGAATTGCCCGGCCTTGCCCGCCTGCCAAAGCAGCGAAAGACCAGTTGCCCCAGGCGATCTCTTGTCTATGGTCAATACGCCATCGGCAGTGGTTATCTCGGCCCGAACGGGGATCGAGTCCTGCCCGAATGCATACGATCCGGCAAGATCGATTTCGCTTGCCGGCTTGCCCTTGGAAAAAACCTCAAAACGAAGCATCTTTGGCTATCTCAGTTATGGCGGATCGATTACCGCTTTTCGTAGCGATCAGCGATCCAACTCAATCTTCTATCCTATTTTCCGTTTATTAGCGACTCGTAGAAGTCCTTATACACGCTGGCTGCATTATAGGTCTGCTGTAGGGTTTGGCAATGACCTGCCTGAGACGATTTATTCGGGATATCGCTCGATTTTCGTCTCTAAACTCGGCGCATGGGTAGGAGTGTATCGTAAGTTATGTGTGGATGGATGTCTTTGCGTTAAGGGCTCGGCCTTCAATAGCGGGCTCGGTGTTCAGTATCGGTATCTTGTTACGACGAGAGGCCTGGCGGATGAGTACGTCACCACATGTAAAATGGTCGAATATCCTGGTTATGGACCGCAAGCCCGAGTCCTTGGGCATGCTGTCTCGATTGTTGCAGGATGCAGGGCATCAGACTTTCGAAGCGACGGATATGTCCGAGACGCTAAGTTGCGTATCGGCCAGGCCCGTCGATCTGGTAATGCTCTGCCTGTCTGCAAATGAGACCGTTGACACCGACTTTACTCGGACTTTGCGTGATGCCAGCCCAATTCCATATCTGCCGGTTATTGTTTTGTTCGATCAGGCCCACGCCGACAGGGCAAGTGAGTATCTCGATATTGGTGCCGATGATGTGATCTGTATCAATACCGAGCATAGTGAAATCATGGCCAGGGTTGGTGCTCTGCTGAGAATAAAGGATCTGCACGCTCAGTTGGAAGCTTCTCACGTTGCGCTCCAGAGGGCCTTGGACCGCGAACGGCGTCTTATGGCCAAGCTGAGGGCGGACAATGCTCAGCTGCACCATCTGGCGACGACAGATTCTCTCACTCGCGTTCAGAATGTCCGATCTTTCCGGGACATTCTCAAGCACGAATACAAGACGGCCAAGCGTTACAACTATCCACTAAGTGTCCTGATGATAGATGCGGACCATTTCAAAGTAATCAACGATTCCCACGGCCATCCAAGTGGCGATTATGTCCTCAAGGAACTGGCTGTGATATTCAAGCAGTCTGTGCGCGAATCGGACGTCGTCGCTCGGACTGGCGGGGAGGAGTTCAGCGTTATCCTGCCTCGGGCCAACCGCCAGCAGGTGGCAGACTTTGCCGAGAGGATTCGCTCAGATGCTTTCAACCGGGAATTCATTGTCTATGGCTGTAATATTCACGCCACCGTTTCGATAGGCTCGGCGACGTATCCCCAAGATGCCGAGATTACCAACGAACAGATGTTAGCCTACTTCGCAGATCAGGCATTACTGGATGCCAAAGAGTCAGGCCGAGACAGGGTGGTCGCGTTCCATGAATTGCCCGCCGAAACGCGACAGCGTCTTTATGGCCAGCATTTGCGAATGGGCTATGAACGATCTTTCGAGGCCGAGACGGGGGATCTGGAAATCGTCGTAGCAGACCTCAGCAGCAGTGCTTGATAGGGAATGTGTGCCGCTATCTTGGGGCGATCACTGCTCGCTGCCAGCCAGCGGGTCGTGCTGGAAGTTCTCCAATGGGCAGCCTGTGCACCTGGCTGTTCTTTTGCAGTATTCCTTGCCGATCGTTACCAACTGGGCGTGGTAGTTGTTGAACAAATCAGCATCGGCAGGTAGAGACGATTCCATTAAGTCCTTGACTGATTCGTAGTCATCCTCAGGCCCGATTATCAAATGCCGAAACAGCACGCGGAACGTGTATGTGTCGACTACGAAGGTCGTCTTTTTGGCTGCATATAAAATGATGCTGTCGGCTGTCTCGCGGCCGATTCCGTTCACGGCGAGCAAATCTTCTCGCAGGTTCGATACCGCCCGATCCAGAAATCCTTCAAAGTCATCCCCGAAGCCATCGTCTACCGCAGCGATAAAGTTTTTCAGCCGCTTGGCTTTGACGTTGTAATAACCAGCAGGGCGGATCAGCTCAGCCAGTTGCTCTTGGGGCAGTTCGCCCAGGGCTGTAATGCTCATGCAGCCGGCGTCGTAGAGATTTGCAATGGCCTTTTCGACGTTCCGCCAGTTTGTGTTCTGGGTTAATATCGCCCCGACCGCTATTTCCAGCGGGCTTTTTCCGGGCCACCAGTCCAGGGGCCCGAACCGGGCGGCCATAGCCTCGTACATTTCCATCAGCAGTTGTGAAGTTCTGGACATGGCTGGGATTTTAGCCTTACTGGCTGGGGTTGTCAGCCCTATTTGATTGGAGCAATTCGTCGGCCGTTGGGTGGTGGCCTCGAAGAGCTGTGATTGCTCCGGAAACTACCAATCCGCAGGCGATGTAGAAGTTCCAGGCAGGGATTTCCGATAGGATCGCCCAGGCCATCAAGCCGGCGAAAATGAACTGGCCAAGGTTGGCGATACTGACGGCCTGGCCTCGAAGGTGTTTCATCGAGTAGTTCATTATCGAATGGCCCGTTACGGTGGGGATCAGACCCAGGCCTAATACAAATGCAATCTCGCGGATCGGCTGGGAGATATCACCAACGGTCGCAAGCCCAGTTGGCCCGAACAGGTATAAAAAAGCCCAGATCGCCAGCGACGAAAGCCCCGCAGTCAGATACAACGGGACGACATAAAGCCAGATCGTCGGGAAGTCGCTGTTTCGTCTGCCAAGGGCCAGGTATAGCCCAAAAAGAAGCATCGAGCCGAAGGCTACAACGTCGCCCATAAAATACTCATCGGAAAGATGGAAGTCTCCGCCGACCAGGATAAGCACTCCACCCAGAGCGATGATCGTACCTATTATCTCGCGGCGGTTGGGCTTCTCGCGAATTAACAGATAAAGCAGGAACGGCATAGCTGCCGGCAGCATGTTTACAATCAAAGATGCATTGGCAGCAAGCGTCATCCGTGCGGCGAAATTCCAACTTATAAAGTGCAGCCCCAGTATTACCCCCGGCAGAGCGGTTCGTTTCAGCCGGCCCATATCCCACCGGTCGCGATATTTCAGATGATCCCGCCAGAAAACCGGTCCCAGCGCAACAGTAGCCACCAACAACCTAAGCGCCGCCAGGAGGATCGGGTCAACCCGCGATGCCTTGATCATCAGCACCGCCGTCGAGCAGCAGAACACGCCGCATATCAACAGTGGGATACGAAACAACATCTCCGAATTTTTTTTAAGCATAAAATTGGACCCAAGCAGGCTTCTGGCTGAATCTCTGGCCAACTAGTATAATGATTTGCTTGGCCTTAAACGAGGAGCTTGTCAGCTAGAGCCTATTGCGTATTTGTGTAGCTTCAATGGGCGCCGCTTCGGCAAAGCTGGCAAGGAAGGCGAAGCAGATGATGCATTGGCATCATTGAGGCAGCCTGACGTAAGCCAGCTGATGCCGCAGCCAGCCCAAACGCTACAAAGAATAGGAATATGCTCTAGTGCCGCCACTTGAAGTCATATCGGAGATGGTGCCCAAGGGCGATCAGCCTGAGGCAATAGATCGCCTGGCCGCTAATATCAACCAGGGCCTCAAGTACAATGTCCTGCTGGGTGTTACCGGTTCGGGCAAGACTTTCACCATGGCCAACCTGATAGCAAGGTTAAATAAGCCGACCCTGGTAATCAGCCACAATAAAACCCTCGCCGCCCAGCTCTATGAAGAGTTTAAGGAGCTTTTTCCAAATAACGCAGTCGAGTACTTCGTCAGCTATTACGACTACTATCAGCCCGAGGCATACATCCCCCAGCGTGACATCTATATCGAAAAGGATGCCTCAAAGAACGAGGAACTTGACCGGCTGAGACTGTCGACTACTACCAGCCTTTCCAGCCGAAAGGACGTTATCATTGTCGCCAGCGTCTCGTGCATTTTCGGCCTGGGTAAGCCCGAAGAATACAAGAAGATGGTCGTTTCCATCCGGGCAGGCCAGTTGATCGAGCGGGATGAGATTCTTCGCGGCCTGGTTAACATCCAATACGACCGCAACGATATGGATCTGAAGCGCAGCTCGTTCAGGGTCCGCGGCGATACTATCGAGGTTTACCCCGCCTACGAACAATTCGCCATGCAGATCCAGATGTTCGGCGACCATGTAGATGAAATTTCGCTTATCAACCCCATCTCTGGCGAAATTCTTTCGAATACCGATCAGGTGTTTATCTTCCCGGCGGTGCACTATGTAGCTCCTGAAGGTGCCATCGAAAAGGCGAGCGGATCGATCCTCCAGGAACTTGAGATGAGGCTGATCGATCTGAAGAACGATGGCAAGTTGCTTGAGGCTCAGCGGCTTTCCGCCCGCACGCGATACGACGTGGAGATGATGAATGAGGTAGGCTACTGTCCCGGCATCGAGAACTACTCCCGCCATCTCGACGGCAGGTCGCCGGGCGACCCGCCCTATACGCTTATAGATTACTTCCCGGAAGATTTTCTTTTGATGATCGACGAATCGCACGTGTCGATTCCGCAGATAAGGGCAATGTATAACAGCGATCGATCTCGAAAGTCTGTCCTTATAGAGCATGGCTTCCGCTTGCCGAGTGCTTTAGATAATCGGCCGCTTAAGTTCGAGGAATTTCAGGCCCGGTGGAAGCAGGTTGTCTTCGTGTCAGCTACTCCTGCCGATTTCGAAGTTGAACTGGCCGGCGGTGAAGTTGTCGAGCAGATTATTCGTCCAACAGGCCTGGTCGATCCGCCCGTTGAGGTCAGGCCGGCAACCGGTCAGGTCGCAGACCTGCTCGAACAAATTCGTCTGCGCACCCAGGCCGGCGAGCGCACGCTGGTTACGACCCTTACCAAGCGCCTCTCTGAGGACCTTAGCGAATTCATCAGGGCTGAGGGATTCCGGTGCAAATATCTCCACTCAGAGATCGACACGCTGGAGCGGGTTGATATCCTCCGCGAATTGCGGGAGGGCAAATTCGACGTGTTGGTGGGGGTGAACCTGCTGCGTGAGGGGCTGGACTTGCCGGAAGTTTCGCTGGTCGCGATCCTCGATGCCGATAAGGAAGGTTTCCTCAGATCGACTACCAGTTTAATCCAGACTATCGGCCGATGTGCCCGTAACATCAATGCACAGGTTTTCATGTATGGCGATAAAATGACGAAATCCATGGCTGCTGCGATCAGTGAGACTTCCCGCAGACGCGAGGTGCAGTTGGCCTACAACGAGGCCAACAATATTACGCCCGAGACAATTCGTAAAGAAATTCGAACAGCACTTGCAGATCAATTGCGCGCCAGCCGCGTTGCCCGCAAGGCCATCCATGCCACGGTGAGCGAGTTCCAGGCCACTGAATTACTTTCCGCCCTTGAAGGCAAAATGCAGGAAGCTGCCAAGGACCTTGAGTTTGAAAAGGCCGCGATGCTTCGCGACCGGATACAGGCCATCAAGGATAAACAGGCAGGGGAAGCTCAAGGCGAGGAGGCTGAAGTTGACAGGCCCGTTAAAAAAACCGGACGATCGAAAAAGAAACGCCGATTCTGACCTTTTTTTCTCAAGCCGGTTTCTGTGGGTTAATAATCCATTCCGGCTGGCCTACAATGCCATTGAACAATGAGAAAAAGACTCCGCAGCTTTTTTGGCGGATAGATAGCTTAAACTAAGGGGAACCAGCCATGTGTCAGACTTGTGGATGCTCACCGTGTAGCAAGTGCGGCCAGGATATCGAAGACGGCGTATGTGCCGGCTGTCAAAAACCTTCCACCGAATGCGAATGCCCGCGCCAAGAAGAATAGATGTCGCTAAGTTTAAGTGATATTAAAAGCATTCTAAACAACAGGCTCGGTCGCTAATCGCAGAGTTCCTTGAACGCGCTGCGGTAGACATCGGGTTTCTGTTCGTTTACGAATCTGTGAAGGATTTGGCCTCCCTGGTAGACAAGAACCGTAGGGATCAGGTCTACCTCGTTATCCGCCTCGAGCTGCGGTGACTGGTCGATATCGACACAGGCGAACGTGATTTTGGAGGCGAACTCGTCAGCGAGGCTCTCGAAGGTCGGTTTGAAACGTTGGCAGTGTGGGCACCAGTCAGCGAGGAATGCAACTGCCGCCGGCTTGTCGGCCTGAAGTATTTCGTTATTAAACTTCTCGGCCTGGTCGATTCCAATTATGTTCTCGCTCATCATGAACCCTTTCTCGTTCATCATTGCTCTATCAGCTTATCATTTTATGCGGCTTAATAATATGGTGACTTAAACGCCCGGCTTCGATAGACAGACTCAGCCTTTGCACAGGCGGGGCGTTTGTGTATCCTCAGGGGCAGTGAATCAAATGGCGATTAAACCCGGTGTTAAAGAACGCGAGTGTCTGGGCAGGCTATTGGCCCTGGCCCGTAGCGAGGATCTTGGATCAGGCGACGTAACCAGTGCGCTACTGCCGGGGGGCGGGCGGGCGAGGGCTACCTTCGTCGCCCGCGAGGAACTGGTTCTCTGCGGTGGGGCTTTCCTCGGCCAGATCGCTCAAGAATACGACCCCCAGATTAATACCTCTCTTGCAGCCGACGATGGGACGCCGCTTGCACCTGGAGATGTCCTGGGGATCTGGTCAGGTCCGGCGGGGGCTGTCCTGGCAGCTGAGAGAGTGGCGCTGAATTTCATCCAGCACCTGGCGGCCATTGCGACGCTAACCAGAACCTACGTCGATGCCGTCGCCGACACTGGGGCAGCTATCTACGATACACGCAAGACCACTCCAGGATGGCGTGAGTTGGAAAAATACGCGGTCCGTACCGGTGGCGGGCGTAACCATCGGATGGGCCTCTACGATGCGATTCTGATCAAGGACAATCACCTGGCCATCCTGGGCATGGATGTTGGTGAAGAACCCTTGGGTAGGCCGCTGGCTGAGCGGTTGGGTCAGTTGGGCGATAAGCGGGATACAATTGAGTTTGTCGAGTTGGAGGTCGACACGCTCGATCAGCTGGCGGCGGGGTTGAAATTGCCCGTCGACGTTATTCTGCTGGATAATATGTCAACCGAGCAGATGAGTCGCGCGGTTGCGATGCGCGACGAGGCGGGACTTTTGGGTAAGGTGCAGCTCGAAGCTTCCGGCAGCGTAACTCTTGAGACGCTTCGGGCTGTAGCTGAAACCGGCGTTGAGCGGATAGCGGTAGGGGCTATAACACACTCAGCCGGTGCGGTGGATATCGGTATGGATATAGAGATACAATAGAATTGGTTTCGCCCTGATTGGCACTTCTTGCGAATATGGAAAGCACGAATCGCATCATCGAGTTACTGTACGACCGCCAGGGGGGGTACTTCTTGCTGAAAGAGCTTGCTGGTGCGGTTGGGCTGGATCAAGCTGGGCTCATGCGGCGGCTGGATATGCTTACAGGGGCAGGGCTTGATATCGAAAATTCTCCAGCCGAGGGCGTCCGCCTGGCCCGCTGCGGCAGGCTGATAGGCCATTTAATTGAACGCAACCTGCCAACCAGTCGCATCGGACGAAGCGTGGTCTGTTATGACCAGGTCAACTCAACGAACGATATCGCCTTTGACGCCGCCCGGAGCGGGAAATCTGACGGGCTGGTTGTGTTGGCTGAGTCTCAACGCAAGGGGCGAGGCCGGCAGGGCAGAAAGTGGCTGGATAAGCCCGCTACGAATATTGCATGCAGTATCCTGCTGATAAATGATTCCGGCAGGTTGGCGCATGAACCACTGACAATCGCGACGGGTTTGGCAGTCTCGCAGGCCATCGACCAGTGCTGTGGTTTGCAGTCTGAATTGAAATGGCCCAACGACGTTCTTCTCGACGGCGAAAAAGTCTCAGGCGTGCTGATTGAGCTTCGAAATACCTCCAGAGCCGCAGTGGTGCTTGGTGTAGGTATTAATGCAAATTTCGCACCGCCTTCAAATCAGGTCGACCGCCCAGCGACCAGCCTTGCCGCCCAAACAGGCCAGCCGATTGAACGAATCGAAATCATCCGGGCCTTGCTTATCTACCTGGACTATTGGGTGGCGAAAATTACCCAAGGCGAATTAGACGAATTGCGCCAGGCATGGGTTAGCAGGTGCCCAATGATCAATCAAAGAATCACCGTCGCATCGGCCGGCAGAGAATTTGTAGGGCGAGTTCTGGACATCAGCCCACTTGAGGGAATTTTTCTCATAGGTGACGACGGCAGGCGAGTGCATCTGCCGGCAGCAGGGGCCTCTATTGTGGACTCGCCCTGAGGAGTTTCGCACTAGCGCACTTTAAGCCTGATCTGTCGTATTTATGCTGACTGGGGCATCCGTCTGGGCTTGTCCGTTTCCATCGCCATAGCTGCCGCTATGGCTGCTTCGCCTTCCTTGACAGCCTCGTCCTGGCGGCGCTCAATCAGCTACACGAAGGTAAAAAGGCTCTAAATCATTAAATATTACTAAACTTTCTCTTGACTCACGGCCGATATGCGGTAATAATCCGGCAAGTTGGTTTTATAGTGTACTGCCTCGGCAACCAAGTGCAGCCGTATCGGACTGCCGCAAGGGTTTTGAGTTAACACTTACTCTCGTTGACTTCAGGGTAATATCTGAAGTCTAGCTACACAAACAAGGGTCGCTTTTTGTCTTCAATCCCTGGCCAGCCACTTCAATCTTCAGCTAGCCAGTTGAGCCCTAATTGTTTTCAGGACTATTTGCAATTCTTATATCATCGATATCCAGTTGTCCCCAGAAGTGGGTTACCGGATCTCCAAACGAGAAATAGTGTTCGGTCAGGGCCAGTACCACACGGGTAAAGTCACGATAAGCTGAATC
>SDBT01012684.1_pt1 | contig 13538 bp, 14 predicted proteins | sample 2277101 | NCBI WGS metagenome assembly SDBT01 (sample SAMN10404973, study PRJNA504765) | marine sediment metagenome | isolation source: marine sediment core GS10_PC15, 103 cmbsf | place: Arctic Ocean: Southern Knipovich Ridge | collected 2010
TTCATAGAGATAGGAAAGCATAGTATTGCACTTGACACTGGACTTGTAATATCTTTTGATGAAGGGTATTACCTAGAAATTATTCCCAAAAATTCAATATATAAGTCCGGATGGGTAATTCAAAACCGCATAATTAGTCGTTTAGATGCAAACGAAAACACTCTAAAAATAGTATTAACACGAATAGATAATAATAACCCACAAAAACCTAAATTACCCTTAACACTGTGCCAATTTGTTATTCGAAAGGCAATTTATGGAAATTTGCACGAGATCAGAATTCCTAATGGAATTTTTTTTACAGAGACTAAGACTGATAAAAAAATATCTATAGAAGAAATAAAAGAAATTATTTCTTCTAGCTGTTGAATATTTTAAATATATATTCTAAAAAGGTAAATGAAAAGGAATAAGGATCATATCATGAATGAAGAATTTAATAATCAAAATTCAGAAAAAGAAGAAGAGAAAAAAGAAGATATTCCTTGTCCCTACTATGACATTATTTTAGATCTTTACGATCGAAATGTTTCTTTTGAAAAATTAAATCCGGAGCTATTTGGAAAATTAAAACCGGGACTATTTGGAAAATTAAATCAGATATTATTAAATCGTGGATTATTTGGAAATTTAAATCCTAGACTATTTGGAAACATTTTGTTAATTAAGTACATTTTGAGAAATCAAAAAAGAAATACTGAAGATAGGCAACAAACATTTCCATTAATTGAAAATAGGGATATTATCGATAATTATTTATCTAACAAATCCTCTCAAAATCCAGAAGAAGAATGGGAGATAATAAATGAATCAAATTCTGAGCAATAGTAGGTTTAAAAGAAATAAAATTATGCCTATAAATAATGCCTCTCACTAAAAAAATATATAATATCGCCAATCGCCAAACACTTGTTGATCTAAATGGCGATAGCACCAACTTTAAACTCGATTTTCAGGTCAGCACCAAAGATAACAAAGAATTCGAAATGCTTGTTGTCACCCAATCTACCTTAGATTCTGGCAAACCCATTGAATATAAAAAGGTCCAGGGCAATATGTCTGGTAATATGTTATCTGATAAAAATGTTTATCAAAATTATTACCTAATACTTCGAGCCAAAGAACAAACTGAAGTAACAGTTGAACTTAATTTTGAAAAATTACCAGATAATATTCCCAAAAATGAACAATATACTCCCCACGATAACCATCCCCGTCCTCAACCACAACCTCAAGAACCAGTTAAAAAGAAGGGTAATTCCTTATTAATTAAGGTATTCATAGGTGTAGCAATTATTGGAGTTATTGCTGCTGCTTATTATCTTTTCTTCTACAAAAGAAAACAGACAGACGATAATAAACTTATAACAAAAAACAATCCTTCTTCACCCGTCGCTTCACCTGTCGCTTCGCCCGGGGTTTCACGAGTTGCTTCACCCATTCTAAAACCAGTTTCTCCTGTGGCTCTTAAACAGGAAGCGCCTACGGATTATTTCGGAACAATGCCTAAAAATAATGATTTGATTTCTCGATTGAAAGGACTTCCTATAAAGTAAGTCTAAAGACGGGTAAAATTATAATAAAATGGCGAATTTTCAAAAAATATTTGGAGCAGGTTTAGCTGCTCTAGATAGATTTCAACGAGAAGTTGGGGTAAATAATCCCATGTTGGATATTTTAGGTTCTGGAAATACAGTTGAATATAATTGCCCTAGTATAGATATTATAAATAATGATGATTTAATTATTTTATACATAGAAATACCTGGAATAGAACGTAAAAACATCCAGATGTCATTTCTTAATAATCAACTGACAGTTATAGGTCATAAAACTATACCTTATCAACATGAAGACAACGTTGAGAAAAGGGAAATAAGATATGGTGAGTACAGACGTACTATTACATTACCTTTATCTGTAACAAATAAGGAGAATGTGGCTACTAATTATGAAAATGGCATATTAATTATCACTATTGATAAAAATAAAGAAAGAGAAAACCAGTTTGAGTTAACCTTAACATAATATAATATTGATATATTATATTATCCAATTTACATTTTCCATTTTCCTGGATATACTTCAGTCCACATTGGTTTGCCCTCAGCACGAGTTTTAAAATATACGTCACAAAAACGACCTATTTTTGTACCTGATAAATCAGTACCATTACGTCGGGATGTATTACAGATATTAGCTAACGTGGTTAACGCAACCTTAGGATTTTGAAGACATTTGTTCATAACGATATCACCATCAATTGTCCTCGGATCTACAGTACAAACACCAACACAATTCTGATTACCAGTATCACAGCTTCCAACACGATATGTAATCCACGGACTATCTGCTACAGTTGGATCGAAGGGTTCAGATTTCATTGTACAACCAGGAAATTGGCAGAAACGTCTTTCAGCTGCATTTGTGAGGAGGGTTTCTCCTACAGTTAGTCCTTTGCAAGCCACATCATTGACAGAATCGCATCCCTGGACTGTGTTTGGATATTGTTGCGTATTTTGATTTTGGTAATAGTATTCGCAAAATCCATCCCAGTCCTTTGAACATCGTTCAGCCATAAATAATTGACATTTTTCACTATACGGACCGTATAAATCTCCAACTGGACTATGTGTAAAATTCTTGTCCCAGTTTTGTACTAAACAGTAGGTAAGTGGGTTGTTTGTAGGCGAGTTATTGCTTCCAAAATATTTTATTTGAGAATAGTTATATGCACCTCTGCTCATTTTTTATATATAACAACAAAGAAAAAAAAGTCTATAACATTTTATTTTTGCTTTAAGCTGTTCTTTGCAAAAGTTGTTTAACATTATTTTTAATAGTATTTACATCTGGTATGATTGTTTTATTAATTTCATCCTTAATGTTATCTATTTCTGATTTGAAATAATTTATATTAGCTTTAACATCTAAGTTTCTAATATATCTTTCTGCTACAAATCCTAGAATTATAAAATCTATAGCATAATGATAAGTAATATTGTATTAATAATTGTCAAAGTAAAAGTCATTTTACATAATATAACGAGAAAAACATACTAATTTAAAGTTTACCCACAATTTCTAAAAAATGGGTATACTTTTCAAAGCTAAAACACAAATGGGCTATACCATTAAAATTCTTGCAGAATTACTTCAAAATAATATCAAAACCGCCTGTTTTGAGGTTGACCATTCAGGTATTGAACTTTGTATGATGGATAATCATCGGAGAATCTTAATTAATGTAAATCTTTTGAGCGAAAATTTTAATATATATCGGTTTCGCGCACCAAAAAAGTTATTTCTAGGTATTAATTTGTCACATCTTCATAAAATGTTGAAAAATATTAAAAAGAAAGATAGCGTATCTTTATTTATCACTGAAGACAATCCTACAGAATTAGCCATCGAAGTTACACCCCGCGATAGAAATCGAGTTACAACTTCTCATGTTAAAATACAAGCCCGGCAAAATTTAGAAATAGAAATACCCACTGGTTACGGTAAACCCATTATCGTACCTAGTGGAGAATATCAAAAAATGTGCAAGGATCTTAATAATATTGCGAACATTATTACCGTCAGCTCCAAAAAATATCTTATAAAATTTAGCTGTAATCAAGGCGGGGTTTATTCCCGAGAGGTTCTTTTTGGTGAAAAAGAAGAAGAGGATGAGGAGGATGATAATGAAGTAGATAGTTCGATTGAGTATATCGAAAAATTTGATACTGAGCATTTGATTCGCATTATAAAAATTGCTGGGCTTTCTACCAATATGCAAATTTATCCGAAAACGAATCTACCACTTCTTTTTCGTTCAAATGTTGGAAATCTTGGAAAAATTTCTATCTATATCAAATGTCGAAAACAGTTAGAAGAAGAAGAAATATCCAAATTGGAATATGAGAACTAGTTTATAAATTTTTTCTTTGATATAAATTAAAATGGATTCATTTCGATATAGATTTCCCGTTAAAAAATCAAAATTACTTGATTTTCTCAAAGACCCAATAGTAGGCTCCGTTATCTCTATTATACTCACATTTATAGCTGTATTTCTAGGGTTATGGCTCGGGAAACCAGATATTGTTGTAAGACGTGATACAAAAAGAAAGAAGAAAATTATAATATGGGGGAAGGTTGTAGCATATAGCGCGTTGGGAGCAGTTATTGTAGGCATTATCGTACTCATATGGATGGCTGATGTAGGTCATACGAAGAAGAAATCTGGTTTTAGGTTTGGTTCTAGATATGGTACTAAAAGTTGCGCTTTTTGTTGATATTCTTTGTAAAATTATATAAGTAATAAGGCTTATATAACTAAAAATATGAAACTAAAAATAGCTTTCCATACACCCGACTTAAATATCCGTGGCAGCTGCGAGGCTTTATGGTGCTATGCCCACTATAATGAAATAATCTTAGGTAATTCTAGTGTAATTGTTGTACCCTTAACAGGAATTCAAAAAGATGATAGGGCAATAAGTAAATTTACCCGGAGATTTCAATTAGTTGTATATAGGGATAATATAGAACTAGAAGAAAAACTGACTAACTTGGGATGTCATATTTTATATGTTATTAAATACGGAAAAAATGATAGTATTCCCAAGGTAGAAAAAATTCGTACAGTTATCCATTGTGTATTCGATCTTTCTGAGCCCCACGGAGATGTCTATGCTGCAGTTTCCGAACAATTATCGAAAAAATATGACTCTCGTTTTCCTTTTGTTCCTCATATGATTGGCTTACAACCTTCTAATAAGGGAAATCTTAGAAAAAGTTTAAATATTCCCCGGGATGCTATTGTGTTCGGTCGAATGGGAGGAATGGATACTTTTGATCTTAAATTTGCTCGGGAAGCAATATGGATGGCTGTACTTCACAAAAAATCCCTATATTTTCTCTTTATGAATACACCTAAATTTGTAGTGCATTCTAGGGCTATTTTTTTGGATGGCTTATATAATAACGAAGAGAAAAATCGGTTTATTCAAACTTGTGATGCTCATTTAGAAGCTGGTAGTCTCGGACATTCATTTGGTATAAATTGTGGTGAATTTAGTGTACATAATAAGCCAATTATCGCTTATATAGGGTCCGTCTGGAATCGAAGTCATTTAGATATTATTGGAGATAAAGTTATTGGATTTAAGACAGGTGATGAATTGTATTCTATATTAATAAATTTTAATCCGATGGATTATGAAGGAAGAGATCTAAATTGTTACAAAGATTATTCTCCCGAGGAGGTAATGAAAAAATTTAAAGAGGTATTTATAGATCCTTTTTCATTTTAAGAGATTTTGTTATATATTCTCTATAACAAAATACAATTATATGTTAAGATTAAGAAAATTTCTAATTAAAATTTCTTTGACAGAATTTCCTGGATTTTTAGAATGTATAGCTCTGCGAACCTGAATATATGAAATAATATTCTCTGAAAATTTTTCTTTCAAATATTTTATGTCGTGATTACTTATCATATATAATCCTTTCAATTTATAGATTGTTTTCATAAATTTCTTATAATCAATATTTGTATTATCATATGAAGTAAACGAATTCAAATTAAGTGGATAATATGGAGGGTCTAAATATACAAAATCATTAGTTGATACTGTTTCTAAAAAGGATTTATAATCTTGGCTACTAAAAGAAACTTTATATTTATGCAGTAATTTAGAAATCTTTTGAATGTTTTCAGAGTCAATAATTGAAGGGGATTTATAATTCCCAAAAGGAACATTATAGACTCCCTTTTTTGATAATCGATATAACCCTCTAAATCCCGTTTTATTTAAATAAATAAATAAAATTGACTGTCTATCTAATTGCTTTCCAGAACTTTTTAAATAATTAAATTCCTCTCTATATTTATAATAGAGAACCGATTGTTCCTCTTTTTTTGCTTCTATATATTCCTTTTTAAGAATATTTATTTGGGAGATTAACCAATCACATTTATCCTTGATTAAAATATAACAATTAATAAGTATTGGATTGATGTCATTCACTTTAAATTCTCGGATATTAATTAACCCTCGTTGTTTTAAAATAAGGAGATACAGTAAAACACTACCTCCTCCCAAAAAGGGCTCATAGTAAGTATCAATGTTTTCGGGAAACTTTTCAACAAGATTATTAACAATCTTTTGTTTACCCCCAACCCACTTTATAAAAGGTTTTATAGAGCACATTGTTAGTAAATAAGATTTTACGTCTTTAAATGCAAGCCATTTTTCATTTTCGAAATCTTAGTAGAAATATAACAATAATAATTTATTTGAAATTAAAAATTCAATTTTCCCTAGTATATATAAATGAGTAAGTATTTTTATAACATCGCCTACCTCGAAGACGAAGATTTCGATTCGTCAGGGAGACTAAAAATGAAATCTAAAAAACCTGTAGTAGTGATTCTTCAAGGAGCTTTTTGTGGTTATTGTAAAACCATGCATCCTAATTTCCAAAGTTTTGCCGATAAAATGAAAAATAAAGTGACGTGTGCTACAGTCCAAATTGACGGGAATGAAAGCGAGAAGAGACTCGGCAAAAGATTAGATAAAATTATGGGAAAATTTCTAGGCGTCCCGACAGTAATAGCGTTCAAGGGCGGGAGTTTTTACCGTGAATACAAAGGAGACCGATCGGAACAATCTTTAATCGAATTCGGAAACAATCTTTGAAATTTTATTATTCTATAAAAATGATTTTTTATAGAATAATTTTTAATATTTTCATAAAAACATCAAAAAACACTATGCCAAATTTTTGCATTTGTAATAAACATGCTTCTTTTGGATTTATTGAAGATAAAAAACCTACTTGTTGTGTTAATTGTAAAAAGAATGGTATGATAAATATCGTAAATACAAAATGTCCTTGTGGAAAACGACCTTCTTTTGGATTTTTTGGAGATAAAAGACCAATTTGTTGTGCGAGTTGTAAGAAAGATGGAATGGTAAATATCATAAGTAAAAAATGTCCTTGTGGAAAACAACCTTTTTTTGGATTTTTTGGAGATAAAAGACCAATTTGTTGTGCGAGTTGTAAGAAAGATGGAATGGTAAATATCATAAGTAAAAAATGTCCTTGTGGAAAACGACCTTCTTTTGGATTTTTTGGAGATAAAAGACCAACTTGTTGTGTCACTTGTAAGAAAAATGGAATGAAAAATATTATAAATAAAAAATGTATATGTGGAAAACAACCTTGTTTTGGATTTCCTGGAGATAAAAAACCGACTTGTTGTTTTGATTGTAAAGAAGATGGAATGGAAGATATTAAAACTAGAAGATGCAAATGTAGAAAGAAAACTACACCTTGTTTTGGATTTCCTGGGGATAAAAGACCAACTTGTTGTATTGATTGCAAAGAAGATGGAATGATAGATATAAAAAGTAGAAAATGTATATGTGGCAAAAGACCTAGTTTTGGATTTCCGGCAGATAAAAGACCGACTTGTTGTAAAGATTGCAAAAAAGATAGAATGATAGATATTAATCATCTAAAATGTATATGTGGAAAACGACCTAATTTTGGTTTTCTAGGAGATAAAAGAGCAAGTTGTTGTGTCATTTGTAGGAAAGATGGAATGATAGATATTAAAAATAATAAATGTAAGTCTAATGAACGTAGAATTTTATGTGATGTACAAGTAAATAAAAATAATTATTATGATGGATATTGTACTCATTGTTTTGCTCATCTTTTCCCAGATCATCCCAAAACTGCCCGGATTTGTAAAAGGTCAAAAGAATTACAGGTAGCTCACCACATATCTTCTCGATATGAAGGATTTTTACACGATAAGCCTCTTTATGTTAATCTTCAAGGCGGTTGCTGTCCTTCTAAAAGAAGAATTGATTTGAGAAAACTCATAGGAAATACTTTGCTCTGTATTGAGATTGACGAAAATCAACATAGAGGATATTGTCCTAAAGATGAAGAAAATCGATATAATGATTTATTTATGGATTTTAGTGGTAAATATATTTTTATACGTTACAATCCGGATAAATTTAAGAATGAGAAAGGAAAGAAAAGAAATCCTAAATTTGAGACTCGAATAGAAGTTTTAGAAAAAGAGATTGAAAAACATATTTTAAGAATCCAGAAAGAAGAAAATAAAGACTTAGTCGAAATTTACCATTTATTTTTTGACCTATAAAGTCTTTGAAAATTTATAATAATATTTTTTATTATAAATTTTTTATTAATTAAGTAAATTGCCTATCAGCACTCGAGGGAATTGCTCCATCTAAAATTAATTCGGCACAACAATTTTGTATGCCGTCTGAAGTTGTCCATATAACCTTACTTATCATTTTGTGATTCTTTGTAATTAGAGCAGAACATCGGGTACAAGGTCTTGAAATACGAATCTTGAATGCTCTCGTAACTGCCAAATTTACAAACGTACAACCCTTTCGATACCACTTCTTGGGATAACGTTTCTTCTTAATAAGTCTCTTAAGTTCATACCACGCTTGTTCTTCACTATGTATTGATCTCTTCTTATTTACTATATAATTCATACCATAGGCTAAGACCCTATGATTATAATTTGAAACAATCAATGTGAGATGTATATATTTACGCTTTTTCACGTTGTCTAGGTAAAACTAACGACTGTAAACGACGTCGAACTTCGTAATCGAAAGTAGAAGATACAGTGATAAACTGTAATTCGTCTGGAAACCATACTGGGGGATACATTATGTTTTTATAAGATGAAGATATTTTTTTAGATTGAGTTTTCCGGGAACGTAAAAAAGGCGTTACCCTAATACTTAGTAGGGTAACGCCTTGGAAATTTTTATTTTGTTTTCTTTTTTATTATTTTTATTTTGTTTTCTTTTTTATTATTTTTATTTTGTTTGGTTTTAATTAAATCTATTCATAATTGTGCGATATGCATAATCATATAATGTAACTATTGGTTCAATTACTCCATAACAAATGCAATTTACCATAGCTCCAGGAAAAAGAAAGTGTATGCAGAAATATACTACAAGTATTGTTGTAAGAATAATCGCTTTAACAAGAGGAAGAAAAAGGAAGAACAAGATAATTTCTACAATTGCAACGATTACTATATATATAGCACATCTATCCATTTTCAAGCTTGAATTTCTACTTTTTTGCCGAACTGTGAAAATTCCTTATAGAAATTTTCTGATATGTTGCCTCGTAAAAATATAATATTCAAATCAACGTTCTTCTGGAATTCCCTAATAAAATTTTCTGTTAATTTTTGAGAATAGGATATGGTTCTCCAATTAACCCTGTTGTGGAATTCCCTAATAAAATCTTCTGATAAAATTTGAAATCGGGAAATATGATTCCAATTAACCTTGTCCTCGAATTCCCTGATAAAATCCTCTGATAATTTTTGAAATCGGGAAATATGATTCCAATTAACCTTGCCCTGGAATTCTCTAATAAATCTTCCTGACAAAGTTTGATATTGGAAAATACACCTATGCCAATTAACCTTGTCCTGGAATTCCCTAATAAATTCTTCCGATACTTGTTGAAATTCAGAAATTAGTTCCCAATAAATCTCGTCCTGAAATTCTCTCATAAAATCTTCTGATAAATGTCTTTTAAAGGAGATTGTTTGCCAATCAATATGTGTCAATAATTCTTGATAAGTTTTGTTATTGAAAGAAGTCATTGTTGTTTTTGTTATTTTTTCTAACACTTTATTTCAAAATTCATTTTTTTTCTAAAAGTTAAAAATGAAATATTATTAAAACATTCTATTCAAAATAACAAATATCACAAAATGTCAAAAAAACACGAACAGATATTTGTTTATTCGTGGTATTACGATGAAAAAGAACGAAATGCAACAGTGATTCGAGCATATGGTTTAGATAAAAATAATAAAACAGTTTGTTTAATGATAAATGACTTTTTACCTTATATTTATGTTGAACTTCCAACAACAACTATTAAATGGAATTCAACTAAAGCTCAGATGGTTGTGGATAATTTATCCCATTTATGTGGAGCTCAGGAAGCTATAACGATGAAATTTCAAAAAAAGAAAAAATTACATTATGCTCACAAAGTCAAGACCCGAGATGGGAAAAAACAGGATAAAGAATTTCCATATATGAAACTATCTTTTACAAATCCTCGCAACATTACGACTTGATATTATAATTAAAGAAACATTCTTTATCTATCTTGTTTAGGACGACTAAATTTAAAAATACACGAACGAGATGCTAAACCGATATTACAATTAACGTGTGCCCAAGACCTTCCAACTGCTGGATGGTTAACATTTAAGGGTAAAAAGATTAAGATGGATGAACAAGAAAGTTTATGTGATTTTGAGTATGAGGTTAAATATAAAGAGATTAAAAAATTAAATTCAGAGGATATTCCTAATCCTCGAATTATGGGATTTGATATTGAAGTCAATAGTACAAATCCTAATGCAATGCCCAGCACTAATAAACCTGGTGATAAAGTATTTCAGATTTCTTGTATTCTAACAAGACAGGGAGAATCTGAAGAAAAATATGATAAATATTTATTGAGTTTGGGGGAACCTGACCAAGGTAAAGTTGGGAAAGATGTAACTTTATATTTATATGAAACTGAAGCGGATCTGTTAGTAGGATTTACAGAATTTATGAGAGAGATGAATCCGCAAGTTATTGTGGGGTATAATATTTTGGGTTTTGATATACCATATATGATTGATAGGGCAAGATTTCTTTTTGTTATTGAGAACTTCGATCGGATGGGTTATATGATTGGAAAACATAGTGAAGAAAAGACAATTAAATGGTCAAGTTCGGCATATAAGAATCAGAATTTCAAGTTTCTAGATGCTGAAGGAAGATTATTTGTAGACTTGTTACCTCTGGTTAGAAGAGATTACAGACTTGATAATTATAAATTAAAAACTGTATCAACACATTTCTTAGATGGTGAAACGAAAGATCCATTAACTGCAAAAGGTATTTTTAAGTGTTATCGAATGGGAATGAAAAAGACTGAAAAGGGAAACCAGGCAATGGGGGTTGTTGGACGCTATTGCATCCAGGATAGTGTATTAGTGGTAAAATTATTTGAGATTTTAGATACGTGGATTGGATTGTGTGAAATGGCACGTGTATGTAATGTTCCAATCTTTTATTTGTATACGAAAGGACAACAAATTAAAGTCTACTCTCAGGTTTATAAGAAATGTATTAAAACAAATCACGTGGTAGAACAAGATGGATATATAACTAAACCAGATGAATATTATCACGGAGCCACTGTAGTTGATCCAATCCCAGGAATGCATGACAGGGTAGTTCCATTTGATTTTGCCAGTCTATATCCAACTACGATTATTGCATATAATTTGGATTATACGACTCTAGTTGTTGATGAGAGTATTCCAGATAAAGAATGTCACGTTATTGAATGGGAAGATCACATTGGATGTATAGTGAAAGATACGTCGATCACTTTAAAAGATAAGTCTATTGCAATACAAGAGTTAGAAACTAACACAAATGAAGTTTTAGCATATAACGGAAAGAATGGTCTTGCTTATTATAAACAAACAAACTTTTTTGATCAAGGTATCAAAGAATGTGTTAAACTCACTTTTGAAGATGGGAATGAGCTTAAATGTACTCCCGATCATCGTATATTGACCTCGAATAACAAATGGGTTGAGGCTAAAGATTTAGTTATTGGTTTAGATAAGGTATGTTCAGGTTATGTACCTCCTATTTTTAATATGGGGGGTAGTAGTTTAATAGTTAAAAATAAAACTTATACTGAAGAACGACTACTAAAATTTCTTAAACTTCTTGGTTTACTATGTTCTGATGGGTATAATACCCATAACAAAACAATGATCTATTGTGGACATCCATTGGACTTGGAAAATATTGTTTCAGATTTAGAATATTTGGAAAACAATTCTACAAGTATTCATAAACAAAATTATGGTTGGGGTATTACGGTCTTAGGTAAACTTGGAGAACAATTTCGTTCTATTGAAGGAGTTATGCAAAATAAAAAATATAATCAAAATAGAACACTTCCTAAATTTCTAAAAACTGCTAGTATACCAATGATACAAGCTTTTTTAAGTGGTCTTTTTGGGGGTGATGGACATACCTTATCTTTTTCAAATTCTGCTCGTAATATGGGTTCAATTAAACTTAGTTGGTCTTCACTGAAAGAAGAATATTTAACATCCGTTTTCTCTGATCTTAAAAAATATCTCAAAAAATGTGGAATATCTTCCACCACAATTACAAGACAAAATAATCAAACATGTCTTACAATACCTGTATCAAAAACTATTATTTTTAAAGATAAAATTGGTTTCTCTTATTGTATCCATAAAGCCATACGTTTAGAAGTGGGATGTTCCTATCTTAAAATGAGAAATAAAGTATGGGAACAACAAAAATTGTTAGTTAACAGGGTTCGGGAACTTAAAATAGGTATGAGTATCTCTAAAGCAAATACACAAGCCAAAAGAGAAATGCAAGAACAGTTTTTAGTATATAATAATTATTACTCTAATCCTTCTGATTCGCAAATGGCAGATTTGTTAAGACCTCGTAAACAGTGGGATAAGCCTATGTTTTCAAGAAAATATTTCCCAGGACCAATGGAATATATGGATATAATTGGAGCAAGAAAATTATTTTCAAATGATGGGAAAGTTAAATATAGTGTTCATATCGATGCCAATCATCAGCCTGTTTATTATAAAAAAATAATTAATCGTTGTTCTATCGGATTACAACAAACTTATGATTTAGAAATTGATAAATCTCATTCATTCTTAGCAAATGGCATTGTTGTTCATAATTGTGAACACGATGAAACAACAAGAAAAACAAAACCGAAAGGAATAATTTGTTCTAAATATCGATATAGATTTTTAAAAGAACCTAAAGGAATTTTTCCAACAATTCTTGAGAATTTATTGATAACCAGAAAAAATACTAAGAAAAAAATGAAAGCCCTAAAAAAGGAATTGGAAACAATTAAGGATCCCCGGGAAAAGGAAAAGATAAACAAGTTTATTACAATTCTTGATAAAAGACAAAATTCCTATAAAATATCCGCAAATAGTATGTACGGAGCAATGGGTGTTAAACGTGGTTATCTACCATTTATGCCAGGTGCAATGTGTTGTACGGCGATGGGTAGAAGGAATATAGAAAAAGCGGCAAAATATATACATGATAAACACGGAGGCAAATTAGTATACGGAGATACGGACAGTAGTTATGCTATTTTTCCTTCTTTCAAATCTGCTAATGAAACTTGGGATTATTGTTTAGAAGTTGAAAAAGATATGGAGAATTTATTTCCGAGTCCAATTAAACTTGAGTTTGAAAGAAAGATTTATTGGAGATTTTTCATATTAACGAAGAAGCGGTATATGTGGCTTGAATGTCAAAGGGATGGGAAAGTCTCAGGAAAAGTTGGAAAGAAGGGTGTATTGTTAGCAAGAAGGGATAATAGTATATTTATGAGAGAAC
>SDBT01012685.1_pt1 | contig 13537 bp, 12 predicted proteins | sample 2277101 | NCBI WGS metagenome assembly SDBT01 (sample SAMN10404973, study PRJNA504765) | marine sediment metagenome | isolation source: marine sediment core GS10_PC15, 103 cmbsf | place: Arctic Ocean: Southern Knipovich Ridge | collected 2010
CTCCCTAATCTACCAGACCAAATAATAAATCCAAGATCGGGCTCATTAGGGCCGGCATTATGTATGGGACCATACCCATTTCTCCATTCGCATTGAGCGAACTTAAATGCGTCATCAGAATTAGCAGAATGCAACTTAAAGGCAATATCTCGCGCCACGAAACGTGGATCTAGACCGGTACCAGAACTCAGGGTGATAAGTTCTGCACCAACACCATTGATATTGACTGAAAGCTGGTCATTACCGTTAAGTGTAATTGTAAAAGTGTCCTCGCCTTCTGCTAAACCAGTACCTCGAGCATAGCCTCTTGTACCAAAAGTGGCTTTACCTTCTGTCGAACTACCGGTTGCAAAGGTCTGACCCGTGGCAGAAAACTCTACGAACCTGCTTACAGCAACCATGTTTTTTTCCTCCTACTTAAGGTTTGGGTTCTATTACAAATGTATGAGTTAATCGGAACTGATTTCCTTCTAAATCGTCAGCTGCGATTTCTAGAATCATTGTCTTGCCGTACTCAAAGAAGGGGTTAATACTCGTAGCGACTGCGGAAAGATCCGCAGTCAGGATGTTAGAAGTAATACTGGCTCCGAGATCGGCTTTGTGCTGTCCTTCCGTTAGTAACCGGAAGAAAGCGGATGTTTCCCCGAAGTTCTTAGCAAAGTTTTTAACTTCGGTTAACACTTGAATATTAGTTATATATGGGAAGATTGTTTCCGCTCCTCCCTCTGCATCTTCAGTCTTGTTCGGCCACTTAACACCGTACCCGGGCCGCAAAGTAAATTGCTGTTCCTTGATTACTGGAAAACTACCAGGGAAATCATTTTCTGCATGAACCAAAAAGACTAGGTCTGTGCGAAAATCCATCAACGGGTCTAGAGGAACTTCAAAAATCATCTTAGCCGGCTCAGTCCCGCTGACGGCTGTTCCACTGAAAGTTGTAACCAATCCAGAAGGAACTACTCCATTAACAGTCATGGTGGTTGTACCGCTAACCACTCCAAAAATCAGATCAGTGACACATACGCTAGCTATAGTTCCAGTAGTTACCAGAGTTGATTGATCCAATCCTAAAAAGAAATTCTCAATCTCTAACGAATCACTAGAAGTAACTCTAAAATCATAAGTCAAAGAAGAGGAATTACCATCAAAGTCTGTAGCCTGAATTGTCCCAGTAACTGTCTCTCCAAATGTAAATTGTCCGGCAGGATTATAGGTATAATCAAAGCCATTGGATGTGTTCGAAACCCTTGAGAACGTACCACCAGTAGCAGTATCGTTCTGTATCTTAGTTGCACTATTTAGAAGAAGCTTTACAGTTGCAGGATCTACTCCCGAAGCGTCGTCTGTCAAGCTAAAGAGGATATCCGAATTAGCAGATACTTCGGTCGCAGCATCAACAGGCTCAGTGGGAGTGATAACTGGGGGAGTAAGATCAGGTGCCCCAGAAATTGTTGCCTCAAGAGTACCAGATCCAACTAGAGTAAAGCTATAATTACCTATTCCCAAATTGCTGACCGCTGCCAAGTCTGCAAATGAGCCGGTAACAGTTACTGTCGAGCCCGGTACAAAGGTGCCAAGAGCTGGCTGAAAAACATATTCAATATCGTTAGGAGCATTCACAGTCTTGGTCGCAATTGGAAATGCAGCACTGGTAACTGCAGTACCCACAGTTACAATTTGAAGACCATCTACAAATATATTAATAGTTCCTTGGTCTAGGGCAGATGAAAGATCCTGAACATTGAAGGTAAGATTAGTAGTCTCAGGCACGTTTCTAGTTCCGGAAGCGGGGTCCAGGTTTGTAAAGAATGGAGGAGATAAGTCTACCTGAGTAATACCAGCAGCTCCGGAGATAGTGAAAGGTAATGTTTCTAATCCAAACTGTTCGGTACCTATGGGATGTGCAGTATTTACATTCGCCGAAAATGAGGTCTTCAATAACTGGGTTTGAGGTAAAGTTATTGTTAAACCAATATTATCCAATAACAGGTCTGAATCATTTCCGGTATCGTCAAAAATAAAGAAAGTCTGCAGCTTATCAAACTGAAAAGTAGTAAAGTCTAAGTCTTGTTTAATATTTCTTGCAACCCCATTAAAGATATCTGGTTGAAAACCAGTTAGCGTCTTAGAAACTATAGGCCCTTGAGTTACTTCAGGGGGTTGAGCGGGAGTACCCAATCCCGATACTCGATATCGTATGTTAGCTTTTTGTTCAGTGCCCAAAAAGAATACAAGGTTGGCCTGAAATGACAAGCTGGTACTAACTATATCTGGGCATAAAGAAAATCCAAAAGTCTCTAATTGGGAAGTGTTTACCCTCCTCGTTCCAGCAGTAAACTCTTGTTGTAAGAATAAAATAGGAGTTGGGACTCTGGCTTTAATATAAGCCATACTACTACCATCAACTGGAGAAACTGGATTAGAATCATCAAACCCTACTCCAGTAGGTTGGCTGGTAACTGTGGTAATGGCTGTTCCACCGCCCGTTCCAGAAACAGTCCAGCCACTAAACGACTGTTCAAAGCTGCCATTAGTTATAACATCAGATCTTTCGGCATCCGGACTGATCTCTTCACCCTTATCGGTGATAATAAACGTACTTGTGGGAGTGTTCCGAAAAGGATCAAAGGTAGTAATAGTGGTATTACTAAAAATTAAGAATTGTTCAGCCTCACTAATATCTCTTAAAGTATTTGGATCTACCTCAGAGGGAGTAAAGAAAAATGGAGAACGATCAAAAAAACTTTCTCCTGTACCAGATATTCCTAGAACTCCTCTAAGAAAAATATTGCGACTCAAATCCTTTGGAAAGATTATAAACTCTGCCCCTGCAGTAGTTGCAAACTGCGAAGGATTAACAATATGAGTATCTTGTACTGCCCCTGTAAATTGTAAGACCTCATTGGCAGTAGATATTCCTCCAAATTGATCAATGATATTGGAAGAGATAATACCGCTAGCTTGAACGACTATGTTGGAAGTATTTACCGACCCAAACTGAACTTCTAAAGTCCTAGCCTCAATCCCCGAACCTGCCACTGTGGCTGTTGACTGGACTATATTAAATGGCGGAAAGGACATGAAGCCTGGTAGGGAGGGCACAATGAAGGTCCTCCTTATACCTCAGTAACCGTGGCTGTGACGGTAGAAACTCCCACAGTGGAACCCACTGTAAACTCACTCGTCGCCCTACCCACAACATCTGTGGTGTCCGAGGAGGGAGAAATAGCACCATCTCCCGCAGTAACCGCGAACGTAACAACTTTACCAGCTAAGACCTCGCCCCAAGCATTAATGACATCTGCATTAACAAAGGTCTGCTGAGCAGTACCGGCAGGTAATGTAACATCTTCCGCATTAACTGCCATGAAAGCAGAAATTCTATCATCTATATTAAAAGCTTGGAGATTGGTAGATGCATCCACGAAGTACAGAGTATCAAAATCATTTTGGTCGTAGAATACCTTGAAATTACTAGTTATACTATACCCCGACTGTGATAGAAGAATTTCTTTAGTATCCGTAGTATTAATTAAAGTATCTTTGTCAATAGTTTTTAAATGAATAATATCTATGGCATCTTCAAATTCATGGTACGTCAAAAAGGGAAGGCCCCCAATACCTGATTCTCTAGTCCAAGCTAGACTATGGGTTCCCTCTTTAGGAATCTGTCCCTGAGTGCTAATAGTAGCACTGCTGCCATCATCCGAAGATAAAGAAACATTGTTAGGATACTTGTATAAGGTATCATCTACCTTTAGATAAATGAAACCTCCCCCACTGCCTGACTGAGTCACCGCAATCTGCACTCTTCCATCAAGGAAACTATTGTAGCTCTTACTCGGATCTCCAATAACATCGAATGAATCAATCACTACCGGACTTACTGTCAAATCTCCTTCATCATCAGTCTTTTCGACAGTAAATACATTAACATCTGGAAAAGTTCCAGTGGCAGCAGGTATAATAATATAGTCATCTGCAGAAATATTCACTGAACCATTAGTATTTGAAGCTAACTCTATATTTATTACATTTCCAGAAGTGCCTATAGTTTTTGGAGTCTTAAAAACTGTTCCGGTAGTATAATCTGCCCCACTTCTATCAATAACCAGAATTCCCGTGACCGTGGGCTCTTTCTTAATGTTTTCCGTAACGAGATCAAAGCTGAACTGCTCACCATTAGTAGGATCAGCAGTACAAGAAATCAAGAACTCTAGTGGGGTAGCAGCATCAGTAGCTTCATCATAAAGAATACCCGTCGTAGCATCTGATAGAGCGCCTGTTTGGGTACCGGTTACAGTCCAAACAGAACCATTAAACGCTACAATAAAGCTATCAGTTCCCGAAGAAGTGTTGTGCCATAGAGGCCGTGCATCCCGGAAAGTACAGGAGGCTGTAGAATCGGTAAAGCTTTCAATAGAGTTTGCAAAGAAAACTCCGGACGTAACTGGAGATTGTTCAAATCCCACGCCTTCTTGAATGAAAGTCTTATTGTCTTCATCCAAAGCTCTCATTACGAACCACATAGGTTCGGTAGTTATCGCCTGAGGATTAACCTCTATAGATGCAGTGAAATCATCTAAGGTGTAGGTGGTCTCTAGCTGACCTGCGCCTGTAGAAACATTGTACGAGAGTTCATCTCCTGTCCGCAAAAAGGCGGAATTAGTGCTACTTTCTGTCCATCGACCCGGATTAAAATCCGAAGTACCTGAAGCAGTACCTGCATCCCCATCACTAAAGTCATCGGCTAAGGTAATAGTTGATGTTCCCGTGGTCTGGTCATTAAACCTAATGGTATAGAAAATACCATTAATATTATCATATGCTGCATCCAGAATATCACTCTTTTCAAAAGTAAATGTACTAGCTAAAGACCCATCGGTATCAAAGTAACTAATAGTGGGGGTCAAAGGGGCAAGAATCTCGATCTCAGTAATTCCATCAAAAATATCCGCAGTGGAATGCTTAAGTCTCCAGTGAGGAAGTCCCGCAGTAGTAGTGTCCACAGCAGGAATTCCCACGGTAACGGTATATTTAAACTGGTTTCCCCCATCGCTTGTCGACACAATCTCCGAAGTAACCGCAGACACAGCAGCATCAAAATTAGAATCACCAAATTCAGATTCGGTATTATTCAAACTTGTTTGAACAGTCCAATTGCCAGTAATTGTATCGATTGCAGTTAGGGAATAAACTACAATGGAGGTGGTGCTAACTAAGGTGCCAAAAGAAATCGTTATTTGGCTTACTCCGGTGGTAGTAAAAGCAACGAAAGAACTATTAATATATTCAGGACCATCTATGTTAACAGACCCAGAAGCTGTAAAGGCTGTAGCCGTTATAGGTTGGGGTCTTTGCAAGACCAACCTAACAAATTGGGTTCCATTATGGATAGCTCTATTAACCCCTTTTACAGAAGTTACCACGGCATCGCTATAGTAGCTTGCCATATCTTTAGTAGTATCTGTGGGACTAAGTTGTCCTTGTTGAACAGCCACTGTCTGCCTCCTACTCCGACCTTAGTATTCTAGGTCTGACTAATACTTTCCTCAATTTATTATCTATTCTTACTTCTAATGTACAAATATCAATACCATCGATATCACCATAGACCTCAAAACAAAGGCCGGTGGTGTTATCCACAAACGTACCACACTGGAGAGGACCAAAATACAAGAACTCCGGAACGGAGCTCTCCTCTGTTTGGAAACAACATACAAATGACGATGAGTTAGAAATCTCCGCGAGATCTGTAGCTGTTATCCCTACACTAACACTAGAATCGAAACGAAAGGGCTCACTGGTGTGGTCCCATGTAACCGTAAACCCACTACCAGAAGAGGTGGTAATAGAATCAAAAGTTAAGCCACTACAAACAGGAATACCCTCTATAGAAAATTTAATAGAGTCCTGGGTAATACCCTCCCCCAGATCTAATACAGAAAATACTACCGGTTCCCTAACGTCCACGTTTGTCGCGTCACACAGGGGACTTAACAGGGATATTACCGGAGGTCTAGAGTCTTCAACCGTATCCCAGGAACATCGATAAAGAAAATTGTTAGGCGGGGAGGCATTATCACTAATGCTTAGGATAACAGTAACGGTAGATCCAAAATCAAAAGGATCAGGTGGATCAAAATCTAACTGAAGACCCCCAACAATTGCGGTAACTGTAAAGTTAGAACTATCTTGAACTGGAAATCCGTTCACTGTAAATATAAGGGTTTCTACGTCAAAAAGAAACCCGAAATCCCTGACTCTCCATAAAATATTGGTCGTTACAGGATTTTTAATACTGTTACATTGTGGAAATACCAGCTCTGCAAAATTAAACTGGGTCAGGTCTATGGTATTAGATTTCTTTGCGTCTTGTTGAACAGGATCAGATCCAGTACTGGCTCGACTAGTAACTCTCTGTTCCATTTGAGAGAGACCGGTTGTAGCATCTCGAAGATTATTAGTAACAAAAATCTGTTGTTCTATAGGAGAGTCTGGACCGGCGTCATCCCTCTCTATATTCTTTTGTTCTAGAAAACAATCGTCCGGCCTGGTCCCATCTTTATTAAACGAATCGCCTTCTTTTTGTTCTACAGGCTTAGACGTCTCTTCAGCACCTACGTTACCGGTGGCTAACGATAATCTTTGTTGCACCGGTGTAGAAGGGGTTGCAGTGGATGGGGTCGGATTCCGCTGTTGTATAGGACGAGAAGTGGAGGGACTGCCACCTCCGGGATTAGTACTTATCTGGCCTTTCTGTTCCACAGTGGTAGTCATTATTTCAGAACCCATAGTTTACCTCCTACAACACATCTGCTGTGACATCCACAATAATATCATTGGTAGTAGAACTAGGAGTATAAACAGTGTCAGCAACACCTGAAACATTGGTCACGGCAGAAGAAGGACTAAAAGTTCCTGGGATACCTGCATCACTCAACGTATTAATAACAGCACTCCACTGAACAGTTTTATTAAAAATTGGAAAGTTAAACTGATCTCTGACATGGGTAGTGATATTTATCGTGTTGGTATCAGGGAAAGGTAAAATCAATCGGTTTGGTAAAAACTCCATAGCAACAGAGTTTACAAAAGCTGGTATAGGTTGAGTTTGAAAATTAAATGTTCCTCCAAAGCTCGTAGTTGTAAGAGCGCCCGTAGCTAAAGTTTCTGTAGTTTCTCTATCCTGAAGCTTAATATATTGAGTATTAGTAAGATCAGAAATCATGTCAAAAACTTGGATAACAGTACCCTTATCGTCTTCGACTAAATTAGATTCTTGAGAAGCTGCTAGATTAAAATCAGAGACAGTTAAATCTATATCCAAAATTTGAAACGCTTTCACCCAAGACAAAATATTGTTATCAAAATCAGCGGCAGTAACTGCTGAAAATTTACCTCCGTCATCCGAAAGAGTCTGACTCTTGGTAGGGTATGAAAATCTAACTAAGACCCCTTTATTATTTTCTGAACCTCCAAAGGAATGGTCATTGAATATAAAAATAGTCTTGTGAAAATCAAGAGGATCTTGAGCAGAATAGCTATTTTCTAAGCCTCCTAATTTTCCAAAAGTTATATTTTTGGTAATAGAATTAATTCCTAAAACAGTAATCTCTTCTTCGTTACCTATAAATCCTGCAAAACTACTAGGTCCAAGATATAATTTAGTTCCTAACGCAAGATTAGTTACATCATCCAAACGGATAGTATTTACTCCTTGTACTACTGCGTTACTGAACTTCCGATGATAGTGTTCTATAGCAAAGGCGTTCGCTGACCACTGTATATTAGGACCGTTAATAAGAGTTAGTTCATCTAGCCAGCGAAACTCGATGGGAATAGCGCTGGGAAAGCTTTCAGTCTTAAAAGGAAATAATCTCCACCGCTTAATAACTATTCCCAAATTAGAGGGAAGATCTTCTAAAGTCCAGAAGAAAGTACCATCAAAATGAAGTTCGGTTATCGGAGTTCGGAACGTAGACTTACTCACAGGGAAAATGTTGACTACTGTTCCATCAGCTTCTACCTGGATCAAAGATTGTAGACTAAAGCTACAACTATAGAAGAATCCGCTAGAAGGCCCTAGAGAAAAATTGGCATCGTTCAGTCTGACATTCAGTGGCATTCACTGCTCCTCCCTCCTAGGCAATAGTAACTGTTGCAGAAATTGTGACCAATCCCGCAGCATCTCCAGTAGTGTAAGTTACCGAGGCTTGTCCGCTGCTGTCCAAGGAAATCTGACCTGTATCACTCAGAGCAGCACCCGCACCTCCCCCAGAAGTAGAGAATTGTATAGTAGAAGCCGGACTAGTTACAAACGGGAGAACATATTGATCTGTAACAGTAGCTACGATCGTGGAAGTAGATGCTCCACTATCTGCCGCAAGAATTGCCGGGGTAGCAGTTAGAGCTATGGCCGTGGGGAAAGGAACAAAGGTAGCTAACTGATAGTTAAACGTATTTTCGGTAGACTCTTCACCATTAATATTAAACTTTTTCTGGAGACGAAAAATAGTATCTCCCTCAATTCCTATATCTGAAACATCAAATACTTCGGTAGTATCAATACTAAGGTTATTCTGCAAGGCTGATAATTCAATAGGTAGATTACTGTTCAAAACATCCACAAACAAGAGATTGGTGGTTCTAATAAATACCAGATAGGGTTTATTATTAGTAGCTAACGCCCCTGTAAATGAACTTAATTCATGATAGGTGGTACCATTAATACCTAGAAAAGCACCACCTTGGGTACGACCTAATATCGAACCTGACAAAGAGCTTGCTTTATACAATGCGCCTACCCCAAGAGAGGTCTGAAAATTCTCATTAAAAAACCAAAGATTCTTGGGAAAGACAACCTTATTACTAGAGAGAAATCCATTAGTTAACGGAGCTGATACAGTAACTTGGTTTCCACTCCCTGTACTATTAACCGTAACACTTTCGGTTTCTCCTACAAATCCTGATTTAGTACTAGGACCAAGAAACATCTTAGTTCCAGGAGTTAACAGAGCAAATACATCACTATCAAAACTGACATTAAACGTAGTGGTATTCTCCACAGCTGCGCTGGTAAGTGTTCCTTCGTAATGCTCTACTGTAAAAGCCTCCGATTCAAAGGTATCGGTGGCATCACTAGCAAATGAGAAAGTTTGTTGAAGAACCATAACAAAGTTTGAAATCACCCATCTACGAATACGAAACCCATTAGCTGGGGTACCATCAATATTTTCCATCGTCCAAAAACTTTCACCGTCATGTTCTAAGGAAGTTACCTCTTGAGAGATAGGAGTATCTAAAGGGTAGGCAAAGGCTAGCGTCCCATCATCCGCCTTCTGGATCATGACGTCCGTTTCTTCATTAAAACTATAGAAATAGCCACCCACTCTAACCATATTAGGGTTGATCAGTCTTATATTCTTAACCATACACTAGCTCCTATCAAGTGACCCTCGTTGGCCGATAAAGTAAGGTAAGATCAAAGATGTTACCTCTAAGTTCCAGGTCTCCAGTAATATCAAAACCATTCAAAGTGGCACTTACTGTAGCAAGATCTATACCTGCAGCAGGAAGGGCCTCTTCCAATCGGGCCATAATGTTAGTGGTTATAGGGACATTCGTAGTTAACTCCAACGCGGGGGTCAATTCTATTAGTTTTGGGGGCCTATTATCTGCCAGTAAAGGTCCCCAATCTACTTGACTTCCTATTCTACCTAACGCAGCTTCTATTTCCAGATGTACAGTACCGGTAGTAACTAAATTTACAAACTCTGGAACAATTTTAGTTCCATTAACATCTAGTTCATTAGTATCGGCTATCAATATCCAACTACCGTCTCCTTCTAAATCTTGTAAGTTTGGATATTCTGACCCGGACGCTGTACTAACCTGATCTGCTCTAACCAACGCATCCTGGGGTTTAAGATTGTCCAAAGATAAAGAGACAGTAACGGCAACTATTTTAGAATCTGGTTTCCTGCTATTACGTAGATAGAATACAACCATAATAAATTACGCTGAGAAGTCTATTTGGTTTACCATACTATCGATAGAGAATCTATAAAGCTGATCTACCGTAGTAACTGCTGATATAGGATCTGCCACATCAACTTCATGAAGCTGACGAACCAGAGAATCTGCTGCATAAGGATTTGACAAACCTGTAGAGATTCCAGACTGGGTGACAAATCTAATTTGAGAAGCCGTTAACCCATCTGCCACACCTACACCTGAGGTTGCTAGGATCTGACTATTAGTTCCATCTTTCACTACAATAGCTGTACCCGAAGAAAAACCAGCAGTGCTTGAAACTTCCAGAATATCTCCACTAGAATAAGAACTCGCTAAAGTTGTCTCTGAGATCTGACGGGCAGCAAGAGTCTCACTAGAATCAAGAATATCTAACCCCAAATCACTTCTCACATCTGTACCACTATCCGGGGCAGCAATGACTACAGAACTTTTACCAGAGCCGGTAAATGTAGAAGATAGAGTTCCTGATTCGATTTGGAATTTATTGTCTATAAAACGAACCTGAACATTCAAGTAGGATAAATTACCTGTCTTACCGCCGCCGCCGCCTAGTTCAGCTTCTGCCTTAATCTTTGCTTCTAAATCAGTAGCTACATCGGAGGGAAGGGCGGTTTCATTTACAGTCAGTGTGATATCTACACCTGAGCCGATGTCCTCGTCGATAGCTATTTTTAATCCTGTACTTGCCTGAATATCAATAAGTCCCGCGGCAACAGATTTACCTCTAACAAAACCTCGTTTCACATCATTCTTAAAAATAGATTCGATGGAGCCTCCTCCTGAGGCCGTAGCTGACGTTGTGGAAGAACTAATCCAGATTTCATCACCTTCGGGGGAACCCCCGAATGGCACAATTTGGACCACATCTACAGTTACCGTTTTAGGAGTTCCACCTGGAAAATTTACGATATCGCGTACAGTTACATTAACTGCCATGATAATTTCCTCCTAAATTTGCTGAAGAAACTCCTCAGCCTTTTTTTTATTTCCTTAGTTTATTTATATTTCATAGTAACGTGTACCCGCTACTATAGTTCTACCCGAAGTAGAGTGGTCTACCGATCCACTCAAAGTTGATAACTCCTCTGCTGACGTCGGGCATGCGCCCAACGGCAAAGAAATAAACTTACGCCCTGCCTGACCGACTTCGGTAGTAGCTGTTCCTAAGAAATAGGAACATGCATTATCCGCGCAAATCCATCCAATTCCTACAGGTCCCAAAGAATAAGTATACATCTGACCTTCAGTTTCTGGATGATATGTTTTCTCTCCCCCTGGTACCCGAGAGTCACCATTATAAGTGGTAATCTGGGTAGAGTAAGGACAATATTTCCAACAATGAGTTCCTCTACTTTTACTACCAGATACAGTTGTTCCAAGCGAGGCATCATCAAATTCAAAAATAGAGTTTCGGTGTTGAATAGTCATTAGTATTTAGTACCGCCCTCTACTTTCATAACCTTTGACCGGTAGGTTAAAGCGTGTTTATATACAGTTTGATAAGCTCCTGGAGCTACTTTTTTACCTCGCCTACCCGCCATTCGTTTGGTATCATGTTCCTTACAATCAATTACAATCCAATCTTTGTCTTCCAAAGTTTCAATCGAATTGACATATTTCCCCTTAATAAATGCTTCCTTTAAAAAAATCTTATCTCCCTTGTATTCCACTCCTTTCCAATCCAGGATGGCCTGGTAAAAGTCATCCATAGGAGGGAAGATCAAATGCTGTTCGGTCATATCTAAAATTAAATTGTCTTCTTCTCTTAGCTGCTCCGCATCTTTCAAAGCAGGCCCACTAAAGTAGGCTTTCTGCAAAACAGCCACATCGTCTCTGTTATAAGACACCGAAGTCCAATGAAGCTCTAAACGATACTTATTTAAAATCCCCATATAACTACCTCAATTCTAAAAGAATACGATTTGATGAGGAATACTAGCAGAAGAATTTCCCTTCTTACCATCTTCCTTACCAACTCCACCACCTATTTGGGTCACTTTACCAAACCTCTGAGTATCATCTGTACCTAGGCCGGGTGAACCCGCACTCACACTTAGATTTCTACCCTCAGCATCAAAGGTTGTTGCGGGAACGCTACCTGTAAGAACAATACCATCATCGCTTACAACCTCTGAACCAACGAGCTGGTTACCTTCAGAAAAACCTTGAATAAATACTTGACTTCCAGTAAAACCTGTAATGATTGGTTTACCCTGTAGACTCCAACTCTCCTGTCCAAAACCCTGAAAATCTTTGGAGTACGAAAAACTAGTAATGAACATAGAGTCCGCGCCCGTTCTATCAATTGCGGTCACAGAACCGGTACAAGGTGCTGGGGTGATAATAACTGCCATCTTCGCATCACTATCCGTACAAGAAGTAGAAGAAGCTAAAGCCACGGTGCTTGAAGCCCCTCCATAATTGGTAAGACTGATACTCTCCTGTTCTGTAATATTGGTGTCAAATGCGTCAAAGCTTCCTAGCTGGAAAAGTCGCTCCACGTTAGGAGACAATGTAAAGCTGACAGACACAAAGCCACCAGAGATGATGTCTGCTGTAACTGTTGTTCCGGCGCCGATTATGACTGGCATTGTCTCTTAGCCCTCCTTGACCTCTCCTTGAGGCTTAGTCTTTTTTATTCCACATATTGTACACGGATCTCCCGCAGTAAGCGCATCGCAGGTAGTACATTTAGAACCTGTTATCTCTACCTGCTTAGCCCTCTGGTGAGAACTGAGATAAGCATACCGCGAATAATAATCCGCAGCCCCTCCCTTACCAGCCCTATTGTCTGGTCTACCACAGCAACCTGCCATATATCTTCTCCTTAGGGCCGGGTACCTCCACGCGGACAATCCGCCGCGCAACCCGTCATTGTTTCTGTAAATCTATGTTCAAACACAGAGGGAAGAGATCCCGGAATAATTTGAGTTGTCAAATTAGTAATAAAACCTTTGAAGTTTATTCCTCCAAAAGTCAAATCAGTATAGTCTCGGACAGGACTTATTCCAGGAACGTTTTCTGTAGACACAACCGTAAAAGAAACTGCTGCTAATCCGTTGGACTGGTATGCGATATTGATCGTGGAACAGTCTATAAATTCAAATGGTTCTGTAGGCATTAGAGATTATCCGCACCCGGAACCTCGGACTCTTCAATAACTACTTCACGTCTAATCTCCGTAGAAGTAAAAACAATACCCCCAGTATCGGGATCAATAAAGCGTTGTGCAGTATAACTGGCTTACACAAAGTCTCCACCCAGGCCTATCATATCATTAGAACAAAGAAGCTGGGCCTGGTCTTCACAAGTGTCAGTATCTTGTTTCTCAGCCTTGAAAGTTTGGAGTACGAAACCAATAGTAGCTGGAGCAGGGGTGTCCAAAGTACTACATTCCCCTTTAACAGGGGTGGGGGCGCCTGCCCTTAAGGTATAAGAGGTGCTGCGTGTTACCATTAGAAGAGGTCTCCTTCGCACGAGGCGATGCTGAATTGAAAGG
>SDBT01012686.1_pt1 | contig 13537 bp, 12 predicted proteins | sample 2277101 | NCBI WGS metagenome assembly SDBT01 (sample SAMN10404973, study PRJNA504765) | marine sediment metagenome | isolation source: marine sediment core GS10_PC15, 103 cmbsf | place: Arctic Ocean: Southern Knipovich Ridge | collected 2010
AAGCCTGTGGAGAAATCGACCGCTGTCTTTTCTTTCAAGAAGAGACAAGTTGGCTCTGTGAAGCAGGAACCAATTTCCTTATATGAGGATGCACGGTAATTTATTGCCGTGAGGATGTCACGAACAAAATATTATATCAGGATAATACCTCAATATAATTACTGGATAATTTTTGCAACAAATTAATCATCTTAAAAAAATAATCTAAGTAATTTTTGATAAAGAACTTTCTCATTGACTTCTATAAAATAATATATATCATTATAAATAGGAAAGCGCTTTACTATGAAAAGATATTTCTAATAAATTTTATATTGGAGAAAATATATTGCATTTATTAAGATCTTTTCTATTTATACCATCTGATAAAAAACATATGCTGGACAAAGTAGCTGTTTTACGTCCTGATGCTTTCATTCTTGATTTGGAAGACGGTATAAACTCGTCTAATAAAGAGTTAGCAAGAAATAATATAAAGACTCTATTTTTAACACCAAGAATATCAGAAAAAATAATATTTGTCCGTACAAGTAGTATCAATTCCTCACATATAAAAAAGGATATTGATTATACTATAAATAACAATTTATATGGTTACATAATTCCTAAATTTGAGAACTATTCTGATCTTCAAGAACTACTTAATTATATTTCTTCTTTGGAGAAAAAAAAGAATATAAAGTCTAGATTAAAACTAATGCTAATGATAGAAACTTCAAAGGGTATATCATCGATCAGGGATATTCATAAAATATCAGAGCTAAATAAGGAGAATAGAATTGAAGGCATCGCTTTCGGAGGAGAAGATTTTAAAGAAGATCTATCTAGTTTTAGCCAAATATCAGATGATATGATTGATTTTGCCAGAAAAGAAATAGTTCTTGCAGCAAAAACAGCTAATATAATGGCAATTGATACTGTATACCGGGATTTCATGAACAATCAAGGTCTGAAAACTGAACTTGAGAAAATTGTTGCTATGGGTTTCAATTCTAAGTTAACAATACATCCCAATCAAATAGAAATAGTGAACCAGGCTTTTATCCCAGGTACTGAGCTAATTAAAAAAATGAATTTAATTCTCAAGAATCAAGAGAAAATAGAAAAGGAGGGTGCTATAGCTGTAGGAAAAATAATGTATGATCTCCCGCACCTTACGTGGGCCATTAAATTAAAAAAGTATATTGAACGTGTCAACTCATTGAAAAATTAAAGGAAGGTTTGCTTTTATGAATTTCATAGACCAAATGATAAAAAAAGCCCAAACAGCACTTCACAAGTGGGAGAAGAGGAGCCAGAAAGATATTGATGCAGTAGTCAGGGAGATTGCAAGGACTGTATATGATAATGCCGGGGAGCTTTCGAGGCTTACAGTAAAGGAGACCAGGCTGGGAAATGTAGAGTACAATATTTTACAGGACAAGCGTAAATCTGAAATAATCTGGCACAGTCTCAAAGGCAAGAGATCAGTGGGTATAATAGGTAAAGATAAAGAAAAAAACTTGATACTTATGGCTAAGCCTATGGGAGTGGTAGGAGTAGTGCTGCCGGTTACTATCCCGGTTACCAATTTTATGTCAAACTCTATGTTTGCCCTTAAAAGTGGAAACTCTGTGATTCATGCACCACATCCGTCAACTAAACGGACGATAGGTTTAACAGCAAAGCTGATCTTTGATGCCATATCAAGATTTGATGTCCCTGACGATCTTATACAGGTAATAGAAGAGCCCTCCAAAGAGAACACCCGGGAGCTTATGGCCAGGGTAGATGTAATTGTTGCTACCGGTGGCATGGGAATGGTAAAAGCTGCTTACTCTTCTGGAAAACCTGCCTATGGAGTTGGTCCGGGCAATGTACAGGCCATAATAGACAGGGATGCTGATATTGATGATGCTGCCAAAAAGATAATATCTTCGCGGTCCTTTAATTTTGGCATACCGTGTGCATCAGAACAGGCAGTTATAGTGCCTGAGGAAAAATATGATGAGATTGTAGAAGCCTTCAGGGCCAATGGTGTGGCATATATAGAAAATGATGAAGATATAGAAAAGTTAAAAAATACCCTCTTTGACGAAGATGGAGTACTTTCCAGGAAATGTATTGGAGTATCAGCCTGCCGGGTTGCTAAAAATTCCGGAATAAATGTTCCCCAAGATACAATTATGCTCCTGGTAAAAGGTGACATAGATTCTCACGATACTTTGCTCAGAAGGGAGCGGCTCTCACCAGTATCGGTGATATATGCCTATAAGGACTTCAGTCAGGCGGTGGAGATAGCTTCGTCAAATCTAAAGATCGAAGGCACCGGACATTCGGTTGTTATTTATTCCCATGATGATGAGCATATAAGGGAATTGGCAGAGGAGGTATATGTCTCCAGGGTAATAGTGAACCAGCCTTCAAACTTTACTGCAGGTGGTGGATTTTCCATAGGTTTTGCCCCCACTACTACTCTGGGGTGCGGTACATGGGAGAATAATATCTTAAGCGAGAATCTTACGTATAAACACCTTATGAATATTACCAGGATCGGTTATCCCATACAAGGAAGTCAGCCTACTTCAAAAGAGATCTGGGGGGAATAACCTGATACTAATTAACACCTTATCATAAAAGAGGTTGAAAGATGAAAACAGGACTATTTACAAACTGCTTCAAAGCCAGGACCTGGGAAGAAGTCTGTATCTTTGCCAAAGAAGTGGGAGTATATTCTCTTGAGGTTGGAGCCGGAGCATTAAACGGTAAAAGCCATTGTGATCCAGCTGAAATCATGAAGGAAGATAGTGGTCCCAAAGACTTCACGAAGACAGCAGAAAAACACGGAATAGAGATTAATTCCCTATCGTGCATGGGGAACTATGTCCATCCTGATAAGAATATAGCAGATGAACACAGGGGAGACCTGGAGGCAGTTATTGCATTTGCCTCCAGGATAGGTGTGAAGGTAGTAAACGGTTTTGCCGGAGTGCCTGGAGCTGCTCCTGATGGAGCTTATCCCTGCTGGATAGGGCTTCCCTATCCTCCGGAGTTTTCAGGATATGTAAAATGGCAGTGGAGGGAAAAACTCATTCCTTTCTGGAAAGAGATGTCAGGAAAACTAAGGAAACATGGTATCAAATATGGATTTGAGATGCATCCCGGCGATTCAATATACAATACTTCCACCTTACTTAAGATGAGGGAAGCTGTAGGAGAGAACATGGGAACCTGTTTTGATCCAACCCATCTCTTCTGGCAGCAGATCGATCCTATAAAATCCATACTTGTCCTGGGAGATGCCATAGTAAACGTTCATGCTCAGGATATGGCATTCAATATTAAAAAAATAGATATCGACGGAGTGCTTGATTATACAGATTATGAGGATTATGAAAACAGGGCATGGCACTTTAAACTGCCCGGATACGGCCATGATGAGTATTTCTGGAAAAACATGGTATCGGCTTTAAGAAGGGCAGGTTTTGACGGAGCCTTAAATATAGAACACCAGGATTCAATGATGTCATACAAGGAAGGATTTTCCAAAGCGAGGGAATTCCTTAATAGTATAATTTTCCATGAACCGGCAAAGAAAATAATATACTGACAGGCTATTAAACAATTTATTTGATTTGTTAACTACATTAAGATAGGAGAAGATAATGACATTCTTACCAAAGAGAGACCCAAACGACCCTTTATTTGAGGATTCACCTGTAGGAAGGATGAAAAAGGAGATATGGGAGACATCAGATGAAGAAATAGACAAGATCCTTAAAGATTATGGTATACCTTCACCTTCTGAATGGGGCAAGGAAGGAACTTATCTGCAGACCACCATCAGGTACAAGATAATCGAACAAAGACGTAAAAACGATATTGTCTTTATACCCGTAGGCAGTTCCGAACTACACGGCCAGCATATCGTCAGCGCAACTGATACATTTTACGCAACTAGCATACTGGAAGGTGTCAGAAGGTTTACCGCTAAAAGAGGAGTACCCATAAATATTGCTTTGTCTCCATTGCCCTATGGAGCACATCCCTATCACCATATTGGTCTTCCAGGTACCATAGTAATACAGGAAGATACTGCAAAGGCGTTTCTCCATGATGTGATGCTGGGTCTTTGGAATGATGGTTTTAGAAAACAGATAATCGTTAATAACCATGGGCAGCTGTGGATGTTAGAATCTACCATTCAGGACTTTCAGAAAAAATATCAGCTTCCGGGTATTTACAGATGCCTGGACTGGCACCGTTGTGTTAGGGAATTTTTTGCTACTAAAGACAGGGGAGGGGATTTTGATACTCCCTTTACCCATGCAGATGAAGCAGAGACATCGGTAGCATTATTACTGTTCCCAGAAATGGTTAATATGAAACACGCTGTTGATACTGAACCGGAGTTTTATATACCTGGAGGCCATCTGGATAGTCCCACCGATGCTTACAGACGTCCCAGCAAATGGTCCGAGTGTGAGGGCCACGTAGGTCTTGAGGTAGCTACTACTCCAGTGGGCGTGGTAGGGCATGCTACTAAAGCTGCTGCAAAAAAAGCGAAAAGACCTATAGCTGCAATTCTTAAATACCTGACTCTTGTAAATGATGAGATATTGGAAGCTCTCCCCGCAGGAACCGTACCACCGGTTGAGAAAACAACATTAAGGACAGAGGAAGAGATGGTCCCATATCTCAAAGAGCCTCTGAGCCCGGGATGGAGGTCTATATATGGGCTTGCCAGAAGAGGATTTTAATAGGATATGATTAACGAAAAAGAATATTATGATGGAAAATAAAATAAAGAAGCTTAGAAGTACTGCTGAAAGCATAAGACTTAACACCTTCAAGACCATAGCAGGCGCCGGTGGAGGCCATTTTGGAGGAAGCCTTTCAGTAGTAGAGATACTCACAGTACTTTACTTTGAAGTGATGAATATAGATCCTAAAGATCCTGATAAAAGTAACCGTGACCGACTGATACTCTCCAAGGGCCATGCCGGTCCCGCACTTTATACAACCCTTGCCTCCAGGGGTTACTTTCCGTTGGATGACCTGAAGGATCTAGATCAACCGCTTTCAAAATTTCCCAAGCATGTGGACCGCTTAAAACTAAAAGGAATAGACGTATCCAGTGGCGCCCTGGGAATGGGTCTCTCCATAGCTGCAGGAATGGCAATATCGATTAAAGTAGCAAAAGAAGATATCTATGTATATGTAATATTAGGAGATGGTGAAATAAACAGCGGTCAGATCTGGGAAGCTGCAATGGCAGCTGCTAAATACAGACTGGGTAATATTATAGCCATACTTGACAGGAACAACTGCCAGATAGATGGACCGGCTGAGGAGGTAATGCCCATGGAGCCGCTTACAGACAAATGGGCCTCTTTCGGCTGGAATGTCCTTAAAGCAGATGGACATGACATAGCCTCCCTTCTTTCTTCTATAGAAAAAGCAAAGAAAAATAAAGATAGTCCCAATATTATATTTGCCAATACAATAAAGGGATGCGGAGTGTCCCTTATGGAAGGAAAATGGCAGTGGCACTCAGGCAATGTAACCGAGGATGAATGCATTACATGTATTGAAGAACTGGAGGAAAGGCTATGACTGAAAAACTACTAGCTTCAGCAGATACATACGGAAATACATTAGTTGAGCTGGGAAAGAATAATCCTGATATATTTGCTGTAGATGCAGATCTTATGAAAGCATCTGGTTCAAGAGTGTTTAAAGAAGCATTTCCTGAAAGGCATATAAATGTAGGAGTAGCAGAACAGAACTTAGTTAGCCTGACAGCAGGACTTGCTGCTATGGGACGCATTCCATTTGCTTCTACAATGGCAAACTTTATATCCCAGAGGGCATGTGACCAGGTTACTATATCAGCTGCCTATAACAAGTTTAATGTAAAGCTAGTGGGTAATTATGCCGGACTTTCCCAGGAGAAAAACGGAGGTACCCATATAGGGGTTCTTGATATAGCTGTTATGAGATGCCTTCCCAACATGACAGTATTTGCTGCATCTGACCAGAGGGAGTTAAGGGATATACTTAAGACCTCAGCGGAGATAAATGGTCCAGTATATATAAGGATGTCAAAATTACTTCCACTAGATCTTTTTGAAAGCGCTTATAAATTTAAGCCCGGCAAAGGATACCAGGTAGGAGACGGTACTGATATAACCATCATATCTACAGGGATATCGTCAATGGTAGCACTTGAAGCCCTGGTTGATCTTGAAAAGAACAATATATCTGCCAGGATGGTACACCTTCCTTCCTTAAAGCCAACCGATACTGATCTGATTCTGAAAAGTGCCAGGGAGACCATGGCAATAATAACTGTGGAGGATCATTCAATATTTGGAGGTCTGGGAGGACTTGTCTCTGAAATAGTATCGTCAGAATACCCAGTAAGAGTAGTCAGAGTTGGTATGGAGGACAAGTTCGGAATTACTGCGACCCTTGAATTCCAGCTTGAATATTTTGGTATAAGTGTTAGTAATATTTTAACGAAAGTCAAAGAAATAGTTTATAGATTGAAGTGATAATAGAAGCTTGTATTATTTCTAAAAAAAGGAGAAAAAATGAAAATGAAAGCACTAAGACTTACCTGCGAATATGATCCAAAACCGGGTTACAGACTGACCGAATATGAGCTGAATACAAAAAAAATATGGGATTCCAGCAGTGTATGGAGATACCCAAAACTGGATATGGTTGATATAGATAAGCCTGCTCCCGGTCCCAGGGATGTACTTATAAAAGTAAAGGCCTGTGGTATCTGCGGTTCTGACCTTCACTTCTGGGAAGCAGACGAAGAAGGCTATATGCTTTATCCCGGCCATGGAAGATTTGAATCTCTGATATTAGGTCATGAGATATCCGGCACAATAGAGGATGTGGGAGGTGATGTAATTGATCATAAACCCGGAGATCATGTAACCGTTGAAGAGATGACATGGTGTGGTGAATGCATATCCTGTAAGAATGGATTTCCCAATCAATGCCTACGCCTGGAAGAGATAGGTGTCACATACGATGGAGGATTTGCAGAGTACCTTATCGCACCAGCACGGCTGTGCTGGTCTCTGGAAGGTTTAAAAGATAGATATAAGGATGAAGAAAAGCTATTTGAAGTTGGAGCAACTGTGGAACCAAATAGTGTTGCCTACAATGCTATATTTGCCAGAGGTGGAGGGATCAGGCCAGGACATAGAGTAGTGGTATTTGGATGTGGGCCCATAGGCCTTTTTGGAATATCTCAGCTGAAATCAGCAGGTGCTTCAAAGCTTATGGTATTTGAACCTACTGAAGGAAGAAGAAAGTTGGCCCTGGAAATGGGCGCGGATAAAGTATTTGACCCAATTGCAATTGAAAAAGAAGGCGGCAGGGTAACAGATGTAATACTCGAAGAGACCAGGGGCCATGGAGCAGATTTTTTCCTGGAAAGCTCCGGAGCTACAGAGACAACAATGCCCTATATGCTTGATGCATTAAATGTAAATGCCAAGATAGTCCTGGTGGCATGGCCGCCAAAACCAGTACCAACTGATTTTAAAAAGATGTTTCCCAGGGCTTCACAGATCTACTGCTCCATGGGACATTCCGGAAATGGTACATTTGAGAATGTTATAAGGCTTATTTCTGCCGGTATGATAAAACCGGAAAAGATAATAACATCGCGTTTCCCATTATCAGAAAGCCTGAAAGCGTTCGACATGGCAAAGGAAAGAGAAGCTGCCAAAATAATGATAAAACCTTGACAGATAATGCTATACAATATCAAAATTTCCATTTGTAATTATCCCTGGAATGGAAATTAATGCTTTTTTGTAAGTTATAACTATAATAATTTATTATTTACTTAAGAATATTGTAATAGTTACCTTTTATTTATAAAAATTATGACAAATAAAACAGTAAATATATATGATGTTGCAAAAAGAGCAAGAGTATCAATATCCTGTGTTTCGAAATACATAAATAGAAAACCTTATGTTGGCAAGGAAACAGCAAAAAAAATAGAAGAAGCAATCATTAAATTGAACTATAAACCGAGTGCTATTGCTAGAAGTCTTACATTTAAAAAAACAAGGAATATCGGTGTACTTATAAGAGATATCTCAAATCCTTTTTATAGTGGAATAGTAAAAGGTATTGAAGATTATATCAGAAATAGTGATTTGAATTATAATCTATTATCTGTTGATCTGGACAACAATGATGTAGATGCAGATAAGAAAATTGAAAATTTCGTAGAGAATAGAGTATCAGGAATAATAACCACAACTGATAAAATAAGTTTAAAAATGGTTAAATATTTAGAAGAGATAAATTTGCCGATTGTTCTTGTATCAAGATATATAAATAATTCTAATTACAAACTAGATTTTATAATTGTTGATAATTTTAAGGGTGCGTATATGATCACAGATTATTTAATTAAATGTAGACATAAAGATTTTGGTTTTATTTCAGGTAATCTTGATACCCAGACCTTAGTAGACAGAAAAGAAGGTTTTAGGAAAGCATTAAAAGACTCAGGAATGGATATAGATCCTGGAAAAGAAATAATCCTACATGATTACAATATCAGGGAAGGGTTTAAATCAGCAGAGATCTTATTCTCATTAAAAAAAATACCGACTGTTGTGTTTTGTATTAATGATTTTATGGCAGTTGGATTTATGGATTACTGTTTTAAGAATAATATAAATATTCCTGAAGATATTTCTATTACCGGTTTTGATAATATAAGGTTTGGCAGTCTGGATATACTAGGATTAACCACAGTAAGACAACCAATAAAATTGATGGGGAATAAAGCAGCGGAAATTTTATTTAAAAAAATGTATTCAAAAGATGTGGAAGTTAGCAGTATAACTTTCGAACCAGAGCTAGTCATCAGAAGATCAGTTAAATGCATGGTTTGAATTATTACTAAACAGCTGGAAGAATAATTCTTGCAAAAAGAAATAAAAAAGAATATTATTATCTATGAAACCTGTTTCATTATGAGAAGAATCTCATATCTGCTGTTAAGATAGCATTTCGTTTTTGAGGCTTATCTGGAGGGTACGCATGGCACTAAAAAACAGGACCGCAATAATTACCGGATCCAGCAAAGGCATTGGAGCTGCAATTGCCATAGAGCTTGCAAAGCAGGGATGCAATATAGTCATAAACTACAATTCTGACAGGGATGGAGCCCGGGAAGTCTTAAGGACGATCAAAACCGTAACCGGGACAGATGCCATTATGGTAAAGGCGGATGTTGGAAAATATAAAGACGTCAAAAAGCTTTTTGGAGAAGCGGTAGACTCTTTTAAAAAGATAGATATCCTGGTAAATAATGCCGGAATAGCCATATGGAAACCATTTCTGGAAATAACTGAAGAGATGTGGAACAGGACCATGGATACAAATCTTAAAGGGACCTTCATGTGTTCCCAGGTGGCGGCAAAAGAAATGATAAAAACCGGCGGAGGCGCAATAGTCAATATATCCTCGCTTGGAGCCAATGGTTCAATGGACTGCCTGGTACCTTATGTAACATCTAAGGGCGGGATCACTTTGCTTACAAGAGCCCTTGCTGTTGAGCTTGCCCCTTATAATATAAGGGTCAATACTGTTGCACCCGGGACGATCGATATAGAGAGAAACAGAAAGACTGACCCGGATTACCCTGATGACTGGATACCATACATACCCATGGGAAGGGTTGGAAAAGTCAAAGATATAACGGGGCCAGTTGTCTTTTTATGCTCGGAAGAATCAAGTTATATAACAGGACAGAATATTTATATATGCGGAGGACAGACAGACTATGTGCCCATGCCGCGTGCTGGTTTCGCCCGCTGACCAGAATAAATTAATATGCTTGAGGCAGTAATAATCTCAGATGATCTGACAGGAGCCTGTGACAGTGCTTCTTACTTTTGCAGTAAAAAAGTTCCAGTTGAAGTTACCATTGATACGGAAGGACTTAAAGATCTACCATCCGGAAATCAGAAGATAATAGTTTTAAATACTGATTCGAGGTCGCTGCCAGTTCATCAGGGTATAGAAAAAGTAAAAAAAATAATGAAAAAGATAGACAATACTGAAGGAATAACTGCAATAAAAAAAATCGATACAGCTTTTCGTGGAAATGTATGTGATGAAATAGTTGCGGTTATGGATAGTCTTGGCAGGAAGACATGCTTTGTAATACCAGCTATTCCTGATATGGGAAGGTTTACTATAGATGGAAACCAGATATTTAATGGAAAACCTATCGATAAACTGGATTTTGCAAAGGACCCCATAAAAGCTGTCAGGAATTCCCATATATCCGGAATACTAAAAAATTTTCCCGGGAAGACAGGACACATAGGACTGGAGACCATAAGAAGGGGGCACAAAGCAGTTAAGGAGACTGTAAAAGGTCTGGTAGGCGGGGACAGGTCATTAATAATCTTTGACAGTAAGACTAATGATGATATTGATCTAATAACCACAAGTCTGGCCGGGCAGGAAAAAAAGGTATTGTGGTGCGGTTCCCTTGGCCTTATGCGAAGTCTCGGAAAGGTTTTTTTTGGAAAGGAAAGCTTCCCCAGGCTTAGGAGTGCTAGAGTTTATAAAAATAAAAAAGGTATGATCGGTTTTTCAGGAAGTGCCTACAGGATAACAAAGGAACAATTAAGCAAAGCTGGAAAAAATGGATACCTGGAATGGATAAGGATCCAGGATACTTCGATAATGAACCTTGAGAGGAATGCGGAAAAAGAAAAACCGGATGAGATAATAAAAAAAATCAGGGAGCTGTTATCATCCGGAAGCGTATTCATATCCGTAGAGCCCGGTAAAAAGGCGGACGGGAGTGATCTGGGAGAAAGGATCCTGGAGCTATTATCGGCTATAGCAGAAAAATTGCTATCCGGAGAATTTCTGAAGACAATACAGAGGATAATCATCATAGGAGGAGACACAAGTTTCAGGATACTTAAAAAACTCGGAGTTAATCGTCTTTTAGTTCTGGGAATGCTGGAACCCGGAATTAGTTTTTCAAGAATATTGGACGGAGACATTGAAGGTATTGAGCTATATATGAAAGGCGGATCAGTCGGAGGGGAAGATACGGTAATAAATATGTTAAGTGCTGTATGACCAGGGACCGGATCAATGAGGCCGGTATTAGATGTTTTTGAGGGATATATAGTACAAACCGGAGGGATACAATTGGAATTGATCGATAGTATAGATAATTAGAAGGAAAGCAGAGTATAAATGGAAAAGCCGGTAGTGGCGATCACGATGGGAGATGCCGCAGGGATCGGTCCGGAAATAATACTTAAGGCCTTAAAAGATGATAACCTCTACAGGATATGCAGACCTGTGGTGTTAGGCGATATAAGGATAATGGAACAGATAAGGGACATCTGTGATATAAGGCTTAGATTAAAGACTGTGGAAAGCCCTGAAGGACTTATTGCCAGCGCAGGCACAGTTGAGGTCATGGACTATGATGATGTGTCTCCCAAAGATTTTAAATTCGGAGTTGTAAATCCCATTTGTGGAAAAGCAGCTGTCAGGTACACCATTGAAGCAGGCAGACTGTCACTTAACGGTAGAGTGGGAGCCATGGTCTCTGCACCATTAAATAAAGCTTCAATGAGAGAAGCAGGATACCAGTTTGAAGGCCAGACACAGATACTGGGAGAGCTTGCAGGAGTAAAAGACTACGGGATGATCCTTATCCTTGAGGATTTAAGGATAATGATGTACAGCACTCATATGCCGCTTTTAGATGCAATAAAAAAAATAAGCCATGAAGGTGTCCTGGGAAAAATAGAGCTGGCTGTTAAAGGAATGCAACTTTTTAAGATCAAGGATCCGATTATAGCAGTATCAGCAATAAACCCCCATGCTGGTGAAGGAGGGCTTTTCGGACGTGAGGAAATAGACCATATTGGACCTGCTATTGAAGATGCCAGGAAAAAGGGAATAGATGTCACCGGACCTGTACCTGCAGATATTATATTTGACAGGGCACGTAAGGGTGAATATGACCTGGTGATAGCAATGTATCACGATCAGGCAAATATGGCAGTCAAGCTACTTGGTTTTGGAAGTGTCGTGACACTCCTTTCAGGAATTCCTTTTATTAGGACATCGACCGGCCATGGGACCGCTTTTGATATTGCCGGCAGGAATATGGCAGATGGGACTAATCTTTTTAAGGCTATTGAGCTTGCAGCAGGGCTTGCGGGAAATATCCAGAAAAAGGCAAGCAGCTAGTTTGGAAGCTAATATTATTAGTAGAAGATAAGTAAATTATAGACCATGCAAAGGATGAAGATGACTACTGGAGAAATAAAAGAAAATATTGCAAGGTATTCAAACCTTCTTTACCAGAGGGGACTTGTTGGAGCTGCAGGAGGGAATGTAAGCATAAAGGCAGGAGAAAATATTCTTATAACTGCAGGAGGAAAATCGTTAAGGAATATCAGCGCAGATGAAATACTTGTGCTGGATATGCAGGGAAAACTTATTGAAGGCGGAAAGGATCTCAAACCCTCAAAGGAGGCTTCACTGCATATAAACATTTATAGAGCAAGGGAAGATGTGGACTGTGTTATACATGTACATCCGGTATATGCGACTTCATTTGCTGTAAGCGGAAAAACTATCCCAATGATTACCGCATCATCAAAACTGAAGCTTATAGGGATCCCTCTGATAGAATATGCTGACCCCGGTTCAGAGAAACTTGCGGCTCAGGTGTATCAGGGTGTCAGCCGTGCCCCGCTGGACACAAGTGCTGTACTTCTTGAATCACATGGACTGATAGCTTTTTCAAGTGGAATCGAAAACTGTTTTAATATTGCCGAACTTGTGGAGGAGACTGCAATGATAGCATATGTCTCAGGCCGGATAAAGAAGATGTGACCTGCCGCTGGAAATTATGATAGTAATCAATATAAGCAGGTCCTGATCTATATAAAAGGGGCCATATTGCGTTTTCTATAAAAAATATAGATAGAATAATAAACTTAAAAAAAGGAGATCAAAATCAGGATATATGATCTGTCAATGAAGATAAGCAATAGACTGCCCTGTTATCCCGGAGATCCAGTGGTCAGGGTAGAGCCCGGGCTTATAATGGAGGAAAAGGGTGTCAATGTGTTATCTCTGTGTATGGGCACCCACAGCGGTACCCATATAGATGTCCCGCTTCACCATCTTGATAAAGGAAAAAGCCTGGATGATGTACCTCTGGAAAATTTTATTGGAGAAGCAGTCTTTCTTAGCATACCAAAAAAAGACGATCAGGCCATAACAGACGGTGACCTTAAAAATTACGACATAAGGTCTGGTGATATCGTAATAATCCGCACGGGCTGGGAGAGGAAAAAATATCAGGAGGATTATTTTGAAAGGTTTCCGTATTTTGAATCTGGTTCAGCAGATTATCTCATATCTAAAAAAATAAAATGTATCGGAGCCGATATTCCCTCGGTCGATGGTCCGGGGACAGGAGGGGTTTTTCATAAAAAGATACTTT
>SDBT01012687.1_pt1 | contig 13536 bp, 8 predicted proteins | sample 2277101 | NCBI WGS metagenome assembly SDBT01 (sample SAMN10404973, study PRJNA504765) | marine sediment metagenome | isolation source: marine sediment core GS10_PC15, 103 cmbsf | place: Arctic Ocean: Southern Knipovich Ridge | collected 2010
CTCGAGTCAGCAAGAGCCGAAGAAGCCTTCCCGCCCAACTGGCCCGCAACCGGGCCGTGGCAGGACCAGTGACGCTGTCCTCAGGCGCTGAAACCAGTCAACAAGCTGCTGTTCGACCTCAGGTGGCAATGCTCCTTTATTAGCCGCCGCCACGTTCGCCGTCATCGCCCTTGTCGCCACGGGCTTCGAGTTATATCTGCGCTATCAAAGGTTAGCTCGACCTCTTTCAGTTGGGCTGTTCGCCCAGAATATGTTCTGTAAAAAGCAGTACCCGCCTGTTATCCCCTCTCCGTTCCTTCATCAATCCCAACGCCAACCATCAGGAGGTGGTCTATGTTCGTCCACGTCAATGCCCCCCATCGCAGTCTGATCGTGATCATGGCATTCCCGGAATTCCTGCAGGGCCCGGTCATGAGCCACCTGTGCGCGGTCAATAATGACTGCGAGCCCAAGCAGATCCTGCTGGATTATCTCCCCAGCAACCTGGCCGAGCTCGATGACGCTGACGCGCTGGCTCAGGCGGTCGAGGAAGCCTGCGTCTTGGCCTGTAATAACGCCCCAGCCCATAACGGTGAGGCATACGAATGCCTGAACGTTCGCAGCGTCAAGCTCGAGCCCGAAGACCTGGCCTATGTGCAGCGGCAGTTCCTGCCGAACCACGGCCTGCGGCTGCTTAGACGTGAAGAAGTGCCGCTGCCGGTGGCGTGAACGCCGCAAGGGAGGTCCGGGAGAAGGTTCCTGGACCTCCCGCAACTACACTGAAGGAAAAAAATAATGCCGAAACTGCACTTTAACGACCTGCCGGTCGAGTTGCAGGCCTCGATCCGACGGGACCTGGGCATCCGCTCGAGCCGGTCCATGACCATGGACGAAGTCAGGCGCAATGCCATCGCCGTGCTCTACGTGATCAAGCACCTGACCAAGCGCGAACGCGCCCGGGTGCTCAAGCACGCCATGAAAGTCAACATTACCTGAGAAAGGAAAGGAATATGCAGGACAAGATCACCAATTACATAAGAGCCGGCTTTGCCGGGCTGTACCTGCTCACGCACGAGGAGGTGCGGGCCGAAGCAGAATTGAAACAACTGGCTGATGACCTGGGCTACAGCCTGTTCAACTGGACCGTTACCCAGGGGCTATTGAATACCGGGAACGGCAATGTTGAAGGCATCCTCGACCCGGTGGACGCGATCAATGCGGTCAGCGACATACCGGAGAAGTCCATCCTGGTATTGAACGATTTTCACCAGTTCCTCGGTGACGCCGGTCAACCGGCCAGCCCGTTGATTACCCGTAGCCTGAAAGAGAAGGTGCGGGAAGCCCGGACTTCCAGCAAGGTGATCATCATTCTGGGCTGCACCCTAGGTCTGCCCATCGAGATCGAGAAGGAATTCACGGTTATCGAATATGAGTTGCCCGGCAGCAAGGTGCTGGCAGTCATTGCCGAGAGCATTGCCGAGTCGGCCCATATCCAGGTCTCGGAGCAGGACATCGAGAAAGCGGCCGAAGCCGCCCAGGGACTGACCACGCAGGAAGCTGAAGACATTTTTGCCCTGTCGGTGGTACAGAGCAAGTCACTGGAACCGCAACTGATCGCTAAAGAAAAGGCCAAGGCGGTCAAGAAATCAGGTCTGCTCGAGATCATCGAGCCGAAGGAAACAATCAACGATATCGGCGGGCTGGATAATCTGAAGGACTGGCTGCTGAAGCGTAAGAATGCTTTTACCAGGGAAGCAGTCGAGTATGGACTGCCGACGCCCAAAGGGGTGTTGATCCTGGGAATTCCCGGCACTGGCAAGAGCCTGACCGCCAAGGCGGCGGCTTCTATCCTCGAACGGCCAATTCTGAAGCTGGACGCCGGCAAGCTGTTTGCCGGGATTGTCGGTGAAAGCGAAGCCAATCTCAGGAGAGCAATCCAGACTGCCGAAGCGATTGCGCCTTGTATCCTGTGGATAGATGAACTCGAGAAGGCATTCGCCGGGAGTAAGAGCAGCAGCTACACTGACGGCGGCACGTCTGCGCGGGTGTTCGGCAGCTTCCTGAATTGGCTGCAGGATAAGACCAGCCCCGTGTTCGTGGTGGCCACCGCCAATGATGTCTCGCAGTTGCCGCCTGAGTTGCTCAGAAAAGGCCGCTGGGACGAAACCTTCTTCGTGGATTTGCCCAGCCAGAAGGAGCGGGAAATCATCTGGTCCATCCAGATCGGCAAGTACGGACGTAAGTCCGATGACTTCGATCTTCCCGGTCTGGCCAAAACTACCGACGGTTTTACCGGCAGTGAGATCGAGCAATTGTTTATCGAGGCGCTGTACCTGGCGTTTGATGAGCAGGCTGAGGTTGCTGAGCAGCATATCTCCAAAGCCATCGAGAACGCCGTGCCGCTCGGCAAGCTGATGAAGGAGGAAATCAGCAGCCTGCGTCAATGGGCCCAAGGCCGGACGCGCCAGGCCAGCGTGGGCGATGAGAACAAGACCACCACCCGCAAGCTGGCCGCATAGCCTATTCAATCGGGCCGGCAATCCCGGCCCTTTTCTTTAGCTGTGGGTTGATCGGGTGATGGGGCTCTCGGCGGGGATGCAAGGTGGATTGGCGGGAAAAAGCCGCCGCGGATAGTATTCAAGCCGCTTGAGCGAACCGTCAAGCCTGACCGGATGTTCAAGTTGTCGCCGTGGCCGCTGGCGGCAAGAGAAGTTTCGACCTCGGTGCAATGGACGTTCAGACTACTGTTTGTTGGGTTCCTGGGGTTGTTTGGGTGGGGTGTGAGGAAGACGCTCTTGCGTCGCCAATGACTGTCGGGACTTGGAACTTCGGTGGAATTGCTTTAGGCCGGCAAGGAAAGGCGCACGGATTTGATCCCGTTTCGAAAATTGAGCATTTTTAGCGTCGGACTTGTTTGCTCCGCTGAAATAGGCTATATTTACATATTTGAACGGCAACGTCCCAGCGTTGCTCGCAATCAACTATAATTGCCGCGTTCCTGGTGCTATGGCAATTTCGGCGCAGAATCATAACCCAATTAGGAGGTCGGAGATGAGGCCAATCCCTGTATTGCTTATTGCTCTGTGGATGTGCACGTCTTGTGTCTCGACTGACTCTGAAACGTCTGGTAAGTTGACGCGTTTGCACGAAGCGGTGCACCGTGGTAACACACACAGAGTCAAAAAACTAGTCAAACGGGGTGCCAACGTCAATGCCCGAAGTCCGGGCCACATCTACATCTGGCCCTCTGTTAGGCCATTGAGGCTTGCGGCACAAAAGGGCAATGCCGAGGTGGTCAAGATTTTGCTTGCGGCCGGGGCCGAGGTCAATGTCAAGGACGAATACGGTGGAACGCCGCTGCACGGGTGTGTATACGATGGCCATGCCGAGGTCGCCAAGCTGCTTATCAACGCCGGAGCCGAAGTCAATGCCAAGAACCAATATGGCAACACGCCGTTGCACGAAGCGGCAGCGGAAGGCCAATCCGAGACAGCCAAGGTACTGATTGAGGCCGGGGCCGAGGTGGATGCCAGAAACAGCAATGGCTACACGCCGCTGTACGGCGCGGCAAGGGAAGCCCAGACCGAAATGGCCAAGGTACTGATTCAGGCCGGGGCCAAGGTCAACGCCAAAGGCGGGCGTGGCGACACGCCGTTGCATCGGGCGGCGTCGCGGGGCCATCCCAAGGTGGTCAGAATTCTGCTTGCGGCCGGCGCCGAGGTCAATCTCAAGACCAAAGAGCATGACACGCCGCTGCACGGGGGAGCGCGGGGCAATGCCGAGGTGGTCAAGATTCTGCTTGCGGCCGGGGCCGAGGTCCATGCTAAGGACAGCCATGGCTGGACGCCTCTGTACTGGGCGGCAGCGAAAGGTCATGGCGAGGCGGTCAAGTTGCTGATTGAGGCCGGGGCCGAGGTGAATGCCAAGGATGTACTTGACAAGACGCCGCTGCACTACGCGACAAAGCGAGGGCATCCTCAGGTAGCGAAGCTGCTAATTAAAGCCGGCGCTGAACCGGACGCAGAAGTAAAGCAGAATAAGACAAAGCAGGGCAAGGAACAATGAATCCCGACAAATTGGGACTGAAAGAACTGACGCTGGGACTGGAAAGGAAGCGGCTCTGGGAACATTTGGTGTTTATGGCCCGGGGGGACGGGTGTGTCGGCGCGTGCTCGAGATTTTGGCGGGGGCAGTAGACAAGTATCGGACTTGGTCTTTCTGGTCAGCAAACCAGCCACAGCGCCGCCGCATTTAGCTGCCGGCAGAACCATTCGCCAGCCGCGAATGGACCCTACTCCAAGGGGGGCAAGCTGGGAATCTTCTCTTTCACTAGCTTATAGGCGTAGTCCCATAATCTGTCGGATTTGCCGCCCGCACGCGCCAGGTCCTCCAGAAGAAGCTTAATATTGGCCGCGGAAGGGAATAAGTCCGGATCCCTGCCTTTCGCCATGTCAGCGTACTTCCTCTTGAATTCATCAAACGTGATCTCTCTACTGTTCAGATCAGCGTCGTATTCGCGAACAACGGTCCTTTCATCCGTGTTGGGGTATACAAGAAAAGCAAACTGTCCATGGTTATCAATGTATACACTTACAAAATACCAAATACTTGGTGACACTGAGTGCTGGCCGCGCACCCGAGGGTCAACGCCCAGTCCGTGGATGCCTTTCTTGCTCCACCATCCAACCCTCGATAGCTCATCATTGCGTCCGCAGATATTTGGTCCCTCTGGTTTGAAATAAACTTCGAACATAAGGCCGCTGAACCGGCGGGACTTATAGAGGTGCAACTCAAAATGTTCAGAGCCCGATCCATAATGACATAGGTACTTTTCGGCGTCTGGACCGGAGGACTTGACGCTGACAAGCTTTGGCTTGTATCGCCAGTACAACGCGTTCCCCAGATTGTCCCGTACAGAGCCGCGGCTCGTCCGTAAGGAACTGTGGCTGCTCGTCCGTGCGGAACTGTGACTGCTCGGCTCGGAAACACAAGAACTGCACCCAAACAGAATGAAAAAGAGACCAAGCGTACCAACCGACACAGCCCGGACACCGAATATCTTTTGGTGGCGCATGGAATCAAAACGTTGGCTTGGGATACGGATTCGGGAAATGCTTCGTATCGCACGTGTTATCAAGTACGGCGGCATCAACCTTCGGCTGGCGAAAGCCGGTAGAAACATTATTGAAGTCCCGGATAAGTGCGAGAGATATGAGCAAAGCATCGATGTCGCATGTAGGAAAGTCGGGCCTCCCGCCCTCTTTCTTCTGCACGTAGCCTTTTCTGCTGTCGTACCACATCTTCTCTAGTTTTTCGTGCGCCCGTTCATGGTAGAGCACGGCTTCATGAACGCGGTGCCACTGTAGAAGCGCCTGCCAGCTACGTGGTTGCGCAGCAAGCCCGGCCTGCCGAGCTGTTTCAGCAACGGTGGAACAGAGCCCCCCGCCGCCTTGGTTAGCGAGCCCCCACCCCGGGTCAAATTCCCCGTGCCTCAATCCAATCGTAGGGTCAAATTGCATAAAGCAAACAACTGTCCATTTGCCATAAAACACCCGTTTCCACCACACCCTACAACGACATTCACAGTCCAGATTTGGGTCCGAGGTCATTACTCCGAAACATGGGACTCCGTTTGACTGCAGATTTGGGTTATACTGTATGTTCTTCGCCTTCTTGAAGTAGTACCGTTTTTTAAGGCCGTGAGCGTCGGTTACGTTAATTGGTCTTGACGATGCGTATTCATAGAGGTTAATCCCTCCGGCGTAGAGGATGGGATCTCTCTGTACGAACCGCCCAATCCGTGACAGATACGTCCTGTGCCGGTAGTACATGGTCGGGGAAACGGGGTTGGCTTCCCGGCCCGTATAGCTGTAACGCTGTGAAACCGTGACGGAGGTGTTTAGAGCGTACGGTCCGCCAAATGGGGCGTAATCATAGTTGTTCGTGAGCGTGCCGGTTGAATCCGTCAAGGTTCTGACGCTCCCCAGGCCGTCTTGCGAATAGTAATAAGTGCTGCTATCAGCCGTCATGCTCAGATTCTGATCCAGAAACGGCGTGACGTAGAACTTAGCTACACCGCCGCCTTGCTTGTCGGCAATCACGTTATCCCCGTCGTAGAGCAGGTCCGTACTCCCGATGGACTTGCGGTGCCATTCCGCGCCGCGATAAGCGGACGACTCAGCGCCGGCCGGGCCCGTCCATTTGGTCATGCGGTCAAAAGAATCATACTCCATGGTCTTGGTGGCGATCGTGGTGGTGTCGGCACTCTCGACGATCTTGGTCTGGTTGCCGTTGGGGTCGTAGGTATAAAGCGCCTCCCAGTTGCCGCTCGTGGACTTGGTAAGCTGATTGGCACTGTTGTAGTAGTAGTTGACCGTGGTTTCGTTGAGCTCTTCACTCCGGTCAGCCTTGCTGATCCGTACCTCGTCAATCAGCCCGTCAAAGGACTGGTTATCGCCCTGCGGCGGGTAGTTGCCGATGGCCAGCGGGGCAGTGGAATCTTTCACCGAACCCGTGAAGGTGTCCGTAGCTTTCGATTCGCCGTTCACGTAAACCGTTACCGTATCGCCATCCCGCGCCGCGGCGATATGCGTCCATTCGCCAGTCGAGACCACTCCGGCGGCCGTGAGCAAAGTAAAATCTATCGGAGCGGCCCCGTCGCTGTCCAGACACAGCGCCACCTTCCCGCCGTACTGCACCCGCAGGAACCACGCCCGCTGATTCGTCGGCCCGTCCCAGTGACACGCCACCATCCGCATCACATCCACCGCATCCGGCTTCACCCACGCCTCGATCGTAAAATCACTCGAACCCAGCGTGAAAGCCGCGTTATCCTTGATCCGGATAAAATCATCCGCGCCATCCAGCTCGATGGCCCGGCTGAACCTCCCCTGGTCCGCAATCCTCGCATGACCGATCAGGTCGCCGTGATTCGCATTGCCCGAGGCATCCGGCGTCTGGGTAGTCTCATACCGTGCCACCGTGCTCAACCGCACCTCGTCTATCTTGCCCGCGAAAGCCTGCATAGCCCCGACCTTGTATGCTCCCACGTGCACCGGTTTGGAGTTGTTGAACACGGCCCCGCTCCACAGCACGGACATCACCCGCTGACCATTGGCAAACGCCGTCACCACGTCATCCTTGCGCACCAGCGCCACGTGATTCCATTCGTTGGCCGAGATCACCGCCTCGTTCGAGGCGATCTCCACCTTGCTGGCGGCCGTACCCGCGGAGGACAGGCCGAACGCCAGCTTGCCGCCGTATTGCACCCGCAGATACCAGCCGCGCTGATCGCCGATCCCGTCCCACTTGCAGGCAATCATCCGCAGATCGTTCAGGTCCGTGGGCCGAATCCACGCCTCGATGGTGAAATCATCACTGCCGAATTCGAGGGAAGCGTCATCCGCCGCCTCGATGTAATCGTCAGTTCCGTCAAACTGGATGCAGTCGTTAAACTTGCCTTCTTGCAGAGTGCTCGGATTGCCGGACAGGATCCCGTCATTATTGTTGACCGAGGAGTCCAAGGCTTCATCGGATTCTTCGAGATGATACAAGAGGGCGGTATCCGTATCGCTGGTGAATTCACTGCTCGGTACGGTAAATCCGGCGCCGCCCACGTCCAGGTGCCATAACCCAGCAGTGTTTGCGTCGGACTTGTACTCGGTGATCTCTTTGCCGATCATCTTGGTGCGGTTGCCGACCGTATCGTACCAGAAGGCCTGCTCGTAGTGCAGCTCTTCTTCCTCGCCGCTGCCGCTAGCGCGCTTCTCCTTGGTCAGGCGATAGGCGCCATCAAAGTGGTATTCGCTCCGGGAAGCATCGGCATAGATGATCTTGGTGCGGTTGCCCGTGGCGTCCAGGCTGTAGCTGAAGCTGGCTAACGTGGTGGTGTCTTTCTTGGTCTCGAGCTTCGTAAGCTGATCGGTCCCGCTGTAGCTGTAGGTGGTCTGGACGCCGTTTTCGAGCGTCAACTTGGTGCGTCTGCCGCCATTATCATAGGAGTATGCTGCACCCGTGGTCTCGCCGTTCTTCTTTACCAGGGTCAACCGCATCGCATCGTCATAGGCATATTCCACGGTGTTTGAGCCAGGCGCAGTCATCTTGGTGCGCAGACCCCGCAGGTCATAGAGATAGTCAATGGTGCCGTTGGCCGAGTCCACGGCCCGGGTCATCCGGCCGAACCCGTCGTAACCGTAGGTCATGGTCACCACGCTGTCATCAATCCCGGTCACCGCTCCGGCACTGTCCCGCGTATACGTCGTGCCCCCGACGGTCGCCAAGGCCCCGGCGCCATTGTACGTGTAGCTGATGGTGCTTGAATCAGCCTTGGTCTTTTTGGTCACCAGCCCGCCGCCGTCATTCAGGTAGCTTTCAACATCATTATTGGCGTAGGTCATCTTGGTCAACCGGTTGGCCGCATCATACAGGTAGCTGGTGGTGTTGCTCTCGGCATCGGTCAGCGAGGTCCGGTTGCCCGCGGCATCATAGGCGTAGGTTGTTGCCTGGCTCATCTCGTTGGTCTGCTTGGTCATCCGGCCCAGGGCATCAAACCAACTGCCGCGGTCGCGGCTGTTCGCGTCCGTTACCTGGGTCTGCCGGCCCCTGGTGTCATAAGCATAACTCACGTCGCCTTCCGGGCCGCTGGTGGTCTTGGTAAGCTGACCCGCTGCATCATAGTAAGATTCCCGAGACGAACCGTTGGCAAGAGTTGTCTTCGTGCGCCGGCCCACGCCATCATGAGCATAGTCCGTTGCCTCGCTCTCCGGATTCGTCTCCCGGGTCAGCCGGTTGGCGTCATCATAGTAGTAGTTCGTGGTCTTGCTCCCCGAGTCTCTTGAGGTCAACACGTTGCCCACGCCGTCCACGGTCTGAGTGGTGGTCAGGGTAATCAGGCCGCTGGTCTGTTCAGTCTTGGTCAGGTGGTTGGTGTCATTGTAGAAATAGACGATTGCCGCTCGGCCCGACACCGTCATCTTGGTTTGGTTGCCTACCAGGTCATATTCATAGCTGGTGGTGGTTGCTCCGTCGCTGCTCGATGTCATCCAGCCACGTGAATTGTACGCCGTGCTGGTGCTCCGGCCCGCGCCGTCTGTAACCTTGGTCTGGCGATTCACGTTATCGTATTCATAGGTCGTGCTGTTGCTCAGGGCATCGGTCTGCTCGGTCAAACGGTTCGTCGCATCGTACAGGTAACTTGTGGCGTGCGATAGCGGGTCCACGGTCTTGGTCACGCGACCGCCTATATCGTAATACGAAATCGTTTCGTGGTTCAGCGCGTCAATCGTCTTGGTTACCCGGTAGTCCGCATCATAGATGTACGTGACCGTCGAACTATCGGCATAGATCGCCTTGGTCTGGTTGCCCGCCACGTCATATAGGTAGCTGGTGGCTCGGTTCAGCGCGTCCTCGCTCTTCGTCACCCGGCCCAGGGCGTCGTAGTAGGTCTTGGTCGAGCCGCCTTCGGCATCGGTTGCCAGGGTCTGTTGGCCCAGGGCGTCGTAGGCATACGTGGTGGCGCCAGCCGGAGTGGTCTGCTTGGTCAAGCGGTCGTCATTATCGAAGTAATAGCTGGTGGCATTGCCGTTCGCGTCCACCGTCTTGGTGATGTTCCGGTTCGCGTCTAGATAATAGCTGGTGGCATAGTTCCGCGCGTCCACCGCCTTGGTCCGCTGCCCCGCGCTGTTGTAAAGGTACGTAGTGGCGTGACTGTTCAGGTCCACGTACTTGGTCAACCGGCCGCCGGCGTCCCAGTAGTAGTCGCCCGGTTCGCCGCTTCCACCAGACGCGCCGCCGCAGCCCGCACAGCCGCCGCCACCGCCCGAACCGGCAATTTTCGTGCACCGCCCGCCGGCATCATAGTACCACTCAGTGCTTGCACCCGTGGCATCAGTTTCCTTCGTTTTCCGGTCCAGAAAATCGTGTTCGTACGTGGTTGAATGACCCAGCGCATCGGTTACGTTGGTCAGCCGGTCAGCCCCATCGTAAGAATACGAAGTCGAATTATTATTCGGATCCGTAACCTTGGTGCGGTTGCCCCAACTATCGTAGTAAGTCAGCGTAATGGCGCCCAGCGGGCTGATCTTTTTGGTTACCTGGCCCATGCCGTTGTAGAAATACTGGGTCTCATTCAGCAACGGGTCCTTGATCTTGGTCGGCAGGCCGTTGCTGTCCAGGTAGTAGATTGTGGCCCCGCCCAGCGGATTGACCTCCTTGGTCGGCCGGTTGTTGCTGTCGTAGTAGCCCAGCCAAGTGCCCTGCGGCGCGATCATTTTCGTCAGGTTCTTCTTAGTATCGTAATGCCACGATTTGACTATGCTCCCTGGATTGGTCCGCTTCGTAAGATAGCCGCGGCTGTCATACTGAAAACTATAGGCATTGCCTTTCGGGTCGACAAAGCCTGTCATCTTACCTTCGATGACGGTGATTGTGCTTTCCTGGCCCAGAGAGTTCTTCGTCGCCCCATCCGTATCCCACGTCAACGTTCGCCCGCCCGGACCGGTCTCGGTGGTTTTACCTGTCCCCCAGTCATAGACAAAGGTCCAGACTGCGGCGTTCTTCGTGACCTTAGTACGGCGCGCGGACCAGGACTCGAAAAACTGTTCTACCACCACCTCGTCCGTGCCTTGCGCCTGGCGCATCTTGGTTACCCGAGAACTGCCATCCAGCCAGGTTTCATGAGTAAAGCTGGTCTGACCGTTGGTCTCCTTCAGATACCCACTGCTGTTTACATAGGTCCAATCACGCCCGCCCACTGAAATCTTGCTGATCACTCCTTCCGCATCGTGGTCAAGCACGTAATCATGACCCGAAGCATCGGTGATGGTCACGTTCGTGGTGTTGTGGGTTATCGTGGTCTCAAAGCCTTGCTTGGTCGTGCGCTTGGTCACGCGGTAGACTACCCAGGCCGCCGGCGTGCCTGAACCAGTCTCCTGTAGCTCGAAATCCCAGCTCACGCCGTGCGGCCAGGCCAGATGCAGATTAGCTGGATAGGCTTCTGTGCCGCCTGAACCGGTCAGCGTTGCCCCGCCCCACTCGGCAGGACTTGACCAACTCCAGTCCGTGCCCCCGGTAAACGTGCCGTTAGCGGCTGCACTCAGGATGGCCACGCCCGCTGAGGCATACTTGCCGCCGGCGTAGCCAGACAGCCGGACCTTGTCAATGTAATTGCACTCAAAATTGGCGCCGAAGGAGATGTGGTCGCCCCACTGGGAAGCAATCCAGTTAGGCTTGGGCAGGCTCAAAACCTGCACCCGTTCGCCCAGGCTCGGCATTGATCCCGGCGCGTCGCAACTGCCGCAATCCCAAGGTTTGACCTCCCCGCCACAGGCTTCGCACAACTCCACGTCCGTTTGCTCGGCAGCAATCCCGACGGGATCTGGTGCTGTCCCTTCCTCACATGTTTTACTTTTTGACAACCTGCCGCAGGCCGCTTTGCAATCATCAGGCGCATCGTCGTCAACAGTGACCTCACGCGTACACGTAGGACTCTGGGACCCGGTGGGATCCGTGCACGGATCGGCCCAAACCAAATTACTCCAGCCGCACAGCCCCGCGACCGCCACCAACGCCAACACCGTCCGCTTCCAGCCCTTGAAATTATTCAGGTAAAGCATCTCGACTCTCCCGTTTGAAAGATTTTCAGACCACAGATTAAGTTTCAGCTTATCCAGCAATTGTAGAGCATCAATTGGAGGCCGTCAAGGTATTTTTGCAGGATTTCTCTGTTTTTTGCGAACGGGCCGCCATTGCGCCATATCCCGCCAGGGCGCTTGACAGTGCAGTACCTGAAGGTTAGCTTCCTGAATTAATCTTAAGCCTGGGTGGTCCTCAATCCCTGTTTCGGAAGGAAGAGATAATGGATAACTCACTGTCTGCGCGAATCCTTGTGCCTGTCGTTTTGCTTTTTCTCTTCACAGCTTATCCTGGCCGAAGCGCCGACGCCCCGGGACCTGCCGCAACCGGCAAGAAAGCTGGCAGGGCGGTCCTGGCAAAAGTGACGTTACGCCGGCAGGTGCTCGATTTTGGCGAGATTTACGAGGGCCAGCGGGTCAAGCGCCGGGTGACCATCCGCAACGCCAACAAGGCGCCGGTCACCATCGTCAAGGCCTTCGCTTCCTGCGCGTGCACCAAGGTGCTGCTGGACCAGAAGGTGATCCCGGCCAGAGGCTCTCTCAAAGTTGCGGTGTCGTTCAACGCTTACGGCTTACAGGGCAAGCAGACCAAGGAAATCTTTTTCAGGTTCAAAGACGTGCCCAAAGGCCTCCTCAAAGGCAAGGTCAAGGCCAGGGTCAAGCCCGTGCCAGCCGAGTTGATGCTGTCGCCGAAGACAGCCCATTTAGGCACGGTCTGGCTGGGCCAGGACGCCACGACCGAGGTCCGCATCTCCAACCTGACCAACAGGTATATCGAGATCACCCGGATTGAGACCGACACCCCGGGTATTCATGGGTGGCTCAAAGACGGGAAGAAGCGAATCCCGAGCGGGGAGGATAAAACAATCGTGGTCAAGGTATTGAGCAAATCTCTTAAGCGCGGCTCGATCTCAGCGAATCTTACGGTCTTTACCACCTTGCCGCTGCATCACGCCGTACGGATTCCGGTGCGCGGCACCGCGCGGAAGCCCAAGAAAGAAAGTCCAAAAGTCGAAAAGTAAAACAGTAATGACTGAAGCAGAAGAAGAGAAGGGTAGCTTGCCGTCGGTACTGATCTCGCGTAAGGAGTGGCTGATTGCCAGCGCGGTCGGTTTGACGGCTTTCCTGGTCTATCTGCTCACGCTGGCGCCGACCGTCACGGGCGAGGACAGCGGCGAACTGGCGGCAGCCGCGTATCTGGGCGGGGTGGCCCATCCGCCGGGCTATCCCCTCTGGTGTCTGCTGGGCAAGTTTTTCACCCTCCTGCCAATCGGCGATATAGCCTATCGGACCAACCTGGTGTCAGCCGTGTTCGGCGCTTTGACCGTTGCCGGGGTCTACCTTGTGGCTCGGACTTGGGCTGCCGGGCGCGTGGCTGCCTGGACCGGCGCTTTGGCTTTAGCTTTTTCCCAGCGGTTCTGGAGCCAGGCCGTGATCACCGAGGTCTATACTCTGAATACCTGCCTGTTCGTCGGTATACTCCTTTGTCTGCTGCAGTGGCTGCGGGATGAGCGCTGGCGCTGGGTTTATCTTTCCGCCGTGCTTTTCGGGTTGTCCCTGGCCAATCATTATATGCTGGCGTTGCTCTTGAGTCCCGGCTTCCTCTTTTTCCTGTGGCCGAAACGCCGTCTGCTCCGCCAAAACCTGCCTAAGCTCGTGTTGAGCGCGGCGCTGGTCATTCCCGGCGTGTTGATTTATGCCTACCTGCCGCTGGCCGCCGCGAGCCAGCCTTACATCAACTGGGGCGATCCCTCCAACTGGCACGCTTTCCTAGCCCACGTCCGGCGGTCGAGCTACCGCAGCCTTGAGCACGGCCAGACGATTGCCCGCTCGATCAAGCTGTTGTTTTTCGGCCAACTGGCGATCGAGGTCTGGCGTCAGTTTACCCCGTATCTATTGCTAGTCGTGATCTGGGGTATGAGGCTGA
>SDBT01012688.1_pt1 | contig 13535 bp, 8 predicted proteins | sample 2277101 | NCBI WGS metagenome assembly SDBT01 (sample SAMN10404973, study PRJNA504765) | marine sediment metagenome | isolation source: marine sediment core GS10_PC15, 103 cmbsf | place: Arctic Ocean: Southern Knipovich Ridge | collected 2010
GGCTTATGGCAATGACTGTGGATGAAGCACGTCGGGTTCTAAAAAAAGACATAGATGTATCTGATGTTTGTGAAGCAGTGGGGGATAATTAAATGAAATACTTATCTAAAGCTGTAGCAACATGGGCAATTTTCACTCCATTAATTATTGCACTAATGAATGATGTGCCTAGTGCTGCAATGGATGGTATATTAACATTTACACTTATTTTAGGATTGTTTTCATTAACATCTATATGGAAAAACTCTAATGGCTAAAAAGAAAAAACAACCTAGAATCCAGATGGTCCAGAAGCCTAAAATAAACAGGGTCAAGCATACTGATTTGGTCAGGTCAAGGGGTGGAGATCAGGAAGCAAACAGAATCAATAAAATATTAAAGTCATGATAAAAAGTAAGCTAGAATTATTCGGGAATTTCAAGGAGTTTCATCTCAAGAACCCTAAAGTATATCATCTTTTTAAAAGGTTCACGTTTGAAGTTATAGAGAGAGGACACAAGAACTTCTCTGCTGATGCCATATCACATAGGATTCGTTGGCAGACAAGTATTGAAACTACTGATGAAGAGTTCAAGATTTGTAACGACCACATATCTTTTTATTCAAGGCTATTCATGCTAGAGCATCCTAAGTATGATGGATTTTTCAGGACAAAGGAGATTCACCCTCATGTAAATATCTGGATAGCTGAAATGATTTATGAGATGAAGAATGAGCAGATGAAACTGGAGTTGGTATGATCAAGACATTCAAAGCTGAGACCTTCATTGAGAAACTATTCTGTGATTGCTGTCATCACGAGATGATTGCTACTGGAAAAGCATTGATCAGTAATCCACCTCAGTTTCCTCATGAATGTACTGGGTGTGGTGTTGTTGAAAATATTACTAATTTTTCCTTCCCTAATGCAATAATCAGAGAAGTAGAAGTTCATAACAAAGATTTTAACAAAACAAAAAGTCACCTGGATCACTCAGGATAATAAATAATATAAACAAAAGGATTGATATGAAGAAATTGTTATGGAAAATATTGGAAGTAGATAAGGACATGGAAGATTTCAAGGGGTTGAGAGAAGAGTATAAAGAACAGAGGGAGAAGCTGTTCGAAGAGACTAGAGAGAAGATGAGCCTTAAATGTCAACTTGCTGAACAGGTAATGATTAATAACAAAGTTGTTGAGGTAAGGAATGAGCTTGGTAATAAGTATAACAAGCTAAAGAAAAAACTCAGGGATCAGAACGAAGCCGATCTATTCTTGGTGTCAGCAAAGATTCAGGATAAAGTCATTAATGGTGAGAAGATGGATAAGACTCATCAGTTAATTAGAGAGCAATCTGCATTACAGGGAAGAAGACAACAAATTTCGCAGGATATAAATATTTTCGCACATGGTTATCTAAATAATTTTCTTTAGAAACTAGGGAACTGCGGGAACCCTCCCCCTGATAAAGCAACCTCTCTTCTCTTAAAAAGATCAGGGGCTGCACCACGACTAGGCTTAGCAGGGGTAATCAAATTGGTATAGAACTCAAACAGCCTTAGCGAATCAGTAACATCCTGACGACTTTCATCCTTCATTGATGCCAATATCCTTCCTATCTGATCACGAGCATCGCCTGGTATCCTAAACACTCTCATCGGATCCCTGCCTCTCCATGACTGCAGAACTCTCTGAGCAGGATCATCAGACCCATCCTCTATCGCAGCCTGAAGAGCACCTTGATATGCAGTAAGGAATGCCTGCCTATCGTTAATATAAGATGCAAGCTGCATGTCTCTAGCGAATCTACCAATAGGGGTAGGGCTACCAAAACCTGCAGGTCTCAATTCAATCTTAAGCTCACGACCAGAAGCCCTCAAGATATTGGCAGTATTAACTTTTCTTACCAATGAACGCTGAATATCGAACCATTCTCCGGCCAAAGGTATGTCACCTGTCACATCTCCCATAGTATTGTTCATGATCTCAGCGTACTGAATCAATCCATTACCACCAAGGGACTGCATCAAAGGTTGTCCGACTGTAGCCCAGCTAACACCTCCCTGCTGCCATGCTGCTGCTACTGAATCAACCAGACCCTGAAGGATACTCATAACAACGATACGGTCATCAAGTGATATGCCCTTCTGTCCAGCTCCAGTGTCTACATAATTTACCATGCTATTAACTAAGTCACCAGCTAATCCGAACGTACCAATCCGAGCTGTTCTTTCAACTGCTGCCAACAAGTTCTGTTCTGGAGTTTGGTTCAAATCTAGTTTTCTAAGATTAGGAGTCTTGCCCCTGAATATCTCATCATACAAATCTGTGAGCATGGTGAATGCAATACCAATACCAGACATAATAGCCATGTTAGCCATGAGCTTCATATACATTCTCCACTGAATGTCACCTTCCTCTGTCTTAACAGCCTTACTAATCTGAGCCATCTTTGTTACAGGCCAACCCAAAAGAACTGTGAAGTTAGGTCTTATACCAGTCATGAAATCAACAGGTCTGGTATTAATATCACTGTTCAAGGAAATGCGATTCATTGCAATTTGTGCTACACCATATAATTCCCTTTTAGTTAGCTCACGTTCACCCTTAGCTCTACGCTTAATGATCTCACGAGCCCATTGCTCCATGCTGAATCCAACGTTGCCTATAGCCTCTTGCTGCATGAAGTCGAATGTATCAACGTCAATCCCAAGAGACTTTAAATCCTGTTTCTTAAAATGGAATGAAGCATCATCTATAGCAGGCACACCATTCTTTGATGTGCTGTTCTGCATCACATCTATCAACTCATTGAGCATAAGCTTGTATGACTTAAGCATACCCATGGCGATACCGTGATTAGAGATACGTGTTACATAATCAAAAGCATTTAAGCTGGGAGCTGCAAATACTCTTCGTTCTTCTCCAACCTTGCCAAATGGCTGACTTAATAATCTACCAAATACTCTCAGTGGCTTTATTCCTCGTGCAAGTAATCCCAATTCTATCTGGTCCTGAAAACCACGTTCAGAAAGATTGTCCTTGAAGCTTATGTCATGCCTGTGTATCTCCGCAGAAACCTCAAGAATAGTAAGTTCATCCGGATCAACTGTGGGTGTATGTCCAAATGTTTCCAGCAATGCGAACCATGGAGACCTGAATACCTCCTTGAGAGATCTGGCCACTGCTCCAGTTGAATATTTATTTATTCCTTTGAATGCCACAAGGAAATCTGTATTTGAAACTAAATTGTTTATTGCCGATTTAGGCTGACCTAGAATACCGATGACTATAATCTTAAGAAGGTCGACCAAAATCCAGTTTCCTGATTAGCTGAATCTTCGCTACCTGAATACCACCTGATATACTTCTTAAGCTTTTTATCAGCTCTGGATATTTTTAATCTTAACTCACGTTCCTTTTTAAAGTCTTCTTTCTTGTGGGCTTCTTCAGCCAAGGTAGCAAGTCTCTGATTCATTGAATCAAAAACAGATGTAAGCGTTCCAAAGTCTTTTCCAAAATGTTTCATGGAAGCGAGCTTCATAACCTGCCTGTTAACAGATCCCTTATCAAAGTCTGCATAATCTACATACTCAGAAGGAATAGCACTGGTCATTCTGGCATCACTCATGAAATGATTGCCTGTCTTTACATCTATCCATGAACTTTGTTTACCGGCTTCATCTGATATTCCTGCATAATTCCTAAATTGATTAGTGAATACCTTTAAGTATTGAGCAACCTGATCCTCTTGAGCTCTACCAACGTATGACTTGCTGGCCATTATCTGAGCAAAGGTAACTGCATCTCCTTGACCCTGTGCATCACGAGACTGTTCCCATGCATCCTGTATCTCAACCCTAGTCACACCTTCAAACAACGGTATGTCATGATTGACAATAGGCATGACGAATTCTTCCTGAAAGTTTATTTCCTGACCATCACTGGTAGTGGCAATGCCTGATAGCTTTTCTGCATAAACAGCCTGAAGTAACTCTATCTTCTTTTTAGGAGTAGTCTGATCGTTCTCCATTATGACATCAACAATGTGATTACCTTCAGAATCTAACCACCATCCTTGAGGAGTTCCATCCTCACTAAACTGACTGCTCAACCAGCCGGTATCGCTCATCCGAGAAACAAGGTAGCCAATCTTTCCAGTCTTCATGAACCTTGGAAGTGTAAGCCAACCTATATCTATAGCTTTAAGTCTCTCTCCCTTTTGATCCTGAATAGCTATGCCTGATTTCTCACGTTCTAGGTTCAGTTTAGTGGATAGCTCTTTGGTTCTCAGTATGTATGCGTCAAAGTGATCTCTCAATTTATCCTGATTAATTGGAAGCTCAGGGTTGGTCTCACGTAATCTCTGGAGGAATACTTCATATCCAGAATTCAGAGCAGTCCTGTCATTAACCACACCCTCTAGTGATTCCAAATGAGCATATACCTGAATCATTACATCCAGCTTAAATCTTTGAGCACTCTTATATCCAGCAGATTTTCTGAGCTCACCTTCTGCTCTCTCCCATTTTTGAGCTAGTGGCCTGAAGGCATGAGTGCCTTCGTTTATTGTTCTCTGAAGACCAAGGAACATTTGAGAAATCCTTATGCCCTCAACAAATCCTATATCGGCAAAGAACTGTTGAACTGATTCAAGGGCTATCAACCAACCAGGCTGCTTAACATTATGAGCCTCTTGTTTTGATATAAGACTATATTGCATCACATCATTTTGCTTCTTGATCTGATTCAATAACTGCGGATCAATATCAGGATTGTCCTGGTTCTCATCAACCCATCTTCTGTTATCATCAACATGCTTCCATGCATCAGCATTCTCTCCCTCATAATTAAAGTCAGCCTCTCCTGGGTCTTGATCTATTCCCATCTCAGGATTCATAATCAAATATGTTTCACCGGGCTTACCATTAAATGATTTAGTTCCACCTACCACAGCAGCAGATGCATTAAACTTTTGCTTTGCGGCTTCGATAGCCAACTCAAGGTCAGCTATCTCAAGCTCTAAATTAGGAAGCAACTTCTCAAGCTGATTAAACTTGTGCTGATAATCTAGCATCAACTGTTTAATCTTATGATGAATGTCGTTCTGAAGTGGATCCCTTTGCAGTGAAAGACGTGCTTCACTGACCTCATCAGGGTTCATCTTCGCCACATCATCAATGTCTGACTGAGCTTTGTTCAGCTCATCCTTATTGGGTTTAACACGAGCCTGAAGGATCTTAGTTTCCAGTGCATGAGTGCTTGCATATGTAACAGCAAAAGCTCTCAGCTCAGGATCCCTCTGCATAAGAAGGAATCCATTCCTCACATCATCAGCATTTCCACCACGAAGAGTTTCCCGATAAACAGGATTTGTTTGAAAGTTATTAATGGCATTTAATGCTTCCTTGATGCTCACATTCTCCCAGTCTAAACCAAGAGATGATACGGACATAAGCACATCATCAAGCCTGATGCCGGTTCTCTGATCAGTAAACTTCTCAAGCACTGCTAGATAATTATCAGGAACTATTTCTGGATCCCTGCCCTGAAGCTCTTCAAGTTGCTTGATGACCATGTTCATCTTGGCTGATCCGTTATTCAAATTAGGATCTATCGTCAATATCTCCAACATCAACTGAGCATATTCCTTGGCACTGGCATTGTACCCATCAAGATTATTAATGTCGCTTATGATCAGATTTAATCCTTTTCTTAACTCTGCATGTTCCTGCCTAGAATTTTCCAAGTCAGATTGCTTTTGATCCTTACGCTTAGAGAACATATTACGGATTTCACTGTATTTCATCCACAGGTTTCTATGAACCCTAACCTTATCTGCTGGATTAAGATTTGTCACATCAGCATTAGCTACCTCTGGGGCAATACTCAATAGGTATTCTATATCCCTGACAGGATTAAATCTTGGGATCATCTGAATTATACGTGTCGATGTAAGGAACTTAAATTGATCTGATAATGAAGTGGCAAATTCAAGGATGTCCTTGTTGAAAGCCATGTGTCGCTCATTAGTTACAGTCTCATTACTTTTATCTGTTCCAATGTTTTGAGCGTCTTCATATTCAACGGTCTGTGAACGAATTCTATTTGCATGGTTGATTGCATTAACAGAATCTGGCATGGGACTATCTGCTACATTGCCATCCTTTGTTCTTAAAGTCTCAATTGATGGCTCAAATCCATCCAAAGCCTCAGTCTTAACATCATTGTCTGCTTGAAATAAAACATCAGGAACCCTTGGAAGTACATAATATGTGGTATTATCTCTACCATTAAATCCTTCTTCTTGAAGAGCAGTTATGATCGTTGGATCCACCACATTGGCAATAATGTTAGGAGCCTGTGTCTGTTCAGCCCATTCATCCTTTGCTGCCTGAAGCAATTGCTGCTCATTTCCGGCACTCTTATATTCCTCATGAACCACTATATCGAATACATAATTACCAGAATCAACAGATCTAAATATTGCAGCGACAACCTTGCCCTGATCCCTGATGATATACTTTAAAGGCTTGGATCCTGGTGAAACTCCCTGAGACTTAGCCAAACCTAGAGCTTCATTCTGTATATTAACATCACCCTCAACATCCAAAACATCAGGATACCTGTCTGAATCTGCAGCGAAAGGTTGATCATTCTCACGCTCAGTTGATGTTGACTCAGCTCCTTCCGGAGTGATCGCTTGATCTGTGGATGCCTTGGCTCCACCCGGAGGTGCATCTGGTATGCCTGCAGTGATCTGGTCAAATACAGATATGACGTTGCTTGGTATGGTGCCGGTGTCATTCAATGTACCACCCTTCATGACATTGTAGGCTTCCTTGAACCATTTAGCTATAGAATCGAACACACCCCTAACATTTGAGTTGGGAGCCTTGCCATTCTTTAAATACGTTTCATAGGCAGCAGCAGCCTTCTCTTCCTGTGCTACAGTCCAGAACCCATTCTCAACTCCCAGCCACTCCTCAAGAACAACAAGCTGATCATCAGATAAACCAGTCCTTCTAATCAAATGGAATAGCTCATGGATGGCTGTGGTAGCATCAGCATTCTGAAATGCTGTTATTAGAGCCTTACCATTATCAATGAACTCAATCATACCACGAGCCCCACGAGAGGTCTCTTCCTGGCTACGTGAGATCTTCTGACTATTGGTAGAAATCTGCTCTCTAACGGCATCAGGCAGTGACTGAACATCCTCAATGAATGTAGTATACCATTCCTCTGCTGTCCTAGCATTCCTGAATGCCCACGATGTAGCGATTCCATCTACAATATTGGCAAGGATGTCAGCCTGCTCATCCGTCAAATTAAAAACACCACGAATGATGGCCTTGAAATTAAGGCGGGTTACTCGATTGACTTTATCTTTATTCCCAATCGGTTCGCCTGTCGTTCCACTAGTGGTCTGTCCTGATTCGACACCTGTTGGTTCAAGTAATTCGTTCTTAGTGTTTGTGGAAGATTCCGCAACAGAGCTAGGTCTGTCACCAAGTTTAATAGTTGTTTGTTCATAAGCGTTTGAAAGTTCAGTTATTATTATTTCGTTTATTTCTGCTAAAGCTTCATCGTTATTCAGTAATGGCTTCAACTTCTCAGAGGATGCATCAAAATCTGCCTGCTCAGAATTGATAGTATCTATCCTGGCATCCATCATTTCCATGCCGATGTTGATCTGAAGCTGTATAACCTCTGGATCTAAACCGTTAAGCGTAAGCCATTCAGTGATGGCATCTGTAATGCTGGCAGGATTACCATCAGCAATGAGAGTATTAATAATACGAGATATTTCATCATATATTCCCTCATTTAAAAATCCCTGTTCGTCTATTACAACGATCTCCTCAGCCACCACAGCCTCTTCTATGCCTGATCCTATAGTGTTCTCCTCAACAGGTGAAACATTAAGGTTGGCTCCATTAGCAACAACTCCGGCCAATCGAGAAGATACACGCTTAAGCGGATTACTGTCTCCTTTCTGAACCAGATCACTGGTAAACTCTGTAGCAAGCTGAATGAATTCTTGTTCAGATTCTGCATCAGAAAGTCGTTCTATTTGACCATCAGTGAAAAGTCCTAATACCTTGTCATCTACTTGGAAGAGAACATCAGTTGGGGTTTTTGCAGTCTGTAATGATCTAAAGTATGTACCAAAATCTGATGATGTATTAAGCATTCCATTAATAAACTGCTGAGCCTGTTCATCAGTCATCTCTTCCCGGCGATTCTCTCTGAATGCCTTATTAGTAAAGGCCACCATGTTGTCAAAGAAGGTACTCCATTTGGTATTAACGGTTTGCAGGAATGCCTGTTCCTTTGGAAGTCCATCCTCCTGTATCAGCCTGTTCTCTTCTCCACGATTAAGAACATTTGCTTCGGCTTCTTCCTGTGACAGATTTTCCTTTGAAACAAGATCCTTAACCTCCATATCGGCTAACCTCTGGAGAGCCAGATAAAGCTGATTGTTCTCTGATACGCCCTTTTTGGTTTCCTCAACCATCAAACGGGATTTCTCAGTGGATAGATCAAAGTTGTCCTTATTCCCACGCCATACAAAATTGGTATCAACCTGTGTAGTTGGAGTCAACCAGGCTACAGGTGTGGATTCATTATAGAAATCTTCTAAAGTCTTCTTACGGTTCCCTATCATTGAGTTGGGATCAAAGCCAGAACGATGCATAAGGATGTCCAGATCAGCAGCGAAGTCAGGACTCTTCTTTGCAGCCTTACTCATGGCAGCTACCATCTGATTATCAGTCTTAGCAGCAGTCAGATCCTTCTTCAACTGATCCATGATCTTCTGCTCAGACTCAGAAATATTTGTATTGTCAGCTACACCTACACCATATTCACGAGCAACTGCCAGCAAAGCTTGTGGCCTAGTCAATCCAGATGACACCCTCCATTTACCTCTGTCAAAGAATACTGCCCTACCTTCAAAAGATCCATCAGGCTTCTTAACCACAATAACACGCTGAGGAACAGGCTTACCTGCAACCTTCTGTGTCTCTGGCAAGGTAGATGTATCGAGCTCAGTGTTTGGTGCTATTTCCTCTGAATGAACAGTTTCAGGCAATGCTCCAGACTGCACGAAATTTGCATCAGCAGCAGATAGATTGACATCATTCTCTCTAAGAGCAGCCTGAGTATTAGTAACCCTCTGATCAGCAGTGGCGGCTTCACCCTCTAAAGGCTTATTTGTTTGATTAGCCAGCTCAGCTAATCCTGCACCCTCTGCAATCTTTAGACCTCTTTTCTTGGCCTCTAATGTCATGACATCTTTCAGTTCTTGGAGTTTCTTGAGCTCAACCTGATCGTCAATGGTGCTGCTAAGGATCTCTATACTCTTTAAATTATTCAGGAGCGTTTCATCTCCTGAAGATGTTACAAGGGATGTGGATGTTGTGAGTTCGGGTAAGGGGGTTAGTTCAAATTTTCTGCCTTCCACTAATGCAGTGATTAAATCCTTCTTGCTCGCTCTGGCTTTTCCAGGTTCAAAGAATATATCATTCAATGCCAACAATTGAGTGCGAGACATACCTTTAAGACTATTCGCTGTAGGCTTCTTTTCGGCCAATTCCTGCCTCATAGTCTCAGCTTCCTGCCTAGCTTCTACCAGCTTGCCCTGTTCCCCTCTGGCAATACCCGGATACTTATCTGTAAGCTTACTTAGCAGCTCATTCTCCTTAATAGTAAGGATAGACTCTGTAGCGATCAATTGTCTTAAAGCAATAATATCGTTGGCCGTATCGACATTCTTTTTGGCAAGCTTATTGATTTCCTTCTTCTCATCCTTATCTAGTCCAAGGGTGTCATTCTTCTCTACCAAAGCGATATACCTCTCAGTCCCTTTATCTACCTTGATCTCTACGGCAAACTCAGGATGACGATCCTCCAGAAGCTTGAGCTCAGTGACCTCATCATCTTTGATGGTCTCATCTCTGACCTTATTCTGAAGAGTTTGAATCCTCTTCTGATCAGCCCCCTTACGAAGCAAATCAATCTCTGCAGCAGTACCCTGAGAAGACTTACCCTTAATTTCTTCCAGCATATTATCCTGCTCAGGTGTAAGCGTTTCTCTGGTGCCAACAATATCTATTGCACCCTGAAGATTAATAATATCAAATAATGCCTGTGTATCTGCAGGAGGTTGAGCCCTCTCTTCCTGCCTAGCCTTGACATCCTCGCCACGTTTCTCAGCTTCCTGGTCAAGAAAGGTATGGTTACTCTTTATATTCTCTGCCCTCTTCTTGGCATCTGGACCCTTATTGCTCTTAATCGCACCAACTGCTGCTGCACCACCAAAGACACCACCACCTAATGCACCCAAGGCACCAGCCTCAATGAGCTGTGGCTTGATCTCATCCCAATCGAAGGGCTTATCCTCATCTGAAGTGGTAAGAGCCAAATAGCTCAAGAGCTCTTGAATAGCCTCAGTCGTTCCTTCAGTCACAGTACCACCTGCAAGTGTCAAGGCTGCTGCTGACACTGGATTATCCTTTGCAAATGCCTTAATGTTGCTAACGGCAGTATCTATAATACTATCCCTTGCTCCACGAGATAGGGCTCTCACTGCAACCAAGGGTAATGCTGAGTCCAACAGACCAGCCAAGCCACCAAACCCAAGAGAAGAAAAAACACGTTCTGCTCTGGATATATTAGGATTGTCTAGCTCATCAGCGAATTGACCAAAGGTTTCACCAGTATTCAAGGCAACGGAAGATCCCACTGCGCCAATCTCAGATCCCTTTCTAATTCCTTTACTGACTGCAGCTTCCTTGAATTGCCTGGCTAATTGCTTCTCTCCTGCAGCCTTGGCTGTAATTCCAGTTGGTGATTTAGCAATCTCACGCCTGAGAACAATACCAAGTATCTGATCGCTTTCACTGGCAAGCTGCTTTTGGGTCATCTTGTTCAGTTCTTCCTTGCGAAATTTCTTAAGAAGCTGATCTCCAATCTTCTTCTGGACAGCCTTCTTACCACCTGCTGCGAATACAGCTCCAGCTCCTCCGGTTCCTGCTGCTGCCACAATAGTCGTTAAAACATTTGGAGTCAGCTCGCCAAGACCACCAAGAGCCCAGTCCGTAAAGTCTGCTATACCCTCAATATCTCTGAAGTGGGTGAATGCCTTATTCTTTTCAGCCTCACGAATATTACGCTGATACCCCTCGATGCCGAAATCCCTGAGAGCTTCTATTCCCAGTGCATCTCCGGCTAATCCTACCACACCAAAGCCTAATGCCTGTGTCGTATCAATCCCACGTCCAATACCCTTGGACACAGATTCAATCATGCCGGGACGATTCTTGTCTCTGACATCACCAAACTCTTTATCAAATTCGGGATCCCTAAGCCTTCTTAAATCTCCGGGCTCTCCAGTCCCTAACTCAAATATAATTTCAGAATCTGACCTAAAGTCATTTGGGTTAATTATCCTATGGTCTCTGAGTGTTTGACTCATAGGATGATTTAATTAGTTTTGAAGGCCAAGGTCAACTGTTTCTTCAGCAGCCTGATCACCTTTAGCTAAATCAATCTGTTCTTGTAATCTCTCCAAAAATTCACGAGCAACTGGAGTTAATTCTGCATTAGATGATGTAAGAGGATCAAAGAAAACGGCACTGCCACTAACAGGGGAACCACGACCTATTAAGTCAGACATTAAAAGATTCTCAGTTGCCTGAAGCTCTTTTACAGCTCGCTGCTGTATTTGAAACAAAGCCTGAGTCCTTAATTCTCCTGTTAGTTTAGCTGCTTCAGTTATTGCAGCACTGGCCCTCTCCTCAAGATTTTGTATAGCAAGATTTGATTTTTGCTCGAAACCAACCTTTTCAGCTTCTATGTTAAAATCTGATTTGAACAATCCGGTTGTTGCATCAAATAATCCAATTGTAGGATCATCTAGATTTGCAGTTGAAGGAACGTCTGAACCTATAAATTCTCTAACCCTACCGATAGATTCTTCTGTCTGGGTTAATTGAAACCTTTCATCGACTTCAGGGGCTGATCCTATTAATCCTCTCAGATCAACTATTTGCTCTTTTGAAAGATTCTTCCCTGCTGCAAATTTTTCTATAGCTTGTGGATCATTTACCAAACCACGCTTGATAGCTGCTAACTCTTCGGGAGTAGCAAGAACGTCATCATCTTCAAATCCAGTTGTAATTGCAGCACCGGGAGATACACCAGTCCTCTCACGAATCATTGCAAGTCTTGCCAAATCTGTAGCAAGCTGGCCAGCAAAGAACTTCTGAACTTCCGGAGGTAAACTTGCACCAAGGGCTCCTTGAACTCTGAGAGATACCTGCTTTGGATCTGGAGCAAAGCCACCAACAAGATCTCCTCCTGCTGACGCTATAGCTTCCTCTCTCATCTGAGACATAACCTGAGCAAATACACGCCTTGCTTCATCAGCCTGAACACCACTTCGTTCAATAGCCTGATCAATAGCTGCCTGAATCTTGGCTGATTCAGCATCAACGAATGGCTGAACATGTTGCTGAAGGAGTTCGTTCTTAGCTGTGATTGGATCTGAAGCAACCCTATCAGGAGAAACCTTTCCTCCTAATTGACTTGGAGCCAAAGCTACAATTGAATCAAACTGTTGAACTGCATTTTGTTCACGTTGGACACTGTGTCCCTTGACACGTTGAGTATTCCTTAACTCTTGAATTAAAGCTGGTGGAACATCACCTGTTGATGGAAGCTTAGCTGACAATTCAGGGAATTGTGCAAATTCTCTACGAAGCTCAGCCTGCTGTTGATCCTTTTCAGCCTTGGTTCTTACACCAACTAAGCCCCTCTCTTCAGTAAGTCTAAACTCTAAATCTCTAGCTTCTTTTTCAGATTCAAGCTCAATGCCACGTTGCCTTAATACTTCCTTGGCCTGCCCTCTGAACCGTGAAGACAATTTACCCGGAGTAAGATCCTCATCTGTTGGCAATTGAAAATCAGGAATACCCTGAATCTTATCGAGCAATTCACGATCCTCTTGTTCTCTTTGAAATTCTTGCTGCAATCCAAGGCGATCTATTGTGGCCTGATTGTTTATTCCAGCCAAAGCCAGCGCATTAGACTGTTGCTGAAGACCAAGACGCTGATCACGTTCAAGAAGATTTGCCAGACCACGCTCTTCTTTTCTCCTCTCCTCACGAATATCTAATATTGGATCCAGAAACCCCTGTTGAAGATTCCTTACGCTACTTAACTGTAATGCCGATGCTGCTCCCATTTAATTATTTCCTGGCAAGGCTGCTTGTATAGGTAGCTGTGGACCTTGAACGATTGATGCTCCACCAGGTAAACGAACCCCACCTGTAGATGGATCAATTTCAAAACTAGGACCACTTGTATCAGGTGTTGACCTGAAGCTATTTAAGAAACCTGGATCCTGAGAAAGTCTTGAAATATCACGACCAAGACCTGCTGCTGCTCCTGCTGCTGCTGCTCCTGATCCAAGGAACTGCTCACCCCTGAAATTAACATTTCCAAAATTAGCTGGACGTGCGTTTATGCGTAAGAAATCAGATGGA
>SDBT01012689.1_pt1 | contig 13535 bp, 8 predicted proteins | sample 2277101 | NCBI WGS metagenome assembly SDBT01 (sample SAMN10404973, study PRJNA504765) | marine sediment metagenome | isolation source: marine sediment core GS10_PC15, 103 cmbsf | place: Arctic Ocean: Southern Knipovich Ridge | collected 2010
AATAGTTACCGCCGGCTCTATACCTGAAAGTCTATCAAAGCCTTCCACTAACTCCCCAATTATCCGGAACATGCGCCAGGATTCTTCCTTGGCTAAATCGTTTATTTCATATCCGTTTGTCATATTGTCCTCCCCAAGGAACATATACTACTATGAATTACCCATTGGCATCCCGCTCTGGTTAAACTACTGACTGTGACCCATGAGTGGAAAAGGCAAAATTGTTGAGCCAGTTCAAGAGAATAATACCTATCATTACTACTACAGAGAAACCTCTGTTCCATACTCTGGTATTGATATCTCCCAGCCAGTTTTCTTATGCAGGAATTCCCCGAACCTTTGAGCTGTCTTGGCTTCCCCATGAGTAATAAACACCCGCCGGGGAGTTTTATTTAATCCGGAAATCCAACTGAAAAGCTCATTTCTATCGGCATGGGCAGAGAAACCAGGTATCTGGTCTATCCTTGCCCGGACGGGATAATTCCATCCCAGTATCCTCACTTTTTTGGCACCTTCAACGATATGTCTGCCGAGTGTACCCACCGCTTGGTACCCCACGAAGAGTATTGTGCTCTCTTTCTGGGAAATATTGGCTACGGGGTGGTGTTTTACTCTACCCCCGGTACACATTCCAGAGCCAGCTATTATTATGGCAGTTCCGGCTATATGGTTAATTGCTTTTGATTCGTCCACGTTATGAACCATTGTAAGACCGGGAAAATTGAAAGGTGAGTTGTGCCGGCTGTGCCTCTTCTCTCTTGCTTGCGCTCTTCCTCATCTACAGCGATAAACCGCCATAATCAGACTTTGGATTCTCTTCCCCGACCTGACCTTGCATAAATCTCGATGACAAATAGAATGGCACACAAAATAAGCACAGCCATGGCAAGCAGTAGCGCTATTGGAGATAATGCTATTCCTACCAGTACCCAACCCATTGCTTTCATATCACACCAGGTCAGCGTTGACACTGTTCGCTACAAGTTCAGCGCACTCCTTTGAGTAGACTCGGAACGAAGTAGTCACTTTATTAGTCAAACCGAATAACCACTTGTAAATAAAATTCGCAACACGACTCACTACTTTTCTATACACATTCTAACTGCCCTGCCGCCAGCATCAGGAAGGGCATTAATGGCAGCCTGTATCTGCACATCGTCATCCGTGCCATCACATTTGAAATCAGCATCACTTGTATTCTTACTGTTGGACGCAGCGACAATTACAGTTGCAGCTTTTGAATCTGTTTCTTGATTTAAGTATGGCGTGGTGGCACTATTTGCAAAAGATGTTTTTTCTATTAAGTAATTTTCTTTTCCATCCTTACTCTCAGTAGCCTTTGCATTAGCATAGAAATCCATGTTTCCAATCAACAGGCATACAATTAGCACCAATACTGCAAAATAAGTTATCACGGCTGGCTTCCTAAACTGAATCACGTTTATTCCCCTTACATCGCTATTAGCTTATTCAAACCAAAAAAGAGCACCAACCACCATCATCAAACAGTTAGGCTAGTGCCCCTACATCTTCATATCACCACTTAGATCTCTACTCAATTATTCAGTTGTTAACGCAACTATTGTAGTCCATTGTAGTCCTATTGTGGAATATGTCAATACCACTAAAAAGGAACCTTTTTATACTCAGGTAACAATTCAAGCAATTGTTGCTTGCCAGCAAGTATGGCAGAGTTGGAACCGGAAAAATATGTTGACCGGGTGATATTACAGTTTTTGCTCGAAATCAGAGATTTATGATATACTCTCGCCATCTTAAGAATTTGGGAGGGGGTAAACGATGTCATTGAAGATCTTAGAACCATTCCAGTTGGGACAGATGGAACTGAAGAACCGTATCGTTTTGGCACCGATGGTCAGAAATTACGGCCGTGATGGCTACGTCACTGAGCAGGCTAAGGTTAACTACGAGGAAATATCCAAAGGTGGCACCGGCTTACTCATTGTTGAGGCGACCACGGTAGATACCGCTACCAGTACAGTCTGGAAGGGACAACTAGCCATTGACGACGACAAGTATCTTCCTGACCTCAAGGAACTGGTAGAAGGCATACATCGTCATGGGGCCAAGGTTATTCCTCAGCTCATGCATGCTGGTGTCCACACCAGGCGCGACCTTATAAGGGGTCAAGCGTTAAGCTCATCCCCCAAGACGGCGCCGGATGCCATCCAGCCTTTGGTACGCTCTAAAGCCCCACCCAAGGTAATGACCCACGATGATATCAAGTACATTGAAGAAAAGTTTACCCAGGCTGCCGAGCGAGCAAGGAGGGCCGGCTTTGACGGTATTGAGATAAGCGGTGGGCATGGCTATCTCTTTGACCAGTTTATGTCACCCGCCTGGAATGACCGTCAAGATGAGTACGGTGGTGAGCTAAAAAACCGAGCCAGGCTTCTTCTAGAAACCATTAAGACGATAAGGAAGGAAGTAGGTAGTGACTACCCGATCGTTATCCGCTTCAACAGCGAAGAGACAGGTATTCCAGACGGTAGTACGTTCGATGATGCCAAGGAGCTTGCCTTGATGCTTCAGGATGCTGGTGTTGACGCTCTCAATGTCTCGGTGACAGGGGCAATTCGTAATTATTACGCTGGCCCAGCTTATTTGGAATACTTCGCCGGTGAGATTAAGAAACTGGTCAAGATTCCGGTGATAAATGCTGGAGGCATCGATCCTGAAATTGGAGAAAGGATGTTAAGGGATAACAAAGCTGACCTGATAGCCTTCGCAAGACCCCTATTTGCCGACCCGGAGCTGCCCAATAAGCTGGCTTCAGGCCGGGCTGACGAAATAAGACCTTGCATTATGTGTCTCTACTGCCAAGACTGTAATTTCTACAAAGCAATTCCGGGTGGTTGTGCCGTAAACGCCGCTGCAGGAAGGGAAAAGGAATACAAAATTACCTCTACTTGGAAAACCAAGAAGGTAGTGGTGGTTGGTGGGGGCCCGGCCGGGATGGAGGCGGCCAGAGTTGCTGCCTTAAAGGGGCATGATGTAGTGCTCTATGAAAAAGAACCGATGTTAGGTGGGCTACTAAATCTAGCCTCCCTACCTCCAAGCAAATACAAGATTGAAGAATTCAGAAACTACCTAATAAAACAAATGGATAAGAGGGGCGTGAAAGTAGTAACGGGCAAAGAGGTTAACCTATCTTTGCTTCAAGAAATAGAACCTGACGTGGTCATTGTGGCTACTGGTAGCGTTTTGATATTCCCTAAAATTCCTGGCCTTGGTCGAGAGAATGTTGTTTCCTTTGCCGATGTCTTAACCGGTAAAGCCAAGGTTGGAGACAAGGTGGTCATTGTCGGTGGCAGTGGCAGTGGCTGTGAGACGGCTGATTTTCTGTCCAAAAAAGACAAGAAGGTAACTATTGTTGAGATGTTAGATGCCATCTTAAAGGAGACAATGCCCTCCAGGAATCGGGATTGGCTTCTTATTGAGCTAACCAAAGACAAGGTGGAAATCCTTGCGGAGACCAAGGCGGAGGAGGTTACCGAAGAGGGTTTGGTCATAAGCGGTAAAAATGGCTTGAAGCAGGTGATAGAAACCGATACTATAGTGCTGGCCGCCGGCTCGAAGCCAGATGACAGATTCTACCAAGAGATCAGAGATAAATTCCCTGAGGTATATAGCGTTGGTGACTGTGTTAAATGCGGGTTGGTGATTGATGCTGTCTGGCCGGCTTATGAGACTGCCCTAAACATTTAGACCTAACCCCTCTGGTGAAAGCCCGATTTATCAGTTTTGTTACCTATCTCAACAAAATTATTCCTTTTTACTTCATAGTTTCACACCTAGACTTCAGGCGTGATATGCAGCGGACCTTTTTAGAGGAATTAAACCATCTGGCTTTTCGTTGGTTTAGAAGTGTTTTTATTCCACATCTTAGATTGCCTGTTTTCTTGCACACGGAGTAGATGGGGCGACAAGAAGGAACTGCCTTCTCACGACCTCGGTGATCATGTTCTTTCCGGTGGTAAATCCTTGTCTTTCATGGTGAACCCGTGCTCTGCTTTTGGATATTCTCCGCTATCAATTTCTTTAGCCCAAGTATTAAAAGCCTCGACCATCTGGTTTCCCATTTGAGCGTATTGCTTGACAAATTTCGGCACAAACTTGTCGAAAATGCCAAGTATATCATAGGCGTTGAGGTTTTGAGCTGTAGTATCTGGCCCTGCCCCGCAACCTATGGTTGGAATAGCCCGGCTATTTTTCTCTCAAGTGTCATTTTTAGTGGGCCTCTTTTTTGGCTATTCTTTCAATTGTTGCCTGCACTTCAGGTGTTTTTGAAGAAATGCGAAGATCCCCACCCTTTTTAAACCTGAAGTCACATTGTTTACAACCATCCGCCAGTGTCTCTGTTCTAGTTAAACCCCAGCCCAGTGCTTTACCAAGGGCAATGTCAGACATACAGACATAAGGGGCAAATTCCTCAACCCTCTGGTCTAGCACAAATTTGTAGTTGCCGCAGGCAACGTAGTCAACCTCGTAATCAAACTCGGTACCATCGCCGATAATATATTTAACCTCAAAATCACCTGTTCGGATATGCGTATTGGTTTCAGCCCGCTTTTTAATACGTCTTTTCATCAACCTCGAGTACATCAACTGTGTGAGTAACCATCGCTTGATCTTTGGAAAAGTCTTCATCCGACGCGTTAAGGCCTCATGACAGATCTCCCAGGCCTCTGCAGGAGTCAGCCCATGTTTTTTCATTGCTTTCCAGACGGCGACTTCTTGCGCAGTAATCATGAGAAAACTGTTAAGCTGCCCCGTTAGCGAGCCCTTCAGGTGAGGAATATCAGGGATGAGTTCTTCATACTCCTTCAATGCTTCCTGGTGTAATGTAGCAGCAAGTTCCACTCCATAAACCAATTCAACAAAATCCCTAACGAGATTAGCAGTTTCGTCAAAAGCGCTTAGTAATTTTGGCTTTTGAGAAGTGTAGAAACCAGTTGATTGAGTGGCTACATTCAATACATTGATTTTCTTCTGATCCCGATTCTCTGGTATCCTACTCTGAGATAAATCCGCCTTTTTTGTCATTTTAGCTCTTTAGCTAATTCATTCATCCAGCCTAATGTTCAAGCTGTATGGCTCCTGAGTTTAGCGGTAGCAAGCATGATATATTAGATAATCCTTGGCAGTACACCTTATTTGCCAAGGATTATAACATGCCTTGAGGTCTTATACATATAACCAAAGGACTGATTTGAAGATGTGTTAGAGATTGATTCTAAAATAGAACGCTTTTTCAGCCATACACAAGTCAAGAAATGCGTACTTTCGCGTATGTAACATACACACTAATGATGATGCCAGTGTATTGCCGTCTATGTTAAGGTCAAAGCATATTTTGACAGTGGGCTTTTCGATCTCCCTGAGTTCGAGTTCGAGTGCCTAGGCGCCAACCGTCACCTGGGGCCCAGCCTTTTCTCCAGTGGCACGGTGAGGATTGTTATGATAAACGTAGTAGCCGAATCGCCATGATCTCCATCCATAGGGGCGGTGTATAATATGATAATCTTTGTAACGCCCCCTCCAAGGCTCGAGAACTGGAGATATCGCTGTTGTCATCATCAAAGCAGTAAATATGATCGTCACGGCCCCCATTATTAGTGAGAAATGTCGATAGCTCTGCCAACGGCTGTCTTTCTTCAACCGTCGCGAAATCACTAGAGGAGCAATTAGCATTCCAAACAGAGGTATCATAGCAGTGAGATCATGCATAATACCAGTGAACGATACATTCACACAACCCGGGTCGCACTTAAAGAATGCCGCAGTAGCAGAATATGTGCCGTGCCGATACTACAGCGTATCCTGAAAATTATTCTATCCCACAGTATTTAACATTTTATCTAATTGTTAATTCACAGAAAAAGCCGATTTTCAATACTCCCATTCATAGCGTATTTTCACAATGTGCGCTTTCAATGGACTACTACTACGTATGACTCATTAATGGTAGAATAAACGCTGTGAGCATTAACTATAGAAAGGGAGAAAATCAGGATGAGAGAGATGACGAGCAGGGAAAGAGTTTATGCGGCAGCTAATTTTAAAGAGCCCGACCGAGTCCCAATATCATTCGGTGCAGCAACTGGTACACATATCACTGAATGCCCGCCGAATGGACTGACATGCTCACGCTTGTATGAATACCTGGGTTTAAAAGATGCTGAATCAGTTAAAATATCACCGGCGTTTAATCAAGTCGTTAACCTTGACGAACGAGTGATGCAACGGCTGCACTCTGACATGCGTCAGATAGGCCCCAACCTGCCACCGCCAAACATTGAAACCGACGGTACTAAAACCTGGCCGTGGTTTTGCGGTATGAGGATAAAGAAGACAGGATACTATGATGAACCCTTCGATTTTCCGTTGAGACACATGACGACGAAGGAAGGCATTGATGAATACCCATGGCCAGATACCTCCGTAAATATTATGGAAGGGGTGGTTGAGAGAGCCAGGTATCTCCGTGATGAGACTGACCACTTCATTGTTGGTAGATGCATGGCTCAGACGTTACCCTTCGCTGGTTACGGCTTCCTTAGCGGCATCGACAAGTGGTTATTAGATATAAAAACAAACCCCAAGTTCTATCATCAATTATCGGAGAAACTTCTGGAGATAGGTTTAGCGTTCGGTGACCAGTTCTACGGGGGGATTGGCCAATATCTGGATGGGGCGCAAATTTGGGACGATGTGGGGACTCAGATGGGTCCATTAATGTCGCACACCGACTTTGTAGAATTCTACAAGCCCTATATGGCTGAGATTATCAAAAGTATCAGAAAACATCTACGCCCAGAGGCAAAGATCATTTTACACAGTTGTGGTTCAGTTTATTATGCGATACCGGACTTCATAGAAATCGGAGTTGACATCTTGCATCCTGTCCAGCCCCTGGCGCGCGACATGGAACCATGGCGTTTAAAAAGAGAGTTTGGTGACAAAATCGCTTTTCTAGGCGGCTTTGATATTCAAAAGTTATTACCCCGTGGCACGGTTGAACAGATTAGAGAAGGGGCAAAGAAACTAATTCAGGAGTATGCTCCCGGTGGTGGCTTCATCTTTGCTACGGCTCACAATATTGAGCCAGATACATCACCTGAGAACATCGTTGCCGCTTTTGATGCTGCTTATGAATACAGCAAATACCCGATTCCTGAGCCTACAGGACAAACCTATGTCGATTTTGTTGAGGGATTATAGGTATAAGAACGATAGTTGAGTAGCGATACAAGGTAACAATTAGCCATAAGGTGAACTTAAACAATTCATCAATTTGTTTAATTGCCAAAATTCTTCTGTTGCAATTAAATTAATCGATTTTTATCCTTGAGCATGTCAAACGAGGGCGTCAGTACAGTAAAATGGCCATAATTGCTGATAGAGATTGCCTTGATGCTAAAAATCAAAAACGCAGATAGTTTGCCTTGAATCTGATAAGAAAAATGTAAAAGTTAAAGACGAATCCAGAGTAAAACATGATGAAGAACAAGAAACCTTTATTATTCTATGGCTATGTCGTGGTAGCAACTGCCTTCGGCATACAAATGATAGCCTGGGGGTCCAACCGGACTTTTGGGGTCTTTCTTGAACCAATGTTGAATGAGTTCGGCTGGACGAGAGCCGGTATTTCCGGCGCTTTCACGTTGGCTATGATTCTTACAGGTGCGGCAGCAATTGTTGCCGGCAGATTGACTGACAGGTTCGGCCCTCGAATAGTCTTAATAAGCTGTGGTTTCCTCCTGGGTTTAGGCTATATTCTGGTATCCCAGATTAATACTATGTGGCAGTTTTATCTATTCTACGGCGTAATAACAGGCGTTGCAATGAGCGGCGCTGCTGCTCCTTTGCTGTCGATAATAGCCAGATGGTTCTATAAGAACAGGGCACTCATGACAGGTATTGTCGCCGCAGGTCCGTCATTGGGCATAGTGATTATGCCCTTGGTGTTCAGCATGTTTATCCAGACCTACGATTGGCGTGTCTCGTATATTATTTTAGGCGGTACGGTGCTAGCCGTAATTCTACCAGCAGCCCTGTTCTTAAAACGCGACCCCGGACAGATGGGACTGGTGCCCCATGGAGCTAATAAAGAGGGTACGGGGGATTTTGATCTACAGAAGGTGGGGTTTTCGCTAGGTGAGGCAATGCGTACACGCCAATTTTGGTTGCTTTCCGTTATCGGTTTTTGCGACATGTTTCTTGTGAATGTGGTCACGGTACACATTGTCATTCATACCGTAGGGCTGGGGTTTACACCTACAACTGCCGCCAGTGTCCTATCAATTGCTGCCGGGGTGAGTATTCCTGCCAGAATTATGCTAGGTGGAATCGCTGACAGGATTGGCAACAGGAAAGCTCTCACCGCGGTTCTTATTACACCGGTGTTTGCTTTTGCTTTGCTGCTGGTAGCCAGAGAGTTGTGGATGCTTTACCTGTTTGCAGCTCTCTACGGGGTTGGATTATGGGCTAGCTTCGTGGTTGTACCCCCGCTTGTAGCGGACTTATTTGGCCTGAAGTCACACGGTACAATCCTAGCCTTCGTAGTATTAGCCTCCACGATGGGCGGCGCCGTCGGCCCGGTTTTGGCTGGCTATATATTTGATGTTAGGGGTAGCTATCAACTTGCTTTCTTATTAAGCCTTGCGCTAACTCTTATTTCGCTTACGGCCATCATATACTTGAGACCAATTAAACACCAATAAAGGCCAAACACGGCCATTCTCCGTGGGAAAAGTAGAGAAATCAGGGCAACCGTGTCAATTCAAAGAGGTTTACGACAGGGATTATTCCTCAGAAGTAGTCAAAGAGGGGAGGCTATAGCTATCCGTGCCCTTCCGGAACATCACCGGGATAAGGTTGCAGTAAGTAAGCTGGTCGCTTACATAAACCAAGAATACTCCAAACATTGGAGAGATAATACTCGTCCCCATCAAGGTGTTTCTGAATTGCTGGATGCGCTCACTACCATGGGCATCAAGATGACCATTTACAGGGGGTATAGACTAGAAATAACATGAGTACTTGAGATCACCACGAAGAATTGCCTCTCTATTACTGCTTAGGGAGGTGCAGGGATGAAAAACAAGAGTATCAGAGCCGTTGTTGAATGTTATTAGTGGCGGCCACTGGTGCTCTTTTTGATTTTAAGCCGAAAAGCGACTAGCCCGCCTAGTAGTATGCCCAGACCTAGGACAAGATATATGATCCACCCGAGGGAAGATTTAACGTGGAATGAACTAGGTAGCGACCATTCGCCTTCGTTTAAGGCATGGTCTACAGCCCTCAGTCGCCAGTAGTAGGGTGCTTCCTCTGATGTTGGCTTGAGTCTCTCTTCTTTAGTTAAGGTGTATTCCGGGCCCTCGATTTCCGTTTTTCTCAAAACGATATCGTTAAAACCCTTATCCGAGGCGATCTGAAGGGTGTAGGTGACGTCACTGGGGTCTTCAACAGGTATCCATTGAAAGGAAACTTGTGGCTTCTCTTCGGCTCCATACTCTGGAAGAAGCAGCCCTGGTACCTGTGGTGGTGGAGCCGATTCTACATCAAAGATAGCTTGAAGCTCCCTGACGGTGTCACTCACTGTGATGACGTGCTCACCATGGACGCCGGGCGGGACATCGAAGGTCGCCGAGAATACTCCGTCGGCGTCGGAATACGTCTTGGCTACGACAGCGCCATCATATTTTATGGTTACGGCACCGAAGAACTTGCTCCCACTGACAGTGAGTTTTGTGCCAACACTACCACTGGTCTCGCTTAGGTTTATGCCGATGTTGACTCTGAAGGGAGTACCGGTTTGGTTTATGCCGTCACTTGCAGCCACGGAATAATCGCTAGGACTGCGTCGCGGTACCGTGAATAGATATCGAAAGCTCCCTTTGGCATCGCTAGTGATACTTCCAACAGGAGAATCGTCGAAAGCGATAGTTATCATCTCTTCAGCTAGAAAGCCAGTACCACTTATGGTAACCTCGGTGTCCTCTCCGCCTTGCACGGGCGTTAACGTTATACTGGGTAGGACGGTAAGACTGGCATCCATAACATTAACCGGGTCACTGGCGGTTATGGTATGAATGCCATTTGAACATTCTGGTATGTAAAAGTCGTCCTTGAAGGTACCAAACTGGGAGACGAGTGTGCTTGCGACCTCGATATCATCAAAATAAATGACTACTGCCATGTAGGGTCGAAACATCGAACCGCTAACAACAACCTCATCACCAACAATACCCTGCGTTGGTGTTAAGATAAGGCCGATCAAGACTTCGAAGGTAGCGCTTGCCCTATTAGTGCCATCACTGGCCACTATCTCTTTGGTCGTGCTGGTCCCGGCAGGAACGGCGAAGGTAGCATCGAAGCTTCCGTTGGAGTCAGTTGTAATTGATTCTGGTGTGGTCGCCACCGAAACGTCCGCGTAGGTGAGGGAAATCGTTTGGTAGCTTGCGAATCCCGTGCCACTCACGCTTGCAATCTCACCTACATTTCTCGAACTCGGTGTCACGGTGATTGACTCAAGGATTTTAAGTTCGGTGGACACTTTATAAATAACATCATCAGCTTCAAGGGTGTATTTCCCATTCGATTTCTCAGGAACTATGAAGGTGGCTTCGTCGAAACGCCCTCTAAAATCTGTAGAGAGACGAGCCACGATTTCATCATCTAGGTTGACCTCCACTGGCATTGTCACCGAGAAGCCAGTGCCACTTAGGGTGACCTCATCGCCAACATGTGCTGATGTCTTGCTCAGTTTAAGTGCCGGGGCTACCTTGAAAGTATCACTTACCGATTCGCTTGGTGTCTCTACAAAAACATCATATTCCCCACCAGGTACTTCAGGAACATCGAAGGAAACATCGATGCTACCATCTCCAGCAACGCTACCACTGATGACCAACTCGTAGGGGGTGTCATAGGCAAAGTGGATTTCGAAAGTGGCATCAGGGGTGAAACCTCCGCCACTGACTGAGACCGTTGCCCCCACTTGGCCACTGGTTGGGGATAGTGTCATTGACTGTGCTAGAATCCGCTGGCTGAATGTGGAGAATAAGACGAGCCAGAGGACAATGCCCAGAGACAGGATGCGCAGGACCTTATGATATTTCATCTCGATTGTCACTTGCTGCCTTGTGCTTTCTCCAATCTTTTTTAGTTGAAATGTGAACGCAACATATTAAGACTATAAAGCTTCCCGAAAGTCAAGAGTGCAAAAGTCCCGGCTCTTCTCAGGCTTGGGGTATTGACAATTCTGTAAATCGGGCTAAAACAAAAGCCTCGGTACTTAAACCTTCACGACCTTGGTAGTGCTGGGTTGGGGGGTGATGTGATGATGAAAGGCACTAGCTTTAGCTACTAATAGCAATGGCTGGTGCCCTTTTTAGTTGCTTCTCCAAAGGTGAGTATTTAGAAAGGAGAATATAACCGTAAATGAAAAACCTAATCGGGGAGTGTTTTTGGCAATCAAAATGGAGGCCACCTGAATGGAGATTATCTGGCTAATTTAACAACAAGATTTCCTACTCGTTGTCAAGAGTCGATACTTGACCCCCCCCTGATTCTTCTCGGTTAGAGTAATTACCGGGAGACGGCTTAGACTTGTACAGGTTAAGGAGCTTTAGCTGCCTCGTGTGTTCTGTGAGTCGCTGTCTCCTGGTTTTCGTGTTCGGCTGGACTATTGTAAATCATCAGCGAAAATGGCACAGATTTAGGGCTTAAATTAATGGACACTTCGGGGGCTTGGCAGGCCTTCCTCAAACAGTTAAAGTGATACTGAGGAAAGTATAATGATATTGATTGAGCAGCGGCGGAGGGAGTACAATCGGGTAAGTCCTCATAGCTCGTTAGGCTACCGGCCACCTGCTCCTGAAGCCATTATGATGAAAATACTAACTTAAAAGGTGGACCAATTACTGGGGGCAGGCCATTCAAACAGGTTATAAATGATGATAAAGCCAAGGAGGTATAGTAAAAATGCCATTGCCCAAACAAGTGGTCGTCATTGGAGCCGGTGTTATTGGCTGTTCCATCGCTTATCATCTGGCCAAGCGAGGTATCAGTCCCGTGATAATTGAAAGGGATTCCATTGCCGAAAGAGCCTCTGGAAAAGCGGCAGGGATTGTTCCGTACTCTGCAAATTGGTTACTGCTTGAAGGGAAAATGGCAGGCCAACCTAAAGGAAAGCCATCAGATCAACTCTTTTCGATGCCGGAGGGAAGTGTGCGTCCATGGCTTGAGCTTATGTGGCTAACTTACCATCGCTTACCGGAAGTAGCCATAGACCTAAAAGAGACGGGGGGCATTGACATAGGATTTGGCGAGCTTGCCTGGGTCAGGGTTGCCCTTTCCGATGATGAAGAGAAAACTTACCAGGCGGATTTTGCTCGCCTAAGAGAGATGGGTTACCATGAAGCCCGGTGGCTTAAAGAGGCTGATATAAGGGCTTCATTTCCCGATATTACTTCAGACGCCAGAGGCGGACTCAGTATCCCTGCTCTTCAGGTGGAGCCTTACAGGTACACCCTCGGACTTGCCCAGGCGGCTGAAAAGAAAGGTGCCAGCATCAAGCAGGGCGAGGTCGTAGGCTTTAATCATCAGGGAACGAGAGTTACCTCAGTCATCTTGGCTACAGGAAAAGAGATCGAGGCTGACGCGGTAATACTTGCCATGGGGCCTTGGACTAAATTAGGTACTGCCTGGCTTGGGAATGAAATACCTTTCATGATAAACAAGGAACAGCTCCTGCGCGTGGAGGTATCTGAGCCGTTACCGGCGATTGGGCTTAGAACCAGCCGGTCACTCATTGTTCCAAAGGTTGATGGTTCAGTGCTTTTACATATTACTTTCAAAGCTGACATCCAATCGAGCCTTGATTGCAGCCTGATTGACGAGGAAGAAAAAATATTTTTGATGGAAGGAGCAACCAGTCTTCTACCCAGAATAAAAGAAGCCAAATTAATTGAGCACCGGGGTGACCTGGAGGGCTGGTCGCCTCCACCATACCGCTGCCGACCAGTAGTTGGCCGTCTGCCCGATTGGGACAATGCCTACGTGGCATCAGGAACAGGTACAGCAGGCATAGCGTCGAGCTTGGGAATAGGCCAGGTCATGGCTGAACTTATAGCCACTCCCGACCACGTGCCCGAATACATAAAAACTATGGTGGAATGCCTGAGCCCTGCCAGCATAATGAAGTAGACTGCTAATTAAAAGACACGCAAGAAGAACACTTCGGAAAGCACGTTAATTGTCTGGCCCTCCAGCAGTTTAAGCATCAGCCATCCAGTCGATACCCAGTTCTTGAAGTTTACCTAAAACGGGGGCACCGGTTGTGCTATCCCAGCCGGCTATGTCATAGTAAATATTTTTTGCCTTTTCAAAGACGATTCTATCGAGTTTATAGCCCTTGAGTGGGCCGGACTCGATTGGTGTAAAGAACCGTTCTGGCAGCTTGTCCTCACCCTTAGACATACCCTCGCGAATATCATAATACCGGC
>SDBT01012690.1_pt1 | contig 13533 bp, 10 predicted proteins | sample 2277101 | NCBI WGS metagenome assembly SDBT01 (sample SAMN10404973, study PRJNA504765) | marine sediment metagenome | isolation source: marine sediment core GS10_PC15, 103 cmbsf | place: Arctic Ocean: Southern Knipovich Ridge | collected 2010
GACATCACAAAAGGAAACGCTTGACTAAGCCCCAAACTATAATAAAATCAACAGGCTTTCCAGACCCCGGACGAAATCTAAACCGGGACGGAAAGAGCTATATTTTTAGGAACATGAGACCATGAATCGATATCTGCCTCTGATCCTTCTGGGAGTATTTTTGAACGCGTCTGCTCAGCTTTCACTAAAGCAGGGCATGCGCATGGTAGGCCATTTTTCTTTTTCTTTTGACAACCTCCTTCCCATAGGTACAAAAGTGGCCCTCAACCCCTTTGTCCTGGCAGGGCTTTTTTGTTATGTGGTCAGCGTTTTTGTCTGGCTCATGGCCCTGTCCAGGGTTGATGTGAGTTATGCCTATCCGCTCCTGAGCGTCGGATACATCGTGACCGCTTTTGTAGGCCAAATCTATTTTGGTGAGACCCTGGGACCGGTTCGCTGGACCGGGATACTGGTAATCTGTCTGGGGGTCTATCTTATTACCCGAGGTAGCTGATGAGAAATCAATTTCTGCCATTTTCACGGCCTTCCATCACAGAGGCGGATATCTCAGCTGTTGGCGATGTACTTCGATCGGGATGGATCACCGCCGGGCAAAACACTGAAAGGTTTGAACGGGACTTCTGCCACTATGTCGGTTGTGCCGGAGCAGTTGCACTCTCCTCGGCCACGGCGGGCATGCACCTGGTGCTCAGAGCTCTCGGAATCGGTCCGGGGGATGAGGTCATTACCCCGTCCATGACCTGGGTTTCAACCGTAAACCATGTTGTCCTGGCAGGGGCCACCCCGGTTTTTGTTGATATCGAGAAAGATACATTGATGGTTTCTCCTGAGGCCATAGAAAGATGCCTTTCTCCCAAAACAAGGTTGATTGTTCCGGTTCATTTTGCGGGCGCCTCAGCAAATGTGGGCCCCATCCTAAAAATGGCGGATAAGAAAGGTATCCCGGTGGTGGAAGATACAGCCCACGCCCTGGGGACACATTATCTGGGCCGGCCTGTGGGCAGGAATGGCAACGCTATCTTCTCCTTTCACCCCATAAAGAACATCACCACCGGTGAGGGAGGCATGTTCTGTTCCGACGATGAGGACCTCCTTGAACACGTCAGAAGACTGAAATTTCATGGCCTTGGCATGGATGCATACGATCGGCAAACACAGGGACGTGCTCCCCAGGCCCAGGTTTTGGAACCGGGCTACAAATACAATATGACCGACATCGCAGCGGCACTTGGACTCAGCCAGTTGAGCCGTCTTGACCAAATGAACAAGAAGAGGGCTGAACTGGCAATGAGATACCGGGATCATCTCTCCGAAATTGACGAAATATTGCCTCTTTCCGACCCACCCCATACCACACGGCATGCCTGGCATCTCTTTATCGTCCGTCTGGACATAGACAGGGCCGGCATCAGCCGAAACGATTTTATGGGGGAATTAAAGAAGAGAAATATCGGTACAGGGCTTCATTTCCGGGCTGTCCACCTGCAGAAGTATTACAAGGAAGCAATGGGAACCCGTTATGGTATGCTGCCAAACACGGAATGGAATTCCGACCGCATTTGTTCGCTTCCCCTGTTCCCCGATATGACTCCTGAGGACGTGGATGACGTGGTAGAGGCAATAAAAAACGTGCTCAAGAGGTAAAGGCCAAGCGAAAAGACCCAGGCGATGAGATTGACAGAAACTCAAAACCCCAAAATCCAAACTCCACCTCCCCTCATTTCGGTGGTCATTCCCGTCTATAACGAGGACCAGAACCTGGAAGAACTGATCCGGCGCTGTCTGGACACATGCAGTGACCTTGGGGATCCATTCGAGCTTATCCTTGTTGATGATGGGAGCACTGACAAATCCCGGAAGATAATTATCCACGCTGCAGAAAGGGACCCGGAAAGGATAATCGGGGTGCTTTTAAATAGAAATTACGGACAACATGCCGCGGTTATGGCCGGTTTTGGGGAATCAAGAGGTGATATCATCGTCACCCTGGACGGTGATCTCCAAAACCCACCCGAGGAAATTCCCAACCTGGCCCGGAAGGCGGCGGAAGGGTTTGATGTGGTCGGCAGCGTGCGGGTGTCCCGACGCGACAGCCTTTTCCGAAAGCTAGCTTCGGCTGTGGTCAATAAAGCCGTTCAAAAATCTACCGGCGTAAAGATGCATGATTACGGCTGCATGTTACGGGCCTACCGCCGCCATATCGTCGAGGCCATGCTGCAATGTCACGAACGAAGCACTTTTATCCCCATTCTTGCCAACACCTTTGCTCGAAGTACGACCGAAATCCATGTGCGTCACGCAGAGCGTTCCTCCGGCGATTCCAAATATGGGGTCTGGAAACTGATTAACCTGCAATTTGACCTCCTGACCAGCATGACAACCTTTCCGCTACGTCTGCTGAGTGTGTTGGGGGTGATCATTTCCGGACTCGGGATTGGCTTTGGGGTGTTTCTGTTCGTGATGAGATTGATTTATGGCGCTGAGTGGGCGGCAGAGGGTGTATTCACCCTCTTTGCCATTCTTTTTATCTTTATAGGCGCGCAGTTTCTGGGGATGGGTCTGTTGGGTGAGTATATCGGCCGCATCTACCATGATGTCAGGGCGCGGCCCAGATATTTTGTTGAACGTATTGTCGGTGGAAGCAAGCTAAAAGGAAATAGGCCAAAAACTGAGGACCCTGACCTTTAACTCTTTACCGCCCATTGCCTAACTATCACAAGAGGATATTCAAATGAAAGCTGTCGTCTTGGCCTATCACAACATCGGCCGTGTCGGAATTGAGGCATTATTGCGACACGGGTTTGAAATCGCCGCTGTCTTTACACACAAGGACGACCCGCAAGAGACAATCTGGTTTGATTCTGTTGCAGAGCTTGCCGCGTCAAACAATATTCCGGTCTATGCCCCTGACGACATCAACCACCCCTTGTGGGTTCAAAAAATAAAGGACATCGCGCCCCATATCATCTTCTCTTTTTACTACCGAAACATTGTAAGCCCCCCCATATTAGAGATCCCTCCTTCAGGATGCCTCAACCTCCACGGATCCCTCTTGCCAAGATATCGGGGAAAATGTCCCGTCAATTGGGTCCTTCTAAAGGGCGAAACGGAAACGGGGGTCACCCTGCACCACATGACGCCAAGAGCCGATGCGGGAGATATCGTTTTCCAAAAAAAAGTCCCGATCACAGAGGATGATACGGCCAAGACAGTGCACCAGAAAATGGCCACAGCATCGCGCGACATGCTTGACCAGGCGCTCCCTCAAATAATAGACGGGATAGCCCAGCGGATCCCCCAGGATCATTCCATGGCTACCTATTACGGCGGCCGGCGGCCCGAAGACGGGGAGATCGACTGGAGCCAAACCGCTACGGAAGTGAGGAATCTGGTCAGGGCGGTTTCACACCCCTACCCGGGGGCCATGAGTCATGTGGGGGAGAAAAAATGTTTTTTCTGGGAGGTTACTGTGCTTTCAGAGCACGACCAGACACAACCTCCGGGAACCGTTCTTTCCATTGATCCACTTGTGATCGCATGCGGAAAAGAGGTGCTGCAGATCGATTTTGGCCAACTTCAGGATGACGTGTATATGAACGGCACCCAGCTTGCCCACGACCTTGGCCTCACTGAGGGCATAAAATTTGGCCTCCGTATAACGAGCCAGGTTGAAGCGGTGAGGACAAAAAGGGTCCTTATCCTGGGCGTCGACGGTTTTATAGGAAATGCCCTCAGCGAACGGCTCCTCCAAAGCGGGCGGTATGAAGTCCATGGTATGGATCTTAGGTCCAACTGCATCCAGAGACTCCTGGGCAAACCCGGGTTCTTTTTTGATGAAGGTGATATCTCCATCCACCGCGAATGGATAGAGTACCATATCACAAAATGCGACATCGTAATCCCCCTGGTTGCCATTGCCACTCCGATCGAATACACCCGGAACCCCATCCGTGTCTTTGAGCTTGATTTTGAGGAAAACCTGCGGATCGTGCGGTATTGTCTCAAATACAACAAGCGGCTCGTGTTTCCGTCCACCTCCGAGGTGTACGGAATGAACGATGATGAGGAGTTTGATGAAGACAATTCCAATCTGGTGCTAGGCCCCATACGAAAACAACGGTGGATCTATGCTTGTTCCAAACAGCTCCTTGACAGGGTCATTTGGGCCTATGGAGAACATGAGGGATTACAATTTACGCTTTTCCGGCCATTTAACTGGATCGGACCTAGACTCGACAGCCTTACATCTGCGAGAATCGGAAGTTCACGCGCAATCACCCAACTGATCCTGAACCTTGTTGAGGGCACCCCGATTCAGCTCATAGACTCCGGAAACCAGAGACGTTGTTTTACGGATGTCTCGGACGGGATAGAGTGTCTTTACAGGATTATTGAAAATAGGGATGGTGTTTGTGACGGCCGAATAATCAATATTGGCAACCCCGACAACGAGGCCAGTATCCAAGAACTGGGAGAGTTGCTTGTGGCGAGGTTCCAGCAACATCCCCTGAAGTCAAAATTTCCTCCCTTTGCAGGGTTTCGCGAGATAGAAAGCCGGGTGTATTATGGCGCCGGTTACCAGGACATTGACCGCAGAAAACCGAGCATCCGCAATGCACGGCGTCTGTTGGGCTGGGCCCCGGTTGTAGGGCTTGAGCAGTCGGTGGAGCAAACGCTGGATTTCTTTCTTCGGGAGGCCCTGGCCTGTGAAGAGTTCCAGATCTCCTAGAAACCAGCTACCAAAAAGGATGTAAAAGACGGGTCTTTTCGGGTGTGCCATGGAGATAGGCCTCAGGATCGACGTGGATAGTTTCAGGGGAACCAGGCACGGCGTTCCAAAGCTGTGTGCCCTGTTGGATAGTTATTCCATAAACGGTTCTTTCTTTTTCTCCGTAGGCCCCGACAACATGGGTCGTCATATCCAGCGTCTGATCCGTCCCGCATTTTTCTGGAAGATGTTGAGAACCAGAGCGCCGGGCCTCTATGGATGGGACATATTATTGAGGGGCACGTTTTGGCGGGGGCCCGTCATCGGAGAAACCCTCGGCCATATAATACGTTCCACTGCTGACGCCGGACACGAGGTGGGCCTTCATGCATGGGACCATCACGCGTGGCAGACGGGTATCGGTATCATTGGCCCTGCCGCCCTATATAAAGAGATCCAAAAGGGCGTAGATCTTCTAAAGAAGATTACCGGAAAAACACCACTTTGTTCAGCAGCCCCCGGTTGGAGATGCACCGAGCCGGCGCTTCTTGAAAAGGGGAAATTTCCTTTTGAATTCAACAGCGACTGTAAGGGTGAAGCCATATTTTATCCCGTCGTCCACGGGAAACAGTTATCGCAACCCCAGATCCCTGTCACCCTGCCCACATATGACGAGATGGTTGGCCGAGAGGGAATCAACAAAAACAATTATAACGACTTCCTCATCTCGCAACTCAAGTCTGACGGACTGAATGTCCTCACAATCCATGCTGAGGTGGAGGGCATTGCCTTTGTCGAGATGTTCGAAAACTTTTTGATGTCGGCCAGATCAAAAGGGGCTTCCTTTGTACCACTGGGGACACTCCTTAAAAACACACCCCGGATCAGCACGGGGTCCATTGTCCCAAAACAGATTCAGGGACGTGAAGGATGGATCTCCTTTCAGGCCCCGGTAAACACCAACATACTGGAATATGGCTAATGAGAAAATGGTCCGTTGCAGTAATAGGGCTCTTTGTACTGATCTATATTGTGCCGCTCGGGGTCCGGCCTGTGGCCAGTCCCGACGAGACCCGTTACGCCGAGATCCCAAGGGAAATGATAGTCTCAGGAAACTGGATCGTACCTCACCTCAATGGGCTGCGCTATTTTGAAAAGCCGGTGCTGGGCTATTGGCTCAACGCCATAAGCATAAGGCTCTTCGGCGAAAATGCATTTGCCATTCGCTTCCCATCCGCTATCTCAGCAGGCATCTCAGCATTGATGCTCTTTTTATTGGTCAGGAAGTACGGGGGAGGGTATGCCCCGGGGATCCTCGCAGCTGCCGCTTTTCTCACTTCGCCGCTTGTTTTCGCCATTGCCACCATCAACATCTTGGACACAGGCCTTGCCATGTTTCTAACCTGTGCCATGGTATTCTTCCTTTTCTCCCACATGACACCGGAACCTGGGAAAAAAAGGCTTTTCCTCACGCTTTTTGGGGTCTCCTGTGGCCTCGCATTCCTTGTAAAGGGATTTCTGGCCTTTCTGGTTCCCACCATAGCAATCGTGCCTTTTACCGTATGGGAAGGCCGATGGAAGGAACTGTTGAAGTGGGCCTGGTTGCCGATCTTGGCAGCCATTGTCGTTGTTTTGCCATGGGCCGTAATGGTTCACCTGAGGGAGGGGGATTACTGGAATTATTTCTTTTGGACTGAGCACATCAATCGGTTCATTTCTCCCGGCAAGGGACAACACCCAAAGCCCTTTTGGTATTTCATCCCAATCGTCGTAGGGGGGGCATTGCCATGGATAATCCTCCTCCCCGCCGCCTTTTGGGGGCTATCGAAAAAAGTCACCAGAGAACCGCTGATTCGTTTCGCCATATGCTGGTTCCTCTTCCCCTTCTTGTTTTTTTCTGCCTCTAGTGGCAAGCTCATCCCATACATCTTGCCGTTTATGCCGCCCATCGCCATTATCATAACCGTTGGACTCCTGGACTATTTTCGAGCAGGCAGGCAAAAGGCATTCAACATTTTAACGGCATCTTTTGCGGCAGCAATCGGGATTGTTGCTGTGGGATTGATTTTGGGTAAATCGTTCGATTTATCCGCCTTGAACCCTTATGGGCATGGGGAAGTCTGGAAATGGGCGACGGCTGTCACCGGCTTTCTCTTCTGGGGGGTGTTTTTGCTCTGGGTCACAAGGGCACAAGGTTCCTTCAAGAAAATCGCCCTTTACTGCATGGCACCCTTACTGTTCATGTTTACATCACAATTTGTCGTGCCGAAAAAAATGTTGGAGGAAAGGACACCCGAAAACCTTATCATGCGAAACGCCCATAGAGTCTCGCCCAAGACCATTGTGGTCTCTGACAATCACGTGGTCTCCGCTGTTTGCTGGTTTTTGAAGCGCAACGATATTTACCTGCTCCATAAGAGCGGTGAACTCGCTTATGGCCTGAAATACAAAAGGTCCAAAGATAGTCGTCTTTTGACCTATGATCAGTTTCGGGACCTGATTCGTCGGAATGCCGATAAAAGTGGAGTGGCCCTTTTTACGGGCTCGGAGCATTATGAAAAAAATAAAAACCTGTTGCCCTCCCCGGTTTTTCAGGATAAAGACCTTGGGTTCGTTTTCAGCCGATTCTAATTCAATCGTCGCAAAATTCACTTTCAAGAATGCCCTTTTGATGGATACCTCATCGGGCAGGACCAACTTCCGGGCCTCAAAGAGATCATGTTATCCGTTTAGTTCACGCCGCAGACTTCTGTTGTTGATCCCTTCCCTGAACTGATTTCTATATCTTTTCAATGGATCACGCATTCTCGCCCTTTCTCAAAGTATACAATCTGGGTCCGTTTGATTTGTCTTCTCGACCGTTCATCATGTTCAACACATGTCCGGCATCAATTGCCGGGATGGAAAACCGAGTGGCCACATCTACACAGACCGGTAGTGATCCGATGCCGGCTCCCACAAGACAGAGGTCTGTATCAGATGGTATTTTCTCCATAACGGACTTTCTAATGGACTTCCACTGTGTTGCAACATAGCTCTCAGGGATCTGAGTAAAGGTGATTTTGGGGTTGCTCCCGGTTCTCCCGAACCACCGGGAACACAAATCAATATTACATTCCGATGTTATGATGCAAAGATTATTCTTATCCACGATTTCCGAGAATTGTCGTGAGGTCAAATATGCGTATACCACAAAAAAGGGTACATAGTTCTCTCCGGTCATGTCTATTTTGTTATCATAAAGGAACTCAACAAATTCCAGGGCGGAATTATCGTTTTTCCGCCTACGAAGGAATGATAAGAAATTTTTTCTTTGGCGTTGAACATTTCCGGGATAGATCAAAGGGGCCAATTTCCCTATTTGACTAAGAACACCCAAGGCTTCCACATGTGATGGAATGACCTCCTTTATTGCTTCCACGGATTCTGCCTGTTGATAGAGCCCATTGCAGTGGAGATCACTGGTGTAAAAGGCATATTCGCCATCGGCAAATCGGACAATTGGGGCAGGTTTCCCAGTGGATAATCTTTCATGAACAAAGCTGTGCAGGCTTTCAAAGTAATCATCGCCGTGTGAAACATCCCGATAAAAGAGGTTTGTCTCCTCCTCGACCATTCTAGAACCATTCATCTCCAATACGGGCGCATTATCAATCCCTTTTAGCAGAAGATTGGCGAAATGGAATGTTCCCAGATTTATCAGATGTTCGAGACGGTATGACTTTTTCATGGCACCCCCTGTTTTGTAACCACCTCTGCAACCTCCTGTCCGCCTTCCTTGTTGAGACGCCACAGGACCGTTCCCATTGAGAATATGGTAAACAACATCGTTTCTGTTAAGTGATTAAAAACCGGTTCAAAAAGACCCACAAAAAGAAACAATACGAGGAGCGATGCGATGCAAAGCCCCCAGCCTTTAATCGAGCCATCCTTCCCATTGAAACTGAGTTTCCAACACATATAGACGAAGACGGATAGGATGCATAGAAACAATCCGAGGCCAACCAGACCTGTCCTTACAGCGATACTGAAAAACATATTGTGTGGAAAACTAAAAAACTCATAGACCCAATATTCCTGGGGTATTCGTGACATGTATGTCTCAGGGCTTATGAGGTGGCTTGTCCTGTATGTCTGCATACCAAAGCCGATCCCGGTAATAGGATAATCTTTTATGATCTCTAAGGAACGGTAATTCGTACTCATTCTTGGATGATTGGTACTCATATCGAATAGGCGGTACTTAACTGGTGTTGCTACAACAATAATTACCATAGCTACCAAAAGAGCCAACATGACCTTTTTATATCTGAAAAAGAGAATGATTATTGCCAAAAACATGGCACCCATGGTGCTCCGTGTCTGGGTCACAATTATCGCTGCAAACAACGGGATGAGACAAGAAAGCAGGGCGACCTTTTTGAGCCGATGAATCTTCGTAAATAACAGATGCAAAGCGAGAATTATTCCAATAGCGGCTACCATGCTGATACGATTGCTCGGGATCTGATCGAAGTTCACAAGCCTCTCTGACAAGCTATTGCCCAAAATGAAATAAAAATGCCCTATCGCCCCCATACAAAGAATGGTTGCAGAAACCACCATGACCCACGAAAGTCTTGTAAGGCGTTTTCTTGATTCAAAGAAATTGATCATCATAAAGTACAGCATCATGTATCTGAGCAGATGAGAATAAAAGTCGTGGGTGCTATTTCTTGTGTCAAGTGAAAAGAAAATGCCCACAAATGCCCACAAAACAAAAAGGCCAAATGGAAGCAACAGGGGTGTCTCAAACGAGAATGGGGTCTTCCGGAAAACCACCAGGACAAGAACTATGGATACTGACAGATAAAAGCAGATCTCTTTGATGGACGTGGTGTGGGGAAAGGGATTGAAAAAGAGAAGCGTTCCTATGAGGACAGGGATGCTCAGCTTCAGGGGCTCCAGAGACTGCAGACTTGTCTTAAGTTGTGCCATCTGTGATTTCATGCGGGCATACATGCCTTTTAGACCTTAATTCCCAAAAATCGACTCACCCTCAAATTACCGGCCCGCCCACTGCCAGGCCAAATCCGACTAGCTCCTGAATTGCATGTCATATAACTGCCGGAAGCGTCCATTTAGAGCCAGTAAATTCTCGCGGGTGCCCGATTCCACAATGCTGCCCCCCTCGAGGACAAAGATGCGATCTGCCCGCACAATTGTGCTCAACCGGTGCGCAACGATCAGGATGGTCAAGTCGCCTTGCAGTTCTTCAATGGATTCCTGAACAAGCCTTTCACTCTCTGCGTCCAGGGCCGAGGCCGCTTCGTCCAGAATCAAGATGGCCGGATTAACCAGCATAGCTCTGGCGATGGCGATGCGCTGTCTCTGCCCCCCGGATAATAGGGATCCCTGATCTCCCACAATGGTGTGGTACCCGTTGGGTTGCTCAAGAATAAAGGGATGGGCATGGGCAGCCTTTGCAGCCTCCACCATTGCCTCAAAACCGATCTTCGGGTTTCCATAGCAGATATTGTACTCTATGGTATCATGAAACAGGAGGGTGTCTTGACTGACAATCCCTATTTGTCTGCGAAGTGATTCGAGAGTAACATCCCGGATATCCACGCCGTCAATGGTGATACACCCGCCGGTAACATCATAAAAACGAGGAACCAGGTCCAGAAGCGTACTCTTCCCGGCTCCTGTTGATCCCACAAAAGCCACCATTTCACCCGCCTCCGCCCTGAAAGAAATGTCCTTGAGCACCCTATCATCGGGCGAGTACCCAAAACTTACCTCGTTGAATTCAATGGATTTCTTGTGTGCGGGAAGCGTATCTGCGTAAGGGCGATCCTGTATTTCGGGGACGGTTCTCATGATCCCAAAAACGCGCTGGGTTGCCCCCTGTATGGTCTTAATATTGTTATTCACCAAAGCCAATCTCTTTATGGGACTGTACGCCCGTGAAAAGGCATACATCAGTGACATGAGTTCGCCCAGGGTGTGGTGGAAATAGATCTTACCGACGATCAAGACTAGAGGTAAGACCAGGAAAACCGTTGAGTCCATCATGGGGCCAAGCCCCAATTGCCATCTGGACCAGCGCATTATCTTGCTATAGAGGCGTTCTGCTACCCCCCTGAACTCCTCAACCTCGGTCTTACCCATAAAGAACCCGTGCACCAGTCTGAGACACAGAATGGTTTCTTGGTACATAGACGTGACTTCAGCCGTCTCATCCTGTACCTCTGTGGCGTGTTTCTTGACCTTTTTTCCAAACAGCCGGATGATCCCTAGAATAGGTGGAACCGCGATGACCACCAACAGGGCCAGCTTGTAGTTTGTTAGCAGAATATATATAATGAAGACGAGGGCTGTCAGTGGATACTCGATAATTCCGATCAGGATGCTGGCAATAAGGCCTTGCATCACCGAGAGGTCGGCCGTAGCCCTGGCCACCAGTTCCCCTGATTTGACCTTGTGGTAAAACCCCATGGGAAGTGAGATGAATTTGGCAAAAAGATCGACCCTTAATGATTTCACTGCTCGGTTGGAAAAGGCGGCCCCGAAAAGCCCCCCAAAATAAATTGTAATCGACTTAATCACAACCGACAAAAAAGCCACAAAGGTAAGAAGCATCAGGAGTTTGTTCGGCGACACACCCTCGACGACCACCAGGTGGGTCCGATGCCAAGAAAACCATGATCCGGAATCAAATGCAAGCCAGGGTATTTTCCATGTTACCGGATCTGATCCCGTCTTCATGCCTTCATCCACAAAAGGCTGGAGGAGATAGGCTGGGACAACCACAAACAGCGATGATATGGCCGTGAGCACCAGTGAACAGATCACCAACCGCCTGTGGCGTTTGACGTATGCGGCAATATCCTTGCCTAAAATAAAATCCAACATCTAACACATTTCCCTTGTCATAAAATAAGTTCTTAAAGGCCTTGTGGAGACCATCTATTGGTGGAGAACTTCCCTATTTGGAGGAGCTGTCTTTCCACTGTCGAGGCCACTTCGTCTATAGTCAATTCCTCCAGACAACGGCTCATTTCGCTCCCCCCGCAGCCCTTTTCCCTGCACGGCACACATGGCAAGTCTTTCTGGACCACAAGATGTCGCTTCCCTCTGGGTGCCCATGAGACGGGTGAAGAGGGCCCAAAGATTGTCACGGTTGGTGTCCCAACCGCACCAGCAATATGCATCCCGGAACTGTCGGCACCAATAAATAACTGGCAGGCCTCCAGGATTGCCGAGAACATGCCGATAGAGCTCTTCCCAGCCAGATTATATACATTCTCCCCGCACCTGTCTTGTATCTCAGCTGCCCGCTTCCTCTCATCAGGGGAACCGGTCAGAACAACCGAAAACCCGTATTCCGAGGTGACCCAGTTGATCAATCGGGCATATTTATCTACCCCCCATTCCTTGTATTGCCACAGGGAAAAGGGTTGCACCGCAATAAAGGGACGCGTAAGCGGGACCCCATGTTCTTCCAAGAGGGCTGCGGCCCCTTTTTGTCTTGCCCTTGAAACATAAAGCACCGGTTCAGTATTTTTTGTTCCCAGATTGTGGAGATCCAAGAGATTGAGATAGTACTCCCGCACGTGTTGGCTGGGTTCATATTCATTGGGCACCAGGCGGTTAAAGATCCGGTCTCGCCACCATACGCCATCACCGCAATACCCTATCCTGTGTCTTGCCCCTGTAAGAAATGCGAGGATCGCCCCGCGGGTGCCGGTTCTCAAATCCATAACCAGATCAAAGCGAAATCGCCTCAGTCGCAGAAAGAAATTCTTGTGATAGGCTATTGCCTTGCCAAGAGCCCTTTTTTCTTTGTTTATGGAAATAACATCCGAGGACCATGGACATTCTTCAACCAACTCTCTGGCCTTTTCTCGGACAGCAACAACTATGTTGGCCTTGGGAAAATTTTCGCGCAATGCCCTGATACAGGGAACGGTAAGGACAACGTCCCCTATGTCACCGAGTTGTATCAGGAGGATGTTGTCAATACCCTCTTTTAATAAATATGTCCCCTTGTTACCGCTGCCCATCAAATTTATCCGATGCCCATATGATTTCGCCTTCTGAAGAGATCTGTGAGACGCCTTTGATGGCCTTTTTCCTTTTCTCATTGCGATTCAGATCCAGCTCTTGATCGAGCCTGTCCCTTTGCCTGTTCTTCCTGACCTCGTGGTGCAGATGATACTGAAGCGCTGCAAATAAAAGATTTCTACATCTTACGCCACTGTGAAACAATCGATAACAAATATCCGAATCCTCCCGGCCCCAACGCTGATCAAATGTCTCATCATACCCATCTACCTGCAAAAAATCCTGTCTGGACATGGAAAGATTAGAACCCCTGAGAGTGGTCTGAAATCTCTTTGGACGGGTGAACACCCTCCCCAGTTTCGGGGATCGAAAACTGTTCTTCCTGTTTTCGAGTCCCGCCAAAAAAGGAGATGGCGGAAAAAAAACCCGATTTGTGAGGGCGCTCTTTGTATAGCTTTCGGGCAAGAAGGCACGTTTTCCCTGTAAAAATGTGCCCCTTTGAGCAAAGGCCAAATGATCAGCGACAAAATCGGGGTGCAGGACCACATCATGATCCACAAATATGAGATAAGGGGCGCTGGCATATGTGACCCCCAGGTTCTTGACCCTTGCCTGTCTTATACCCGTGTCATGGTGCCGGACGTGACACCACCTCAGGTCTGACCGCTCGAGGATCTCTCGCACCGCTTCCGCCGTATCGGGCCCGGATCCGTCATCCGCGATAATGATCTCCAGATCTGTTTCTGACTGTCCCAGGATAGAGCGAAGAAGCACCT
>SDBT01012691.1_pt1 | contig 13532 bp, 22 predicted proteins | sample 2277101 | NCBI WGS metagenome assembly SDBT01 (sample SAMN10404973, study PRJNA504765) | marine sediment metagenome | isolation source: marine sediment core GS10_PC15, 103 cmbsf | place: Arctic Ocean: Southern Knipovich Ridge | collected 2010
GGGGGGGGGGGGGGGAGGGGGGGGGGGGGGGGGGGGGGGGGGGGGGGGCGAAGCGATCGATAGATCGATGAACGACCCGAGCAAAGCGAGTAACGAAGTGGGTCGTCACGTATCTATCGCATCGTGACCTTCCCCGCTGGTCCTTCGTGGGGTGGTTCTCGGGGAGAGAGGGATGGTGTGGGGTTCTCTGGACGTGTGGGGCTGGGCGTGTGCGGGGGCAGGGATAATCACGTTAGTGGCTAAATGCCCCATTAAAACCCGAGCCGACAGGCTTATGACTGTGAGTGTTGCAGGCGTGCGTAACGCAGTAGTGCGACTGCAAAGTAACGAAACTATATAAACGCTCGGGTTTTAGAGGACCTCCCTTCCAGTTAATCTCTTCCACTCTTTTAATAAATCAAACAGATAATCACCCTTCTTACCTATCTCTTCACCATAATGTTCACCTAATTCCTTCTCTATCTCTTCTATTCTTTCCATGAGTATGAATGGAAGGGATTTACAGGACTTTCACCAAACCTTCCATAATTATGAAGGGGGAGGGGAACGATTAGAAAACTTCCCCCATGATTCCGCCTCACAGGGGGAAAGACATCCCCCACGGTGTGAGTATGATCCCCGTCTATTCCGAGGCGTCATGAGACTGCTTTACACGCTATTAACGATAAGCTCAAGTGGGAACGGCAGGATTCGAACCTGCTTTTGTCCAGTTACCTTCTAGGGAGGTTCCCAGTTAATCATCGCACCCTAGTCGACTTACGTTCCCAAATTAACAATAAAAAAAGAGGTGTTTCCACCTTATTAAATTAACTAACTTCCGGCTACTAGTACCTTGTTAGGAACTGCTACTACAACTATTGGACTAATTAACATCTTCCCTTGCGCATGCAGTACAGTGAATTTCTGGCCTATCCATGCTTTATCGTCCATTCCGAAAGCCGCTTGTAATTCTTTACCTGCTATATTGCTAGGACTGTAAGTCATTGTCTTGTTGCCTTTTCTAACTTGAATATTGTAGATGTCTTTCTTCAGGGCTTCGTTGTATTCAACTTTTCCCTCTCCGATTATTTCTATTATATCGCTGTTACTTGTACTTGCAAAATTAATAAAGTCTCCGCTAAAATCTGGTATCATTTTACGTTTTCACCTCCTTATTCTTAATTATTAAATCTTCAATCTTACGTATCTGTTGAGCTGCTAGGACTTCTAAGACCTCAATACGCTTTCTAAGTTCTTTTATACTATCTTTACAATCCATCGCCCACCTCGTCTATGCTCTCTTGTCTCACTTCTTTTTCTGTAAGCGACTCCCCTGCCAGTTTGTCTATTCTTTCGCATATTTCTGGAAATTCACAACCTATAATATCGTCCTTCAACAGCCGAATGAACTCCCTGACATCTCCACATAAGAAAGCATATTTATGATCTAGACTGCCTACTATTTGATCACTCAAATTCCACTCAGTCATTTCAAATCCTCCGATGTGATGTTGAAGAAATTAACCCAGTCATCAGTAAGTAATTGACAATCTTGAGAAGCTCTATCTTTCACCCACTTCACCGCTTCGGCTTTTACTTTATCTCTTTCAATTGATCCTTTATAAGATCTAATATCCTTCAGGGTTTTAATTTTCATGTTCGGGTATCCGTCCTAAATGTAATTGTCTTTCCATAATATCCTTCAATAAAAGTCTTGTTCTTTTTATAAAATTTCAAGAGCATATTAACCACCTCGTTTATGTCCCTAGCCTTGCAGCTGAACTTCAACATCATTAACCTGTCCCTTGTAAAGTCTGCTACTTTCACTGTTGTTTTCATAGTATACTAAGAATACTAGTATACTTAAACCTTTCGGTCAGAGTATATCTCCACCAAGAATGTCCCCTCCCTTGATATGGACTGTAACGGGTATAGTTTCAACTACGAAACTAATTAGAGAATGAGAAACAGTTGGATCGGAGTTTGGTATAACTTTCACATTAAATAAATCACCGTCGCTGATTGGGATATTACCGAAAGCAATTACTGAAGTTCCTGAGGCACTTATCGTACCAGTTATTCCCGTATCTGATCCATTCTTTCTTAATGTGAAGTCCCATTTATTTCCAAAGCCAGGGGATCCTGTAAGTTTAACTCTCATCAATTTAAACTTAGCACTTGAGTCTCCATGATTTGCTAAGGAATCATGATTTCCTTCTGTTGCACTCCACTCCGCATCCCCTGATAATATTGTTCTGTATCTTGTCCCTCTCTGTGCCATGTTCTCATCAGAAGAAGAAGGCACGATGAAAACATTATCATCATCTGGTAAGAAAGTCATAGAATACGAGACTTGCGTCGCTGTAGGAGTATTTGTTGGATCACACTTAATAGCTATCGTATTTCCAGCACTTACTGAAACACTAGCAGTACTAGAAGCTATTAATGGTAAGCCATTCCCATCTCCATTAATAGTTACATCCAAAGCAGTATCTACTTTATTTATTCTTGCAGTGAATTCATAAGACTTACCAGATCCCGGATCTTCTTGAGTTCTTACAGTTATCCTAGTTATTGTTCCTGCAGTTGGAATAATAATTTCTTTGTTCAGTTCTGTTGTAGAGAATGTTGTTGAATGTCCACTTAGTGCTAAGAAATTATTAGCGCTATTACTTACTGTTGCTTGGTTTCCATTCCCTCCTAAAATAAATTCTTTGTCTGTGTCTGGGATCCATCTATAGGAGAAGTGCCACTGTGTAGTTGCTGGAACTCCAGCAGATGCTTGTAATATTATTCTAATTAGATCCCCTTGTGCAACTGTCATACTATCATCTCCACTATTTCCGGTTGTATCTGTTCCTGAAATGTTTGCTGTTATTGATTCACCAGCACTAGGGCTAGTTGCTTTTGATACCTTAAAATTAATACCGGTTCCCGCTCCAGGGGCAACAGTTAAGCTCACATTGAGATCACGTATCTTCCCCGCAGCACACCACGGTATTACAACTTCAAGAGGAACTGTGGTTGTGCTCTTCATTAATCCAATTGGACATACAGAAATCTTTGTACCTGTGATTGCAGCAGTACTTCCAAAGCCCCCATAGATTATTTGTTCAGTTACCATTTACTGTTCCGTTTACTGTTCCGTTTACTGTTCCGTTTATCATGCACTCACGTTCACCACCCCACTGTTATTCCACAGCTGTCCTGTAACAGAAGGATCCGAGGTTGGGAGGGTGGTGAATATCTTAGCGAAGGTATGGGTTGAGTCCCCTAGATTCATTTTAACGTCTGTCTGTGGCTTCATAGTCCTCTCAGTGCTATCTCCTAGTACAATATCCCCAGCTACTCCTATGGTAACCTTAGTGTCTGCTTGAACTGTTAGCTCTCCATCTGAATTAGAATGAATGAAGATTCCTGTATCTCTGAATTGAAGTTTTGTGTTAGTTTGGAACTCATGCACCCCACTCCAATCGTATGTGGTTGTTAGATCCAATCCTACATCATCAGCAGTTAGAGTTATAGGAGAACTAACAGTAAGATTGGTATCATCTGATATATCAACAGTACCTCTCACTATGTCCTGCCCCACTAGTGTTATGTAGTCTGGTGTTCCGCTTACAGTTACAGCATCATGGGAGGATACAGGGGCGAAGGCTGGGAACTCTACCCTAGAATAAGTGTCACCTTTAGCAAACATACTTACGTCTTTGCTTGTAGGGTTTGCATTTCTAACAAAAGCTTTCATAACCATCCTGTCTGTTGAAGTCCATGCAACTGAATCAGTAATGTTTAGGTGCATATCTACTGAGGATTTTGAGGTGCTTAGTTCTATCTCTTCCGTTGTGCCTATCTCTGTCTCTGTTCCTCCAGAGTTTCTTTTATAAAATACACAACATAAGAATAGATTCTTGTTTGAAGTACCTGAGGCATGAACATGACAGTTATAAATTCCTTCCTCTATTACTTCTATAGCTGATACTGTAGCATCGCTCAATACAGAAACAAATTCAGAGTGTTCTATATTTAAGTTAGTTCCTGCTATGCTTGTAGTGATCTCTTGCTCTGCTCCTGTGTCTGGGCTAGAGTCCAGATCAAAGTAACTCGCAATATCAGCACTCGCATCTCCTGTTAAGAATAATTGTATAATATTTTTAGAAGCTGCTAGGTCTACATACTTTTTATTTACTAAATCAAGAGCATTAACTGGATCACTATCAACTCTCCCTTCCGAATGATCCCCAGAATGATTAGGCACTACAAAACCATCTCCTGCTGGAAGTATTGGGTGCTGGACATTTCTTCCAAGTTGTCTATCTACTAAAGTTTTTGCACTTGGTGGGCGACCTCTAGGCATCTAAACCCACTCTATCCTTTTTAATAATATTTACAGCATCTTCCGGAATCAAGGATAACACCTTTCCATCTTCTCTATCTGCTGGATGACTAGTTCTAATTTCAGCTTGACCTCTTCCACCTGCCATACTATACTAGAGAATCATAACATTATAAATCTATACTATGTGATAACGGTTGGTTTAGCGAAACGTCACTGGATTCTTTAGAGACTTTTGCGGTTCTTAATCCCCTTTCTTAATTATTGTTTGGATTCTGTCTGCAACTATAAAAGAATTCATAAACTCTGCTGCATGGCCTGAGGAGTTTCTTTCCATTGCTAGACTATAAGTTGAAACCTCTCCACCATAGTGTGCGTTACCTGTTAGGGTTCCATTATCTACTCCGCTTCCTGCATCAGTTGTACCATCATCTTCCATAGTAATATCAAATACTCTAGCGGTCTCAATTACTGTAGCTCTCGCTGCAACTGGATCCGTTTTTCCTTGTGTTTCTCTTAATACTTCTGCGGCAGTCATAGCAATATCAAAATATCTTGTTCTTCCAATCGCTCCTGTCCAATCATTTAGGTGCGTGTTGTTTGTTTCTGTAACTCCAATCCCAAACTTATCGACAAGTGTTAATTCATCATACCAGAATGTTAAGTCTGTAGAAGTATCGTTTGTAGCCGCGACTAATAGGCCATCAACATATAATACAGGTTGTGTTCCGTCTTGAACTACGCACACATCATGCCATTTCCTAGAACTCATGGAAGCTGTAGTTTCTGTTATATCAAATTGAGTTGTAGATCCATGTACAAGTTTAACAAATAGTTCTCCTGCTGCATTAACTCCGAACTCTAAGGTCTCTCCTGCTGCGTTGTTATCTCCTGCGCTTAGAATTGTTTGCAGTGTTGTTATATCATCCGCATAAATTCGAGACATATAAGTTCCAACGGTATCATTGGCCGCTACTCTTGCAACTCCGTGAGCATCATGTAAAACATAATCATCAGTACCATCAAATATGTTTGCCTTCTTCCCGAAGGAGTTCTCATTAACAACTACTATATCTCCAGCTGCCATTTATGCACCTGCCACAGAGCCTTTAAGAATACCTTGCTCAATTAAAGATTTTATGATAGTTCCAATAACATCAGCTAGTTCTCCGTCAGAAGTTGAATCACAATCAAGAGCTACATCATTATTCCAATTTGTTATTGTAAAAGTTGTTCCTGGCAAGTCTTGTATTGTATCAGCCATTATTTCTTCTCCTTAGGTTTAGTTGGCTCGCGGGGCACGAGAGGTTTAGCAACTTCTTTAACAGCAAATTCTTTATGGTTTTTTTCAAATATTGCTAAGGCTTTTTTAGCTTTAGACATAATTAATTCTTTTCTAGCGTTGCCTGCCTTGTTCTCAAAAGATCCCATTGTACTCCATCCGCCTTCACCCTTCTCTTTTCCATTAGGATTGTCATTAGCAGCAATTTTATAATCAAAATCTCTTTCTGTAAATTCACCAGAAGCAAGCCATTTCAAACGGGCATGATGTATCTTAAGATTTTCATCAGTCATTATGCTTGCGTATTGGAAATCAAAGCGTTATATTCTGGCCTAACCAATAAAGCGATACCATTAGTTCCGATCCTAATCTTTCTCCCAATACCCTCCTCAGTTATTATCCAAGTTCGAAGTCCCATGAACTCTTTGTATATTGTTGATCTCTCTAAGTTACCAACCATCGCGAAGTCAGCAGTAACATTATCAGAGATTACAACTTGCTTTCCATCAAACATTAACAAAGGTTTGTTTTCTACTAGTTGGCTAGAGAATCCCGGAATGCTAGAACCTTTAACAGTAACTAACCAATTCTTTAAACTTTTATGATCCTTTGGACTTAAATAAAGTTTCAATACTGGATTTCTATTAGTTCCTTCTCTAATTAATTGTTCAGCCACCGCAACATCTAGATAAGGATTCTGTCCACTTGTTGCATCCCAAGCAGCTACAGAAGTTACATCGTTAATAAGCGAGGGAGATTGACTCTCACTTGTAACATTCCAAATATCTTTATCTCTGTCAAAAGCAACTGCATCCGTTAAGTCTTCTGCTGTGTTTAAGAATACCTGAACGTCGCTATCAGTCTCATCCTCCATATCAATCATCTCAGAGTCTAGTAAATATTTCTTAGTAAAGGAAGTGTTTCTTGTCCATGTTCTCTTAAGTATGAATGGTCTTGCTCCGTAAGCAATAGCTGAAATCTTCGCTGGAGTGGTTGCAGTTAATAGACCTGAAGTTTTTTGATACCATCTAATTTCCCTAGAAGATGTACTCTCGTTTTTAACTTCTTTCTTAAAAATACTTGCTTCCTCAAGCATGTCCTTACTAACTTTATCAATGTTTAATCCCCTAATTAGTGCTTGTCCTGCTCCGTCTGCCATTATGCTAGATCCACCGCCCTTGGCATTAATTCAAATACAAATCTTACTCCGCTCGCTGCAGTCTCAAAACATATTCCTACGAGCTGTTCACTATTAACATCAGCATCTACTAATCTATTTGCTGGGCTTGTACTTGCATCCATCTGAATAGCTTCCCCAACTGTTACTCCTGCAACTCCAGCAGTACCTCTACATATGGCATGTCTATAAATAGAAACACTAGGGCTTGCTTCTGCAGCAGTCACTTCAGTATCAACAACACCAGCGCAAATATCACCATCTCCTGCTCCAAGCGCTGCAACCATTCCATCAGTCATTTTAAGAAGTTGTCCTTTTTCAAATGCATCTCCTGTTGCTTTAGTAAAATTAATAGGGATTGCTAGTTCCACCAAAATATCTATTTCGTCTGCCATGTATTTGCTAAGCCGGATAACTATATAAAGCTTTTGTAAATCAGTTGTTTATCTTACTTTCACACAATTTAAGGAATTCCTTCTGAATCATTAAGCCTAGTTTCTTTTCCTTGATATTTGCCTTACAGCCTTTTATAAATTTCTGATGGACTTCCCTTGGCGACATCTTTAATTCCTTCTGTGAATTCTTAATAGAACCTTCGATCTGCTTGACATATCTTTTCCCTTCTTCTGCTTGATGCCACCAGATAGCCTCTTCATCATTATCAGCTATAAGAGTATCTTTACCTAGATCAGTTACCAAATTCAGTTTTTCCAGCAGCCATTTCTTTCTGAACTCTCACTCTGTAGTCATGGTCTGATTCTTCAACCTTCTCCTTAGATGCCTGGCCTGCTTGAGTTTCCCCTCCAACATCTTGCCTTGCTTGGAGGTTTTCTTTTCTTGCAGTTAAGGCTTCATCTCTATCTAGCAGTTCTTCTTTCTTTTTGTTGATTCCGTCTGCGATTTCAAGTGCCGTAAGAGTCTTGGTCTCATCCCCAGTTCCAGAATCATCTTTTGTTTTAGTTGTTCCTTCATCTTGTGTATTTTCTTTTTCACTCATTTTCATTTCCTCCTTACAAAAAATCCTCATCAAACTTTAATCTTAATGCGTCTGCTTCTGCGTGTTTCCCTTCTTGTATAAGTCCGAAGAACTCAGCGTCAAATGCTCTTTTATCTGCATCTGCTTGTCTAGTTTTTTCTCTTTGTTGATCAAAGAATTCTGTATCTTCTGCTCTGTTCGCTAGTGTCTGCTCTCTAGATGCTGCCTGTTGATCTGCAAAGGTAGGTTCTTCTGCTTTTGCTATTGCTTCTGCTTCTGATTTTTCTACTGCGTTTTGTGTGACTTCTAATATTGCATCTGCGCTAATCTTTGCTGCATTTATATTTTTTGTTACTGCCCCATATACATTTGCGAATGGTAATATCCCAATCGCTTTTTCCCAGTTTTCTAGGTCTGTTATATCTCTTAGGTCTTCTCTCAGTTCTGCAACCTTTTCAGCATCTCCTTCTTGTGAAGCTCTAAACATTGCTATTCCTATTTTATCTGTTGCTTCCGCTAATTCAAATATTGCGAATGGGTATGTTCCTGCTATTCCTGCTATGGTTAATGCGTTTTTTGTGGAGAATCCTGATTTTCTTAATATTGATGTAGTTAGACCTCTAGTTTTTATGTTATTTCCATATCTTATTCCTGTGGCTGCAGTTTTTGGGAAAGCCTTAAATATTTTATCTGCAATGGTTGATCCACCTCTTCCAACAAATCCCCATTGTTGTGTTATTGTGGCTCCCCTTTGTGCGATCTGTTTACCTGCTATGACTAAAGGCTGTGTTAGAGTTTTTGTTGATGTTATTGCACCTATACTTCCTTTTCCTACAGTGCCTCTAACTATTGCTTCTCCTGATTTAGTGAATGCAGCTCTTCCTGCAAATGCTCCTGCTCCTGCGCCTAATATTCCTAGACTTGCTAGAGTTGTGGCTAGTACTGCTGTTGTCTTTAGGGATGTTGCAGCCTTTGCTGCTTGTCCGACAAATGTATCCTTCTCTACCAAAGCAGCAAGACCTTTCTTTTTAGGTTTATTTAGCTGTATTGGAGCTTGAGGTTTAGGTTTATTCAGTTGAAGAACTTTTTTACCTTTAGCTGCTGCTTGAGCTTTTATCTTTGCGTTGTTAGCTATTGATGCTTTACTGTGTGTCATTTACCAAAAGTCCTCCTTTCTTCCCCAGTATTTGAAGAATTCCAATCCTGCTGCGAATAATATTAACATTAGTCCTGAGTTAAGTCCATTTTGAATTTGAGTGATTCCTAGAACTGTTATAGCTATTGCTGCAGTGTTAATTAAAGTCTCGATTGTTGGTCTATGTTTTTGCGTTTTCTTGTGCAATGCTTTCACCTCCCGTTACGGCTGTATCATTAGGTTGTGCTGCTTGTTCAGGCCCATCCTTTGCTTTATCAGATAGTAACTCATTCTCTAGACTTGCAGGGAATTCAAAGTTTAATACTATATTCAATTGAGTTAACATTTGCTCTTCTACGAACAATTGTTCTTCTTCTGTTTCCTGTTGGAAAGCAAGATATTTGATCTTTGCATCTGCCTCTGTAATATTAAGGGTTGCTCCAATAACAATATCAGTTCCCCCAGTAGCTTGATAGAAATATTGATTATATGCTTCAATTGTTGGAAGAGGATTTAGGCTGGCGTTTGGGGCTATGGTTATGGCTTCCAGTTCTACTGAATTCATAGGAATAAAGATGTGATCTCCCTTTCCTTTACCTGCCATTACCTTAGCCTTGTATGCTGCGACCTTTGTTGGATTGTCTGTATTTAAATGGTGGATCCATACAGGTTCTATGTTTCTATGTAGCACTCTTCTCCAATCATCCATGGCTTCATTTCTAGCTAGGATAATACTCTCAAGTTTCTTTATTATTGAAGTTCCATGTATCTGATCAGCTACTCTATTTCTTATAAGGTGGAATATCTTTTCCATTGCAATTCTTTTCGCTTGTTTATCACTTCCAGCTTTACTTCTTTGTGCATAGCCTGTTATCATTCCTTTTTTGTTTGTTACTATTCCCACTGTCGCAGGGTCAAGAGGTTTTAAGTTAATTAGATTTCCTTCATCGTCTCTTATAATCTCCGCATATCCATCTCCTCCGATATACATTGTTCTGATTAGATTCTCTATGATTGTGTTGAATGTATCTCTTCCAATTCCTTTTAATGAATCAAGAAGCATTGTTGTTTCTTCATCTGCCTTGAATCCTTTCCCAACTGTCCAGGTTGCCTTAGCATCAATAGCACTCCCTAGTTCTGGGATTGAATTGTAATATCCAAAGTATTGCGCCCACTTCTCACTATACCAGACTGATTCACTTCCTCCATCTGTATCTTGAGATGGGACTGTGAAGTCTGTGAAGACTGCCTTAATGTCTCCTGTTTCTGCGCTGGATATGTTTTCTATTCCCATTTTATAAGTTTAGTTTGAAAGGTAAGATTACTTTAAAGCTTGTTGGTTCTCCTGAGAATGAAGTTTCCCCGTCTGCTGATGCTATTTGTACTTTTAGTTTGTTTCTACTAAATGGTTCTACATGGTACCCTGTACTTACAGATCCAGAAGCATTATTTGCCGTTACTGATAAGATTACAGTTGCTCTAAGAATGTCTCCTGGGTTGAAATGAACTTGTGAGGTTATGTCTAATGTCGCTAATTCTCTTCTTGTGTCTGTTCCTCCTGATCCACTACTTATTCTTGTTTCTCCATTTGCTATTTCTGTCTCAGTTGATCCATCAAATTTTCTTAGTTTTACTTGTACAAAATGAAATTTTCCTGTTCCGCTTCCTCCATGTCTTTGATTAACTTCTATATATCCAGTTCCTATTGCTAGGTTAGAAGCAACTCTAACTTTATAATCATAGTCTGTGTTGAAGATTTCTGTTTTTGTTCCATCTGGGGAACTATCGCTGACTGATATGCTTTTGTCATTTTCTCTGCAGATTACTTGTATTGGTGTTAGCAGATTTACTTCGACGTTATCTGTTTCAGCTCTTACTATATAAAATGTGATGTATCCTTGACCTGTTAGGATATCTATATAATCATAGTTGAAGAGATTTTGAGGTCTCTCCGGAAACAAGCTCCTTCCAAAATTAAGAGCCACTGTTAGCCTCATCCCAGGTTATTGCAAACCCTCTATCTACTGATTCTTCACTTATTGATTGTCCACCAAAATTGATATATGCTAACAACCTCCCCCACTTCTCAACTCTACTTCTGGTCGGGACAACCTCAACAATCTTACCTAATATTCTACTAGATAACCATGCTTGGCTTCTCTCTCCTCCAACTTCATCAAGTTCTGCGGCTGCTAGGTTTGCTAATCTAACAGGAAAATCAAAGTTTCTTTCTCTCCACTTAACCCTTACCGTATCTCCATCAATCACTTTAACTACTCTAACATTGATTGGTTCAACTATTTGTCTGTGAGGAGATTTAAAGTATAATGTTTCCAACTGTGAGTTCGACAGTTCAGGAAAGCGTTTAAAATCGTGTTCTTTAGGCATCGGACATGAATTGTTGCTGATCTTTATCCCTCAGCACAGAGATAGTTCTTAGATATGCATCTCTTAATACAGTTATTCTTGACTGGGCTTCTCCTATAGTGTTGAATCCACCAAGATCATAATTGATAACATATATAGCTGCAAGGTTAGAAGCAGCTTCTTTTAAAAGTCCTTGAACATCTACATTCAAAGCTGAGTAAGTATCACTAAAATTAAATTCTACAGTTACATTAATTTCTGCTTCTGCTTCTGTCATATATTGGTTGATAAATGCTTCAACGTTTGCAGTCGCTGATGCATTAGCACCTACCTTCCTTTGTACTTCTGCAGTCGTTGCGAAGATTCCTGTGTCAGCCATATTAACAGTATTCAAAGAAAATATTTAAATCTTTGTCTTTTGCCGCTAACTCTGCTGCTCTCATTATTCCTTCAACTATGTGGGTATTCTTTCCTGAGATCTTAACTTTCCACAATCCATGAGCATCCTGAACTCTATCCCATCTGACAGATCTAAATGATGCTTTGATGTCATCTCTATTGAATAGATGAAGTTCTCCTCTCTCCCCCATTGCTCTCAGGTTATCATGCATGTCTTCATTGAATAGTCTCTGTTTTCCTTCTTCTTGATCTATTGAAATCTCTCTATTATTCATTGCTACAATTCTCTCCCCTATTCCTTCCACCAGTTGCAGATGATCATAAATAGAGACTCCTAAGCTTCCTGATCCTGCATCAATCCCTGACTTCTTGCAATCCCATTTCCTAGTGTATTCCATAATCAGGTTCTCATTGTCTGTGGTCAAAAGCATCCTTCTTATGTAGTGATCTACTTGTATTACATTTGTATCACTAACCTTCATAAGGATCTCTGCTGTGAAATAATCTCCACCCATTCTTGCTAAATCAAACCCTCCATAAGTATTTGAATCCTTAGGTGTGATTTGTTCTTCTTCATTAATAGAACAAACATTATCAATCCATTTATCACTGTAGAACTGTCTTTTATCTAGTGCAGCAATTCCAAGGTACTCCTGAGCATAGGCCATCTCTGACATATCATTTTTCTCTTCTTTCAGAAATTCTATCAATCCTTCTTTCTTCTCTTGGGTCCAGCTCACACTTATGGGTCTGTTTTTTGAAACGGTTTCTGTATCCATCTCCCAAACCTTGAATCTTGCTTTAGGATCCTTCTTAATAATTGCTTTCTCATAGTTTCTCCAGAAATATCCATCCTGTCCGTCAAATGTCCCAAACATCCATATCCTTCCATTTGTAGTTGCAAGTATAGGTCTGGCTGCATCAAAGAATAAATCTGGTTGAAATCCTGCTTCATCAACCATCAGAACCTGCCCTTCAAATCCCCTGGAAGACCGACCAGTATCTCCAACAGGTTTGGCTAACAGTATTCTCCTATTTCCGTTTACTATTAATATCAATCTGTTTAGTGTTGGCTTATCTTTCCCTCTTCCAATTAACTTTGGACATTCCTTTTGAGCGTGAGTTGTCGCGAAAGCAATTAAAAGCTGCGCTTGATCTATTGTTAATGAAGAACAAACTATCTGAGAGGTGGGATGTGGGTTGTGATGTTCCATCAGCCATTTTACAGCTTTTATAGCAAAAAGATGTGTTGCTCCAATTCTTCTTCCCTTAGCAACAAGTATGTGTCTTTCTTCTTCATTATAGATTTCTTCTTGCCAAGTATCAAGTTTCATTTCTTAATCCATCTTTTGCAAGCATTATATATTCTCCCGCCGTCCTCCATGTGCAATTTGATTCTCTGCAAATCTCAGCTCTAAATCTTCCTTCATCCAATTTTAATCCTTTATCATGTACCTCTTTTAAGGTCTTGATTATTTTTTCAATTATTTTTTTTCTTCTCATTATTTGTGGATTCATCCTTGTGTGTGTGTGTCCTAGTATTTATATCTATGGGTTAAGTTTAAAATCAAAGAATTAAGAATCGCTGTGTGGTGGTGTTCGAGTGTAGCGCTTCCCCGACTACTCTATGCTTTGGCTGGAACGAGTTCCGGAGCCACTCACTCACTAAACAGAGCCTGAGGAGATAACATAGAGGACACACACACTAGACCCTCCATACTCTAGGAGGCACTTGGCGATAGATGATATTAAATGTTTTTGATATTATTTAAACTTTGTCCCTGGGGTTAACCACTCTCTAATAACAATAAACTCAACATCCGCTAATCATATCTATCATAACATACACCGCACGGGGCGGGAGAGTGGGATGGTGTGGGA
>SDBT01012692.1_pt1 | contig 13532 bp, 16 predicted proteins | sample 2277101 | NCBI WGS metagenome assembly SDBT01 (sample SAMN10404973, study PRJNA504765) | marine sediment metagenome | isolation source: marine sediment core GS10_PC15, 103 cmbsf | place: Arctic Ocean: Southern Knipovich Ridge | collected 2010
TTTTTATAGCATAAAAGGATATTACAGATATAAGGATCGCAAACAGAGAACGAGAAGAACCACTAAAAGATGGAGCGAGTTGAATAGAGGGATAAACAGATTGGGATTAAAGTTCTTAATTACAGCGTTAATTACGTCGTTTATATATTCTATTGGAGTTATTACAATGCTTTCATATGCAATTTTTGACGAAAATACATTACTTCCGTTGATAGTTGTATATTCGGTGTTGAAGATTGGCATTCATTTTCTCGTGAGATGGCTTGTGGGGTCGAAGTTATAAAAAAAGAGGAATTAAAATGGAAGGAAAAAACGTAAAAAGGAAAGTGAAAAAGTACCATTGGTTAATGATTTTATGCATAACGACAATAATAACTATGTATGTGTATGGCATGACTAAGATTTATTTTCCAGATCCTTGGTACATCGGATTTGGACAATACTTGGATTTGGGAACAGGAATTGTAATTTTCTCTCTGATATTTTCAGGATTTATAGTTGCAATTATTTTCAAAAAAAATAAAAAATAGGTAAAATAAAATGGGAATTTTTAGAAACATTAGAGAAAGGTTTAGAGGTCGTGAATTCTGGAGAAGTATAAATAAAACTCTTTTTTTAATAATTTATACCATATTGTTTCTTGGAGCGGTGTTATTCCGACAATATTTATACATTATGTTTGTAATATTGGCTATACTTGTTCCAAGTTATTCTACATTGTTCGTAAACCATTTAAGAAATATGGAAAAAGAGGAAAAGGGAAACGAAGTTTTCGGTGGGTGGGTTGAGCATCGACACGGAAAGGGCGAGTTAAAATATTTTTATCCTGAAGATATTTTACCGTATACGAGATTGTCTGAGATCGATCAGGCATCTGTTGATGATTTTTTGGTGTATATTACTATATTAACAAAAGAACAAATAAGAATGAGTTTAATAGCTAAAGAAACTAAAGAAACCAAAGAACCGCCAAAAATGCTGATGTATGAAAAAAGAGTGAAAATGGAGCAAGAAGAATTAGACGATCTTAAAAAAGAATTTGAAGAAACCTATTTAGAAGAAACGACAATAAAAGTTGAAAATCAATGTGAATTTATTGAAATCAATGGAGAAAGATATCCCAACGAATTAATTTCAAGATATAAGTCTTTAGGAAAAGTTCCTATAAGAAGGGGGAAATTCACTAAATCGTTTAAAGAATGGTGTAATCAAGAAAAAAAAACAACTAAAACTGAAAATCAAGGTGAATAGGAAGATGAGTAAAGAAAGATTAAAAAGGGGAATGCAAGCGGTTAAAAGATTGCTGGGAAAAGCCAGAAGAAAGCGAAAAAATGTGGATGTTGAAGAGATAGAGCAACCAGAATTGACTATGGCCGAACAAAAAAAGTTGGATTTTTGTGCTTTTGTGTTGTCAAAAAAATTTAAATACGATAAACTAATGTTAGCGTCCCGTGTTATAACAGCAAAAATAGAAGGTCGTGAAGTCTATGGATACATGGAAAGAATGTTTCCAGATTACGATTGGTTGATTGATAGACATGTGATGGATCGGGCGTGTTATTTTGCGTTACAAGATTATCAACCGATAATTCATAATTTTGTTGATAATTACGATTTTACGAAAATGTCTCGTAGCTTAGTTAAATTACCTGAGAACGATTCTTTCAGAGGGTTTCCTAACTTTGTATACAACAGATTGATCGTTATCTCTTCCAAACCATTAAGAACAGACCTCACATGGTTAAGCAATTTCCCATGGACAACTAAAGATGGATATGACACTACAGTGAGTTTTGCTCCTTGTAATTTTTTGAACATGGGATCTCCTTTGCACGATTTGCCAGTTCTTTTGTTAAAAGATGCAATCGGTAAAAATGAATTGTTTTTTCAAGCCAAAACTACGGCAGAGGATTTAACAAGAGAAAGAGACGAGTTAATCAGAAAAGAAGTGTTTAAATTAAGAGAAAAAGATAAAAACTCGGAAGAATTGATTGACGAACTTGAGATTGAATCTGAGGGAGCAAGAAGGATGTATCACAAATTAAAATACAAAATGTTAAGTAGGGCGCCATTCATAGACGAAGAAGAGTATGAGAAGTTTGAAAAGAAGGAAATGAGCAAAATACACCCATTTGGAGGCGTAAATTACAAAAGAATAATTATTGGAATAATAATTATGATCGTAATAATTGTTCTTATAGTTGGAATAGGTCTTTTATTCGTTCCAAAACCAGTTCAGCCTGCAGAACTTCCAGAAACCGCAAGATTATTGATATCAAACGTGTTTATGGGTGGTAATTGATAAAATGCCGTATGATCGATCGTATTTAAGGGAAATAGCACAAATTCGAGCGATTACCCTGCTTGAGAATACTATTAAAAATCTAAAAGCAGAGCAAAATAGATCGGCAGAAATATCTGGTGATTGGATCAAAGATATAATTCCAGCAATCAACAATCAAATTGAGATAATAAATAACACGTCGGCTAACGATATCGCTTCCAAATTCTTAGTTAAAAAGTTAAATAAATTGAACGACCATTTGCTTTCTGAATTTACGTCCATTTCATATGCGTCAAGACTATCAAGAGAAGCGCTAAGTGCGTTGTTTCGCGCAACCCAATCTCATAGCCACATTTGGAATCAAGCTCAATTAGAATCCGTTTTGACGGCATTAGGATCTTCTCATGTAGTGAAAACAAAAGGACTTCATTATTATGACATGGAAGATAAGGAAGAGAAAAAAAAGAAAAAAACTAAAGTGTTAGAATACATTCCAAGCTGAAAACAACATGGAAGACGAATATATTGATTCAATAGATAGTGTAAAAGGTAGACTATATAGAGATATGAAAAAGAGACAACAAGATGGGTTTATTGATTGTTGTGAAGAGTATAAGTTCCTCAGGAGATCCAATGATATTAGTTTTAACAACAAAATGAACAGATTAGGAATTACACATTTAGTTTTAGACGAGGATTATAACCAGACAGATGTTCTAAATGAAGATATTGTGAATCCAATTAAACACGGTGCTAATTCGGTGTTTGGTGTAAAGGGAAATACACGGTCAGGCAAATCTGAGATTGTTGAAACTATTGTTCTAATTCTTAAAGATGCTAATAAGAAATATAGAGGTCGTGATGTCGAGCTTTACCTTTGTTGGACGCAACCACAGTTCTATTCAGTATTAAAAATATTGAAAAAAGGAGATATCGTTTGGAAAGACGAAGATCCCAGACCACTTGGAAAAGGTTCACGAACAGAAACGTGGGCAGTAGATAACGTATTACACGCCATCGCCAAGATGGAGAATAGTTTTATCTTTGTAGATCCAAAAAAGATCAAAGTAGACATCTGTGATTTATATCTTGAATCAGCAGGTATGAACAGAAAAACAAGAACAAATAGATTTATGATTATGGACGACGAACAATACTATTTTGGACATGTATATGTTAAACTACACGACAACGAAGAATTTAGAGAATGGTATGAAAAAGAGAAAGACAAATTTATTGAAGAGACAATAAAAAAAGGTGGAAAATTTAAATCAATACAAGATAGTGAAGAAGCAGAACAAGAAGAATTAGACGAAGACTTACAAGAAGAACTGGAACTCTTAAATGATATCTATAAATCAAGATACAAAGAAAGGAACATACACATTTATAAATTTAGAAAACAAGGATATGATTTTGATACTATTAGCAAGATTGTTGGATTAAAAGAGGCCAGCGTAGAAAAATATTATCACGATGTAAAGAACTTTCTCAAAGATAACTTTTAATAAATCTTAAATTCTCATAGAATTGCTTCACGACTTATCGTTTCATTAATAGTTTAGGATGTAAAAATAAGATTTAAATAAGGTTTAAATCCTCGTAATTATAAGCTCTTTACGCATTTAAAATAAAGAATTGAGAAATAAAAATAAGGTTTTTAAAAATAGACTTGTTTAAATAATAAATATTCGTGAAATAATTTAGATACATTACATTCTACTAATATTGATGTAATAAAAATTGGAAAATGAAATGAGCCAAATAATATTTATCCAGGGAGAGCAAATAGATTTATTGGTAAAAAATATAGAACATATTAATATATATCTTAAATGGGAGAATAATCCAATTATTCGAAAATATCAAGATGTAAAGTTTCCAATAACTCTTGAGATAATGAAGAGGAAATATTTTTTAAATGTAAGAGATGAAAAGAAGATAACGTTTGAAATTTGGCATAAAAAAGATGAGATACCAATAGGATTGATAGATTTTCATGGAATATGTTCCATTCGTCGAAGAGCTGAAATATATATTTGTATAGGAGAGATTGAATATTGGGGAAAAGGAATAGGTATCGAAGCGATCGATTTAATTCTTAATTATGGTTTTAACACGTTGAATTACCGTAAGATAATAGCGAAGGTTAATGAGAATAATAAACGATCTTTGAAGATGTTTAAAAAAGCAGATTTTATTGAAAAAAGACATCTAAGAAGACATCTAAAAAAAGAAAGAATGCTTATTGATGGAAAATGGACTACTGTAAAATTATTAACTATAACAAATAAAAATTATAAATTAAAATGAATTTTTATGGCCATCCTGAGATCAAAGTTTTTTACGAAAAGTATAGAAAAGTATGAAGTATAGTTATAAGTATAAAGTATAAGAGAAAGTATTTATAAACTGATTCTTGGAAAAATCTCACCTATATAATGACGCAGAAAAGTTTAGATGATTGGCTTGGTCATATCCACGAATGGTATCCTATTTATATTGAACGTATTAAATGTAAACGGTGTTGGTATTGTGGAGAAACAAAAGAAGTTGATAGACCTGTTTTTTTAAGATAATTACTTCAGGAAGAAAATCTTAAGAAAATTAATACCGGGTTTTATTTCTCTTGATAAATTTTTTATGGCCATATTCCAGGAAGAAAAATTTTGTTCCTGGATAAAAATAATTGTTAAATTTAAGATGATCGAAATCGATCAAATGAAAAAAAATTTCACAATTGTCATTTCACCAACTGTCATTTTAAAACTTTTTTTCTTTCTTAGAATCTTAGATTTTCTATAATACTTTTAATAACTTCTTAACTTATTCCTATTAAGACATTTTCTAAGATCACGACCTAAGAAAAACCTAAGACGCCTTCTTTTTTTCTTAGGTTTTACTTATATTTTATAAGTTTTTTTTAAGATCTTAGAAACCTAAGATCGCCATCTTAGATCGGAAACCTTATTACCGAACATTACAAATACTCTTCTCCCAATCTAAGAAACTAAGATTCTAAGATCCATTTTTCAACAATAAATGAGAGTTGTGTTTTTTTAGATTTTTGTTAAAATGTAGTGTGATCATTCTTGATCTTTTAGGTGTTGAAACTGATCAAACTTTTCTTTCCTAATCTCACATTTATCTTCGTCAACCGAAAAAACAGCAAGAAAATCGTTATCGAATAGATAATCTAAAGCATTTTCCACGTAGCTTTTATCTTCAAAATAAACTTCTAAACCCTCCTGTAAATTATCTATATTTATCATTCCAAAATTATTAGTTTCAAAAAATCCCCATACTCTATTTAGTAAATTGTCCATCTTCTTTTTATCTTCTACTGATAAACCGTCCTTAACTCTCTTTAATCGTTTATCTTTAATTAGTTGATAATGAAAAACACAACCATATTCCGTTTTTGACGATCCATCCTCAGAATTACGGATATGTTTTGTTTCAGGTTTAACATCGTATCCTAAGATTTGGGATTGTAAATGTGCAAATTCCTTTAAGTTCTTAAGGATATCATATCCCCTCTGTTTAGCATACTTATCATATTGTTCAATAAAATTAGTTTGAATGAAAATATCCCCTTTAGAAGTCTTTTTACCAGTAAATATACCTCTTTTTTGTTCGTAAAATTCCAAAATAGCATCAAAAGTGGTTATAGTAATATCCTTCTCAGTTTCTTCTAATCCTTTAATAAAATTCCACAAAGTTTCTCCATCTAAATTAAGATATCTTTTCAATATTTCCGATTTTAAACCTTTTTGAGTAAAAATATAATCCCATATCTCCCATCCAATATAGATTAAAGCGTAAATCGTTAACCTTCTTCCATCAGATAAAAAGATTTCCTTTTCAATAATCTTCTGCTTCAATCTCTTTCTTATCTCATTAATATGTGCTGTTAATTTGAAATATGTCGTAATATCACGATTAGATAACGATTTGAAAAACTCAATAGCCTTTTCCAACAAATAAAAACCCACGATTTTTCCTTCAGCTATCTTAAATTTCACTTCTTCAAAAATCGCAGTGTCTTCAGCAATATCAATTCCCTCCATCGTTTCATAAATTAAACACCGCTTCCTGAACGCATCATTTTCGTTCCCTGACAAAAAGTTTCGATTATTTGCTGTTCCAGAATAAGAAGCATAAGTTTGCTCAGAAAGAAGTTTTTGATCCCTAGTTAATCTGTCCCTCGTCCCTTTCCGTGTAGAACTTGTTTTTATGAAATTCATTAATTTTTCTTCTAAAATATCAATATCGTCAATATTTAAAATAAAGGGGTTTTCAGTAGAATATTTTGTCATTCTAGCTGGGGAATCAATTGAATCAGCTGATTTCATTTTTGTTCCAACTAAAAAATTGAAAAGAATTTCCGTTAAAGTCGTTTTTCCCGATCCGTGGATTCCTATTACAAAAAGATTAGGAAAAATGTCTAAAACTTTAGATAACGCAAAAAAGAAAGGTTGTATTGAAGCATAACCAAAAATACCTGCACGGATATCTTCACGGAGGCCTTTAATTTCTAACACCTCGTAAAAGGCTTTTATTAAATCTCCATTAACATCTAACCCTTTTTCTTTAATCCTTTCAATATATTCGTATTGAATATCGTTTTCACCAATAACGGTTAAGTCTTCCTTAAATGGATGGACAACTACAAATTCATCTTCTTTTAAAAAAATACCTGCGGTATGAAACATAGGTAACGGAATTAACTTCTTTTCTTTAATATAAGCAAATAAAACATTACTAATTGAATCCTTTAATTCTTTTCCTGAAGTTGATGCAAAATTTGTTTCTAATTCAATCCAATTGCAAAGATCTGGTTTTGTCTTGCAAACCTTTTCTTTTCCAATTTGAATTTCGTAAAAAAGCTCATTTTCCCCTTTATAATAATGCAATAAATCAATTGGTTTATGCAATATAATTTCATAAGAAGGTTCACCTTTAGAAGCGTATCTATATCTCCGCAATCCTTTTGGTGTATTTTCTAATTTCACTACACCAAATCTATTTTTAGCTAAAGTAATTGAAATTGGTTTGAAAGCCCTTACAACGTCTAAGTCTATTATTTCAAGATAAACTTCTTTAGGAATTATGGACCATTTCTTATTTCTCATTCTATATTTCAAGTGTAAAAATGCCTGAACAACTAGCGGAACTTCTAAACCCAATTCCTTTTCAGTAAAATAAGTTTTATGCTTCCAATATTTAGCTAATATCGTTTCTTCGTCAATATCCTTAATTCCGAATCGATTTTCCCATGTAATTGAAGTATCCTTCATTTCAGTGTAATTTCCTTCAAAAATACAATAAAATCGAAATTCAGGATTAGCATCTTTATCGTAATTCTTTAAGAGATATTGACATAATCCTATTCTTGAAACAATTAAATGTTGTCGATTATTAAAATAAATGTTGTTTTCTTTTAATTCTTCAATGTATTCTTTAGAAGTAGAATAATCAAAACAAACAATTAGATTATCTAACCTTTTATTTAACAATCTTTTTGTTTCGTGATAAATTACTCTTTCACAACAATTAAGAATTAATCTTAAATCGTTTTGAAACTTGTTTTGAATAAATTCAGTTGTTTCTTCTGTGTAAATCTTAAGATTGTATGCTTTTGGGTTAATTGGGATTTCAATTTTGCAAACTTTATCTAAATCGTCAAATTGTTCTACTTTCTCTTTTAATTCGCTAAAAAGATAATATTGTTTGAAAAAAAGCTCGAAAAAAGTATCAAATGTAGATAGAGAATATTTCATATCTCTTAATTCCCTTTCACCAAAAGGTTCTACACCAACTATATTAGTATAAATATTATAAAAATCCTCCAACTTTCTTGAACTGTCTTTTTGATGTAAATACGTAAAGATTGCTTTTTTAATAATGAAGTCATTTGTATCTATAAATCCAAAAAGTTGTCTTACATCCTTTTCGGTAAGAATTGAAGTAGTTCCAAACAGCTTTCTTAAAATAGAATAAGGCTTTTCAAGATTTAGGGAATCAATATATTTTTCCCTTTCTGCAGGATCAAATTGATATAGCAAGATATTTGAAATATGTACCTCTAAAGTTAATGCATCCATCGATGCAGTGAAAAGGTAGAACACAGAAAGCAAATCATTGGTAAAGCGATAATTCTGCGTATCAGAATAAAAGGAATCTAAAGTTTTCCAATCTAAATCATCTTCATTCAAATCTTTACTAGTATGATAATTTATTGTAATCTTTTTTAGGATTTTTTTATATTTACTCTTAAATTCGGTTGTTTTGTAAGGAAATTTAATTTGAAAATTTTCAGGATGTAAAATTTTGATGTGGTAAATTACTTTATTTCCATCTTCCAAAATATTTTCTTTTAATTCTCTATGCTCGTTTCCGATTGTAGAATGAAATAATTCATTTCTCCAATCGCCTGTTTTCTTAATATTGTGAAATTCAAAAATCAAATGAAAATATTCTGAAGGTGAATCGATGGATTTTACAACTTGATTAGTTTTAGCCATTATTTATCCTCTTTATTGTTCTTCTCTTTTTTAACAAATCTATCAATAACCTCCTTATCTCTCTCGTCATGTTTAACATCGTAGGTTATTTTCTGAGGGATTAAGACTCCTTTTTTGTTAAATTTTAATTGAGTCATTGTTTTTTATCAAGAAAAGATTACATTTATCGAAAGATTTGATCTTTAAGCCTTTAGGTGGATTTGGTACGACTATTCACCTTAATTCCAATTTTTTTGATTAAACCTCCAAAAGTTCTTACGTTAAAAAAATCGTAAAGGATTTTGAGATCTCTTAACGCTATTCTCACAGAATCAGATCGGTTTTTCTTTTTATAGACTTTATCAAAAAACTTCACCACTTCAAAATATTCGGAATTAATAGGTTCTACAAATCTTACTTCCAATCCTTTTTCATTATTAGTTTTTTTACTTATAAGTTTTTCACCAATTTCCTTTACGTTTTATTGGTTAAATTTTGGAAAAAAATACGACAAGATTAGATTATTTAGAAACAATTTAAATCCCATTATTCTGGTATTATCAACGGATTATCAATCCTCCAAACACGGACCTTCTATATCATGTTTTCATTAATAATTGGTATTTGTATTACACAAATCAAAAACTAAATGAAAAATATCGTATTTATATTACAGATGATATAAATGTATTACAGATGATATAAATGTATTACAAGAACTAAAAAATTAATAAATCACCTCGTATTTATATTACAAATGATATAAATGTATTACAAAAACCAAAAAGTTAAATAAAAACCTTCGTATTTATATTACAAATAACATAAATGTATTACAAAAACCAAAAAGTTAAATAAAAACCTTCGTATTTATATTACAAATAACATAAATGTATTACAAAAAAGAGATTTAGTAAAATGACCGGAAAAGAAAAAAAAATGAACTTCCCAATTGTTCGAAACATAAGGATAAATGAAAAACAAAACAATAAATGGGATCCTAAACACATTAGAGCTTTTCTAGAAGGCAAAACTATGAATACAGATATAGTAGATAAATTAGTGCTTTTAATGATAAAAGCAGGGATTAATAGTGAGGGTTATGGAATCGATATAAAAGAGTCTGAAATTCAGTCTAATATTAATAGATTAATGGAGTGTGGTAAAATTGGTTGATTTTTCAAAATATCAGGTTAAAAAAACAGAAGAAATTAAAATTCAACCTGACAGTCAGGAAAAAAAAATTGCTCTTGGAGATAATAATCAAAAAAGGACAGCGCTGGAAAATAAAAAAGCGCAAAAATCGGATTTGATGCCTGAAAAACCACAAATACAAAGCGCTCAGTCCATCGAAATGAATATGATTGATAATAAGATTAATGAAACTGTTAACGATAGAATCTTAAAATTGGTGAAACTTGGATTAAAACACGAATTAACGATTGATAATATGTTACAATACTTTAGAGAAGTTGAAATGGCAAAACTTTACGAATTAAAGCGCTATTTTTCTGATTCTCCTGGATATAAAATTGATAAAATGTTAAAATTTCTTTATACGTCAGGAGAATTAAAGAAAGATAAAAACAATTGGTATAGCCTAAAAAGATAAGTCTGCGCTTTCAAACTTTTTTTTATTTTTTATAGTTTTATATTCCTTTTCAAAAATCGATTGAAATTTCGCCTTAAAATGAGGCTTTTTGGTGATCTTTCGGAGATATTTAAATAAACTAAAGATAATACTAGAAAAATGGTTTTTTATTAATAAAGGATTAAATTTACGATACGTGTTATATTAATTATGGCTAAAAAAAGAAAGAAAAAAAAGGTTGAAGGTTTTGATTCTAAAGCATGGACTGATAGAGAATTAAAACAGATGGCCACAGGTGAAACCCATATTGATAAAAGTGGAAAATGGCGATCAAAAAAGTATCGAATACCTAAATGGATATATAAGCACGAATATCTTGGGAAATCTACTCATATTTCTTTTAGGAAAAAGTATGGAAGATGGGCTAATAATGAAGAAAGAATATTAGTTTCTATGTATAGTTATTCAGATTATACTCTTAAACACCTTTCAGAAGGTTCAAAAATAGATTATAAAAACATTTCCAGATATTTAAAATCAATGGAAAAAAAGAAATTGATTGAAATAAAGGATGATTACAAATTTAAAAAGCAGAAATCTGGAAAATTAAAAACATATCATACTAAAGAAGTTAGATTGGCTAAAAAAGGCGTAGATTTAAAGCGTAAAATTTTAGGATATTATGTTTAAAGTTCACGCATCGTAAATCTTAGATGGTCTACTTTTTGGGAAATGCATCTCATGTTATTCTCTAATCTGGAAGTATTGAAATTCGAAAAAGATCGTCAATTACCAGGAGAATTGATTTTCCTTAATTTCAATTTCCTTTCTATGATTTATTATTGATTCATACCATTTTGCTTGTTCGTCTATTTTCGAATCATGAAACTTCCTTTTTTCTTTTAAGACTTCAAATCCATTCATTTTTGAATTAATAAATCGTGTTAATTGTTTATTAGGTTTAAACCATTCACCATTTCTGATCCTATAAAAATCAAACTTTTGGTGTAATTGTTTTTCTTTATCTCCAAAAATATAAAGGATTAGCGTTAATTTCAATGCATTACCAACTTGGCTTTCAATAAATCTCTTTTCTGGATTAATAGATTTTCCGATCTTAATATTTCCAAGTTCATCTTGAATAAAATAAGTAAATATGAGTCTTTCCATATTTAATGTAATAGGATTTAACTTTAAAAAATACACTATAAAAAAAAAGATGAAAATATGTAATTAATCAAAAAAGATCAAGTTCAGCTTCCTAGAGAGAACTTTTTTCTGATTTAAAATCGATTTCATTGTATAAAGAGTGAATTCTTCCCCAAATTGTTTCATCATATCTTTTATCTCCTGATAAATTTGCTGTTGTTTTGTGCGTAGAAGTTCTTTTATCCTATTTTTAGATACTTTTTCTCCCCATATTTCCCCGCTTTCAAAAATCGATATTTCATAGTAGTTCGTATTGGTTATAAAAGTGCTTTTCTCTTTGTAAGAATATTTTTCTTCGAGAATAAGGCCATCCTTGAAAGAAGAAGGTTCAAAGCCAATTCCTATGATTCTTTGTTCTTTTGTGTCGATTTCAAATTCTTTTTTATCGCAGAATACTCTCTCAAATTCATAACGATTATTTAATCCAATAATAATGGCGAGAAAATCCTTTTTTCTGAAGAGATAAGGGTGTTTCCATTTAATTGGAATCAAAACCCCGCTAGCTCTATCGTATTCTAAGACTTTTTCCATTTTTCCCTTTTTTTGATTAATTTCAGAATTGATTTTTAAACTATTATCTGACATACGTGTATTAATCTAGAAATTCGTATTTAAACTTCTATAGATTTATTATTTAGTGATAATTTCAATAAAAAATTTTAAACACTTTCTCCTGGTTATTTTTGTGGAATATTAATTGATTAATATATTCCTTTAGCGCATAATATAAATGTTACCGAGAGAATATATTATTTAGCCATCGTTTTATTCACTAAAAAAAAGTGGGATCCCAGTTTTACTGGGATTCTACAATCACTTAATTTTAAAATTAGAAAAATAATATTATTCTTTATCTTTTATAAATTACAATTTAAAGGGAAATGATAAGTGAAGAAATAAAAGAGCAAATAAAAACAAATACAAACCATTGGTTTAAAGAAAATTTTCCTAACTGTGTTGTATCAAGAAAATCATTGAAAGATATAGTCAGAATGATAGGACACGAGATCATGCACTATAAAATTTCTCTGAGATTTATTGAACACCCAGAAACACGGATAGAAATAACATTTTTTGTTGCAAAGAATGGGCTTGGGTTTGGTTATAATGCTAAATGTATAACTCGTTATCCTTGGTTCTACAGTTTGCCACAATATTATCCTAAATACATCTTCATTGAATTTGTTCATTATTTATATGACATGATATACAATATTTTTTCATTGAAAGGATTAGAGCACTTAATACCATATACTAAAAACTTTATAAAGACTTTATTGAAAAATCTCTCTTTTGTATAAAAACTCGTCTAATGTGCTTTTTAAAGAGTATGAGAGTTTAAAGAAAGAAAAAATAATCAAAGAAAGAGAGCGCTCGAAAAAAAATGTCAAAAGAAAATAAAAGTTTAGCAGCACAAATTTTCGATAACATTGAAAAGACACATCAAGCACCACGTTGTAAAATTTGCCATTTAGCATTTCCACGTTTAAATCAGAGAATTGGTATATGCGATTCTTGTCAATCTAATAAAGGAAAAACGTTGGATAAATGGTTAAAAAATTAATAAAGTGAAAATTTTTTAATTATGCTGCCACGGATCCGTTAAATTTGTTCATAAAAATTAGAAGTATTAATTCATAAATATGAAATCATAACATTCTATTCATCAAATAATAATCAATAGACAATAATCAATTCCTAAATAGGAAATTATGAAATCCCACTCACCAAATAATAATCAATAGATCGTAATCAATTCATAAATATGAACCAATATCTCTATAATCTCTTGTCATAATTGTTTATCAATAATTGTTTATCAATAATTGTTTATCAATAATTGTTATATATTAATGTGATTAAAAGGTACTAAAAATGTGATTAAAAGGTACTAAAAATGTGATTAAGAGTCACTATAAGGCCTTGTGAAAATATGGCCATA
>SDBT01012693.1_pt1 | contig 13531 bp, 13 predicted proteins | sample 2277101 | NCBI WGS metagenome assembly SDBT01 (sample SAMN10404973, study PRJNA504765) | marine sediment metagenome | isolation source: marine sediment core GS10_PC15, 103 cmbsf | place: Arctic Ocean: Southern Knipovich Ridge | collected 2010
ACGTATATGTTTACGACAGCGCAGGCTGGTATAAATATCAACGAATCACCAACCAGGTGGTTGACGAGAAGATCGACGGCTACCTGGTCTACCGCGACATGCAGATATACAATCTCGAATGGAAGGACATGGGCATCTACCAGCGATGCCTGCACAACTTCGAGACCGAGACCGTTCTGCACAAGCGGCAGATGACCGACGGCTGCGTTAATTGCCACACGTTCCTGAACAACAGCCCCGCGGACATGTTCATTCACTTCCGCTCGAAAACCTACGGCAAGGGCTCGGTGGTGCACCGCAACGGTGAAATCATCAAGCTGGATTCGCAGACGCCTTTCAGTCCAGCCCCGGCCATCTATACGCAGTGGCATCCGTCGGGCGACGCACTTGTGTTCTCGGTCAACAGCGTGGCGCAGTTCTTCCACACCACCGGAAACAACCGCGACGTCGTGGACCTATACTCGGACATTGCGGTCTACCTGTTCGAGACAAACACGGTGACGACGATCCCCGAGCTTTCACGCTCCGACACGCTGGAGACGTATCCGACCTGGTCGCCGGACGGAAAATATATCTACTACTGCTCGGCGCCCAAGCTGCCTATTACCAGGCACAAGCAGATACGCTACGACCTGAAGCGCATCGCGTACGACATTAAGACCGATACCTGGGGCAAGATCGAAACGGTCATCTCCGCGGCGAAAGTCAACAAGAGCGTCACGCTGCCAAGATTCTCACCGGACGGTAAATTCCTCGCCGTCTGCATGACGCCTCACGGAAACTTTCCCGCGTTCTCCAAGGACAGCGATATCTATCTTCTGGAAGTCGCAACCGGCAAAATCATCGACCTGGCAGCCAATAGCGATCAGTCCGACGCTTACCATAGCTGGTCGAGCGACGGGCGATAGAGGGTCTTCAGTTCGAAGCGGCGCGACGGTCTGATGGCCAGGCCTTACTTCTGCTACATCGACCAGGCGGGCGTCGCGTCAAAGGCTTTCATACTTCCCCAGAAAGACCCGCGATTCTACGATTCGTATACTCGCGTCTACAACCTGCCCGAACTCATCAAAGATCCCGTTCCGATGTCGCAGCGGGAACTGGCCAGAGTCATTCGCGGCGACAAGGTAACCAAGGCGAAGCTCGATCCGCGCGTAAAGCCCCGGACTTCACAGGACCCGGCCGTGATGTACAAACCAGGCCCGGGCGGCTGATACGTTTTAAAACGGTGCACCTCAGCCAGCCTGCATCGGCGCATAAAAAACGTCCCCGAGAGGACTCGAACCTCTAACTTCTTGCTCCGGAGGCAAGCACTCTATCCATTGAGCTACGGGGACTCGCTGCAAGAACCCATTGTCAACAATGCTCCCTCCGAAGTCAATGCTGCTGGTGAGCGGGGCGGAGTCACAGTAGAATGTGGCTATGGCTTATCCCAACATACAGCGGCGAACGACCCGCAGCGTGAACGCCGGACCGGTTGCCATCGGCTCGGAGGCACCGGTAAGCGTCCAGTCGATGACTAACACTTCAACTGCCAACGCGGCCGCTACCATCGCGCAGGTAAAAGCACTCGCCGACGCCGGGGCGGACCTGGTGCGACTGGCTGTACCTACGGCGGAAGATACCGCAGCCGTCGGCGAAATAGTTGCAGCCTCGCCGGTTCCGATCGTCGCCGACGTGCACTTCCACTTCGCTCGAGCCATCGAAGCAATCGAGGCTGGCGTCGCCAAGATTCGCCTCAATCCGGGCAACATTGCAGATAAATCGCAGGTGCTGGAAGTAATCGCCGCCGCCAAGCAGCACAACGTCGCCATCCGCGTTGGCGTGAACGAAGGTTCAATCGTAGATCGCCGCGACGATTCGCAGCGACAGGTTGATCTCTCGCGCCCGCTCGATGAATTGATGGTCGAGAAAATGGCCGAGTATCTGGAGGTGTTCCAAGAGGCCAACTTCGAGAATCTGGTGCTCTCGGCGAAGTCTCACGATGCATTTACAACCGTCGCAGTCAATCGCCGCATCGCCGAGCGGTGGGACTATCCGCTGCACCTGGGCGTTACCCATGCCGGCACGCGGCAGACCGGTGCGATCCGATCAGCGGCAGCACTCGGTGCCCTGCTGGCTGAGGGCATCGGCGATACGATTCGCATCTCGTACGCGGGCGATCCAATTCACGAAGTAGCGGCCGGGCTGGAACTGCTCTACTCGCTGCGGCTGAGGAAGCGTCGCGGAATTGAACTGATCGCCTGCCCCACCTGCGGCCGGCTGCAAATGGACCTGACGCCAATCGTCGAGCAATTGCAAGCCGAACTGGCCGACGTAACCGAACCGATAACCGTCGCCGTCATGGGATGCGTCGTGAACGGACCGGGCGAGGCCGATACCGCCGACGTCGCCATCTGCGCCGGTAAGGACAAGGCCATCCTGTACAGCCGCGGAAAAAAACTCCGCACCGTCACCACCGACGAAATAGTCCCCGCCGTCGTCGAACAAGTCCGCAGCATCGCGGCAGACAAGGAAACTGCATGAGCTTTTGCACGGCGATTAACTGCATGGACGGGCGAGTCCAACTGCCCGTAATCGAATATCTCAAGAAGCAATGTGGCGCCAAGTATGGTGACATGATAACCGAAGCGGGTCCGAACAAGATCCTGGCCGAGAGGACAAACCAGGCAAGTATCGATTCGATACTCGCACGCGTAGATATATCCGTCAACAAGCACGGTTCGCGGCTGATCGCAGTGATCGGCCATCACGATTGCGCGGGTAACCCGACGGATGAGGCCATTCAGCGCGGCCACACCGCCACCGCAGTCGAGTTCATCGCCGATAAGTATCCCCAGTGCGAAGTGATCGGCCTCTGGATCGATGAAAACTGGCAGGTTTCAACAATCTGATACATGAACATTGAGACGCACAATATCTTCGAGAACATCCCGGCTGATCTGCCGGAAGAGCTTGTCGAAACGCTCACCGAAGGCGGCGGCGTTCGCATCGAACGGATTGTCTCGCGCGGCCACTGCTCGCCGGAAGGGTTCTGGTACGATCAGGACTCAGATGAGTGGGTGATTGTTCTGACTGGGGGAGCCAAGTTGCTATTCGAAGGCGACGAGTCCACGGTTGAACTCAAGGTAGGCGATTACGTGCACATCCCCGCACACCGGAAGCATCGCGTTGAATGGACCGACCAGTCAGTAGACACAATATGGCTGGCTGTGCACGTCGAACGGTAAGGCTCTGATCTAGACACCATAAAAACCGCGTTGCACTTCGAGCGATGAATCATCGGCGAAGGACGTTAGCGAGCAGAGCGGAGCAATTGCGAGTTGAATCCGGTTGTGGGGAACGCAGCACCCGGCGAACGGCTTGCACCGTCGAGGTCTTTCATCAGGTAGACCCGATTTGCCGGCATGCGGAACGTCCGCTGCAGCGACTGGGTCAGGTCCATCAGATTTGTCATCTGCCGCCGCGACGGGGCGCGGGTTGCGAAATCGCCCGCGATGCAGACGCCGATGCTATCGGCATTAAAGTCACGTCCGGCTACGAACACATGCCTGCCCGATACCTGTCCCCGCCAGAGCGACGTCGGGCGGACCGTACCGTCGGCTTCGATGATGAAATGGCATCTCGCGGCGATGTCGGCACCCTCGGCGCTGCTGTGCACCACGATGTTGCGCCACTTGGCAGACTGGACCGGAACGGCAGTATCGTTGACGGCGCGGGAAGCACTGCTGTCTGGCGCTGCAACGGCCGAAAGGTGTTCGGCCGGGCCTCTTGCCGGAGCGGTCTCCAGAAGCATTAGCGCAGAGGCACCAATGGTCATGGAAAAGATGAGTGCAACCAGAGTTTTGATCGTCCGTGATCTCAAAATGTCCGCCGTGACAAAAGGTTAAGAATTGGTCTGAAATAACACTACCGGGGGTAATCTACATCTCTCATCGGCAAAGCACAAGAATCTACGCCAATATTTTGCAGGTTAAGAGTAGTTTAAGTTTGAGATGTCGTGTTCAGGCGCCAGCGAGGACGAGCCTGGCGCGGACGTTGAAGAAGCCATAGTAACGCTACAGCGATGGAAACGGACAAAGCCAGGCGATGCCGCAACCAGCATGAATATGACAGATCAAGATTAAACTGCTCTAAGTTCCCTGATCGGCTTTGGACTCGCCAGATTCGTCCGCCGGAAGCGTCCCAAGCTCGACGAGGGCCTGGCGGGCGGCTTCCTGCTCGGCTTCCTTCTTGGTCATTCCCCACGCGCTGGGGAAGTGAACCCCGTCTATCGCAACGGCGACCTCAAAGCATTTGGAGTGGTCCGGGCCCTTTTCGTCCAGCACCTGATAGTGCGGGGTAGTGCCCCACCTCCGTTGCGACTGCTGCTGTAACAAAGACTTGTAATTGCCTTGGTGGTCCTGCTCCATAGCCTCGTCCATGAACGGCCTGCACGATTCGAGGATAAATTTGGCTGCCGGGGCGAGACCGCCGTCGATATAGATCGCCCCGATAACGGATTCGAAGGCCGCAGCGGCGATGGACATCGGAAGTTCCGCCCCGCCGGACATTCCCTTCGAGCGGTACAGCAGTTCGCTGATACCGAGGCCATAGGCTATCTTCGCGCACGTCTGCCGCGAAACGACGGTAGACTTGATCTTGGTCATGTGGCCTTCGAGCATCTCGTCGGCGTGCTCGAACAGCTCGTGGCAGATGACCAGCCCAAGCACCGAATCGCCAAGAAACTCCATGCGCTCGTTGCTCTTGGCGCGGGTGGGTGCGACCGAGGAATGGGTAAGTGCCGTTTCCAGCAGCTTCGGCTCTTTGAACTTATAGCCGATGATGGCCTGACATTTTTTGATGACAGCGGCTTCCACGTGTTGCTCTCTCTCGTCGGTAAGGCCGCTGACAGAATTCGCCGCCGCTAACATCTGCCTCTTGCGGCGAGTTTTCTCAAAGGCCTGCGATTGTACGCGTCTGAAACACATTATATTGCGCAGCTGGGCGGTGTCAAAGGGCGTATTGGCCGATCTTGATCCGCAGGGAGCTTGAATGGCCCGCGGCCGTGCTGGTAAGATGTAGCGATGGGCAACGACGCCAACAGCAAGATACGCCAGGTAGACATCGAGAATCTTTCGATTATCCACTATCCCGACCCGCGCCTGAGCGAAGTATCCACGCCTGTGGACGAGGTGGACGATTCTCTCGAAGCGCTTGCCGAGAGAATGTTCGAGCTGATGTTCGCAGCCGCCGGCGTTGGCCTGGCCGCCCCGCAGGTCGGCGTGACGGTGCGGATGTTCGTAGCCTCCCCCACATTCGATGCCGGCGATCGTCGGGTGTATATCAATCCCGAGATAGTCTCCACCGAGGGCGCTCAGGTGTGCGAAGAGGGCTGCCTCTCGCTTCCGGGCATCACCATAAAGATCAAGCGGGCAGATTCGGTGACCATCAGCGCGTTCGATCTGGATGGTAATGAATTCACCGAAACTCTCGACGATCTTGGCGCCAGGGTTGTGCTCCACGAAACCGACCACCTCGACGGGACGCTGCTTATCAACCGGATGGGCTCGGTGGCGAAACTCGCCAACCGCAAGACCATCAGAGAACTCGAAGAAGAATTCGCCACATCGCAGGAGTAGACCCCTCCGGTCGCCCCGCGATCTACGAAAAAGAAACCGGCTGAAACTCCGCGCCTCGCGTAAGTCCCAGCCGGTTTATCAATATTGCTTCGGTAGCGGCCTTACACAGCCGCAATTCGCTTACTCACTATCGGTTTGTCCGACCTTAGCCGGGATGCTCGCTCTTGGAACTGGGATGTTCACTCTTGGAACTGGGATGCTCACCCTTGGAACTGGGATGTTCGCCACCTTTGCGTCCTTTGCGACGTTCCTGGTGTTTTGCCTTCAACTCCTTGATGGCCGCTCGCTGCTTATCGGTCAGCACCTCTTTATTGATCTTATCGTGGGCGGCCTTCATGATTTCTTTGATCTGCTTTTCCTGCGCGTCGGTCAGTGCGATGTCCTTTTTCTTGGCGCGGATGGCATCGACTTTGGCCTTCTGCTCGGCGGTGAGAACTTCGTTGTAGATCTTCTGATCGGCAGCTTTCATAGCCGTCTGATGCGCCTCGCGACGCTCTGTCTTGTCCTCGACATCCTTGAGGTCTTTGAAGCCCTTGCGGGTTTCACGCCTGATTTCACGAACCTGCTTCTTCTGATCATCCGTCAGGTCCAGACGTCTCAGCATCTCGCCGATCTTGGGTACCCGTAACATAGCGTACGGTCCTCTGCCCGCCGAAGCTTTGCGATAGCCTCGCATGCCTTTGCCCTGGCGATGGCCGTCCCGGTCGCCGGACGGTCGGTCGGATTCACCAATCGCCAGCGATGCTCCAATCAGCATGACGGCAAGGCCCATTACAATCGTCGTCTTCGTTGCGGTAGTCATTTTCGTTCTCCTTGAAAGAGTTCCTTTTCCACCCATTACAACGGGCACCCGGCGACAAGCCTGCGGGCTAATTTTGAAAAGGTTGTAAAAACAATAGTAGCACTCTGTGCAGCACCATATCACTTACTTATCAGATCAGCGAGATTCTTACGAAGATTCGCATAGGCGCGGATCAGCAGCGATTCAACGGCAGACTGGCTCCAACCGGTTATTTCGGCGATCCGGCGATGGCTCATGCCCTCATAGCGATGCAGCAGGACTGATGTCCGCTGGCGATCGGGCAAAGCGTCCAGTGCGATGTTAACCTGGCGGATTGTTTCGTCTGTCTCCATCGGATCGGCCTTTTCACCGGCGGCTACCTGTCCGCCCAGTGCATCGAGCGATATTGCGCGACGCTTGAGTTTCCGCAGGCGATCTTTGCAGAGATTCAATGTAATCCGGTACAGCCAGCTGCTCGCCTTCCCGGTGGGCTTGAATCGCCTTGCCGCACCAAAAACTCGCACGAAGGTATCCTGCACGGCGTCGTCGGCAGCATGGACGTCGCCAAGCGTTCGAAACGCCACTCGCCTCAGCTTTTCCTGGTATCGCCGCACCAGTTCGCCCAAGGCGTCGCGATCGCCCATACCGATGGCATGGACGAGCTGTTCGTCGCTCGCGTCGGGGCGATTGTGAGTTTCGGGCTGCATAGGCTGGACTGATATTTCCTATCGCCCTTAGTGGGCGGTGGCGTTCTGGTCATCCGGCGGTGGCGGTTGCTGTTGGCTCGGCTGGCTTGGCTGGCCATCCTGGCCGGGCATGGGCCTGCGTCGCATTCGGTCATGCTGCGGCTGGCGATCAGAGGATCTGCGGCGAAATTCTCTGCCGCCCTGCGAGCCTCTGTGCATGCCTTCCGGTCCGTCTTGACCCCGACCGCCCGGGCCTCGATGTCCGCCACGCCCGGATTTGCCACGACCACCGCGTCCGGATTTGCCTCTCAGGTGACGCGAAATCATGTCGTTGAATCGTGCCCGCGGATCGGCATCAAGATGCGGGCGCACAGCCAGCACCAGTTCGGCCACCCGCTTGTGGACGGCTACGTGGGCGTTGGATACCTTGTCGAACTGCGCAAGAAGCTGCTCGTCGGTTGTCTCGTCGGCTTCGATCAGCGAGGCCAGTTCCAGTGATTCGATATCAATACGGCGCTGGAGTCGTCGCATGTCGCGCCGGAACGATTTGTGAGCCTCGGTTACCGTTGTCGCCTCATCGCCGGAGAGGCCCAGCCATCTTACGAGCATGTTGTCCCGCCCTTGAGGGGGCTTCATCGCCGAAGATTTGCCAACCGCCACCGTTGCCAGGTGAGCACCAACAATCGCCGCAACAATGACGAACGTTAACAGTATGTTTCGTTTGGAGATATTCATGATCTCACTCCGTGGCAGTCTCGCTATTGAGCAATTGACTGCCGAATTGTTGAATTGAACTGGCATCGAAGGCCGCCAGGTAAAGTTGACCCGCCACTTCCGCATCGGCCATGTCGACCGGGGCGGGTTTCACCCTGCCCAGTTGCAGTTGCCCCGTGCCATAGCCAATGCACACCGCCAGAAGGACAGTAGCCGCGGCGCGGACCCACCATGGCGCGTGAGTCACCGATACGAACAGCCCGTCGCGACTGGCGATGGGCAGAGCTTCGTTGATATTGCTCCACAGATCGCGTGGGGGCAGTTCCCGCTCGGCCGCACCCAGCAGTTGCCACATCGACGCCACCTCGTCGTAACGCCGTTTAAGCTCTGGGGATTCAGCTAATTGCACGTCGATCCGGCTGTGCTGATCGCTCGGATCGCGCTGCAGGAAGTGATCGATAAGTTGCAGATCGGTTATCTCGTTCATTGGTCCTTCTCCTACACTACAAACGTAGGCGGCCAGTAGAACCTTCGGCAAAATTACAAAAACAATCGGTTATCTCGTTCATTGGTCCTTCTCCTACACTACAAACGCAGGCGGCCAGTAGAACCTTCGGCAAAATCGCGAAAAAATGACCGGCAAATCCCGAGACGCCCGCCTGGACAACGAAGGCGAGCATAGATAAACCCCTGGCAAAGACCCGCAAATCAGTATCAAATCGTTCAGGACAAGGACAACTCCGCCAATGACCAATATCATTTACATACTCGCAGCCGTAGCGATCTGCCATTTTATCGCCAGCGCCGCGCCACACTTTCTCACGCGTCGTCCAGCCAACGGTTGCCCCGACAACGGTATAGTGATATTCGTCGAATCGCTCCGCTGGCTGGGCGTGCCCTGGGGCATGCGCACTGTGGCCAAGGGTCTGAGCCAGGCCGGTTTCGACGGTGAGTTCCGCTACTGGCAGTGGCATTCGTCTTTACGCGGCTGGCTGGTACTGCCGGTCATAATGGGCTCACGCATGATGGAAGCCGAAGCACGCAGGCTTGGGGAATTCATTACCGATTGCCGACGTGAACACCCGAACCGCCCCATCCACCTGATCGGATACTCCGCAGGCGGGTATGTGATGATCCGCGCACTGGAAATGCTGGGCGATGATATTCGGGTCGACAGTTCAGCGATAATCGCCGGTGCATTCAGCCCGAAACGCGACCTTTCCGCCGCGGCATCGCGAATCGACGGTAAGTTGACTGTCTGCTGGTCGCCTGGTGATTGGATTCTCCTGGGTTTGGGCGTGTTGATCTTCGGTAGCGCCGACCGTAAGCACCGCCCCGCGATCGGCATGGTCGGGCCCAGCGCACAATCGCCAGCCATTCAATCGATCCGCTGGAGACCACGAATGCTGTGTCTGGGGCACATGGGCGGACACTTTTCGGCTGGCTGCTCCGGATTCGTCCGCCGCCACCTCGCCCCGGCGATGGGAATCGCTCCGGGCGAAGACCGGTAGAGACACCCAAATCATCTTGGCAGAAGCGTCGTCAGCCGCTAAAATTACCAATCTTTCGCGGCGGGTCTGCATCAAGACAAAACCGCCAGTAATAGATACGGAATTACCTATGAAGACATGCGCTGAAATACGGGCCGAGTTTATCGAGTTCTTCAAAGAACGCGGCCACACGATCGTGCCCTCCAGTTCGCTACTGCCTGCGGACGATCCTACGCTGCTGTTCACCAACGCGGGGATGAACCAGTTCAAGGACATCTTCCTCGGGCGCGAGCAGCGGGACTACACCCGCGCCGCCAATACGCAGAAGTGCATCCGCGCCGGTGGAAAACATAACGACCTCGAAGACGTCGGCCACGATACGTACCATCACACTTTCTTCGAGATGCTCGGAAACTGGAGCTTTGGCGACTACTTCAAAAAAGAAGCCATCTCCTGGGCATGGGAACTGCTGACGGAAGTATGGGGACTTCCGAAAGAACGACTGTATGTGACCGTCTTCGAAGGCGATAAGGAAGCCGGCATCCCCGGCGATGACGAGTCACGGGCACTCTGGCCGGAGCTGACGGACCTGCCGGCAGACCGCGTCCTTGATTGCAGCGCAAAGGATAACTTCTGGGAGATGGGCGCAACCGGTCCTTGCGGCATGAACTCCGAGATACATATAGATCTCGGCCCGGAGGCCTGCGACGGTTCGCGCCATTCGGGTAAACAGTGCGCCATCAACCTCGATGGCTGCTGGAAATTCATGGAGATATGGAATCTCGTATTCATGCAGTTCAATCGCGACGCATCAGGTACCCTGACGCCCCTGCCCGCACAACACGTCGATACGGGTATGGGGTACGAGCGAATCTGCCGCATTCTTCAGGGAAAGAAGAGCAATTACGCTATCGATCTCTTCGTGCCCATCATCGAAAAGATCGAAACGCTTACCGACCACCGCTACGGCGCAGAGAGCGGGCTTGAAGACCGCTTCGACGTGATGGGCGACGATGTAATGGGCGACGTGGCCTGCCGCGTCGTAGCCGACCACGCCCGCTCGCTGACGTTCGCTATCGCCGACGGTGTGATACCGTCCAACGAAGGTCGCGGCTATGTTATCCGCCGCATCCTCCGCCGCGCCGCCCGCTACGGCCGTCAGTACCTCAATATAGACGGCGAATTCCTGCACAAACTCGTACCGACCATCGTCGGGCTCATGGGCGATGCCTTTGGCGAACTTACCGACCGCCAGGATTACGTGATCGAGACAATAAAGTCCGAGGAAGAATCGTTCGGCCGCACGCTCGACCGCGGAATCGACCTGTTCCAGCGTCAGGCGGATAAGCTGGCCACCGCCGGCGAGAAGCAACTGCCCGGCGATGTCGTGTTCGATCTCTACGCAACATACGGTTTCCCGGCTGACCTTACCGAGATCATGGCCGAAGAATGCGGAATGACCGTCGATATGGACGGTTTCGAACACGAAATGGCCAAGCACCGCGAAATCAGCTCTGCCGGTGCGGGCTTCCAGGTCGCGGCGATCAGCAACTTGCCGGCGACCGACGATTCGGCGAAGTACTCACCCGAGCCTATTCAAGCGAAAGTTCTCGGATGGGTTATCGGCAGCGATTTTCTCGCCGAGGGCGAGCTTACCGTCGGAGACGAATCAGCCGTCGTGCTCGATAAAACAAACTTCTACGGCGAACAAGGCGGACAACTCGGCGATGCGGGCATGTTGGTCTTCGACGGCGGAAAGTTCGCCGTCAGGGACACGCTCGTCGCGGGCGATAGTGTTCTGCACTCGGGCGTGCTGGAACAAGGTACGCTGAGAATCGGCGCGACGGTTAGCGCCAGCGTAGACTCCAGCCGCTTTGACACCATGCGGAACCACACCGGAACACACCTGCTGAACTGGGCGCTGCGGGAAGTTCTCGGCGATCATGTGAACCAAGCTGGCAGCGTCGTCGCACCGGATCGCCTGCGGTTCGATTTCACCAACAACCATGCCGTCAAGGCCGAGCAACTGACCGAAGTCGAACGACTCGTCAACGAGCGCGTCCTCGCCGACGAGCAGATATCCACCAAGATAATGCCCCTCGCCGAAGCACGCGAGCTGCCCGGCGTGCGGGCTGTCTTCGGCGAAAAATATCCCGACCCGGTCCGCGTCGTGCAGATCGGCGAATCTTCGGCGGAGTTCTGCGGCGGGACGCATCTGGACCACAGCTCGCAGATCGGTCTGTTTAAGATCGTCTCGGAGGAATCAGTCGCCAAGGGCGTTCGCCGCATCACGGCGATCAGCGGCTCCGAAGCTGTCAGATACGTTCAGCAGCTCGACGGTGTGGTCCGCTCGGCAAGTGCAGCCCTCCGCGTACCGGCTGACGAACTCGCAGATCGCATCGCGGCAATGCAGAAAGAAATCAAAAAACTCCGCAAACGCCCCGCAGGCGGCGGTGGTGGCGATGAATTCACGCCAAGTGAGACTATAGAAACTTCACACGGAAAAGTGCTGATCGGACAGGTCGCCCTCGCCGACGCCGCCGCAATGCGTACACTCTGCGACGTTCAACGACAGAAAGGCGCAGCAGCCGTCCTGATCGGAGGCAGCGACCAAGGCAAGGTCACGCTTATTGCGATGGTTTCAGAAGATTGTGTCAAAGCAGGACTTATAAAGGCCGGCGACTGGGTAAATGCCGCAGCCGAAAAAGTGGGCGGACGCGGCGGTGGCAAGCCCACCCTCGCCCAGGCAGGCGGAAAACAGCCCGAAAAACTGCCCGATGCACTGCGGGCAGCCATCGAATTCGCGAAACAGGCATTCAGCTAGAAACCAGCCCGTTGCGGCCAAGGTTCGATTTAACTTGACAAAACAGGGTAATATTTCTAGTGTCCGACGACAATCTAATCGGTCCATGCAGCCAAAAGGCGCGGTCCGACTTGGGTTACGAAGTGAAATAATTGTAATCAGAACTGAAGTCGTCTTGGGTCAGACATGGCCCGTCGGCCTCGCAAAACGAAGTACTAGTTAAGAAGGTTTTTCACAGAACTGAGGTCGTCTTGGGTCAGACATGGCCCGTCGGCCTCGCAAAACGAAGTAGTAGAATAGAGGTAAATGAAATGCTTCCAAAGCAGAAACTAAGCCGCTCCAGGACTCGCCAAAGGCGCAGCCATCATGCGCTGGCGCCCGCTAACTATTCCGATTGCCCCAAGTGCAATTCGCCCAAGCTGCCGCACGCCGCATGCGGCAACTGCGGATTCGTTCGCCCGGGCCTGAGCATTAAGGTCGGACAGGAGAGCTAATCGATGCGTATCGGCATCGACGCAATGGGCACGGACAACGCCCCGGCTGAAGAGATAGCCGGTGCACTGGCAGCTCGGAAGTTTCTTGACGCTGACGACAAGATTGTACTTGTCGGCAAGGAACAATTGCTTCTGGAGCACCTGAAAGGCAACGACGACTGGGGCGATTTCATCGAAATCCGCAACGCCGACCAGGCCATAGGCATGGCCGAACCGCCCGTGGAGGCTCTTCGGACCAAGCCCAACAGTTCGCTGGCGATTCTTTTCGACATGCACAAGGCTGGCGAACTCGACGGATGTATTTCCGCGGGTAATACCGGTGCGTGCGTTGCAGCCGCCCAGATGCGATTGCGACGTCTCGACGGTGTTCACAGGCCAGGTATCGCTATCTTGACCCCCACCGCCAAGGGCCCGGTCGCAGTCTGCGACGTCGGGGCCAACGTTGCCTGCCGTCCGCAGCACCTCCATCAGTACGGGATAATGTCCAGCGTCTACGTTAACGTGATCGGAAAGGTCGAAAAACCCCGCGTCGGACTACTCTCGATCGGAGAGGAAGCCGCCAAAGGCAACGATCTGGTCAAGGCCACTCGCGAACTGATGAAGGACGATCCGAATCTGGACTTCATCGGAAACGTCGAAAGCCGCGACCTGTTCTCCGGCATCTGCGACGTTCTGATCTGCGACGGATTCGTCGGAAACGTCGTATTGAAGCTGATGGAAGGCATGGCCGCCAGCGTCCTCAAGGCGATCATCGGCGAAATAATGACCGGAATACCTGATCATGCGGTTCATATCAAGAAGGCGGCCGGTTCAATCGTATCGAAGTACGACTTCAACGAATACGGTGGCGCTCCGCTTCTGGGCGTCAACGGAATCTGCATCATCTGCCACGGAGCAAGCAATTACCGTGGAATTCAGAACGCAATTCGCGTTGCGCTCGACATG
>SDBT01012694.1_pt1 | contig 13530 bp, 19 predicted proteins | sample 2277101 | NCBI WGS metagenome assembly SDBT01 (sample SAMN10404973, study PRJNA504765) | marine sediment metagenome | isolation source: marine sediment core GS10_PC15, 103 cmbsf | place: Arctic Ocean: Southern Knipovich Ridge | collected 2010
ATCGTTCATAGCCGACAATATCAGGACGAGTATCCTGCAACAAAGGAAGATGTTCAATTTGTAAAGCAGGTTGAGAAAGAGAAAGGGATTAAAATCATGGAAATATGAGATTCTCAAGTATGTAAATAAAATCGACTTTAAAAGATATGTTCAACTTGTAATGGATATTTTCAACCAATTATTTGGAGGATTGGTTTTTGATAAGGTTAAGATGGTAAACAGTTATGCGATGTATGCGGCAAAAATCCAAACATTTACGGGTAATGGTCAGAGATACGTTTTTTTATTGGTACCATTTGACCAAGCTTCTCTTGGTAGAGCAAAGATATCTCAACTACCATGGGCATCGTTACAAACTCGTATGATAAACGATAATTATTCTATTTCAGAACAAAGCATGAATCCTAAATCGTTGGATTTTCGTTATGCAGATAAAAAAATAAAGATAACAGTAAAGAATAGAAATTACGAACGTACAGAATATTTTGTACCGTTGGATATCGAATTGTCTTTATTGCACGATCCCAAAAAGAAGAGCATGTATCAGTACAATGATAGTATGGATTTGAGACAAGCATTAAATACATTTCAATGCATTGTAAAACGTTTGTAAATGTTATGTATATCATAACATTTACAAAAATTGATTTTTTGAGTCAACTTTTAAATAAATTATACAACAGAATCAAAAATGTATAATAATGATATGAAAGATGTGAATGATGCTATAGAAGCTATGCAAGTTGAGATTGATGCTATAGAAGCTGAGAAAGCTGAGAATGATGCTAACGCCATGGAAAACCATGAGAATGGGGGCAATGTCCAATGATCATTTACAAAAATTGATATTTTAAGCCAACTTTTTAAAATAATTTTAACAATGGGTTGGTATGAAACATGTGAATATTGTGGGCAACAAGCAAAATATGCTATATTTAATTGTAATTGTCAAGAGGAACATATCTGCACAAAACTCAAATTATTGAAAGGGAAAATCGTCAAGAAAGCAGAATATGATGATGATTATATAGTACTTACATTTACAGATGGTTCCGTAATGAAGTATGAAGGCTTGTGTGTATCGTTCTCACAAAATTGATTTTGTGAGATTACTATTTTAAATAAATTTAAATGGTTTATCAAACATTCTTTCGCTTTACGTCTCCTACAATTAAATTTTTAAGTAGACAAGATGTCCTGGTGGGCAGCTCCTTTACATATGGATTTTTAACATACTGCGATAGAAATGTTATCAAAGAACCGTTATCGCAAATGTTTGGTGCTAGCATTTGGGGCACTGTGTGTTCTGTTGGAGGAGATATAGTAGGAAGTTTCATGTTACCACAACTGAGGCCTATCGTGCCGTTGGTTTTAACCGTTGCTAGCGGATACCATATCAAAAAAGAAATTAGCACACAGAAATAGTTCCCTGTTCAACAATAAATCGTTGAGCCCAACATATTGTTGGCCAATAATATGGTGTACCTGTAAACGATAATATTTTTATGTCTTCTTTTGTAGACCGAATACGTAAATTTGACCATCTTACCGCATAGCCCGGAAACGGCTCTGGAAAGAATCTCATCGTTGTATCACATAAGATCGTACATTTATCAGACATTGGTAGCCGTATACGTGTAGTCATAGACATATCGACCAACTCTACCCATGAACCATCCTCAATAGCAAGCACATAACATCCTGCCATCTCAAACTTATCATTTACTTTTAGCGTTGATAATAAAAAAGTATTGGTTGTATCGTATATTTGTTCTATCAAAGTTTCATGTACTATATCAAGATCAAATATGTTTGAATTTCCGATCAATAATTTGAACTCGTAAAACTCTAATAGCACCGCCAAATATTCGGTTGTGACTATATCTTTATATATTTTTTTATAAGAATCAATCTCTATATATTTTTCGCGCGATAAAAATATAAAATCGTATGCGATTTGAAACAGAGATCTCATTGATTATAAAAAATTATTTTGACTTTATTTTCAATTTTGTATTGTATTGAAAAATATTGATTGCTAAAAATATACCAACGATAATAGATATTATAATAATAAATATCCATTGATATCTCTTTAGGAACGGTTCTTTCTTGGGTTTTTGTCCTAAAATAATAATTTTGTTACCGTTTGAATTTACCTCCAAACTTAATATATATTCCCTAAAATATTTGATGTATCTCTTATTATATTTATCAGATTTCATCAGATTTCGATAATCTGATGTCATAAGAGGTGACCATTCCAAAGGCATGCTTATTCCTTTTTCCTCTAGACCAGGATTCGTATTAACCATCTTATACAATTGAATTTTGAAAATCTCTATAAAGTCGTTTGTCATCTTCTCATTTAAACCCAATATATCTATTGTATCTAATACTATACCTAAAACTTGAACAATCAGTAAAGCATATGTTAACACGTCTAATGATAACGCTAACATCTCAAGAACACTGGATGCGATCGAAGACGAAACCTCTTCCTCGGCAGCGTCGGCTATCTTTTGTGTTATCTGGGATTGAATAACAGCATCTATGGGCATATCTTCGAAATCTTCATCTGTAGATTTTTTCAACGAATCTACAATCTCTTGCCTTATTTCATTGGCTCTATTTCTCAACCGTTTTGCTATAAATCTTTGTAGTTTGAATCCTCCGATAATAAATGCAAACATTGCTAATCCTTCAGCAGATGCAAATATATGTAATAATATCCCCTCTATCATAACTCCAATGCCTTCCCATGTGTGTGGGTCGGGTGGTACAGGTGTTGTACATGCTACACCTTTCCATCCTAGATTGCAAACACATTTTCCTTTTTCGCATTTTCCATGAATATTTTTTGCAGTAGGACCACAATCGGTATCATCTATGCATTTCCACCCCTTAGGTGGATTTTTACATAACAATCCTGTCCATCCGTTTTGACACATACATAATCCTGCTAAACCACACGCACCATGTTGACCGCATTGGGAATTTTGTGTGCATTGCAATTGGCATCTATCTCCGGATAGGGCCGAAGGACATTTACAATAACCGGTGTACGTATTGCACGTACCATATCTTCCAAAATTACCACAATCCGTATCGGATCTGCACGGAACGTTAGGAGGTGTATTGCAGTTTCCACCGGTCCACCCATTTTTACATACACACTTTAAATTTTTACACGTTCCATGATCTCCACATCCCGTAATTATGTTACCACATCTTTTTCTATTCATATTTATTAATTGACAAATAAAATATTTTAAGATATTAATGGCATTAGCAGAAGCTGCAGAATTAATTATAACAGGCCTCGAAGGATATATTGGCGCAGTAGATGAAGGCACGGAAGAAATAGCAAAAGAATTTGAGAATAATGTAAGGGAAGGATTAAAGGTTAATATCGATTATAATTTTGACACAGAAACGTATTCCTATGAAGCTAAAAGTGGAGAAGGATTCAAATTTTTTGATAATCCTGAAGAATTAAAAATACAAATGCGAGAAGACTTAGAATCAGGCAAAATACCAGAAGAAAATCAAAAGAGTTATACCAAGGATGCAAGAGATTCACGTACTAAGGAAGAAGTAGATAAAGCCAAAAAGAAGAAACAAGCAACTGCGGATCAAATGAAAAAGAATATAGATAAGGAAACCACTAAGGAAGGAAAAGATAAGGTGAAAAAGAAATATCTTAATAATCCTAATGTTCGACTATGGATGAAGAGATTATTCGGCATCGGTTTAACAATCTTCATTATCGAGGCAATGGCAGTAGCAAAAAGTGGATGCTATATCACAGTCGCCGGTACGGGGTTTAGGGAAAAGGTAGGTCTAACCGGATGTACGTCTCCGTTTGATGTTTATTCCGATAAGTGCAAAAAGAGATGTGCATGTGGTATTACTAAGACGGTGGTATCCGAAAATCAAGAGGTCATAAAGGCATGCGACGCATTATGCACCGATTCCAAATGTTCAAAATTTACAAAAAAGACAGCACATTGTGGATGCGGAGAACAAAAATACGAAATAAAATACGAAAAATATCAATTTTGGGATATTATGGCAGAATTATACGCCGAAGGAGGTTATATATTAAACGAAGCGAATGAGGCTGTAAAAGCATTACCTAGTTTCCTCGAAAGTCTATTTGCATGGCTCGGTAAATATTGGTGGGTAGCGTTGATCATAATAGGTATCATTGTTTTATCAATCGTTATATACTTTGTTCGAAAAGCATTTTAATTTTATTACGATTATAATAAAATTGATTTAACGGATTATTTTTATTAATTAATAAAAATGGAACGTGATTATTCAAAGTATTGTTTTTTACCAATGAATTATCCTACGCTTGAAAAATATTACCATATGTAAAAGAACGCATTTTGGACTCCAGCGGAAATCGATATGAGCAAGGATAGAAAAGATTGGATGAGTCTTAACGATGATGAACGAAAATTTTTAACATTTATCCTTGCATTTTTTTCTCAAGCAGATGGTATCATTGTTGAAAATCTGATTGAACATTTTCAAAGGGAGACAAATGAGTATAAGGAAGCAAATGCTTTCTATTCGATGCAAAATGCTATGGAAACGATTCATAATGAAACCTATTCTATAATGATAGAGACGTTTATTCAAGATTTTCAAGAACGGAAAAAAGCGTTAAATGCGATCGATAATTATCCGAGCATTAAAAAATTAGCCGAGTGGATGTTTGAATGGATGGACGAAGAAAGACCGTTGATGGATCGTGTCATTGCATTTGCATGTGTTGAAGGAATCTTTTTTAGCGGTGCATTTTGCGCTATCTATTGGATTAAGAAAAGTAATCGGTTGAGAGGATTGTGTAAAGCAAATGAATTTATTGCACGTGATGAAGCGTTACATACTGAGTTTGCGGTTGCCTTATATCACCATTACACATCTGTTGTCAAGCGTTCACAAAAATTATCTCAAAAAACAGTGCATGATATTATAAAATCATCAATGTCCGTTGTTGAAGAGTTTATTCGAGATGCATTACATGTTGAGCTGATAGGTATGAATTCAAAGGATATGATTACATATGTACAGTGTACAGCAGATAGATTAGCAGTATCTTTAGGATATGATAAGATATACAAGGTTGAAAATCCGTTTGATTGGATGGTATTGATCGCTCTATCAAACAAAACAAATTTCTTCGAAGATACCGTATCTGAATACTCAAAGGTAAAAGACAACGATTTTACTTTTACAACCGATGAACCATTTTAAAATGTATAATGTACTATGTCTACGTGCTCTTTACGAAAAGCATTCCAATCCATTTATTATAATAAAGTCAATTTAAATTTATTGTAAACCAAGATTAAGAAATGTACCAAACCTTATCATCTTTACATGGGCATGAATATATTCCTGAGACACAGGGGAATTCATGTAATATTAGAGATCCTAGCAAGAAATGTAATACGTACGGATGTATACGGTGCCAACCATTGTGCAAAAAATGCAAAACATATCATCCGTCATTACAATATAATGTACAAAATTTAAACTTTATGTTTTCTAGAGAAAGCCACCCTTCTACCGAATACCAAAATTATCTATACCATCCTTTTGAACCGAATACTGACATGCCAGTACGAGGAAGTACTAACGTACGAGGAAGTACTACCATACGAGGGCACCCACCAAAAGGTGAATTATGTGATAACGACGATTGTTCTCTATGCGTTCCTACATGCAAGCAATGCGGAAAGCTGGAAAAGAATCATTCATATAAAGATTATTAGCAGAATAAATAATGTTCTACAAATTACCACATGAAATCATAGTTTCTATATTTGAATATATAAAAGAAGAACAACTTGCGCCATGCTTATTTGTTTGTCGAGAATGGTACGATATTGTGCAATATATGATATCTCAAAAATTAAAAGAAAAATGTAACTATTGTAATTTTTTAGAGTGCTGTGAAAAAGATTATATCTTATCTATACGAAAACCAGATTGCCGATTAAATGAATACCAGCACGGCGCAGGATTTGTAAAAGCATGTACTTATAAAAATTATAACATAGCTAAATATATTGTAGATAATTTTTCTTTGGCACTTAAAAGTGTAGCCAAAGGACAAAAAAAATTATCAAAGCAAGGAAATCTTGACCTTATCAAATATACTCATTATAAGACGAACTATATCGAGATAGGACATTGTTTAATAAATGCTGCAAAATTTGGTCATTATGATTTGGTTGATCATCTGTTAACATATATCAAATGTTCTGGTCAAATATATATAATACGTGACGCGCATAGATATGCTTTACAAAAAGGTCATGATAAAATAGTAGATTTATTGGATGAAAGATTATTACATATGCCTACAAGTCATATGAATTTTACATATTAAGATTTATAACCCAATAGCTCTACAAGAACATCCCCGTGACACCCATCAGGTTTACACCAACATCCTAATGTCTTTCCCCTTAATTCTTCGAGAAATACCTCCCCTGACTCAATCTTTTCCTTGATATACTCGCGATACATTTCAATCACATCGTCACGATCATTTTCTTTAGAAATTTTGAAAGGGTTGGCAAAAGGAGAAGATTTCTTTGGATATCTATACTTGGCTCCATCTTCTGTAATAAACACAACACCTCCACGGCCAATATAAACATTGTTCAAATCCTCACACCATTCCTTGAGGTTCTGATATTTAGGCCTGATATACTTAACTTTAACGTTGACAACTTGCACTTTTTTACAACTGAGAACTAAATCGTTAAAATGCTGTTCTGCCTCTTGATAACCGATATTTCCCGGGGTATATCTTAGCTCTATGTTTTCTTTTTCTAAATTATCTACTCTCGTTGTTAATTCTGTGACCATTTTATTTAGTTTTATAATATAATCACTCATACCATCCCATGTTTTAATCAAGTCCTTCATATTGTGTTGTGCATCTTTATTACCCTGATCCACACTTAATTGATAATAGTACAACGCCTTTTTATAATCTTGCTCTACATAAAGACCGTCTCGATACATGTTCCCCATATTCAATTGTGCCCAAGGACTCCCTTGATCTGCACTTAATTGAAAATAGTAAAACGCCTTTTCATAATCTTTCTCCACATGGAGACCATAACAATATATATATCCTAAATTGTTTTGTGCATTTCTATAATCTGTGCTCAATTTATAATAATAGAACGCTTTTTCATAATCTTGTTTTACATGGCGACCATAATAATACATATTTCCTAAATTGTTTTGTCCAAGACTATTTCCTTGATCTGCACTTAATTTATAATAATAGAAATTTTTTTCACCATCTTGTTTTACATAGTGACAATTGCTATACATGTATCCAATCATATTATGTATTGACGGATTTGTAAAATTAGAGATTACATCGTATACCGTTTTAAAATCGATATCCTTTTTCCATTTGTCTTGTTTATATATTGCATTTAATTCTTCTCGATTATCATCCTTGAGCAATCGAATTAAATGTTTAGTTTTATCGTTCATAATTATCATAAAAAATTGATTTTAATTAGCAAAATCAATTTTTATCTTAAACATTAAATAATATTATTAAAATGACTTCAAAAATTGAACTTCCAGCCGTAACAAATCCATACGCAAAGGCATTACTCAATATAATTTCAAAATATGTAGGAAGCAACGCTGACCCAAATCGCCGTTTTGAAGCAGCAATATATGAATATAGTATTGCTCATCATTTTAAAGATTCAGATGCCACCATCGATGATATTTATGTTCATATAGATAATGATGAGATTTTAGCGCAATTTATTATATATGGCTATCGTCTCTTACAAGAAAAAGATGATATTGCAACCGATATCTATAATTATGCTGATAAAGTATTTGATGCATATATAAATGAAACCTATCCAGATAGTGAATAATGTGAAAAAATAATCCATTTTTATCTTAAAAGGATGCAAACTCCAAAAATTATACATCAGACATGGAAAGATAAAAATGTACCTACGGAATCTTTAGAAAATGTTAAATCGTGTCAAGATTCAAATTACGAGTACCGATTTTATACGGATGATGATCTGCTCGACGTAGTTGTAAGACATTTTCCGCAATACTTGGAACAGTACAAAAACTTTAAAAAGAACATAGAAAGGGTGGACTTTGCGAGATATGCTATATTATATTCTTATGGAGGGGTATATCTTGATTTAGACGTTGAATGTTTAAAAAAATTGGATACGTTTATAAGTACAAATAAAATTATATTGGGAACTGAGCCTAAAGAACATAGAGATGCGTTATACGATAGTAGAAAAATTGTACTTTGCAATGCTGTGATGATATCACCTCCAAAACAAACGTTGTGGTTATCTCTTATGGATCATATCATAAAAAATTACGATCCTGATAAAGGTCCCGTATACAACACGGGACCTATGGCATTGACATCACTGTATGAAAAGCAACCAAATCTATTTCGAAACGTACTGATAACATCCCCTTGTGTATTTTATCCGCAGACAGACAAATATACAAATATAACACAGGAAGGGTTTTCATATATTTCAAAGGAGTGCAATATGAAGGATGCGACAACGATTCACAAATGGACCCATACGTGGGTACCAAAGGGGAAATTCGATTACATTTTTATTTTTATATGTTTAATGATCATGGTATGCTATGTTATTTGTATGTTCAATTTATAAATCTTATCCTTTTCTAGCATATACACTGTACTAGTACTTTTATCGTACGCCAAAGAGTAAATTCGTTTATTCTCAAACTTTTTCAATCCTATTTGGTGTATTGCATACTGGTGCGTAGCGCCTCGCGTTGTACCCCTCAATGCTCTCACAAAACCAAAATAGTCGGCACATACGTATATATCCTTATTTGGAATATAATATCCGCCTATAGCACATCCCCCATTATTCTCTTTGTCATATGCGTATTCAAAGATGGGATGCACCGTATCTTTAAAATCAATGCCTCCTTTAAAAACTTTTGATCCTTCGTAAGCGTTCCATCCCATGTTGTAAGGTTTTTTAGGATATAAATTTGATAACATATAAAAACTTTCTACCGAGTTAAATCCTACATCTCCGATAAACATTCTATCTTTGGAATCTATAGAAAATTTCCATGGATTCCTCAAACCATATGCAACGATATCAACAGTATTCGTATCTGAATTTATTCTTAATATCTTGCCTCTAAAATTATCCAAACGTTGTGCAAAATTTCCTGGATCACCTTGTGGCCCGCCGTCTCCGGTACTCAAATATAGGTTATCCTTCGAATCAAAATCGAGTGTGCCTGCATGATGATATAGTTCCCCATATCCTACTCTCAGCAATTCGCGTTTCTTTTGGATTTCCCCGTTAAAAGTATATTCGTTTACAACTACCGCTGTAGCGATTTGATCATCACCTTTTACGGTATACGCTAAATATAAGAGTTTATTAGATGTAAATTTTGGATGTAATTTAACACACATCAATCCTTGTTCCCAATTTTGATCATCAAACTCTGGCTCATCCTTTACATCGTATAACAGTTTTTTACCAAGATATAATTTACCATCACGATTTGATATAAAAATATTACCATTTGAAAAATCCATAGAGGTACATTTTGGTATATCAAGAAATTCCTGTATATCGAATGTGATTATATTTTTACCTACGTTGTGGTACAATAAACCTGATATTTTCCTTTTTGAAAAGGCAACCATCAGCAATATTCGAATTATAATCATAATAATCACAAGTACTATTATAATATATTGTTTATTCATTGATGTTTGAAAATATAATGTTAAACTCATTTTATCACATTGTTGTATCATTTCCATGTTCGCATTCATTAAATAAATTGTCGGTATATTCATATTGGTCCTTTAAATTAATTTCCATAGTGTCCTGTGTTAATGATCCTGTAAAATAGCTTATACATTTTAGTTTATCTTCGCATATTTGATGTAATTCTTTCTTTTGATGTATAGATATATTTTCAATATAGGGTACAACATAAAATTCAATATCAAGCATATATGCCCAATTTAAATAAAATATAAACCATATAAATGATCTATTTTTAGGGATATCATAATTGCAAGGTGTGTGTGGATAATTGGGATCAGCGTCATACTCATATCTTTTTGTATTTTCGTTATACTCGGTAATAATAATTTCATACGCATGCTCACATATCAAATCATGCGGTAAACCCTCTGAACCATTATTGATACATATATGAGATTCAGGTAATTTTATATTTCCATATGGAGTTTGAGGAGGATATTTGTTATTCAATTCGGTATAAAGCTTTTGTGCATTATCATATTTATAGGTGATATAAGATGGGTAATGTCTGCATATATTTCTTTCAGATTCAGTCAATCCGCTTCTATATTTTACCATAGGACAAATAAAATACATATATTTTGGTATATTCATATTTGAAAGATTTTTTGAGATAACCCTCAAAAAATCAATTTTTTATAGCATCTCATTCCAATGCTTTTCAGCTTCTTGATAACCAATGTTACCAGGCGTATATCGTAGCTCCGTATTTTCTTGTTCCAAATTGCTAATATCCTTTTTCAAATTATTATTTTCATTTTCCAACTCTATAACTTTTTTATTTAATTTTGTGATATATTCATCTGCATTATCCCATATTTTAATTAAAGTCTTTATATTGTGTTTTGCATGCTTATATCCTTGATCTGCACTTAATTGAAAAGAGTGGAACGCCTTTTCATAATCTTTCTCTACATAACGACCTTCTCGATACATGTGTCCTAAATTGTATTTTGCAATATGATTACCTTGATCTGCACTTAATTGGAAATAGCGGAATGCTGTTTCATAATCTTTTATCACATACTCACCGTTATAATACATAACTCCTATATTGTTTTGAGCGTAATGATTTCCTTTATCCGCACTTAATTTATAAAAGTGGAACGCTTTTTCATAATCTTGTTCTACATAGTGACCATTGCTATACATGTATCCTATCATCTTATGTATTGATGGATTTTCAAGATTAAAGATGGCATCGTATATCGTTTTAAAATCAATATCATTTTTCCATCCTTTTTGTTTATATATTGCATCTAATTCTGTTTGATTATCATCCTTGAGCAATTGGATCAAATGGTGGGTTTTATCGTCAGACATTGATTTAAATAATAATATAGCAATCTGTTTTCAATTTAATATTAAAGAAATATGTTGTTGTTTGTGCATTATCATATTTATAGGTGATATAAGATGGGTAATGTCTGCATATATTTCTTTCAGATGTAGCCACTCCGCTTCTATATTTTACATAGGACAAATAAAATACATATATTGTGGCATATTCATATTTGAAAGATTTTTTGAGGGTTATCTCAAAAAATCAATTTTTTATAGCATCTCATTCCAATGCTTTTCAGCTTCTTGATAACCAATGTTACCAGGCGTATATCGTAGCTCCGTATTTTCTATTTCCAAATTGCTAATATCCTTTTTCAAATTATTATTTTCATTGATCAATTTTGCTATATATTCATCTACGTTATCCCATTTTCGTATTAAATTTTTTAAATTGTTTTGTGCACGATGATTTCCTTGATCTGCACTTAATTGGAAATAGTGAAATGCTGTTTCATAATCTTGTTCTACATGGCGACCATAATAATACATGTTTCCTAAGCCGTATTGTGCATTTTTATTACCTTGATCTACACTTGATTGATAATAGTGAAATGCTGTTTCATTATCTTGTTCTACATAGAAACCATAACGATACATATCTCCTATTATCTTATGTATTGACGGATTTTCAAGATTAAAGATGGCATCGTATATCGTTTTAAAATCAATATCATTTTTCCATTTTTGTTTATATATTGCATCTAATTCTTTTTGATTATCATCCTTGAGCAATTGGATCAAATGTTGGGTTTTATCGTCAGACATTGATTTAAATAATAATATAGCAATCTGTTTTCAATTTTTTTATTCCCGATATTCCATATCGGGTTTAGGAATCATATGTCTAAACCTCGAATAACATCCCGGACCATATTGACATGCAATATTATCGCGAAATCCTATACAGCATTTACAAGGATGGTTCCCATAAATTTTCAGATTTTGCCCGCTGGCTCTATGTGTGATATAATTATATCCATCGGTACCTATATGAATATATCTCTCATTGTAAGAGGGACGTTGCATTTTCATTTCTGTCATTATAAATCAAAAACATTTTTTTTGTAATTTATTTATACTTTATATTTTTTATTTTGAAATCTCCTTTGTGCTTTTTTATATTCTTTGCCACATCCTGGTACGTAATTAATATCATCTAGATTTTTGTAATACTTCGCGATATTCTCTTTTTCTTTTAAAAATTCTTTCCAACATTCGATTTGCATAAGCCGCTTATCTATGATTATATAATATTCATCATGTGAATGGATAACCACATTTGGTATAGTAAATAATAACGGATCATGTATACTAACATAAACGACAGAGGAGGGTATATCTCCCGATTCCAAAAGTTGATTAAACTTACATCCTCTAAACGTGAGATGTGTCACTGAGGAGGGTATATCACCCGGTTGAAGAAGTCGATTAAACTCATATCCAAACGTGAGATGTGTCACTGAGAAGGGTATCTCACCCGGTTGAAGAAGGCAATTGAAATCAGTTCCAAATGTGAGATGTGTCACTGATAAGGGTATAACCTTCGGCTTCAAAAAGTAATGTGAATGCATTTCAAACGTGAGATGTGTCACTGAGGAGGGGATATCACCCGGTTTCAAAGGTTGATTGAAACTATGTCCAAGCGTGAGATGTGTCACTGAGGAGGGAATAGATCCTAATTCTAGAGGTTGATTAAACAAATATCTAAATGTGAGATGTATTACAGAGGAGGGTATATCTCCCGATTCCAGAGGGCGATCAAACGTATCGCCAAATGTGAGATGTGTCACTGAGGAGGGGATATCACCCGGCTGAAGAAGTTGATTAAACTGAAATCCAAATGTTAGATGTGTCACTGAGGAGGGAATATCGCCTTCATGAAGAAGGTGATTAAACTCATTTCCAAACGTGAGATGTATCACCGAGGAGGGAATGACGCCCTCTTTCAGAGGGTGATTGAAATTATGCCCAAACGTGAGATATATTACCGAGGAGGGAATATCATTCAATTTTATTGAATTACCCTCAAATTTAAGATGTGTAATAGGATTAATATATTTATGTGCTACTGAACTAATCAATTGTTCCATTGATTTATTTGTTGTATTAGAAAGTAAAAATCAATTTATTGAAAAAATAAAAATTAAAAACAACCCCCACAAGGATATTCATTGCAAAAATAATTTTCACTACTGTCGGTAAATCGGTAGTTAGAAACACATATAGAAAAATCGGATACATGACTATAAGGTTATAGAGACGATGTGGCTGTGTTTTCCCGTCTCTCAAATCTACG
>SDBT01012695.1_pt1 | contig 13530 bp, 9 predicted proteins | sample 2277101 | NCBI WGS metagenome assembly SDBT01 (sample SAMN10404973, study PRJNA504765) | marine sediment metagenome | isolation source: marine sediment core GS10_PC15, 103 cmbsf | place: Arctic Ocean: Southern Knipovich Ridge | collected 2010
GATACGAGCGTCGTCGGATGGCAGTTGATGGCGCTCAAGAGCGGCCAGATGGCCTATCTCCGCGTGCCACCGAAGACGTTCGAGCTGGCCGGTAGGTTTCTCGACAGCGTCCACTCAGGCGAAGGACGTTATATCTACCATCGAGGTTCGAGACCCACACCGACCATGACGGCCGAGGCCCTGCTCTGTCGGCAGTATCTCGGCGCCCCGCACGACGACAGGCTGCTTGGCTCGGGCGTAGACTTCCTTGTCGAGAAGCATCTCCCCGATGCCCGCAAGCCGAACATTTACTATTGGTATTACGGCACGCAGATGATGCACCACTACGGCGGCGAGCCCTGGGATCGCTGGAACGCCGCGATGCAACAGGCGCTACTAGGCCAACAAGAGCGTCAGGGCCATTCGGCCGGCAGTTGGACGCCCGAAGGCCAGTTCTCCAGCGAAGGCGGTCGCATCTACATGACCGCGCTGGCCACCTGCATCCTAGAAGTCTACTACCGCCACATGCCGCTCTACGGCGAAGGGGCGCTGGAGAGGGTTGATTAGAAAGAGGTAGGAAAAAGGGGAAAAAGGGGACATCACTAATTTTGGCGGAAAGTGAGAGTTGCCATTCCCGGGGCCAATAGCCGAGGGGCAACGCCCCGCGGTGTTTCGTGTGAGTGTCGATAATCAGTGATGCCCTTTTTCTTGCTTTTTCTCTTACTCAATCCAAATCGTACTCATCGGTGTCTTCCGTGTTGCCGAAGGACTCGGCGAGAATCTCCAGGAGCCGGACATTCTGTCGGCAGAGCATCACGGCGTTGCCGAGGATCGCGTAGAAGAGGATCGTCAGCCGCGTTTTGGATGATCCCTCGCGGACGCGTTCCATTTGTTCCTGGTGGAGCCGTTCCGCCAGTTGTTTCAACTGACACTCTTTGGCCGTTACGTCTTCCATGCTGGTCGTCTCTCTCCTGGCCAGCGCGGCTTCGACGTCCATGAGGATATCGCTGAGGAGACGCCGGACCTGGCTGAGTTCTTCGATTTGGACGTCCAAGAGTCCTTTGTGGCGGTTGTTCACGTGCATGTAGGCGCGGACGACGATATCGCGATGTCCGTCGGCCAGCTTCTGTAGCCGGCGGATCGTCTGGCCGTACTTGTAGGAAAGCCGAGCGTCCTCTCGGGCCAGCAGACGCATGGTCTTGAACAAGTTGGCGACGATGATGTTGGCCCATTGCTGAATCTTCTTCACCTTGTTCTTCTCGGCACTGAGAATGTAGCTGTTTTGCCGGAAGAGACCGTCGAACGTGGCGTCGAGCGACTCGCGGATTTCGCGAAGCAGAAGGGCCGTGTGCTGGAACGTCGTGGCGATTGCCTCGGGAGCGTCGGTGATCTTCTTCAGATTGAAGACGCTATCCAATTCCGATACCTTGGCTCGTTCCTTGTGCTTGCGATGGCTTTTGTAGATCGCGAAGACCGCCAGGCCGAGAATGACCAAGACGCCGAAGACCTTTCCATAGAAGATGCCGGTGGCGAACAAGAACGCGACGGTGAAGGCCGAAATTGCCGTCATGAACCAGCCACCGATAACAACCAGCACGCCGGTCACTCGATAGACGGCACTTTCTCGTCCCCATGCCTTGTCGGCAAAGGACGTTCCCATGGCCACCATGAACGTCACGTAGGTGGTCGACAGCGGGAGTTTGTACGACGTGGCGTAGGAGATCACGGCACTGGCTACCATTAGGTTGACGGCCGCGCGGAGCATGTCGAACGAGGGCCGAGATTCCTCGTCCACCGACGCTTCGTATAGCCGAGTATCGAGACGCCGGGCCGCCACGGCTCGCAGCGGGCCGGGAATCAGTCGCTTTGCGGCCTCCAGGAAGTCCATCACGCGGTGGACGACGATTCGCGAAAGAAGCGTCGACTCGAATCGCTCGACACCCTCTTCCTGCTGGCCGAGACCGATCTCGGTTTCCGTGACGGTCTTCGCCTTTTTCGATACCCAGAGGGTGATGGCCATGATGATACCGGCCGCCAGAAGCAGGGGTGTCTCGGTGGGGACCTTCTTGTCGAGTGCGTCCATGGTAACGGTCAGCGGCGTGTCCGTCGCCACGGCCGCTTCGTAGGCATGATAGCCGGCCATGGGAACACCGATGAAGTTCACCAGATCGTTCGCCGCGAAAGCCATGGCCAGCGCGAAGGTCCCGATTAGGACGATCGGCTTGAGGATGTTCCATCCCAGCAAGAGCATCAACTGCAGAACGACGGTGGAGACGGCAAAGATGCTCAGGAGGATCGTCAGCGAGTTCGACGCGATCCACTCGGCCCTCTCGGGCGTAAGGAACGTTGCCCCTTTCGCGCCTTTGACCAGGATGAAATAGGTGATTGACGCCAGCGCGACGCCGCCCCAGATGGCTCCATAACGCTTCAGTTTGTCGGCGTAGTTGAATGTAAATAGTAGTCGGGTGGCAAGCTGTGCCAAGGCCCCGCAGATAAACGCTACCACGACCGAAAGGAGAATGCCGCCGATGATCATCAGCGCCTTGCCCGTGTTGATGTATTGGGCAATTGATGCCAAGCTGTCGTCGGCTTGGACGATCTTCAGCACCGACATCGCGACCGCCGCCCCGAGCAACTCGAAGACGATCGAGACCGTCGTCGACGTGGGCAGCCCGTAGGTGTTGAAAAGATCCAGCAGGATCACGTCCGTCAGCATCACGGCCAGGAAGATCGTGATCAGCTCGGGCATGGTGAAGAATTCCGGGTGGAAGATGCCTTTTCGAGCAACCTCCATCATGCCGCCGGAGAAAGTAACCCCGGCGAGAATTCCGAGAGTGGCGACGATCAGGATCACACGACGAGGTGCTGCCCTGGCGCCGATCGAGGAATTCAGAAAATTGACCGCATCGTTGCTGACTCCCACCATCAGATCCAAAACGGCGAAGCCGGCCAGAACGATCACCGCCACAAACAACAGTTCAATTCCCATCTTTTCCTTTTCCTAATGTGAAGACTCATTCCGAAGGCTCCAACAGATCCTCCTCGGCCTCCTTCGGTTCGTGTCTGCGTTTTCCTTCCTTCGCCACGGGCTCGAAGCGGATCGAAAACCAGGGGATTGCGGCAATGATCAATAGTGCCACCACAAGCCCCACGCTGAGGAACCCCCGTGTGACGACTTGCAGCCGATCGTTGACGGTGGTGATCGGAAGCGAGGTCCGCACCACGACCGCCGGCGAGTCGCCTTCGGGCCATGCCACGGCGACGTACATTCGCGTCTGCTCGGTGGTCGTGCTGTATCGCGTAGATCGCCCAACGGCCCCGGGGCTTGCCAAGGCTTGCTTGATTTCCGGACGGTCGCCGTGCGGCTCCATCTCTTGGGGGTCTTTCTCCGTGTCGCCGACTACCTCGCCGGTGGGGCGGATCACCGTGATCCGCGTGTCCACTGCCTCGCCCAGTTCTTTACAAATCGCATCAACACTCGCGATTTCGCCTTCCTCCAACAGTTCGACAAACTGCCCGGCACACAGTCGGGCGCGGGCCTCCAGGTCCTCCGACGTCTGCTCGACATAGAGGTCCTGGACGCTGTAGGATCCATAGAGGCTGGCCAAAACGGCTACGACCACCGCGACGCACAAATAGCCGACCAGAAGCCGCTTGGCTGACTTCTTCTCGCTCATGCGTCCCTCCCTTGGGCTATGGCTCGCTGGGGCTATCGGTCTGCTGTTCTCCGTTGCTGGAATTATACGGGCCGTTTGTTAGCGGCCTGTTAGCGGCGCGCAAAATCCTTGCGAAAAATAGGGCAGAAGAGATGGCCGCTCTAGGACGGCAGATGTAGCGAGAAGACGCTTCCCTTGCCAGGGACACTTTCCACGGTGACACGGCCGCCGTGCGCCTGGGCAATGTGCTTGACGATCGCCAACCCCAGGCCTGTGCCGCCGAGTTTCCGACTTCGGGCTTTGTCGACTCGGTAGAAACGCTCGAAGAGTCGCGGCAGGTGATCGGCCCCGATCCCGCAGCCACGGTCGCGTACTCGAATGACGGTTCCCGCCGCGGTTTGCGTAGCTTCTATGTGGACCGTGTGGTCCTCCGGGCTGTACTTCACCGCGTTGTCGACCAGATTGACCACGGCCTGCTCTAACAGGGCCGCATTGATCTCGATGCGGAGTTCGGCATCGCACGCCAATTCGATTGCAACATTCTTCTCCGCTGCTTTCAATTGGCAAGTGGCCGCGGCCGCCTGCAAGACGTCGCGGACGCGACCCGTCTGGAGCGAGATGCCGGTCTTGTCGGTATCGCCTTCCAGTCGGGAGAGGGTCAGCAGGTCTTCGATGATCTCGTTCAGCCGATCGGCCTGTGCGGCAACGATTTTCAGGAAACGCCGCGCGTCGGCCGGATCGTGCATGGCGCCGTCGAGCAACGTCTCGACGAAGCCCTTGATTGAGGTGATCGGCGTCTTCAATTCGTGCGAAACGTTGGCGACGAAATCGCGACGCACGTTCTCAAGTCCCCGCAGCCGGGTGACGTCGTGGACCGTGCTCGAAAGAATGGCTTCTCGCTGGTTCCGCTCGCTCACGGCGGCGCGAATCCGACGGTCCAACTCGGCGGCCATCCGGTTAAGCGTTTCGGCCAGCGAAGCGACCTCCCGCGACTTACCGACGGGCAACATCTCGGACAGATCACCGGCGGCGAATCGCTCCGCGCCTTGCCGGAGTTGCTCCAGCGGACGGCTGATACGCCGCGACAAGAACAGGCTGATACCGGCTGCCAACAGGGCGATCACCGAGCCTCCCAAAGCCGTCTTCCACCAGATGGCCGACAGGGCGCGATCGATTTCGACCACCGGGATCGAAGTGCGCAGGACCCCGATTGTCTTGCCCTCCGACCTTAGGGGGATGGCTACGTACATCATCTCTTGCTTGAGCGTGGGGCTGGCGTGGACGGAAGGGCGGATGCGTCCGGCCATCGCGTCGGCGATCTCCCGCCGCCCGGCATGGTTTTCCATCTCGGCGGGTGTTCCCTCCGAGTCCCCCACGACCTGGCCGGAGGGCAGCACGACGGTAATTCGTGTGGACGACGGCTCCCCCAATGCCTTACAGAGAGTGTCGACCTCATCCGGTCGCGCCGAGGCCAGCAACTCGCTCACCCGAGCTTCGAGCAGTCGTGCCCGCGACTCGAGATCGGCAGCCGACCTTCGACGATACAAATCTCGCAGTGCCCCCGACCCATACAAGTTGACCGCAAGCAGCGAGGCCAGCGTGATCACCAGATAGGACAGGAAGAGCTGCCAGAACAGGCGAGTTTTGCGCACGGTGTTTCCTCGAACTGTCTTACTCCTTCAACTTGTATCCAACTCCGCGAACCGTCTCGATGGCTTGGCCCGCCGTGCCCAACTTCTTCCGCAAGGCGACAATCTGTACGTCGACGCTGCGATCGGTAACCAGGCAATCCGTTCCGTGGACTGCTTCAGAGATTTGCAGCCGCGTAAGGACCCATCCCGGCCGGCGAGCCAGAACGTGCAGCACGCGGAACTCGGTAGAGGTTAGCATTACCGGCTCGTCGTCGACCAACACTTCGTGACGGCCAGGATGGATTACGAGATTGTGCGTGCGAATCACCGCCGTGTCGTCGGCCGGCTCGGAGGTCCTTCTTCGCAACACGGCCCGTATTCTGGCCAGCAGAACCCGGGGACTGAAAGGCTTGGTGACATAGTCGTCGGCCCCGACCTCCAGGCCGATTACTACGTCGGCCTCTTCGCCCTTGGCCGTCAACATCACGACGCAGATCCCTCGCGTCTGGGGATCACCCTTGAGGACCTTGCACACTTCCAGCCCGTCGAGACCGGGCAGCATCAGGTCCAAAACGACCAAGTCAGGCGGCTTGGATCGCGATTTCTCCAAGGCCTCTTCACCCGAGCCGGCGCACGAGACTCGATATCCCTCCTTGGCGAGATTATATCGCACCAATTCCTGGATCTCTTCTTCATCCTCGACGATCAGGATGTTGGCCGGCGTCATGGGTTCTCTCGGTATGCATCATTACGAAAGAGATCAGGGGGGCGGGGTGATTCTGTCTCCCGACACCTCTAATCCGCTACTTCTTCCGCGACCCCATCAAATCGCGCTCGTCGCTGTTTTCGCGCTTGCGGAGATAGAGCTTGATCGGGACCTCGCCGTATTCGAGGTGGTCGCGGAGTACGCTTAATAGGAATCGCTTGTAAGGCGGCGTTAGGGCCTTTGGGTTGTTGCAGAAGAGGACGATCGTCGGCGGCTGGCTGGCTACTTGCGTGGCGTAGTAGATCTTGGGCCGGCGGTTGCGATATAAGGGCGGAGGCGTGTGCTCCAGGGCCGCTCGGATTACCTTGTTCAAGTAGGCGGTCGTGGCCCGGGCCCGCGATTGCGTGAACAACATTTGGGCATGGTTGAGCATCGTCTTGACGTTCTTACCCGACTGGCCCGTGATGAACGCGATCGGCACGTACCACATGGTTCGGAACGTATCGCGCAGGTAAGTGACCCATCGCTCGGTGGGCATGCTGCCGAACATCAAGTCCCACTTGTTGACGACGAAGATACACGGCTTGTATTGCTCGGCGATATAGTCGCACAGTTGCTTGTCGACCTTGCTGATCCGCTGGGCCGCGTCGAAGAACAGCAGCGAGACATCGGCCCGGCGCACACTGCGCTGTGCTCGATGCGTGCCGTAGAAATCGAGATCGGTCGACGACCTTCGATGACGATGGAAGCCCGGCGTGTCGATGGCGACGAAGCTGTGGCCGTCGAGCTCGAACCGCACATCGACGCTGTCTCGGGTTGTGCCGGGTACTTCGCTCGTGATCATCCGCTCGGCGTCGACCAGTTGGTTGATCAGGGTGCTCTTGCCCGTATTGCGGCGGCCGACGATCGTCACCTTCATCACAGGCTCTTCGATCGACTCGTCGTCGGCCGGATCGGGCAGCCGCTTGTAGATCTCGTCCAGCAGGTCCTCTTTGCCGACGTTCTGTTTCGTGCTGACCCGAAGTATCTTATGCCCGAGCCGATAGAATTCGTCGGCCTGCGGGTTGAGTCCTTCGTGGTCGGTCTTATTGGCCAGGCAGACGACCGGCGCGGTGACGTAGCGAAGCCGCTTCGCCACTTCCTGGTCCAAGGGCACGAGTCCTTCGCGGCTGTCGACGGCGAAGAGGATCAGGTCGGCCGAGTCGACGGCCACTTGGATCTGGTCCTCGATGTGCTTGGTCAGGTTGTCGACGTCCTCGACGCCCATGCCTCCCGTATCGACCAATTCGACGAACCGATCGCGAATCTCGACCAGTTGAGTCATACGGTCTCGGGTCACGCCGGGCGTGGCGTCGACGATGGCCAGTCTCCGGCCCGCGAGCCAGTTGAAGATACTCGATTTACCGACGTTTGGTCGGCCGACAATAACAACCTGAGGAACACCCATCGAACTATCCGGCCCCATGACAAGACGCGAGAACCCGGGGGCAGAGCTTCCACCCGGCTAACAATGCAAAACACCTATCCCCTCCATGATAACCGACATAGGGCCCCTCGGCTAGGCTCTATCGGGAAACTCCGTAGGGCGGGCACTGCCCACCATGGAATTGCCGCTCGTCTCTGATTCTTGGTGGGCAGTGCCCACCCTACAAGATCCGGCTATTTCTCCGCTTTCGGGGTGACCGTCATGGTGATCGTTGCTCGGGTGACCGGTTTGGTCAGCTCGATACCCAGTCGGGTCGGTAGCCGGCCACCGCGAACGTCCTCGTCGATCTGTTCCGGTTGGATCGTGAAGGCCGACCCTTCGACCGAAATGTCGACCTCGACGGACGACTCCCCTTCGGAGCCGATCAAGAGACGGTCGCCCTCGAGCCGCTTCCACCGGTCAAACGTGATCAGCGTGGTGGCGAATGATTGGGGACTGTCGAATTCGACCTCGTCGACGATCGTCAAGCTGCCGCGGCCGGTGCGCGAGAAGAGGAAGGTGCGCTCGAGCCGTTTCAGCTCGGGTACATCGTAAGCGGCGCGAAGGTCCAAGACGATCGCGTCGGTCTCGTCGGTAAACTGAGTCTTGAGAATCTTGGCGGCAGCCGAGCGGCCCGTGCGCTGGAGCTTGCCGGCAACGCGCGGCACCGGATGGCCCAACGAATTGAGTACGCCGCTGTCGTAGCGCTTCGAACTGAACGTTCGGGCCGTATAGACTTCGGCGCCCGGATCGGCCAGCGGGGCCTTGCCGCGAAGTGTGACCAGATAGGAGCCGACGTCGTTGTGGTTGTGATGCTCGGCGTTGTGGCCGCCCTTCAGTGCGATCGCCAGGGAATTACTATCGCCCGATGTGGGCCGACAGATTAATACTCCCGCGTCGGGAAACCAGTCGCGCGGCGGCTGCTCGGGCGTGGGCCCGTCGGCCGTCGGCGTTCGGGAAGCCGAGTTGGGGAAGCCATATAGCCCGAGTCCGAACAGGGCCGTCGTTGGTCCGTCGGCCAATAGCAGCCCCTCGGATTCCGTCTCATGCAACCCGAGGCCGAGTCGCCGGCTGAGGAACGCCATGAGTTGCGTGTCGGGGTGAGAACCGACCGAGCAATCGGCAAACGCCGGGTAGAGGCCCGGGGCTATCTCCATGCGGCGGCCGAATGACCCGATCGACCGGATCCGTGGGTCGGCCATCATGTCGACCTTGCCGCCGGTCGCCTGATGGACCGTTTCGGCCAACATCACGTAATGGCCAAAGCCGTAGTTCCAATAGCCGACCCCCTCGCTGCAATAGCCGTCCGGGGTGAATCCGCTAAGAAAGAACTCGATGTACTTTTCGGCCGAGGCGATGAAGAAAGCTCGGCGCTTCGGCGACTCGATGTTGGCCAACGCCGCCCCGGTCACGCCGGCCAAGCAGACGGCGTTCCAATTGTTCGTACCTCGCAGCCACCACATCGACGGTTCGCCCTTGGTGACCATGCTCTCGAACGGCACGAACGTGCGGCGTTCGAGTTCGTCGCGAATGAGTGTTCGGGTCTCCGGCTGGAGCTTCTCGCCGAGCCAATAAGCGGCCGTGGCCAGATTCCACGATTGGCTGGCCACCGCCAGATCGATCTGCCGGATCTCGCCGTTGAAGTTCTTCAGGCTGGCGTCATGGGCCGGCATGACCCAGGTCTTCTCGCTGCACATGGCGCGGATCGACTCGTCGAGGGCTTTCAGAAATCGGCCCCGGTTTTCGAGACACTCGGCCAGGGCCAAGTGGGACACTCGGGCGTGACGACGGCTGAGCACGGCCTGGCACCGCGTGCGATTGCCCGTGCGGGAATAGTCGAGGAACAGCTCGTCGGTCAACTCGGGGATCGGCTCTTTGACGATCTGCTCGGCTCGCGCCACGACATCGCGGAAGAGCGGATGCTTGGCGACGGCGTCCCAGGCGCGTCGATCGTCGATCGTCGGTCCCACACCCCGGGGTGATTTGCCGAGCATGTCGGCCAACTCGTCGACGCGCGCCGGATCGGGTGCGGCCAAATCGGGCGTAGTTGGCTCGGCTGCTCCCGCCGATATGCCCGCGACCGACCATAACATTGCCAGAACGACCATCTTCCGAATCGAGCGACAGCAGAAGCGGCGAGAGTTCATGATGGGTACTCCATTGGTCAAGGAACGGCATCTCTGTCAGTGGGGTGTGGTGGTTTGCGATGTCCGAACGGCCGGCTCATTGGCTGCCGACGCCCTCGACCTGCATACGGAGTCCGAACAGGCCCTCGCCGGCCGTGATGAAAAGGGTCTTTCGATCGGGGCCGCCGAAACAGACGTTGGCCGTCCATCGGGCGTCGACCGGGATCTGCTCGATCTGCTTGCCTCGAGGATTGAAAACGGTTACGCCCTTGCCGGTCAGATAGACGTTACCCCGGTCGTCGATCGTCATGCCGTCGGAACCCATTTCGCAGAAGAGTCGCTTGTCGGTGAGTGTCCCGTCGCGAGCGATCCTGTAGGCGTAGGTTTTCTTCGCGCCGATGTCGGCCACGTAGAGCGTCTTGCCGTCCGGCGTGCCGATGATGCCGTTCGGCTGGGTCAGGTCCTCGGCCCCCTTTCCGGTGACGCAGCGAACACGCGTCTTGCGATCGGCCGACAGACGATAGACACACTGGCCCGGCTGTTCGATCGGGCCGCGATCCCAATAAGGCCGCTTGTAGAACGGGTCGGTGAAATAGACGGCGCCGCTGGGCGCAATCCAAAGATCGTTCGGGCCGTTGAGCAGCTTGCCGTCGAATTTCTCGATCACTACGTCGACCTTCTTATCCGGCCCGATGCACCAGAGCTGGTTCTTGTCGTCGGCGCATGCCCAAAGGTTCCCCTTCGCGTCGAAGCAAAGCCCGTTGGATCGCCCGGCCGGTTGCATGAACGTCGTCAGTTTCTTGTCGATACCCCACTGGAGGATTCGGTCGTTGGGCTGATCGGTGAACAGGACGTTGCCGTCCGCGTCGCAGGCCGGTCCTTCGGTGAACTTGAAGCCGTCGGCCAGCAGTTCGACCTTTGCCCCAGGCGCGATAATGGGGCCCTTTTCTATTTTCGTCTTCGTCGCGTTGGTCCGGCTCTTCCGTAGCGGGACAAACATATCGCCGGACGTCAGGCCGCATTCCTCGATCATATCGAGGCAGTATTCCAGCCGCCCGAGCTCCGGGCCGCCGTTGTTCGTGCCGAACGTGAACTTCGCGCCCGCCTGCTTGGCCCGTTTGATAAAGGCCGGGCTGGGGATCCGATATCGGGCCCCGATCTCGATCGCTACGTCGTGCCCGACCGCCGCGTCGATTACCCGCTGCATACGCTCGGGTGTCCACAACATGTCATAATGGTCGGCCATCCGTTTCGGCAGAAACGTCGCGTTGACGTAGATATCGATCGGCTCGTTGCTCAATACGGAAACGATCCGATCGACGATCATATCCATATAGGCCCGTTCGTCGTCGATATGGACTTCCTCGTCGATCCAAAGCCGCGTCCGCCGGCCTTTGTGGTCGGTGAAGGTCATCGCGTCGGAGAATACATAGTCGAACCGGGCGATCGCCTCTTTCGAGAAGAGCGTGACCCATTCGCGACCCTCGGCTTGCATTCCGATGAAGATCGGTTGGCCCCGCATCTGCTCGATGAATGTCTCAATGCCCGCGTCGTCGATGATGGGGAAGCCGAGTCCGCAATTCGGGGCGATGCCGTAGTTGATGCCCGTCTTTCGCGAGTTGGTCAACGCCTGTTCGAGCGTCAATCCGCCCTTGAGATGGACGTGCAGATCGATCAGCGGGAAGTTGCCGCGTTGAAGGTCGAGGATCTGGGCGTATCGCTCGTCCACGGTCGGCCGTTCGGGAGCCGGCTCCGTTGCGTCGTCCGGCAGCCAGCGGACCAGGATGTTGCGGAAGAGGACCTTGCTGCGCGGGTCGTGACATTGCAGGGCGAACGTCCCGCGCGAGAGTCGTCGACCGGGCCGTCGAGCCGTGTCGGCCGACCAATTCGGCTCGGTATAATCGACCACCGGCTTCTCGTCGACCCAGACCCGAATCCGTGGGCCGACCACCTTGACGTGCATCGTCGACCACTCGTTGTCCCGGGCGATCGACATGTATTGGTTTCGAATGCCGTAGAGGCTGCCGGTCTTCTTGAACTCGTAGTATCGGCCGTGGGCGGGCTGCGTGTTGTTGATCTGAACCTCGAAGCCCTGCTTGGGATAACCGGCCGGCTCGTACTTCGTGTGGAAGTAGATCCCCGAGTTGGCGCCCGGGGCGGCCTTCACGTCGACCTTCAACTCGAAGTTCATGAAGTCGGCCTTCCCGTCGTCGCCGACATAGTAGAGATGGGCTCGCGGACCGCCACAGACGATCTTTCCTTTGTCGACGTGAAACGAGCCGGGATACTCGCTGACCTTCCAGCCGGAGAGACTCTTGCCGTCGAACAGGGGCGTCCAATCTTCGGCGGCCATGGACGGCGTGCAATACAGGAGATAGGCCGCTAGCCAGACGAATGGTGCGAAGTTACGTTTCATCGATCGAGGCTCCACTTTCGAGTTTTCGTAGTACCAAGAACGCTAAGCGATTTGGGGGGGCCATAGCCGGGGTGCAACGCGACCCGGCTATTGGCCTCTTGGTGGTGGACCCTCAGTGTAGTCGTGATGTATTGCAAGTACAAGCAATGGGCGAAAGACCGCATCAGTGCGGTCACTACGAGCCGGCGGTTTGCCGGCAGCTATTGCCCACGCTCTGGCGAGCGTAGCTGCCTCACGTTTGCCTGCGGCCTTACTTGCTCGAGCAGCAAGCCCAGCCCGGCGGTGGCCAATAGGAGGAACGTCGACGGCTCAGGCACTGCTTCGGCCAGGACAAACGGCGAGAAATCTTCGACGCTCACCGTGATCGTATTGGCGTCCATGTCGATCACCTGGTCGGGCATGACCCACTCGCCGTCGGAGCCGATGTCCCAGAGTTGCGGGTTTTCGTCGGGCAGCGGGAATAGATGTCTCTGTCAGTTCATTTTCGCCGCGGACGCTTGGTGCTGAGAATGAACTTCACTTTCAGGTCATCGAGCATTTCGAACGTATTGGCGTACTTAACGCCGAACTTGCGGCAGACGTTGGGGATTGGGACCCTCTTCTTCACATTGGGCGCGTAGCCTTCGTGCGTGACAACGATCAGCCCGTTGACCTTGGCAAACGCGATCACCCATCCATCAGCGACGGTCAGAAACTCTGTTTTTGCGGCGGGACTAAACTGCGGCTCAGAGTCTATCGAGTTCACAATGACACCGAACATGTCGATCACTTCCTGATCCTTGGTCTGCTTGAAGAAACCCCTTGGAGCCTTGTTCTCCGCCCAATCCTTCAAGATGTCCCTTGTCTCGGTGAGATCTGGATCTATGTCGGTGAGTTCGGCTTGCACCCGATCAATGCTAACAACACGCCCTCTTGTGTGTTGGTGGACGAGAGCCTTCCAGAAGCCGGGGCAGATGCCGAAGCTGTAGTATTTTTGGTGCGCTTCGATGAAGACGTTGGCGTCCAATACGTACCGTTTATTCGCGATCATCGCTCATCCTACTTGAGACGATGTCCGCGTAGCGGCTAAATGTGTCGCCTTTTAGATCCGTCAACTGGTATGCATCGCGGTACAGGATGCGACCTTCACGGACGGCGCGGACCACGGTGCTCGAAAAGCGATGGCCCAATCGAACGTCTTGCGATCTGTAGAAGTTCCCTCCGCGTCTCTTTCGTCGTTTCTCCTTGTACTGTTGCCAATTGTCCTTGTCTTCTTCGTAGAACCGAAAAAACTCCGGCGTCGAAATGAGCCGCAGGTCGAGCGCACGCCGAGCAGCGACGACTGGACTTACCTTGAACCAGCGGGCGACGGTTTGGAAAGGCTGCTGCGTCGCTCTGGCTTCGTCCCAGCGCTGCGTCAGCTTCTCACCAGGGATCAGGAACTCGGCGGCGACGCGGTTGCAGAATTGCTCCGTCTCTTCGTTCGACGGCATCATCTTGACAAGATTGAATAGCCCGTCCGTGCCAAGCCAGACGTGGGCCAGTTCATGGGCCAGCGTGAACATTTGAGCC
>SDBT01012696.1_pt1 | contig 13530 bp, 10 predicted proteins | sample 2277101 | NCBI WGS metagenome assembly SDBT01 (sample SAMN10404973, study PRJNA504765) | marine sediment metagenome | isolation source: marine sediment core GS10_PC15, 103 cmbsf | place: Arctic Ocean: Southern Knipovich Ridge | collected 2010
GATCGATCTGGCGATGAGCAACGGATGCACCGCGGTGGTTTCACATCGCTCCGGCGAGACGGAAGACACGACGATCGCCGATCTGACGGTGGCCAAGAACACTGGCCAGATCAAGACCGGCTCGGCCTGCCGCACCGACCGCGTGTGCAAATACAACCAGTTGCTGCGAATCGAGCAGCGACTGGGAGACAGGGCAGTCTATGGCGCATCAACCTGGAACAAAGGCTAAGAATAAGACCGCATCGGGCGACGCAATGTCGCCGCTGGTGCGGAGAATCGGATTCATCGCGCTGGCCGGGATGGCGACAACCATCCTGGCCGGTGTGGTGCTGCTTCCCATCTACGGCCAATTTGTGAAGGGCTGCTACGAGCGTGACTGCCTGCAGGCTGGCAATTCCGACGCGGAAAACCTCATCACCGCCCAAGATCGGCTGATCGACGCTCTGGACACCGACGAAGTGGTAACGGTGCGCCTGGCTCGCAGCCAGAGCGATTGGCTGCCCTACGACGAAGCCGTCGTCGTCGAAATGACAGCGGACGGTCGAACCGAACCCCCTGGCGAACTGGTGAACATCGACCGCGCCGCACGCCCCGCCAAGCCGCAAGGCAAATTGATGCAACTTGCCGCCAAACTCGAATCGCCGAATCGCAAACGCGGACTGCTTCTGCTAGCCGCCGCTGCGATGATCACCGCGATGCTGATGTTCGGCGGAAAATCAACCAGAGCGGCTTAGATTTGTAGAGCGTGCTACTACAACTCTCGGAAGTCTAAAACACAAAATCGGGGTGCCACCACCCTTTAGGGTGGTGCTTACTCTCGGTAGCGTCTGGACCACATGCAGATCAACACTACCCTAAAGGGTAGTGCCACCCATTCGATAGAACATTACGCGTGCAACAAGTAGCACGCCCTACCGGCTCCGGACGCTCGTCTAATCGAGCATGAAGTCCGCCTGGCGAGGGTGCATGATCTTGCGGAGTTTCTTGAGTGCCTGAATCTCTATCTGCCTGACGCGTTCTTTGGACACGCCCAGGCGCTTGCCGAGTTCGTCCAGCGTTCTGGTTCTGCCCTCGCGGTCCAGGCCGTAATGGTCGACGAGTATCGTCCGCTCGCGGGTTGAGAGTTGCGAGAGCATCGCATCGATACTCTCACGCAGTTCTGGGATGTTCAACTCGTTGGGATTGTACGTCCGCAGGCTCGCGGCGATGTCGAGCACTTCGTCGTATCCGGTAGCGAATCTGTCGAGCTGGTAGCGTTCCTTGGGTACCGACCGGGCGAAGTTCCGCATAATCGCCCACGACGCATATGTGCTGAAACGATGCCCGCGCGCGTAATCGAACTTCTCCACCGCCCGCATCAGCGAAACGTTACCGTCGGAGATCAGCTCGAACAGCGTCTGGGCACCGCCCATGTGCTTCTTGGCGATCGAAACCACCAATCGCAGGTTGGAGCGAATGATGCGGTTCTTGACGACGCTGGCGTCCAGCAGCAGTTGCTCGATCGCCTTGAGCTTACTGGCGCGTGCGCGGTTCAGGTCGATCTTCCTGCGTGCCTTGTCGGCTTTGTATTTCAGGTAGTTCATCCGCCTGAACAGGTCGCCCTCCTGCTCTCGCGTCAGCAGCGGAACGCGGTAGAGTGCCCTCAGGTAGGCGGGCATATCCGTGGGGCCTTTGGTCTTGGCAACCGCCGAACTGGCCAGCTTTCGGACACTGGTCAGGATGAGATCGTCGGCATTGGGCAGATCGAATTGAGGATTGTGCATATAAGTGATCGGCTGGCTGATCAACTGGCGGGCCTGCATCTCATTGATGATGCGATATATGCTTCCGCGCGTGCGACCGAATCGCTCGGCCAGAGACGTAACCGGAACGTTCTGGATGTAGCATCGATGGATAATGCTCTTGTCCTTGTCGTCCAGCGGCGCCGCGAGGTGCGGGAATATCGCGTCGGATGGGTTTTCCAGGTCGTGCTTGCGGATGGTGTAACGCACGGTCTCGACGGCACGGTTCATTCTGGCGGCAAGGCGTCGCGAGACTTCCGAAAGCGAGCATTGGGTAAATCTCGCCATCCTGCGCGAACGGACGATGATATCCGCTCGCTCGGCAGCGGTAAGCTGGGTGAATTTCGTCGAACGGGCGATCTTGCTCTTGCGATCGTTGACGAACCAATTGACCGAGCTTTCCAGGAAGCCAACACGGCGTTTCCCATCGGGGAAGATAACTCGCCGCGCAATAAGTCCGTCTCTGCGCCAACGCTGGATCGTCTTGGTTGAAACGTTGAACCTCCGAGCGAGGGATTCTATCGAATGCAGCGGTTCGGAATAAACGTCGCAATGAAGGGGGAAACTGTCACACAGATCAAGAATGAGCGTAGCCAGATCGGACGATAGAACCCCGCCGTCCATCGCGTCACCCGCAGGTAACGTCCTGGAACCGCGATAGCCCGTGATCCGATAGACGACGAACTCGTATGGGTACCGCCCGTCGGTGGTGATGATCTGGCTCAGGGCTTCGGTTGCGTCGACGTAGCCTCGCTTGAGCCGGAGGACACCGGCGACAAGTTCCGCCGCCAGGTTCGCTATCGGTTTATTCAGATAGTTTCGCATGAATCACCGCTCCGGCTTGTGAACGGGTGTTTTGACCAAGTACCTCCCGACCCGCTCGCAGCACATTATGCCCCCCGTCCGGGCGAATCGCAAAAAAAATCCCGTCACCGACGGCGCATAAAACAGCGACGAAACAATAGTATGTTTCGCCGCCGGGAATATCGCTATTCAACAAGTCACTCAGCTATCGTTTTCCAACATTTTGCGGAGTTCAACCAGCGGAGCGAGATAGGGAGACTTCTCCTTGCCTTCCAGCGCATCGTCCAGCATCTGGCGGGCGGCCTGGAGGTCCTGCTCATCGTTGGTAAGCTTGTAAAGCCGCCAATAAGCAGCGGCGATATGACCCTGATAGACCCACCGCTGCTGTCTCTCAACATCGCGGAGTGACCTCTTGTAGAGTTCAGCGACCCGTGAATAGGAGTCTCTGGCTTCGGAGCGGACCTGCTCGACCTTGGCGATAAACGTTTCCATCTTCCGCACGCTGGCCGGCGTGGATTGCGAGGTGGTCTCTGCCCACAGTTCCCTGATCGACTTGCCCATGTTCTGGTTTGCCGTCAGCACGAGCAGGCAGCGAATTTTCAGATCGGCCGCGGCCATATGGATGTCCGCCTCCTGCGAGAGGTTCCCTGCCGCCTTGAGTCGCTTAATGGCCAGTGAGTACGCATTGGTCGCCTTGGAGAATCCATCACCGATCTGGCTGCTGGCGGTGGCGATTTCCGTAAGCACGTCTCGCAGCTTGGCACGCTTTTCGCTCAGTTGCGTGGATATCCTCATTTCGCTGGCGGCGATGTTGTCCATCTGCTTACCGCGAGCGGCGATTACGTCTTGGGCGGCCTTGCTTGCCTGGGTCGCCGCAGCGAGGTCAAGTTCGAGAGGCTTGCGTCTATTATTCAGCGAATCGGTCCGGAATTCGATTGCGGCGGCCTTTAACTCGGCGGTATCGGCGCGAGTCTGCAGTTCGAGGGCTTTGTCCATCTTATCGAGCCCTGCCTGCCCGGATTCAAGTTCAGCCTCGCCTCGCAGGCTTCTGGCCTGTGAACTGCTTGCCTCGTATTGCTCGACGTAAGATTGCTTGTCTCGGGCCAGTTGGCTGAGTTCGCCGTCGATGGCGTCCAGAGCGTCATTGGCGACAGCGGCTTGCCGATCGGCCCGGTCGCGGACTATCACCACGTCCGCATCGCCAAGGCTGCCCAGCGTCTTGTAATATTCGAACATTCCGACCTGCCAGTTTGCGGTAGACAGAACGATCTGCGCCCTGAGCCTTCCTGCTTCGAGCCTCTGGATCGCCTTTCCGGTTATCTCGGTGTAGCAGTGTCCCTTGAGGGCCAAAAGTCGTCCCATGACATTCTCAGCTATCGCCATGTCCGCTTTCGGCGCGTCGGAGCCTGCCTCGGCGATTGCCTTGACGAGATTATCCTCGGCCCTGGCGATAATCGCCAGCGCTTCGGCGTGAACCTTTTCGGCTGGGATGTCTATAAGCGTCTTACCGTCGGATGCGACGCCGGGCGAACCGGCGAGTGTCTCCAGAGCCTTGCCATGAAGCCTTTTGGCCTTGGAGGTCTGCTCCATGAGCTTGCGCCCGGCCTGGCGAGACTCACTCTCGGCACATCCGATAAGGACCGAACAGCCCAGCGTGACAAGTACCAGTAAAACCTTCACTCTCGTTGCGTTATCGTGCACTGTACTTTCTCCCGAACTCCATACGACAAAGGCTAGATTAGAAGCCATCCCAAAACCTCAATTTGTGTTGGAAGCGGCGGTTTTTCCGCCCTGCTTCGTCGCAAAAACTCGACGGATCGACTAATTCTACATCGTTTTCGCTTCTTGCAGGATCGCAAAACCTGCTCTCTTCCATCCACAAAGCAGTTTTCGGAATGACTTCCAGAACCATCTTTTAGCATGACTGGGCAAGATTTTCAACTTCCCAGTCAAAGAGGTCGCCCAAAGATTCAGTCCTCCGGCGAATCGTCGTCGCGGGCTTTCTCGTCGGAGGGAGCAACATCTATTGCATTGACGGAACGGAGAACATCCGTAAGTTGCCTTGCATAGTCTCCATGCCGCCGCCTTGCGGGCATGAATGCCATGAGCGTCGATCCGCGTATCTCCAGCCCCAGGCCTTCTCCTGCTAACGACGCGAAGCAATCGGCCGCCACCTGGGGCAATTCAGTTTCACCCTTGTATATCCACCTTCCGGCGCGTCCGTCGGCCTGCTGCAGAGCCAGCGGAGCGGTTTCGATATCCTGATCGTTCCACATAATCAGCGAGCCCAGAGGCGCTTTCAGTTCGGCGACAATCACTCCGTAATGCCGGGTCATCCTTCGCGTACCGTGAGCTACTTCGTATCGGAAATCAAACCCCCGCACCAGACGAGCGTCGATATGCCCGTAGGTCACGTTTGTAGCCTGCGGCGAATGTCCGCTGCTCATCAGGGCAAAATCGCTGTATCGGCGTGGAATGTCAAACGGATCATCGGCGTCGAAGTGCATTTGGCGCCTGGACGCTTCGGCTGCCAGTGCCCGGGTGCGATGCAGTTGCACCAGCGCCATGGCGACGAAGTACATAACCGCCGCACCGAGAACAGTCAGAAGCAGAACTGTGAAGGTCGCTTGCAATCGGGGCCTCTTTCACTGGCACTCTGTGTGGGCCCGCCACTTACTTGGCAGGGGCAGGCTTGGTGGCAGCCGGCGGAGCATCCTGGTCCGACAAGTCGGCTGCGGGTTGCTTGGTCACTGGACGGGGCTTGGGCTTGGAGGCCCACGGAACGCGAAGTTGTACATTGTACTTGGGTGTCGGCGGTCCGGATAGCGATTCGATCCACTTCCGCACCAGTTTATAGCGAGGATCATTCGTACCGGTAAAGGCCGGACGGATATTGCGCGGGTGCTGCTTCTTGGCCTTGCTGGGATGCAATCCGTACTGCAAGAGCAATGAATCGCCAACGTGGTCGCGATCGATGATTTTGCCGACTTGGGAATAGTCGTTCAAAATCATGAAGTTGGTGTAATCGACACGTTCGGAGCCTTTTTGCCTGAACAATCGCAATCCGCCCTGTTGATTCTGCTTCGTCGCCCCACCGTGACAGCTTGCCGATGCGCAACTGAGCGAGATCACTTTCGGCCAGATTACGCGACGGAACTCGTGCATCACTTTTGGATCGCCCTTGACGACAATGTCATCCCTGGCGGACTGGTTGTCCCGTTCGATGTTGGCCAGAATGTACATAGCCTGGCGGGCAGGTGTGTAACGTCTGAACTTGAGGGCGAAGCTTTTGTCGGCGAAATCGCCGATACCGTCCATGTCAGAGGTGAATCGCGTCAGCAGCTTGTTGCGGAAATCTATTCGCACGCGGTCATTCGCCTTCAATTCCGCCAGGCGGACGCGGGATACTTCCCCGTCGGTGAGGAACCACTCGGGCATGATACCTTTGCCCGAGGGCAAAGCATGCCCGGACGGTACGCCTTTGGCCTTGGAACCATCTGCCGGTCGCTCGGCGAGTTTGGCCTTGACCTGTCGCATCAACAGCTTGGCCCGGGCATAAGTGGGCTTGAGTTTCAACGCCGCATTGAGTTCCGCCTGGGCGATTTTGTACAACTGCTTGTCGTATGCCCACTTGCCCAGCTTGAAGTGATCGGACGGATTGTTGGCGTTGATCGCAGCGCGCTTGCGGTTATAGATTACCGCCAGCGTTTCGACGGCTACGATGGAGGCAACGTCCGACTTGGAAATGATTGCAGGCTTACCATACTTGGTTACGACACGGTACTTTCCGTCGACTTCCGTCACTTCGCCGATGAGCACCGCACCGCTCTTGAGCTTGACCTTGCTGGTTTCGCCGCAAACGATCGAAGCCGCCAGCAGCAGACATGCTAGTGTTGTCAGTGTCGGTCTGGACATTTGATCGCTCCGCAAGAGGCCTTCACGCACCTGGCGAATAGTTATAAGGTCCGAAACTACCCTCTGGTGTGCACCGCCGGACCAAACGCACCCGGCGTTAATTCGATACAAAAGGCGGCAGTGGGATTCGAACCCACGATAACGGATTTGCAATCCGTCGCCTTAGTCCACTTGGCCATGCCGCCGCAAACCATCGCTACAGTATATTGACAGAAGAGGCCAAGTCAACGCCTCAACGTGGTATTGGGGGAAAACCCGCGTGCTATTGGGAGAGTTTCTCTGCTTTTGCGAGTACTGCGTCAAAGCTCTCGGAGAGGTTTCCCATAGTTCGATCTCTCCCGCGTGCTATTGGGAGAGTTTCTCTGCTTTTGCGAGTACTGCGTCAAAGCTTTCGGAGAGATTTCCCATAGTTCGATCTCTCCGGCGTGCTATTGGGAGAGTTTCTCTGCTTTTGCGAGTACTGCGTCAAAGCTCTCGGCCAGGTTTCCCATAGTTCGATCTCTCCGGCGTGCTATTGGGAGAGTTTCTCTGCTTTTGCGAGTACTGCGCCAAAGCTCTCGGCCAGGTTTCCCATAGTTCGATCAGTCAGTCGCAACTGGCGAATCAATATCGCCAGGCGTTTCATCTGCTTGGTATCGGTCTTGAATGCCTCCAGCATGCACATGGACCGTTCGAGTTGGGTCGACCAGTAAAACTCCGGTGACCGGCTGGCGTCGATCCCTTCGATCAGTTCGCTATAGTATCGAAGCGACTCGGTGTAGTTGGACAAGGCGTAGCTGGCTCGCGCCAGACCGCGAATGTTCGTCGCGTCGACGGGAATCGCACGTTTCCGCTGGTGGCGAAGCTTTTCGTAGCAGCGCTTCAGCCGCTCGACCGTCAGTGCGAGCATCTCGGCCTGGGGGCGAGACTCTTTGGCCTGGTCGAGGGAGATCAGGGCAGCCTTGAGGTCAATCGCCTCGGGGATGCCGTCAACATTGTCCCCGGAGCTGGTTATCATCTGAAAATACTCGCTGACGAGATGGCTGGTAGTGCTGACGCTGTCGGAGGCTTTGCTGATCGCTTCAAGCTGCGCGTCGATCTGCTGATCGATCTTACCGGTCGCAACCGCCCGCTGCCGCGCGTCGTTTTGAGCGCACCTGGCGAAAAGGGCCAGCGACTCGGATTTCTTTCCGCCGGCAAGCAGAGCTTCGGCTCGCATCTGCTCTATCGGATACATCTTCTCGGGCGAAAGCTTCTTGGCCAAAGCCGAAGCGTACACGTCTTCGCCGAATCGGTAGAAAATCCGCTGATAATCGGCCAATTCCGCGGCGCGTGCCTCGTCGCCGCGCATCCGCTCGATGCGCTGGCGAATCTGGCTCACGACCAGCGATATCAGCGATCTTGCCTTGTCAGGATGCTTCCGGCTGAAGGCGTCGATCTTCTCGATGGCCAGGGTGGTCTGTTCCTGCTCGATCAGTTTGGATATCTCGAACTCCCAGACGGAAGGCAAAATGTTCGTGTCGGGCCAGTGCGAGGGGATCATCTTCAGCGCCCGCAGCGCATCGGACTTGCGATCCAGCTTCTCGTACATCAGCATCGCGGCCCGAAAGGCCGATATCGCCCCCCACTGCTGAAGGTTCTTCACATAGGCTGCGTCCGGAGAATCGCCGGCAAATCGCTTGGCGTCGTAACTGTAATCGTTGAGCATGTTCAGCAGCTTGCCCGGGGCGTCGGACAATTCCGGCGGACCGTTGAGCAGTTTCAACCGCAGTTCAAGCGCCAGGTGCCTCGCCTGCATCGATTCGGTAATATCGGCAGGCACTTTTTCGTAGGCCGCCACTGCCCGCCCCATCGACTCATATCCGTTCGGACCGGCGAGTTTCTGCAACTGCCAGGCGAGGTCGAAGTTCCACTTCCGCAGATCGTCTCGTCCGGACCAGCCCTCCAGCAGCACGCCAAGGGCCTTGACGAACTCCTGCCGCAGATTGGGGGCGATCAGCGTCTTTGCCCGCCGTCGGGCCTGCAACACCCCGTTAAAGCTGTACACGGCGTTCTTGGCCGCATCCAGAGCCAGGTGGTGCTGCGGATGCTCCTGAGCCAATTGCACGAACAGCCTGCCGGCTTGGAGGTTCTGCCGCCGGGCGTTCATCAGCATGGCGAGTTGCCAGATGGCCTCGCCCCGAACACCGAGTGAAATCTCGTCGTCGCGGGCTAAAATCATCCGCAGCAGCTTTTCGGCGACAGCTTCGGATTCGCCCGTGCCGCCCTTGCGCTCGTGCGATACGACGGCGAGCAGTATGATCGAGTTGAGGTCGCCGAGATTCTTGTGATCGCGATATTTCGTGGCGAAGATTTCCAGAAACGCTTCGATCACTCCCGGGCTGGAATGGTGGGTCTCCACGAAATCCAGCAATACCTTCTGCGCCATTTGCCGGTGGGCGGCGGCGGCTTGGGGATCGCGGAGCGATGAGGCCCATCTCTCGTGCAGGTAGTTGCTCAGCATCGCCTGCTTGACGTCCACCTGCAACTGCCCCGAAGCACCGAGCAGTTCGCCCGATGAGCGGTGGAATTGGTCAATCGCCTCCTGGGCCTGGGCGAATCGCTCGTCTTCGACGTGGTTGCGTGCGATCTCGAACATCGCCTGCACGGTAATCGCCGGACCGGACTTAGCAGCCACTACCAAATCAAGCAACTTACCTGCCTCAATGTGATCGCCAAGCTCGCGGAGCGTCATGGCCATCAGCAGCGTTGACCAGTGCTTGACACCGGAAGCTTCGTCACCGGTAGCGAATTTTTCCGCTCGCGCCAGTGCGGAGTTCAGCATTCCGCGCCGCTTGGGGCCTTCGGGGAGCGCCATTCCACGATAGAACCTCACCCACGCGGACTTGTACTCCAGAGACTCCTGCATCGTCTCGAGGTCGCCCAACACGGTAATGAGCTTCTTCGGATCGCTCCGCCAGTCCTCGGCTGCGTAGGACAGTTCGCGGGCCAGTTCGTCAAACCGCGGAAGAGCCCTGCCCGTCAGTTCATCGAGCTTTGCCCGATCGGCCTGACCGCCCTGGAGATACATAAGCCGCAATGCGTAGGGCTTGGTCCGCCCCAGTCCCATAGCCTCGGTGAGTTCAAGATTCATGCGGTAAAAGGCGAGCACCTGGCGCGGATCGTCCGGCAGAGAGCCGCTGGCGGACATCTTATCCATGGCGAGTCTCGCATCGTCGAGCAGCCTGTTGCGTTGCTTAGTCGAGAGCCCCGGAGCCTTGGCCCGGGCAATTTTGCCCTTGACGAGCATGTACCGCGCTGCCGCCGGATCGGACAGGCCCGCAGAATGTGCTTCAAGCAGTTCGAACATTCCCATCTCGGCGAGTTTCTCCGCCAGTGCCATTCCGTCCATGCGCGCATATGCGCCCCTGTCGGCCGCAAGGGCCAACGTCGCAACCATGCCAATGCAGGCAGCTGCTAATATCGCATTTCGTCCATAATTATGCATATATGTAATTCCGTCGGCCGCGCCGTCAGGTTTCCGAGGCGAAGCCTATATTCTTGAATTTCGCCCGCACCGCCTGGTTGAACGCTTCGACGACGTATCGCCATCGGACGTCCGAACGCGGCTGGATTATCACGGGTATTTCTGTGGTTCCGACCGCCTCGGACCAGGCTTTCAGCACAGCGTAGAGTTGGGCGGGAGAGTCGATTCCGATACCGCGCCCGCGTATTTCGTAGATGCACCCGAGACGGTCCACACCGGTCGGACGCAATAGTATGTACAGCGGTTTGAGTTCGACCGACTCACCAGCCACGATTCCACCGCTCTGCGGAAGGGTTCCGGGTATCTGGCCTTCCTGCACGCGGAACGTCGTGGTCAGTATGAAATAGAGCAGCAGCAGAAACGTCACGTCGATCATCGGGGTCAGCGGCGGTTGAAGCTTGGCCTTTGGCCTGGGGCGCTTCGTGCGAGGCGCATGATAGCGTGCCATCTGCTCCTCGTTCGGATTTTCCGGCCTCGCCTTAGCCACGTTACTCTCCCACCAACGTAAGTGCGGTTATGCTTATGTTGACGACTTTGGCGTCGGCGGCGGCCCGCATAACCGGGCGAACATCGCCGAAGCTGACCCTGTGGTCGGCCCGTATCTCCACGTGGAATTTCTCGGCCCCGGCCGCTTTCCTGCGGGTGGTGAGTATCTTCACCAACTGTCTGGTGTCGCTGACCTGAATCGCCATACCGTCGATTTCGTACCGGCTGGCCTTGCCCAGCAGCGCGGGGTTCGGGTCCTTGTCGCCGTCATGGGCCAGTACGTTGACGATCACCTTTTTCGGAGTCTCGATTTCCTCCGACGGGATAGCCTGAGACTGCTCTGGCCTGTGCAGGTCGAGCCTGGCAAGCGAAAGCGACGCGGCCTGGCCGGCGAGAATGAAGAATATGATCAACTGGAAAGTGCAGTCGATCATCGGGGTCATGTTAAACCCGACGTCGCCGGAGTAGGTCCGCTCATATATTAATGACTTCGCCATTGGCTTAAACCTGGAAGCTTACTTGCCCACCCCGGGCTTGAACGTGGTTAGCATCTCCTGGCAGGCGACCATCGCCTCGGCGCACAGGGCGTCTATTCGATTCCGCATAACGCTGTACAACGCCAGCGACCAGATCGCCACGTTAAGCCCCAGCAGCGTAGTCACCAGCGCGATACCGATTGAATTGGCGAGGCTGCCCGGATCGGGCATGCCGCCAGCTTGGACGATCGTGAAAAACGCGTTGATCATGCCCCAGACCGTTCCAAGCAGCCCGAGCATGGGCGCGATGTTGCCCATCAGGTTCAACCACTCTATGTGGCGGAGCATGTTGGTGACTCGCCCTTCGGAGGCCTCCTCCATAGCTCGCTGCATCGCACCGTAACCGTGGGGCGACTCGGTCAGGCCGGCGTTTACGACCTCCGAGAGGAAGCTGTTTTCCTGCGACGTCAGATCAATCGCTTCGCGATAATGCCTGCCCGCCACCAGTTCCTGCAACTGTACGAAGACGTCGGTCGGTAAGATATTCTCGCGGCGAATGTTGACGAAATTTTCGACAATCATCGCCAGCACCACGAAGTTCATGACCCACAATATCCATCCGATAACGCCGGCCTTGACTACGAGGATGTCGAAATAATCCATTGTCATTGTTTATTCTCCCATGATCCGGTGGATCAGTTATTCTTGCTTGCGGTAATAGCTTTAAGGGCAGCGCGGGCGGCGGCCGCCGCGGGGCTGTCCGGGTTTCTTTTTATTGCGGCCCGATAGGCATTGGATGCAGCCCAATTATTACCCATCGCCTGGTTGACCCGCCCCGCTTCCAGCAGCGCCTCGCCAACGTACACCGACGCCGGGTAATACGCCACCAGCCTCATCAGATCCAATCCCCCGGCGAGCAGATACTTCCGCCTGGACGTACCAGTCGAGTTCGCCGCCAGTTGCATCTGTGCTCTTGCCAAAACCAGCAGCGCCTTGGGCACCAGCGCTCTGGGGTAGGCGTCGCGAAGAAGTTTTCCACGCACCGCTGTCAATACCTGCTGCGCCTGGCCCTGGCCGATCAGAAACTCCATGGCATTGAGTTTGTCGCTCTGGGACTTGGCAGCTTTTGTCTCGCCCGGCAATTGGCGAGTCTTGACGATGTTACCAGCTGCCCTGGCGGCGTCGGCCTTGCGTCCCTCACGCTTGTACAGCGACAGCAGCAGGCCGTTGAGGGACTGTTTATATGCCGCGTCGGCCGCAGGCTTGGCTGCAATCGCAGCTTCAAGAGACTTCATTGCAGCCAAGTTGGCTTGTGAACCTTTCGGGGCGATATTAACCGGTCTAAGCTTAAACGCCTCTGGTGTCCCGTCGAATTGTTCGACCAACCACAGCCAGTCGGTCACGGCCCGGTCGATTAGCCCAGCCTGGTCCAGGGCTAAGACTCTGCGAGCCCTTATCAGCCTGACCATCCATCCGCTCTTACCGACAAGTGCAACGTTATACTGGCGGATTGCCTTGACGGTCTGCCCGGCGGCGAGATGCTTTTCGGCGGCGTTGAATGCCTCGGCACCGGTAATCTGGATGTCGCGGACCTGCGAAAGTCCTTTGGCGACGGATTTCGTTCCGATGGTGAACACCACCTTGGCGTCCCTGCAGTCGGTGATGCGAATGGACGGATACTTCAGCGTCCTTACGCGCAGCGTATCACCTGCGGCGAGACTGCACCCCAGCAGCGTCATTGCCACAAGCGTCATCAACTTCAATTTGTTGCTTGGCTTATTCATCCAAGGATACATATTTGTACCTGCCTCCGTTTTCGCCGGCGATCTGGCTGAGAATCTTCACCGCATGTGGATCCTTGTACGCAAACAGATACGTATTAATGAGTACTTCCTTGCCTGCGTTTCGCCGGCGGATGGTCGCGAGTATCCTCTCCTGATCGGTGAAGTAACCATCGGTCAGCAGGTAAATGAGTTTTCCGGTCAGTTCGGTGTCCGCCTTGGCCAGAACATCGAAAGCGCGTTCGAAAGCCGGTACGACGTCTGATGCGCCTCCCTTGCCGCTGCCCTGGGGCGCCTGGAGATCCTGAAAGAACTCACCGGTCTGTTCCTTGTTCGCGTAATCCGCCGCCACGAGTTCCTTGGGCGGATTCTCAATGTAATCGCCCCATCCGTAAAACAGGATTATGTGGTAATCTTGCGGCGGTTGCAGGCGGCTTATGGATACGAGCATCTCCTGACGAACATCGGGAAATATCATCGACATCGAACCGCTGTAGTCCAGCAGGAATACGATATGGTGTGCGTTTCCGCCGGTTCCAAAGAACGAACTTCGCGGTCCGGCCGCTCCACCGGTGGTATCTAGCCCGAGGGTCGCCATCGCTCCGCCGGCTGCCGATTCGTTTCCGACGGCGACCAGTTCCACCCGGCTGTCGGTCTGACCGGAATCGGCAGGTATCGCGCTTTCCTCACGCGAGTGATGCATCTGCTCCACCGTGACCTCTTGGCGAGTCTCTAATTGCGCGCCTGAGTCGCCCGGGTTCATCGTTCCACCGGGATTGCCC
>SDBT01012697.1_pt1 | contig 13529 bp, 11 predicted proteins | sample 2277101 | NCBI WGS metagenome assembly SDBT01 (sample SAMN10404973, study PRJNA504765) | marine sediment metagenome | isolation source: marine sediment core GS10_PC15, 103 cmbsf | place: Arctic Ocean: Southern Knipovich Ridge | collected 2010
GAAAACGGGAAGTTTTATCTCCTGCGCCGTACAGATGAGAGGCAGGAAGAACAGAAGGATAGTAATAACGAGGATACATTTTTTCATGGGTTTCTCCTTTCAGCCATTATTTTATGCATAGAATAGAAGTGCACCAGTATCTCCTCCACAGAGATTATCTTCTCTTTATTTCTCCGGCCCCCTTGCCGGATAGTTTCATCCGGCTCGTTGAAGGCACATTCTGATCTACAATTCCTTCATTTATTTTAGTCGACGCAGTATGCTTCATATTATATCGGCCTCTATTTAGAAAAAGCAAGACAGCGCCTTATTTGTGGAGAAACAAAGTATATATCATGTATATTGTACAACTTTTAGGATGCGCCTCATTCAACATAAGTGGGCCTTTTTAAAGATTCTCCTTTTTTTTGGTTTGATGCAAAAGTTTACAGTACCTTAAAGCAATGTCTTTTCCATCAAAAGTTTTCTGGAAAAAAAAAGGGGGGGGGTTATTTATATCATAAAACTGCCATCCATGGCAGTTTTAACCTTCCGTCTTCACTGGGGGAAACAGGACGGTTACGCTGAAAAATGAAGAAAATCCTGATTTTTATAATACGTCAAAACATAATTATTGAAATAACAATAAGTTAGTAAAATCATAAAAGACGATTTAGTAAAAACAAGCTATTTTTCAGCGTAAACAGGACGTTTTCACCAGGATAAACGGCTCGGCAAGCATTGAAGTAATCTGTAAAAAAAAGCAATGTTTCATTGGGAACATCGGGGCTTTTGTCTTGGAATCGGAAAGGCGCCTATCTTGCTTGTATCTACCATTCAAATCCTGGGTGCTAAAAGATGTAGCTATATAGATTAGTTTAACATATAATGGATGGCGGAAGCAGGAAACCCCATCCATGAGTACCCTGGTTTTTATGATGTAGGTCACTTCTTCGTTTTGTATAATTCATATCTTGTTTTACTTTTAATTTTCTAATAGGCTCATTTTTTTACCCTTCATCCAGGGGGCTGAGTATATCAAATGCCTGGTTTCTGCATAAAATGAGTATAGATCATCCAAATAATTTAGAAATGACTGAATCTCAGGAGCCCACATTTCTTGAGTATGTCGCCTATTATGAAAAAAGATAAAACGGCGAACCCAATGAACATATGATTTTTCTGTTTTAAGAGAATACCGCGACTTCAGACGCAAAACCCCACTAAGTTGATCCAATAATTTAGGTTTTCGTTTATTCATGAATCTCTCCTGAACGGACTATTGCACTTGTATAAACAACGAAATTGCAGGTTTTGTTTCAATATACTTGCACTTTTGAAGGAAAAAATGTAATATAGGATTAAATTAGCAGTTAAAGAGGCTAATAAACTGCATTTTTGACGTATAGTATCATTTCTTGGATAGACTGTAATAATGAAGTTTTTTCGGGTGCTATACTTCATATATGAAGATCAATTAGTAGATGAAATTATATAGGTTAAAATATGAGTGAGAGCTGGGACGATTACACCGAAGGTTGGGATAGCAAGGAAGATGTTATTGCCTATTCAGCTAAGGCTTTTGGCTCTCTTTGTGAATTTGTAGACCCGCAAGGACAATTAATATTTGATTTTGGGTGTGGAACCGGACTTTTAACTGAACAAATGGCTATCACAGTCGAACGCGTAGTTGCAGTAGACTCATCCATAAAAATGATCTTGACGCTTAGAAATAAATATCTTCATAATGTCGATAATCTAACAGCCATAATATCTGAAGAGTCTATAAAATCTCATGAGCTACATAGTCAGAAGTTCGTTCTTGTCGTAGCATCTTCCGTTTGTACATTCCTACCAAATTACGAAGAAACCTTGTGCTTACTGAAAACGTTACTAAAACCGAGTGGTATTTTTATTCATTGAGATTGGCTTAAATCAGATGAAGGTGATGGTTTTGGTTTTACTAATAAGAGGATCGAATCAGCTTTTCGACAAGCAGGGCTTGAAATAGAATCAATAACAGAAGCATTTTCTCTTGAGAGTGAAATAGGCTCAATGGTCGTGATAATGGGTGTGGCAAAAAATGCCTAACCATGAGTTTGAGACTGACGTGCAAAAAGCGCACGCAGCTCAACCCGGTCGTTAGATTGACGCTTCGCGCGAGAAGATAGAGTTTGCAATATTGTAAATTATTGGGGCAAGAATGGATAAACCCGGATGCGAAGCAGTGGAAAGAATTGCAAGACAAGAAATACATGTCAAATTCGCGGAGTCCATTTCGATAATTTGCCCGTGTACAAAAAGTCCTAGAAATATCCAAAATAACGAAAAGATGCTAAAGCTATTTTGCAGATATTCCCTAAGAACGCTCTTTTTTATAAAGAAATATTACGAAGAATGTTATCGCATAGCTTTGAAACTATTCGAGACAGGTGATCCAAGCCTTACCCACAGATATCGAATTGAAAATGATGCTTATTTCTATCTTGATGCCGCAATAATCTCATTTAAAGCGATTTCTGAAAAGAACATACTAAAGATAGAAAATATAAAAAATGAAAATATTAAAATAGTATTTAACGATACGTGTAACAAGTGGCATGAGATAATTCGCAACCTAGACATATCATTTATTCGAAATGAGATTGTTCATATTAACGAATTTGGATTGAGCACTGAATCATGGGCAATTATAAGGCCTAAAGGCGAAGGAGTAAATTTAAGATATAAAAATTGGTTTTCTGAGTCGATTACACAAGATAAGGTAGATGAAATTCTGGTAAAAGCCGAATTATTTATTAAAGAATACATTGGCCTAATAATCACGGATATATTTAATGAATTGGGATATCCGAAATCTAAAACTTACTATTTTAAAACGCAAGATAATCCCATTAATCTTAGTGATTATCTGATAACGAAAGAAATCTAACAATCGCTTCAACCGGACTCGGGGGACAAGCTCCCTCGCCGGTTAAGCGTATGTTGGCTTAAGACATAGAGGAACCATGCATGAGAAATGACCTAAGTTTTTACGACGATGTTGTTGCGCTTGAGCGATACTGCAACTTGCCCGGGGGATCTCTTCGCAATATCCCAATCTATGCACGAAAACCAGCAGTCGATGCGATCATTAGGGTTAAGGAGATGGAGGCCCAGAGTCTTTTTCGTCCCGGGCTCTACTATATCGTCCTCGCCGACTTGTGTGGCAACACTGCATTCAACGCGAAATATGGAGATGCGGAAGGCGATGTGAGAACGGAGTGGTTCCACACCGCCGTCATTCAATCATTAGGGGATCTGACGTTCAGGAACTACGTAGCGTTCAGCAAGACAGTCGGCGACGCCTCACTGCTGATCTTCTCTTCCTTCCTGGACGTGTACGATTGGTCACAGATTCTAACGGGCAACCTCGACGCCATGACCTGTGAATACACGGAGAATATGGAGATTCGCAGTGTAGAATTTGATGAAGAGGAACTCGATCAACGTCTTGATGACTTTACAATGCGGGCCAGAAGATTGGTGCACCTCGGAGAGGTGTCGTACAAAGAGGGAACGGATCCATTGTCTTTGGCCATTAGCCAAACGTTCAAAGTTGAGAAGACATTTTCAGAGACCGACCTAGGATGCACGCAGGCCGTTGCCGATGCCGTTCGACCCAAGCTTGGGGAATTGAATTTGGAACTTCACGAGAACACGATGGTCAGTGTCACCGGACTTGGTGACGATGTCATGACATACTACGTAAGACACAAGGAGCAGAAAGCCAACAAAGCCATGGACAGCGACAAGAAATAGCCGCGCTTAGCACGGCCATTACTTGCGCGTCATGGCAGATGTTGGGTACTGAAACAAACAAAACAAAATAGGAGATAAAACAATGCCAGCACTTACGAACTATCGTCTATTTATCAGTCATTCTTGGGCTTATGGAGACGCTTACGAAAAACTCGTATCATTTTTCAACGAACATCCCAATTTTAAATGGACAGACTATTCTGTTCCTAAGGATGATCCTATACATGATGCTCCAAACCAAACGGCACTCTATGATGCAATTAAGAACCAGATTTCACCTGTTAACTGCGTTGTTATCCTTGCGGGAGTATATAGCACATATTCCAAATGGATTAATAAGGAGATAGAGATTTCAAAGGATGTTTTTGACAAACCTATTGTCGCGGTAGAACCTTGGGGGTCAGAAAAAACGTCCAAAATCGTCAAAGAAAACGCTGATGTAATTGTTAAATGGCAGAGTTCATCCATAGTCGATGCGATTCGGAAGTATTCGATATAGGAGGAAATATGAGAAAGGCGTTAGTTGTTGGGATAAATTACTACGAACATGGCTCTCCTCTATATGGCTGTGTAGATGATGCACATGCGGTAAAAGCGATACTGGAGAGGCATAGCGATGGTTCAGTAAACTTCGATGTCCAGCTATTTACGGGGACTGGGCCATCTGATACTGTTTCTCGAAGCCAGATCAAAGATTATGTGCAAAAACTGTTTTCCGATGACAGCGAAATAGCACTTTTCTATTTTGCCGGACATGGACACATTGAGTCCACTGGGGGATACCTGTTAGCAAGTGATTCTCGGAGAGGAGATGAAGGGGTTTCTCTAACAGAGATTTTGGCATTAGCTAATGAGTCGAAAGCAAGAAATAAGATTATCGTACTGGATAGTTGTCATTCTGGTATCGCTGGAACCCCACCAGCTTCAGTTGACAATGCAGTACTTGCCGAAGGTTTAACTATTTTAACCGCTTCAACCAAAGATCAATATGCCACCGAGGAGAATGGGCGAGGTGTATTTACTACATTGTTCGTTGATGCGCTAAACGGTGTGGCTGCTAACCTTTTGGGTGAAGTTACTCCAGGTAGCATCTATGCGTATATTGATCAATCGTTGGGAGCTTGGGAACAACGACCGGTATTTAAGACTAATGTGAAAAGCTTTGTCTCATTGCGAAAGGTTCAGCCAAGTGTTCAGTTGGAGGACCTACGAAGAATTACCGAGTTTTTCCCAACTGCTGGTTATGAATTTCCACTGGACCCAACTTTTGAGCCAGAAATGAAAGGGCGGAGTGCAGGAATGCCTGATCCAGACTCAGAAAACACGAGAAAATTTGCGATCTTGCAAAATTTTTATCGTGTAAATTTGGTTGTACCTGTTGCTGCATCACACATGTGGAATGCGGCCATGGAAAGTAAGGCTTGTAGACTAACGGTTCTCGGGGAACATTTCAGGAGATTGGTTGAGCGTGGAAGAATCTAATAGAAACTAGGCTCAGCCCAACAATCGCATGCACCTGACCGCTATTCCGCTAGTGCTCCATAGCGGCAGGTGATACACAGCGCCTATATATAATTAGAATATTGTTTGATCTACAATAGGAGGCGAAACAGTGGCAAATAGCATGATACAGGATTTTTTCAATAGGAAATTTTTTGAAATTCCAAAATACCAAAGAGGGTATGCGTGGACATTGGATAACGTGAGAGACTTGTTTAACGATATAAAGGAGGCCCAGGAAGTAAAGTCAAATCATTATATTGGAACGGTCGTGCTCTCGAAAATGAAAAAAGATGATCGCACATTTTTTGTTGTCGATGGGCAGCAAAGAATTGCGACAATTACGATGATTATAAACGCAATCATTGCAAGGTTGTCCGAAGATGATGCCAAGTTTTACACAAGGTTCTATGTAAAAGAAAATGGAACTTATCGATTAAAGCTATTAGGAAAAGAATGCGAATATTTTGTTGACTTAATGCAGGGAAAGCAAGTAAATCCGGTCAATAAAAGCCAGAGACTTCTTGCAGACGCATATTCCGAGATTAAAAACCAAATTAGTAGCATAAAGAATGTAAAGGATTTTCTAACACATACAGAAAACCTAGAAATCCTTGAGTTTTTGGAAGAGAGCGAGGGGGATGCTATAAGAATTTTCCAAACAGTAAATGATAGGGGAAAGCCATTGTCAAATATGGAAAAGGCAAAGAGCTTGCTAGTTTTCTTCTCCAATCGATACATCGATAAGAAGCTAGATAGTAAAATAAATGATGTCTTTGGTGAGATATTTGAATTATATGATGAGATAAAATTTACGGGTGAAAACTTGGGCATAAATTTGGTGTCAAGCGACACATTCAATGAAGATAGCGTAATGAGGTATCATTATGTGACATTTAATGATGAAAATTATGATGCTACGGCTAAATATGTTTTATATTTCCTTAAAAGGGAATTGACAGTATTGAAGAATCACAAAACGAGCAAAGTAGCGCTTGAAAAATTTATACTTTCTTACATCGAAAGCTTGTGTGACTTCTTCAGGGCACTTCGGGACCTTGTAGCTAAGGCAGAAAGCGAAGAAAGATACTATAAATTATTTGTAATTTTGAACATATCTGCAACTCTGTATCCACTGATAGTTAAGCTGAAAATGTTAAATATCTTGGAAAAAAGATTGCCTTCCCAATCTCATAATACTTTTTCTTTTTTCGATATGATAGAGATCATCGATGTTAGAATATATAAAACCAGAGGCACAGACCCTCGCGCAGAAATATCGAGATTTACGCATAGAATATCAAGCACTACCGCTTTAGATGAACTTGAAGAATGGTTGCTTTGGTATAATAAACAGTGGATGAGCAGCGCAGAATTCCAAATGTACTTAACAGGTTATAATGTTTATGGAAATCGCGCGTTGCCGCATATTTTCTTGTATTATTCAGAATTCCTCGGGAATCGAAGCTATAGCATTTTGGAACTGAAGAAAATCATGCAAGACAAAAAGCTAAATCCAACAATAGAACATATACTTTCACAGCATCCCAAGTTTACTCTAAAAAGTCATGGTTTCAAAAGTACCGAAGAGTATAGGGAATTTGAAAATACACTTGGGAACTTGACCCTTTTAGAAAGATCTCTGAATAGTTCGGCTCAAAATAAATCGACCTTTGATAAAATTCCAATTTATGATAAAAGCAAATTCAAAATGACCACTGAATTTTCCTCTCAATTGTCCGCAAATACCCAATTTACTAAAGTTGATATTGAAGCAAGAACAAGTAAATTGATGAAATATTTTGCAGCTGAATGGTGGTGTTGATAACTTATATAACAATGCGCTGGAACAGATTTGGCTATGTCACGGTTTTTTTGGGACATCCGGCTAATCGCCTCACTCAAAAACCGCGCTATGTACGCCAAACTGCTCAGTTTTTCGTATGTGCAGGGTAGAGTGCAAAATTGTTTCTAAAAATAATCCCGGCCCCAAGATGCACGACGTCCATGACGGGCGAGATCTTAGATAAAAGAGAGGTTGTAATTGAGTTTTCAAAAAATATTAGACAAATATCGCAAAAACTCTTTCTCAGAAAGAGACAAAGGCGACCGGTTTGAAAGGTTAATGCAGACCTATCTGCAAACTGACCCTAAATATTCGTACCGGTTTAAAAAAGTCTGGATGTGGAATGAATTTCCCGGACGCCAAGACCTCGGCGGTAGTGAAACCGGCATTGATTTGGTCGCCCTTACATTTGACGGTGATTACTGGGCTATCCAGTGTAAATGCTACCAGGCAAGTTCAACAATCGACAAACCCGCCGTTGATAGTTTCCTTTCAACATCCAGTAGGGAATTCAAGGATGAAAACATTCAAACAACAAAGTTTGCCCATCGTCTCTGGATTTCCACCACCAACAAATGGGGCAGGAATGCAACAGAAGCCATCAAGAACCAGGACCCACCGGTTACTCGCCTGAATCTTTACGACCTGCAGGAAGCACCCGTTGACTGGGAAAAGCTGGAAATAGGCATTCACGGTGAAGCATCGCGCACACCCAAGAAAACACTAATGCAACATCAAAAAGACAGTTTAGAAAAAACACACGAATATTTCAAAAAGGCAGACAGGGGTAGGCTCATCATGGCTTGTGGTACGGGCAAGACATTTGCCACACTGCGTATAGCCGAGCATGAGACAGATGGTAAAGGATTGATCTTGTTTTTAGTGCCATCGATTGCCTTGATTGGACAAGCACTGCGGGAATGGTCTGCTGATGCCAACGGACCCATTAATTCAATTTGCATCTGCTCTGATCCGAAAGTTTCACGTCATAAAAACAAGAACGAAGATACGGACTCATTCAGCGTAGTTGACCTGGCGCTGCCAGCCTCTACTAATGTGAAAGACATTCTCAAGCAGTTCCGGTATTTCAAAACCACAGGCAGCAAAGGCATGACCGTGGTTTTTTCCACCTACCAATCCATTGAAGTAATAGCCCGTGCGCAAAAGGAGCTGTTGAAAGAAAGAAACGGATTTGGTGAGTTTGACCTCATTATTTGTGACGAAGCACATCGTACCACAGGGGTTACATTGTCGGGTGAGGACGAAGCTGCATTTGTCAAAGTTCATGACAATGATTTCTTAAAGGCTAAGAAACGCCTATATATGACTGCTACCCCGCGCCTTTATAGTGACGACACCAAAAGCAAAGCAGCTCAGGCAGATGCCGTTCTCTGCTCGATGGATGACCCGGATTTATATGGCGAAGAAATCTACCGCATTGGCTTTGGCGAATCGGTGGAGCGTGACCTGCTCTCAGATTACAAGGTATTGGTGCTCACCCTGAATGAAAATGATGTCCCTCCTGCCGTGCAGAAAATGATAACCGACAAGGAAAGTGAAATTAATGCTGATGACGCTTCCAAACTCATTGGCTGCATCAATGCCCTTTCAAAACAGGTATTGGGTGATGCAGGGGTAATAAAAGCCAGTGATCCCGACCCGATGAAGCGGTCTGTAGCCTTTTGCCGCAGGATCGCCGATTCCAAGAAAATTACCACGATATTTAACAGCGCCACTGATGCCTACATCGGCTCCTTGCCCGATTGGAAAAGAAAACACATGGTATCAATATCCTCGAAACATATGGATGGGACCATGTCTGCACCGACACGCGATGAAATGCTGGCATGGCTCAAGGAAGAGACGGATGAAAACGAATCTCGTGTATTGACAAATGTGCGTTGTTTAAGTGAGGGGGTCGATGTGCCATCTCTGGATGCCGTGATGTTCCTTTCCGCCCGCAACTCACCGGTGGATGTGGTTCAATCCGTTGGGCGAGTAATGCGTAAATCGTCTGGCAAGAAGTATGGCTACATCATCATTCCGGTAGTGGTGCCTGCGGATGTGGAAGCCGATAAAGCTCTGGACGACAACGAACGCTATAAAGTTGTCTGGACAGTACTCAACGCTCTGCGTGCCCACGATGACCGCTTCAACGCCACGGTTAACAAAATTGAATTGAACCGCAAGCGACCGGATAATATTTTAATCGGAAGACCGGATACAAGCTTCGAAGGTGATCGATCAATTACAATGGTTGGACCGGAAAATGGTGATTCCGGCAAATCACATGCTCAACAATTGGCTATGCAATTTGAGCAACTGCAAAGCATAGTGTTTGCACGCATGGTGCTCAAGGTGGGCGACCGCCGCTATTGGGAGCAATGGGCGATAAATGTGGCAGAAATTGCCGAACGGCAGGTTGAGCGCATCAACCGCCTCATCCGGGCGGATGGTGACCACCGAAAAGCGTTTGAGGACTTCCTGGGTGGATTGCAAAAGAATATCAATCCCAGCATCGCCCAGCAGGAAGCCGTGGAAATGCTTTCGCAGCACATCATCACCAAACCGGTTTTTGAAGCTCTGTTTGAAGGTTATTCCTTTGTGAAGAACAACCCTATTTCGGTATCCATGCAGACCATGCTCGACCTGTTGGAAGCGCAGGCAGTGGAAAAAGATACCGAAACGCTGGAAAAATTCTACGATTCCGTGCGCAAACGGGCGGCAGGTATTGACAATGCCGAAGGCAGACAGCGCATCATCATTGAATTGTATGACAAGTTCTTTAAAACCGCCTTCCCCAGGATGGTGAAAAGGCTGGGTATTGTTTACACATCGGTGGAAGTGGTGGACTTTATTATCCACTCGGTGAACGATGTATTAAAACAGGAATTCGGGCGCAGCATCAGCGATGAAAATATCCATATCATTGACCCGTTTGTTGGAACCGGAACCTTCATTACCCGCTTGCTGCAAAGCGGCCTGATTGACAAAATAGACCTGCCCCGCAAATACAAACACGAGCTGCACGCCAACGAAATTGTGCTGCTGGCTTACTACATCGCCGCGGTGAACATTGAAAATGCTTATCACGATTTTTTGGGCGAAGACAGCGCCTACTATAGCTTTGATGGCATCTGCCTGACCGACACCTTCCAACTGGGCGAAACCGACGAAAGCGAAAAGCTCTTTTCCGAGATGTTCCCTAAAAACTCCGAGAGGGTTGCAGCCCAAAAGAAAGCCCCTATCCGGGTGATCATCGGAAACCCGCCTTATTCCATCGGGCAGAAAAGCGCCAACGACAATGCACAAAACCAACCGTATCCAAAACTTAGCGCAACAATTGAACACACCTATGCAAAAGAAAGCAATGCGGGGCTAAACAAATCCCTATACGATGCTTATATCAAGGCATTTCGCTGGTCAGCCGACCGATTGGATAAACAAAACGGTGGTATTATTTGTTTTGTATCAAATGGTAAATGGTTAGAAGCAAATAGTACTGATGGATTTAGAAAATGCATTGAAAGGGAATTTTCATCGATTTATGTATTTGACCTGAGAGGCGACCAAAGAACGAGTGGAGAGCTTTCAAGGAGAGAAGGTGGGAAGATATTTGGTTCTGGCTCAAGAGCAAAAATTGCAATCACCCTACTGGTGAAAAATCCGGAAAAAAAAGCCGGCAAAGCCGCCATTTATTACCACGACATTGGTGATTACCTGAACCGGGAAGAAAAGCTGGCTATCGTGAAAAAGTTCGGGTCGGTTTCCAATGCAGAGTTGAATTGGAAAAAGCTCACCCCAAATGAACATGGAGACTGGCTGCACCAACGGCATGATGCATTTAAAACTTTTATTCCAATGGCACCGGAGAAGAAGTTTGATATAAGATGCAAATCTTTTTTCATTACTTATGCAATCGGTATGTCGACCAATCGTGATGCCTGGGTTTTTAACTTCTCATCCAAGGAAATTGAAGAGCATATGAAGCAAATGATTAACTTTTACAATGAACAACAGGAAAAGTATTCTGGGATGATAGCCGAAAAGCCTAAACTCAAAGTTAAAGACTTTATCGATTTAGACCCCAAAAAAATCAGTTGGTCATACTCTTTGCAAAAGGATGCAGAAAAAGGAATAGAGCATATTTATAGAGGTGGAAAAATAAAAATAGGTTTATATCGTCCATTTTTTAAGCAGCGAATATATATCGATAAGCCATTCATTGAAAGACCGGGATTAAGTTCAAAGTTGTTTCCCAATGATAAAATCGAGAATAAGCTCATTACTATTACAGGGACAGGAGCAATTAAAGAATTTTCACCTTTAATGACTGATACAATTACAAACCTGGACGCAATAGAAAAAGCACAATGCTTCCCCCTTTACTACTACGAAGAACGACAAAAGCAAAGCCCCACGCTGTTTGATGCAGCGGGAGAAAGCGAGTATATCCGCCGGGATGGGGTGAGCGATTTCATACTGGGAAGAGCTAAAAAACAATACGGTAAGAACGTAACCAAAGAAGATATTTTCTACTACGTGTACGGCATCCTGCACAGTACGCATTACCGCACCGCCTTTGCAAATGACCTGAAGAAAATGCTGCCTCACATTCCGATGGTGGAAGATGTGCGGGATTTCTGGAAATTCAGCAAGTCAGGCCGCGAACTGACAGAACTTCAGATCAACTACGAAAGCGTCCCCGCCCATCCGGATGTTAACGTAGAAGGCGATGAAAGCGGGTTCTTCACGGTGCAGAAAATGCGTTTTCCTAAAAAAGGGCAAAAAGACATAATTCTCTACAACAGCAGGATTACCATCTCCAAAATTCCGGCAGAAGCTTATGAGTATGTGGTCAACGGCAAAAGTGCTATAGAATGGATTATTGAACGCTATCAGGTAAAAATAGACAAGGCCAGCGGCATCAAAAACGATCCCAACGATTGGGCAAAGGAATTCGGGAACCCGCGATACATTTTGGATTTGCTGCTGAGCATTATAAATGTAAGCACGCAAACGGTGGAGATTGTGAAGAGGTTGCCTAAGTTGGATTTCCATGAGTCTTAATTAAAAATTCATCGACTCTGTGCGTCCTTTTTTTTTGTAAGTTTGGACGAGGATTGGTTCTACAGTAGTGCTCTGCTCGGCACATAACAAAATGTTCAAACTGACAAAACCGCCGTATTTCAATTTAAGTTCAGTGGTAAATATGAAATTATGTTCATTGTATCAGGTTTGGCATAAGCGGGTTTGCAGTTAACATTAGCGTTGGGCGGCTAACTATGGGTTTTCGAGGAAGGAGAAAAGCGAAACATGATTGTCCGAATCTGGCATGGATGGACAACCCCTGGTAACGCAGATAACTATGAGGCACTAAAGGAGGAAATCTTCGTCGGTATTCAGATTCGACAAATTCTTGGTTTCAAGAGTATTCAACTTCTTCGCCGCGAAGTCGGCGAAGAAGTTGAATACGTCACGATCATGGTGTTTAATTCGCTGGATGCTGTACGTGAGTTTACAGGAGAGAATTACGAAGTAGCCGTTGCCCTGGAGAAGGCAAGAACAGTACTCTCCCATTTTGATGAATGATCGCAGCATTATGAAATCAGAGTGGAGAGGGCTAAAATAGATTGCTTGTCGTTCACATGCTTAGCGATGAGTTTCCCTACCATTAGCGCATCAATGGCCGCCCAACGTCTTGACGATCAGCAGCGGCCGAGAAGTGGCTGTCCGTCTTCCGGGTAGAGACAGTGGTTACCCACCGTCCCCCCCACAGATCCGGACGTGAAGATTTTCCTCATCTGGTTCCTCGGATCCGATTACTCGAATACCAAACAGACGACACTCCGTTTAGCGCATAACTTTGCTGCCCTGCAAACCACCCTAAGTATCGAACAGCCTGCTCAGCAATTCCCTGAAGTCGCGTTGATATGGTTTGTGGCCCCAGAGTACCTCCCATATTTCCCTCCAGAAAAACGTTATACCCGGCTTCTCCTTCCCTGCAGTGGGTCCCTTGGACATCGGTTCCCCACCTTACCGGCCAGCATCTACTTTACTCCATCTTGACCCTCGGTACTATGATCCGCTAAGACTTCCAACTACCCTTCTCGGGTTCCTTCGCTCTTCGCTGTCGTCCCCCAATACCTTGCTTGCCTCCCATGTTTTGTATCTCCCGCAACTAAGCAGGAATCGCTGTTGGCCGGAAGCTAACCAAAAACGCCAGGGCTCTTGTTCACCCGGCACCCCTTTTCTTCCGGGATTTTCCACAAGGAAACAATCGGATCTCCCAAGTTCCCGAGCCACCCCCTTAGATACGTGCCCCGCTCTCAGACCCCGGTGGTGTCCTGAATACTCACCATATCGCATCCAGGACTGCTGCCTTCCGCCCAAATTCAAAACG
>SDBT01012698.1_pt1 | contig 13529 bp, 11 predicted proteins | sample 2277101 | NCBI WGS metagenome assembly SDBT01 (sample SAMN10404973, study PRJNA504765) | marine sediment metagenome | isolation source: marine sediment core GS10_PC15, 103 cmbsf | place: Arctic Ocean: Southern Knipovich Ridge | collected 2010
TAAGAGATTTATTCCCAACAGGCACTTTGCGGGTCAAGGTTACAATCGAGCCATTCAGTTGCCAAGACAGTTAAATCCAGTGTATCTACAAAGTCGTCAGGAAGCTCAGGGGCTATATCTGCTAATGGAATACCAGGAGACTGAAGCCATTGACTTCCAAGGATAGCGAAGTCTAAAAAATCTACTACGCAATCAGCATTAAAGTCAGCAACGGGAAAACTAACACAGATGGATTCGGGGATGCGGTAGTCGGCCACAATTGGCAGATGGTCGCTTGCATCCTCCAGAGTTGTTAAGACGGTTGGCGAAGCCCCACTACCGGTACTGATTGAATCGTTCAACGTGTGTGTTCCATTGTTTCCAAACACGTGATAAGAATCAGAGATATAGTCAAGCCCCTCACCATCGAGAAACTCACCCGATACAAACTGAATGTCGAACCTGTCATCCATCGCGCTGCGAGGGTCTTGTGAATGAAGCGATTTGAAGGCTTCATTGTCTCGCCACTCGCCGGGACTATCGGCTGTATCAAAAGCCTGAGCGTTACCACCGGCTAACATATTTGTCCAGGCTGCTTCCGAACTGCCGAGCATATTAAAGTCACCAGTAAAGATTATATGCCTACCTTCGCCAAGGGCATCGGCATTACTGCGAAGATTGGCAGCCTCTAAGGCTCGCTGTGTCTTGTCAGATGTAGTTGAGCCGGATTTTAAGTGTATCGCATACACATAAAATTCCGAAGCAGTGCTTGCATAACCAACAGGGCGAAAATGAGTACGCAGGATAGGATGGGTTCCGATGTCGGTAATATCGTTTGAGTCAAGAAGTATTAACGTGTTTGAGTCATAGACGATACCTGTTCGGTCTCCGCCTACACTGGAAGAGGTAACAACGTTATACGCAGTAACGCCATAGAGGTTATTCAGTATGTCAACCAGACGTACTGATGAGCCAGTGTCCGTTTCCGATACGGCAAGAATGTCTAATCGCTTGGCGATGCCATTGACCGATTCATCTCCAATTGCTGAAAAGACCGTGCTGAGCCAGGCATCTTCTGTCGTATCATCAGGATTGTTGTATGTGTTGTATGCGACAATACGAATTGCAGCCGTCGCTACTTGCAGGTTGCAGAGGCAAGCGAAACATACCAGAAACATCCACAAGGCAATTCGTCTGTCCGTTCTATTCATCCTCATCTCCATCGAATGGCAACTATAGCTTACCATAATTGGAAGCGTATTTCAAGATGAAAGAGGACTGAAAACAGGTTTGCGGAAGCCTAAATAAAGATTTAGCGTTTTCTTCGCAAAACCACCGCACCGAGGGCGAGCAGTAAGAGTGTTATTCCAAGTCGAGGACAATGCGGATACGGCTTGAACAACTCAAAATTGACCACCGTCTAAACGAAGCAATTTCAAATAGACTGGATTATATGCCGTTAGATTAAGTATTTACCGCCCTTTTAATCGTCAAGCGCAAATATATCTATACGCGCTTAAATTTCCTTTTTCACATATTCATAATGTGAATATGATGTTTTGAAATTGTCAGTGTTTTCTTCTCAACATCATTCTGCTGCTTTTTTGTTTACTATCCGGCGTTAATCGGCCATAATAGCGGCCAATGAAAAAAACATTAGCACATTTGCCGGAACGGAAAAGACACGAGCTTGCCCGTATCGTAAGCATTATCCGTGAGATGGCGCCGAAAACAGAGATGATAATCCTCTTCGGCTCATACGCACGAGGCAATGCGGTAGAAGATGTTACCAAAGATGGCCACACCACATACGAATATTCCTCGGATTTCGATATTCTGGTCATAGTCAAATCCCAATCCTTAGCCGACCAGATAGACCTCTGGTACGATATCGAAGACAAAGCAGGCAAACTGCCGGTAGAAACGCCGGTTACGCTGATAGCACACAATATCGGTTACGTAAACGCTCAACTCGAAAAGGGCCAGTACTTCTTCAGCGATATTAAAAAAGAAGGGATTGTCCTCTACGATTCAAAAAACTGCAAGCTTGCAGAACCAAAAGAACTAACACCACAAGAAAGACTCGGACAGGCAAAAACAGACTTCAAAGAATGGTTCAATAGTGCCGAAGTATTTTATAAACACTATGAATATGCTTTGAAAGATAAGGATTACAAACACGCTGCCTTTATGCTTCACCAAGCCACCGAATGTTTTTATGGCACGGTGTTACTGGTTTATACAAACTACAAGCCCAAGACCCACAAAATCGATAAGCTCCGCAAAATGGTAGGTCAACACGACCCTGTATTCTTTAAGACTTTCCCGATGGGTACTGACGAGGAAAAACGCCGCTTCGATTTATTAAGACAAGCCTATGTAAGAGCACGCTACGACACAAGCTACAAGATAACCGCCGAAGAACTGAAATACCTTGGCCGATGCGTTGAGATACTCACAGAACAGACAGAAACGAGTTGTCAGGAGAAAATGGAAATGTTTGTTTAAAGTCAATCCCACCCAGCTTATACCTTCCGTTTTCTCAATATCACCGCACCGAGGCCGAGCAGTAAAAACGTGGCTGGTTAGGGTTTGACAGGCAGGTAAAAATTTTCATTTATCTTATACTTACTAACGAGTCACCTTGTACTTTTTGAGACCTATTTCAAATATCTTGCCTCTTACCACTAAAACCGACCGTCCGAGCCGACTGGCTATCTCCGCTGCTGTCTTAGTAGGATATAGTTTTTTGAGGAGTTTGATTTCATCTTTTGACCAGTAGTTAGGCTTAAGAGTCTTAAGCCCCATCTCGGATACTTTCAGGCTTACCAACCCGGGCGACCGGCCAAGTGCTTTTGCTATTTGAGACACGCTTTTGGTTGCTGCCATTTTTTTAATCGTTTTAATTTCGGAAGGCGACCATTCAGGCCCTTTCCTTGGCCTTCTAAATCCCATTCGGATTGCTTTATCTGCAATTGTATTGTAAGAGCGTCCAAATCGGTTACTGAGTTCTTCACGGCTCGCAGTTGGATACAATTTTTGGAGCAACTTAATTTCTTCTTTTGACCATTGTTTTTTCAATTGTTAATTTTCTCCTATTTTATTGGCCAGCCGCCGTGGGTGTTGACTGTTTGGTTATTTTAAGCATCTATGTCAAAATAACATTTTTTAGCTGTTTAATGCTTTTCCTTGCTTGTTTTATATAATCACCTGAAATTTCAATGCCTATATAACTCCTTCCCAATAATATAGCGGCCATTGCTGATGTGCCAATACCACAAAATGGGTCAAGGACTACATCGCCTTTTCTGGTAAAGAGTTTTATGAACCAGCTTGGCAATTCTAAAGGAAAGGCTGCACTATGGTTGCGATTTGAGCATGCTGTTGCAAAATGCACCACTGTTGTTGGTTCAAAATAGTGTTCTTTTTCAAAATCTAAAACATTATGGGGATAAACCTTTTGTTTATTCAACCAATTTGACACATTTCTACCGAATTTACTGTTTGTGCCAGAAATAGTTCTAATGAAATCCTTTTTAGTCATCGATTTAAACCTTGATTTGCTCCAATCACCAATTGGCACTTTCACAGAGTCTTGATACATCTTGAACTGTTTATTTTTCGTAAAATGAAGGCATCTTTCCCAGCTATCCCTAAATCTATTATTCCATTTGCCGGGATGACAATTTTTCTTATACCAGCAATACTCCTCGGTCCACAACCACCCCTGTTTCTTGAGTGCTACAATCAATTCTAAAACATAAGTCTGGCGTTCTCCGTCCTTGACATTTTCTTTAATATTTAAAATAAAGGAACCTTTTGGTTTCAAAATTCGATAAAGCTGTTCAGACATTGGCAAGAACCATTCCACGTATTTGTCAGGATGCACACCGCCGTACGAACTCTTTCTCCTGTCAGCATAAGGCGGTGATGTAACAATTAAATCTACACTTCCTTTGGGGAAGCGAGCCTCTTCGGCTAACCGTTTTGCACAAATTCCTTTATATATTATGTTTATACGACTAGGTCTCATATGTTTTTTAATTTATCAGACAAGAATCAAGTGGTCCAGCTTTTTTTAAGATTTTTTTCGACTTTATTTTCTGCATCAGCAATTAAAGAAAAAGCTAAAACCTCATATGTACGGGCCCACTCGCACCCTTGCTTGTAAATATTGGCGTATGGGTCCTTTATTATTTTGAGAGCTTTTAAGTCAAATGCGTTTTTACCCATGACTGGTAATAAATACAAATAGTAATCTTGATTATAATATTCAGATTTCTCAATTTCGTTTCTTGTCCAGTAAAACCCATAATTTTGAGAGGAGACCGCTTTTACTTCAATGTACCTTTGGATGGGATTCCTATCTTCACCAAGTTTACCATCAAAGCTCTTTATATCATAACCCGCGGAAACATCCCTAAGAGCGGTATGTTCAATTTTTTTGACCAACTCTGGTAACTGTGACAATCTTTCCTTTTCGTATTCAATAATCTGAATTTCCGCTGCCTTGCCAATTTCATCCTTTCCCTGCTGAGCCCTAATGAACTCTTCTGGTGATACTTGGTTGGATTGCTTAAATGCAGCAAACGTGGGCGAATAAGCTTCTGCTATGATATATTTTGTTTCAGTTGAATCCAGATATATGAACTCAAGGTCAATAAGAAAATTTCTCAGTCCGCTATATTTGAGTCTTTGAGAAGCACTTGGCGTAAATTCATATTGTTTGTTCTTAAACTGGAACTGGGAAAAAAACTCATTCAGATACTCAGAAAAAGAAGCTTTTCGGCTTACGAAATGATCTATGATAAACTTTTTGACTTTTTCTTTTGGTCTTGGGTATTCTTTAAGATCAATTAAGAATTCTTCATATTTGGGTTTAAGTGCTACCTTATTTTCTTTGGTTTCTATCAAGTTTAATTCTTGCAAAATCTTAACCGTTTCGTCAAAATGTGTAGCGCTTCTCAGGTATGTCTTTTCGATAAATTCCTTTTGTAGAAGAGAGGACTCGTTCACAATTTCAGAAAAAACTAATATTTGTTGAACGGAAATTTTTTCAAATTTAACTGTCATTTCTTAAAAAAGCCTTTCGTAAGCTTTAACTTCGTCATCTTCTTCAGACATATCAAGCGAATATATACTATAGTCTTCTTCTATTATGTCATACATCTTCTCGGCCTTTTGCTCTAGGTTAGCCTTTATATCTTGATCGATTGTATTTTCGTATTGTAAGAAATAGTAATGAGCCTGGCTTACCTCAGAACCTCCGACCCTATGAATCCGGTCTAATGATTGAAGATACTGGGCACAATTATATGATAGGTCATAATATATTGCATGGTAACATGTTTTATGGAGTGATATCGACTCTGAGCAAGCGGCAGGATTGGCCACTAAAATATCTAAGCCGCTATTAGCATCTACAAATTCATCACGAATTTTTTCTCTGGTTTCTTCGTCGCTTACCTTGGTCTGTACGATAGGGGTGTCCCCATAAATTAACTTACAATAGAACCCAGCATCAGTTAAATAATTCTTTATTAACTTTAGGGTTTCTATAAAATAGGCCCAAATTACAACTTTTTGTTTCGTTTTCTGCAAATTGCCAACAACTTGTTTAAGGTATTCCAGCTTTGCAGGCACTTCTAAATTATCGTAGTCGTATATCAATTTGGCCAAATCAGACTCATCATCAATAAGTTTCTCTCTATAATTTTCAACTGCTCTGGACAATAACTTTGTGTACGAAACACACTGCCTTAAGCGGATGATCCTACCTCTCCTTAACGTTCTAACCAAATCGATATTTTTTAAATAATCTTGCTTCGAATAATTTCTTATCTTGTTTTGTATCGCATCATAGACCAATTTCTCGTATTCGTTCATTTGTAAAATGTAAGGAGGATGAAATACAGGCGGTATCAGACCAAGTTCAGATTTCCTTACACGGTAGAACAAGGGCCCAATACTTTTCTTCAGCATTTCTTTTACAGATACTGGGTCGTTATGTTCTTCGTGAATCTGAACTCTTAGCTTAGTGTCTGAATCTATGGCCTTACCACCAGACCACAAAAAATCAAACAAATTAAATACATCCGTATAACTTCTTGGCATAGGAGTTCCTGTCAATACACATCTGTATTTAGCATGTTCAGAAATACTGAGCACAGCATTTGACCAGTTACCTTCAATCTGTTTTACATAATGTGCTTCATCTATGACTAAGAACGTTTCTACTCCCTGTTGACCCAGAAAAATCATTGCTTCGTTTTGGTCATTTAGAAGTGTTTGAAAGGTGGTGAGATATAACTCGGCTTTTTGACAAGCGGGAGTAAAATATTCTGACTTTCTAGTGGCTTGGTCACCTCCTGCAAGAACTCTCCAATTTGGGGGACGCCCAAAGGTTTCTTCAAATTCTGTTTTCCACGGCCCAAAACATGCCGGTGGCCCAACCACGAATAATAAGTTAACTTTACCTTCAGACTTCAATTTTTCATAAACGCTTAGAATTGCAGTAGTTTTACCGCTTCCGGGAACAGAAAAATTCGCCCCATTTCCAACTAAGTAAAGATGAAAAGCCGCCTTTAACTGATGTTCTTTAAGCTTCCTTGGGATGTTGTCGTTAACAAATAAAGCGAACTCATTAAATTGAACACCATCAAAATTTCCGTCTTTATATTTTTTGCCTAAAGTTTTTATGTTCTCGAAATTTTCTATTTCTAAATTTATTTTTGATATGTATTTTTGACAGACTGGAGATAAAAAATAAGATAGTCCTTCTTTGTCAAAGTACCGAATAAGTTTTAACAGTAGGGATTCAAGATTATCTAAATAGATTCTATAGGTATCGTCTTTAGAGCATTTCGCAAAACCCCAATGCTTTATCTGGCTAATTTGATAGGATTTTAGTTTTGCTGATGATTCGTTTATGATTACGGTTTTATTTGAAACATCAATTAACATTTATAACGTTTACCTCTTGTGTTTTTGCTTAAATTTGTCGTATTCTTTTTTGTAATTAAAGAATTCGCTTCCTATTTCCTTGGCACGTTTTTGTATTCTTTCCACCAATTTCAATGCCTCTGTTATATCAGTTATTTTTACAGAATTAGCTCGCATGTCTTCATGATCGAGTTTCTTCAGGGCGGTTTTCAATAATTCTATTGGTGTTTCCTGCTCTTTCTTGTAATCTGAATGGTTAATCGCTTTCTTGAGTTGGCCATTGATTATTGCACTGTGTGTTTGAGCCCATATGTTGTCTACTATTCGTTCGCTAAATGGCCTACCTTTATCATCAGTTGTTTCTCCTTTTGGTAATTTTAGGGGGATGTCCACAAGCCTTAACAATTCTTTCTTGGAATCCTTGTTACGAAGCCACTTGTGCATGTTTCTCATAACATCATGTACTTTTGTTATACCAGGCAAACCTCGCACCTGCCTCATTCTTATAATCTTGAACGCAACATCTTCTATTTTCCCAACTTCGCTCTCCTCAATACCAAGTTTCATACATTTTTTTGGGTTATCAATTTTCTTATAAAGAAAGTTATAGTAGTCAAGGAATGCTTGCCATCGTCCCTCAGGGTCACCCAACCCTTTCGAAATTGTACCGTAATGCTCTTCTCTTCCAAGATTACTTAAGTATCTATCTATACTCTCTAAGGGGTGAAGAAACTTATCCGTAAACTCCTCAATAGCTTTTTTGAACTCTTTCGGTGGGCGGTTTGCATAGAGTGGATCATCTCTTAACTGTGCTTCCAGCGACATTCCTATTTCCGCTTTGTGCCTCATAGATAAAGCTCTATCGAAAGCAGAGTAGTCAGCTTTTCCTTCGCTTTGGAGTTGATATCGATTTTCAATTTCTTCAATTTCTAGAAGTGTTGGCGGTCCTCCTTCATCTCCTTTTCCGGGAAGGATAACTACCTTTATAGTTTTGAATCTTGCATCACCTGGAAATTGTTCAAGCAAATTCTCCAGTACCATTTTTCTGCGATTTCCGTTTATAAGGAAACCGTCACAGGTAATAATTGCTGGATCTCTCTGCCCATCATGTTCAATTAGTCGTCTCAATTCATCGGTTTTTTCTTTGTCTTTTTCTTCGAGAAACTTTCGTATAATTTTTTGAGTCTCCCCAGCTTCTTCTGATAGCAAACCATTATCTTTCTCATAATTTAAGACGTCAGAAGAAATTCGGCCGTTATCTTTTCTGTATAGCAGAAATTCTATTGGTACTTCATAGATAGTTCTTGGTTTTCTATCTTTGGCTTCTTTTCTAAAGTTTATCACAGCTCTTTTGGGTGGCGAACTTTTTATCTTCACCGTTTCTATTGCTTTTACGAAATCATCAATAATCTCTCTTGTTTTTGATTTTGTTATCTTGTCCATCTTAACTCCCCATTTCTTTCTATAATTCCGACGTTAAAGATGCCCATTTTAAGGTATCTAGTAATGGTTTTCGTAGGCTTTGCGACAATCTGTATTTACTACAACTGTTGTTTTCTTTCGCCATCCGCTATTCCCCTACGCCAAGAATGTTAAGAAGTACATATTTGGCCAACATAATACCAGCAAAACCGGACATTGGCAAGCAGTTTGTGGGGCGTAACAGGTGATAACAGCGGCTATAGAGTGTTTGTCAGTCGAAAAAAGGGCCAAAACTTGCCTTTTCGGGCATTACGGGATACAATTACAAGCCAATGAAAAGGCGCAAATAGAGGGAAATCTGTTATGTATTTGATAAATCGGGCGGTAGCGATAGTAAGAATCAAACAGCCGTGTCTGGACTGGATAAACTCAACAGAGGGGCCGGAACTTACGCTCGAAGCAGTCAACCGAGAAAACCATGCTTATCTTTTGCCGGAGCCTGATACAGAGCAAGAGCAGGAACTGATAATACAGGAGCTATACAAGGAAATATTCGAGCTGGAACTGGCGGGGTTCTGCACAGACCAAAGCCGGTGGCCCAAAATAAGCTATCAGAAGTTTCTTGACTGGTTCGCCATAGAAGTACATTCAATGTTGTTTGACCCTTACGAGGATGAATTAGAAAAGGAAGAGTACTTCGGAGAATAAGCGGCGGTTGGCCCATTCGACAAGCTCCACTTCGGGTGAATCTGCAAAGAGCATTAGTTTGTACCTGGCCGGTAATGGTTCGTCCCTGTCGATGTAATCCTTGATTATCTGCTTATCTCTGTCTGTCAGGTTCATATTCAGCGCTCTTTCCCTCTGTCGGCGGGGCAATAAAAAAGGGCGCCGCTACATCGTGCCCTCTTCAGGCCTACCAGAACCTTCACGGAACACGCAAGCGATGCCCCTGTTACCAGGAGCACCGACCTTTGTGCGTATCCGTGAATCCCAAACTGGTAGTTTGAAGAGGAACGCTAAAAGTTCAGTACTAAAAACTATTCATTTGTCAATCTACACGCCGAGCAGCTTGTGCTACGCAGCGCTTCGCAGAGTAGTATAAGAAAAAAATCGCCCGAAGTATGAGCGGCGTGAACTGTAAAAGATATGCCCTTCAGGCGATTAAACCCTGATATTAGATTACAATTCGTACCGCTCATATTCACAATTATAAAGCATCCTGCGAAAATGTCAAATTAAAAACCGCAGCCGGTAAAGCAAAAATCCCTTGCAAGCTCCGCCGTATTGGCTATAATACCAAGTATGGAATCTGTAGAATCAAATCTATTGAGCAATCCAAAAGAAACGGCCAGGGTAGGTATCTCCGTAAGGAATGCTGCGTTTCTACAGAACGTCATTAACCCCTGGCCTTTTTTCTATTAGGCCGGTAGAGCTATGGAAACCACAGATAAAAAATTCACGGAGTTTATTAGTAAACTTCAGCGCCTCAAAAAACTTGCAAAACAATATCAGGCAAAATGGCCTAACTATCCATTTTCGGGGGACATTAACCATTCAGGAAACGGTTTTTGGCAAAAGAAAACTCATCTGCTCGTCAATGACATTGACCTTGAGCTGGACGAATTGTGGGAGCTTATTAAAAAGCATACCTCACCAGAGGATAACTTTGCTGGCAGATACGCAATGCCTACCTCCGAAGTATTTGCAGTGAATTTAAGCGGGGATATTAAACACGTAATTGACTCAAGAGAACCCAACAAGGTCGATGCACTTATCCAACTACTTAAGAAAGTTCAACACAGACACCACGTGAAGGCTGATTTAACTGACGAAAAGACAAAAAAAACAGAGATGACACAGGCCAGCGGCGAATTAGATACAAAGAAACAAACAGAAAAACTGCAGCCAGTAAAACAAAAGCAGGACGATGAAGTCCCTGTAAGAATCGAGACTGCCATAGTTAATCTCAAAATAAGTCACTCCAGAGTAAAACAAGCGGCAAAAAAGGAAGAGATACACTCCAAACGCGCAGGCACAAAAAAGAACTCTCCATATTTGGTTTTCAAGTCAGAAGTCGAGAAGAAATTTGTCGCTCACGGCCAAAAGTAGGCAGTGAAAGTGGGCAATTGTAGGCATTTCAGGCAATTGTAGGCAGCGAGCAGACAATCTCTTTGTAAGTAATTCTCTCAAAGCGTAGCGTATTTCTAATGCTATGTTCGATAACGAATATATATCATTAGAAAAAGTTGCCGGTCAGCTAAACTTGCCGCAAAGATACATACGAGAGCTAAGTAAAGCCGGAAAAATCCCACACCTGATTGTTGGCGGTCGCTTGCGTTTTAGTCTTGCTGCTGTTCAGGTTGCGCTGGACAGATTAGCTGCGGAAAAGACAGAGGAACAACAATGACCGAACCTCTTCTCTATCAAGTTTCCGACCTGTGTCGCCTATTGAATTGCAGCAGGAGTTTTTTCTTCTCCAAAAGGTCGTGTTCACAAATACCGCTTACACCTATCAAAATTGGCTCGAAGCTGCTTTACCGCCGAGCAGAAACAGAGGCGTGGGTTTTGGCAGGGTGTCCGGCAAAGAACTGGCAATGGACGCCAGAGAAGGTGAAAGTATGAACAAAAAAGAAACGAAAAAAGAACGCATAAGGCAGATTAAAAAGTTGCTGGATTCCTCAACGCCAGAACAGCAGAAACGCATAAAAGCGGGCAGAAAAACCGGACGGCGTTTGCGAAAGCAGGTAGAGCGGTTATGACGTTGGATTATATTTTTATCCCGATACAGATTTTGACCCTTAAAGGTTTAACTTTACGAGAGAAAATCCTTTTGTCCCTTGTAGTCAGCTTCAATAAAAAAGGGCTGCGTATGCCTAACGATAAACTGGCAAAAATTTTGGATATTTGTCCGTCCCGTGTCAGCAAGATACTTAAAAACCTTGAGCGAAAAAGCTGTGTTAAAATTGAAAAACCACAAAGTCGCTACAGGGCAATCTACTTACTACAAAACGCCAAAGTAGATGGTGTTCTACTTACTACAAAACGGCAAAGTAAAACCGATCTACTTTGCCCTTTAGAGCCGTCTACTTTGGCGCAAAGGGCAAACATAACTAAAGGAACTAAAGAGAGTATAACTAAAGAGGGTGTTTCCTTTGTGGAGTTTATGAACCTTTGGAACTCCCACGAGAACTTACCAAAAATACACACGTTCACCAAACATCGGAAGCGCATATTGGCAACTCGAAGCAAAGAGCCGGAGTTCGCAGATAACTGGTGGCTGATAATTGATAAGCTGTCCCGTTCGCCATTCCACACAGGGCAGAACAATCGTCAATGGCGGGCGGACATTGACTGGTTGCTGAAAAACGACACCAACTACGTCAAGATTCTCGAACTTGCAGAGCCGGAGTACTGCACTCGTGCGGTAAGCGAAGCAGAGGCCGAGCAGCTTATGGCGGAGGTAATAGCGAATGATAATTGACAGATTCACAGGCAGGACGACAGACGATTTGAAGCAGGACGAAACCGCTTTGATTAGTGTTTTGACCGAGGCAGGGACTTCGTTCAAAGGCCGGGCCTGCTGTTGTGTGTTTTGTGAAGATAGACACCCATCGGCAGGCATATATTCCAGCAATGGCGATGGTTTTAAGTATAAATGCCATTCGTGCAGCTTTCAGGGTGATATTCTGGACGTTATTGCGAAACTGGACGGCATAGCGGTCGATGAGGTTTTCAAACGACTCAAGGGTGATTCTCGACCACAACCACAAAAGCAGGCAAGAGTATATTCCGACATCGAGGCGTTAAAGCAGGCAATGCCAGGCACGGTCGAGGCGGTTTATCAATACACGAATCCGAAATCTGGTAAACCCGATATGCTGGTTATTCGCTCGATGACACCCGATGGTAAAACTTTCCGGCACGCAAGGCCGGTGCCGGGTGGTTTTGTTCAGCAGGCTCCGCCTAAGCCGTGGCCGCTATACAACCGCGCCCGGATAAAAACTGCCGATACGATTGTTATCGTTGAGGGTGAATCGTGCGTTCACGCTTTGCACGAGTACGGCGTTTGCGCAACCACAAGCCCCTGTGGCGCGTTAAAAGCTGAGTATGCGGACTGGCAATTGCTTGCAGGCAAAAACGTGGTTCTTTGGCCGGATGCTGACGAGCAGGGCCGGGCGCACACGGCACAAGTTGAAGCGATACTACAAAACCTCGAACCACAGGCTCGAATTGCCCTACTCGAACCGGCAGACCTTGACCTGACCGGCAAAGAGGATGCTGTCGATTTTATCGCACAGCTTAAAACCCTGCATACCGACAAGGCGGACATATCGGCGGCAATTCTCGAAGCTCTGAACAAAGCAAAGCCCAAAGGTATCGCTGCCAGCGTTAGCGAATTGATTGAGGATACCATTGCCGGGCGGCGCGTAGCTATAAAGTGGCCGTGGTCTTCTATCGGTGGACTCACAAAGGCTTTGCTGCCGGGAACTGTAACTATTATCTGCGGTGGCATCGGTGCTTCAAAGAGTTTTATGCTTTTACAAGCCGGTGCATACTGGCACGAAAACGGGATTAAGACAGCGATTTATGAATTAGAGGAAAGTCGGGCTTTCCACTTATCTCGTTGTTTAGCTCAGTTGTCTTCCTGTTCAGATATGACCGACCCTGACTGGATAAAAGAGAATTCAGGGCAGTCTCGAAAGTTGTTCACAGAGCACGAGACGTTTCTGGATAGCTTCGGGGCCTGTGTTTATGCTTCACCGGATACGCAGCCTACGCTTGAGCAGCTTGCAAAGTGGGTACAGGATAGAGCAAAGACAGGCTGTCGAATTATCTGCATCGACCCTGTTACTGCTGCGGCTCACAAAGGTCGAAGTGTCTGGGAAGAAGATAATGCTTTCCTGCACAGCATTAAACGCACTGCCGTTGATTATCATTGTTCTATCGTGCTTATTACACACCCGATTAAAGCCGTCAGCTTTCCTGATATGACACAGCTTGCCGGTGGTGCTGCCTATTCTCGGTTTGCTCAGGCTATCCTTTGGCTGGAGAGCCATACGGATAAGACCAGCAAGGTCAAAATGAATTGCGGAACAACAGAGACGGAATATAACCGAACCTTGCACATACTGAAGGCCAGGAACGGCAAAGGACAGGGAATAAGGCTTGCATTTAATTTCCAATCT
>SDBT01012699.1_pt1 | contig 13528 bp, 11 predicted proteins | sample 2277101 | NCBI WGS metagenome assembly SDBT01 (sample SAMN10404973, study PRJNA504765) | marine sediment metagenome | isolation source: marine sediment core GS10_PC15, 103 cmbsf | place: Arctic Ocean: Southern Knipovich Ridge | collected 2010
CGCTAAGGGTTTGTAATGCAATGTCCCTGCCTTCGCCGTTCTGCGCGTCAACGAGCAGATCCGATCCCCACGACATGCTCACCAACGGATGCCAGCTGGTCTGAGCAACCAGATAGGCTCCACTTTGGATCGGGCCGGCGTGGATCAGGTCCGGCCGGACGCGATCCAGAACCGCTTGTAAATTATCGGGGTCAAGGTTGCCGCCTGAATCCAGCAGTTCCACATTCTCTGGTATGAATTCGCGCTCAGATTCCGCAGCCACCTCTGTCGGAAGGAAGAAGACACTGTGTTCCGTCCCGGCCAACGCGGTGAGAATGCGCCGGTCGTGCGGATTGCCGCCGCGACTCAAATAGAACACCCGCATCACGCGTTAGCCTGATTTTCTGTGCGAAGCATCGTCCAACTAAGCGCCATACCCATTGGGATATCTTCCAAAATCGCGGAGCCGATTGCCTTCTCCACTTCGAACGGCTGGATCGCACCCGTCGTCGCTGGGCGCAGGACACTGATCATTTCGCGCGATAGGCTTTCGCCCACGTTGAGATCTCTCGCGGCGCGAAGACAGCGCCGTTGAATCACTACCGTCTCTAGCTCATTGCTCGCTACAGTCTTACTCGCCGACCCCATCGCTCGTTCAAGCTCCCGAGTTCGATCGACCATATCTCGCCATCCTTCTGGATCCATCGAGAAGGGGTGGTCCGGGCCAGTTCTCGTCGGGTCGTCTGTGAAGTGCTTCTCAACCACACGTGCTCCAAGCGCGACCGCTCCCAGAACCGTAGCGTAACCGGGTGTGTGGTCGGAAAGGCCGAGCACCGCTTCTGGATACAACTCCCGGTAGGTTTTGAGAACGTTCAGGTGGATGTGGTCAAAGTTCTCGAGACTGCCTGTGTAATTCGTGTTGCACTGCATCAGCACCAGGTCCGAATTGATGGCGAGTAGGGCATCCACTGCACGTTGGACATCTTCCAGATCCGAGGCGCCTGTCGCCAGCAGTACTGGTTTTCCCTTGGAGGCAATTCGCTCGATGATTTCCAGCCAAGTGATGTCACCGGATCCGATCTTGATCGCGGGAAAGTAGTGCTCCAACTCGTCCACGGCCTCGAAATCGTAGGGAGAGGAGAAATAGTGGATGCCGGCCTCCCCGCATGCCTCGGCGAGCTCGGCAGACCACTCAAACGGAATCGAGGCGCTCTCATAGACCTCATATACCGACCCTGCCCATTTGGCCTGGTGGGACACTTGATCGTCCATCGAACGGAATCCGTAGTCGCTGACAATCTCTGCGGCGCGGAAGTTCTGGAACTTGGCCGCATCTGCGCCCATCTCGGCCGCTAGAAGGATGAGCTCTTTCGCCCGCTCCAGATCCCCGTCGTGGTTGGCGCTGATGTCGGCAATGAAATAGGTCGGGTGATCACCACCGATTGTCTTTTCCCCGATCTTGATCTCGCTCACTTGAGGTCCTTTTGTGCCAAGTCCATTAGAATCAGCCTACGATTGCTCGTGCTCTAACAACAGGCTTTGCAACCGTTCGCGGTAGCCTTCTTGCTCAAGCCGATGGAAGCTCGCCACCCCATCCTTTACCGCCGGCATACGTACTCCCAGATCTCGTTCGATCTTCCCAATCTGGAGCGATAAATCCTTTGGACGACGAGCCTGTAATCCAGCCTGCTCGCTCTCCGTCGGCTGAATAAGATCGGCATCCAGTTCAAATTCCTGAGCAATCCTGACCCCCAGCTCGTATTTGCTGATTGAGTCGCGACTGGCGATGTGGTAGATGCCGGACAGCCTAGCCTCGAGCACGTCCAGCAGCAGAGCGGACAATTGATTTGCGAGCAGAGGGTTGATATGGATATCGGTAAAGCCGGGCCGTGTCTTTCCTTGACGCAAGCGCTCGATGAACCACTCCGCCAGGCTGGATCGCCCAGGTGGGCTCCAGCCATAGAGGTTCGTGCGTACGATCGCAGCCTGAGGGTTAGCGTCCCCCACCGCCTGCTCCCCCTCCAGCTTGCTCAGTCCATAAATGTTGATGGGACGTGCCTCATCCGTCTCGGTATGCGGCCCTTGACCACCATCGAAGATCGCATCGGTGGATATATGGACATGGACTGCACCGGCCTCCCGGGCAGCCTTGGCGACGTTGCGCGCCATGTTTCTGTTCAATGAATAAGCCCAGGCCGGATCGGCCTCGCACTGATCCACATCCGTAGCAGCCGCGCAGTGAATCACCCAGTCCGGTTCGACAGCATTCATCAGCGCGGCGCTCTCATCAGGGCTGGTGAGGTCGGCTGCGCGCCAACCCACATCGGAAAGCTGAATAGGTTGGGTCAATGATGTCGCCAAGACCTGATGTCCGGCGTCTATAGCGGCCAGCACCAAATTAGAGCCGAGTAGACCGGAAGCCCCGGTGATCAACACACGCATGTGCTAGCCGATCAGCTCGCGGATCTCGTCCACCGTCAGCGACTGTTTGTTGTTGTCACTGCTGTAGACGAATCCCTCTGGGAGCGGCTTCCCTTGCTCGCGCCACTCATGCCCAAACCACAATGCACCCGGCGGTTCAACCACGTACATATCATCCAGCTCGACAGTATGGCGAGCCTCATCTTCCGATACGAGCACCTCATGCATTTTCTCGCCAGGTCGTATCCCGATCAGTTCCACTTCCGCGTCAGGTGCAACCGCTTTCGCCACATCCACGATCCGCGTGCTGGGAATCTTCGGAACAAACACCTCGCCGCCTTGCATCTGCTCGATACACCGAATCGTAAAGCGGACTCCTTGATCGATGGATAGCCAGAAGCGGGTCATTCGCTCGTCGGTGATCGTGATGTGTCCGTCCTCGCGCTGGCGCTGGAAAACCGGGATGACGCTGCCGCGACTCCCGACCACGTTTCCATATCGGACACAGCTGAACCTCGTTGTTTTTCCGCCGGCATAGGCGTTGGATTGCACGGTGAGTTTTTCAGCTGCTAGCTTGGTCGCGCCGTACAGATTGATGGGATTTACCGCCTTATCGGTGCTCATGGCCAATACGCGCTTGACTTTATTGTCCAGAGCAGCCTCGATCACGTTACGAGCGCCCATGATGTTGGTCATAATGGCCTCGATTGGGTTGTATTCTGCAGCGGGTACCTGCTTCAGAGCCGCGGCGTGCACGACGACGTCGATACCCTCCATCGCGCGTCGCATGCGGAGCAGATCGCGCACATCGCCGATGAAATACCGCAATCGCGGATCATTCATCCCGGCCTCACGCATCTCGTGCTGCTTAAGCTCATCCCGGCTGAATACGATCACTTTTTCAGGCTGATGTTCGGCAAGCATCACCTCGACGAACTTACGCCCGAACGAGCCGGTTCCACCCGTCACCAGCACTGCCTTGCCCTTCCAGTTCATAATTCTCCTCCCATCTCGGGAGATGGCTTACTCATAACGATCATCGGGTATTGGCCCCACGTTCCCATGAGGTGCGGCGCAAGTTCTTCGACTCGATAGAGAATACGCAGGAGCCCTTTGCCGAACGTCGGCCGATGAATTAATGCTCTCAGAAACGCCGTGCTGACACTGCGCCAAACCACAATCTCGTAGTCTTGAATACGGTCAAGCCGGCTCCTGATCCACGATGGCTCGTGGTGATGGACAAACGTGCCGGGTGACTTCAGCAAAGATTCGACTTCGCGGTCCTGAGCCGGCGACGCAGTTCGAGATCGCCTCGCGATCATCTGCTGAGCGGTTCGGATCGGCCACCGGAAGATGCGCATCAGTAAAGAATGACTCCCCCAGCTGTACACAACCACTGCTCGAGAGTTCTGCGCCTGAACGCGGTGCATCTCGCTAAATGCCTCTCCTTGCAGCTCGGAAGGAACATGGTGAACGGTATGTAGCGAGACCACGCCGCTGAATGTGCTCTCTGCGAACGGTAACCTTGAGATATCTCCAACCACGAACATACCGTGATCCCCGATCCGCACCCTGGCCTCTTCCAGCGCAAGTTTCGATACATCCAGACACACTCGGCGCTCATACCCCTTGGAATATTCCAGGTATTCTGGATATTGGATGGGGCCGGAACCAGCATCGAGCAGCAACCTGCCGCTTGCCGGAAGGTACCTTAATACTCGTCGGTGGCAGCGTTGAATGTATTCCTGTGACACAGGACGCAAATCCTCATAGCGGGCATTCTGGTATAAGCCGTCCCCAATATGACGCCATCCGACTGAATCGTAAAATTCTCGTACATCGCTTCGGATTTCCCGGTCGACGGTCGCGGCTTCAGCCATGCTTGATTGTCCAGTCGATCGGTTCCCCAACGAGCGCGCGCAGCGTATCCAGGTATTCATCAGGAGAAGCCATCACCTGCTCTACAGGGCGCGCCTCAACGTAATCCCAAAATCCAATCAAGTGCCACGGGAACGAGAACGGATACTCAAAGAAGAAGCGATACGCATAACGCACGGCGAGCTCACGTTGATCCTCATTTAGCTTTTCCTCACCCGATTGAAGTGCGCGCTTGACCGCGGCCAAATAATCTTCCAATGAGTGTGGATCGGTAGTGAAACCTTTGCCGCGATAATGGGTGTCACCCGCAACGATCACCGGGATGCCCCCCATCGCCATTTCTAGGCCGACGGTGGACGTATAAACCAGCCCAATATCCGCAAGCTGAATGAGATCATAGGTATTGATTTCAGAGTCCGGGCCGACCAGCTTCACATGTGAGGGCAACTCCGGCAGCGCGGATCGCACGATTTCGGTCGAGGGATGTCCAGCGCCCATCATCTCGCCGGGATGTACCCGAACCACAAGCTGGGCTCCATCCAATGCTTCGAAGTTCTTTACGGTCACCGCCAGCCACTCTGCCATTCCCGATGTGAAGAGTTGACGATTGAGTGCCAGGCTATCTCCAACGACATTCGTACACAGCAAGGCAATGGGGCGGCTGAGATCCAAGTCCAACTGGTGTGCAGCAGTTTTCGCCCCCTTGCTGGGCGCGGACTGCCACTGGCGCGCGAATTGGTTCCATTGATCGCCCGATCGACGAGCCCCAAACATAGCCTCAAGATCCTTGCGTTCGCTCTCCGTGATCACCGTGCGGCCGCGCGCCTCCCAAAGCGCAGAGGTATCCTGCCGCATCACTTCCGCGTCCTGAGCAAGCCACATCCGCTCGCGCTGTTCACCAAATTCATAGGTCACTACTGACGTTCCTCGAGACCGAGCCGCCATGTAGATGGCGCCAAACTCCAGGATGCTGCCATTTGGAATTACGACCACCTCATAGCCGTTCGCGTCCAGCAAGCTCAGGGCTGCCATCGCGGTCGCGGTATTTCGCTTCAGTCGCAGCTGGTAGAGATCACCAGATAGTGAGTCGCCCACGTCTTCGCGCTGCAGTGTGTACTGAACGTCGCTCCGGCTCAGGGATTCCAATTGGCTGGCCAACTCGGTCGGAATTTTTCGGCGATCTGGATCTGACAGATCGTGTACATCAAATAACCCTTTTGCACTCGCGAGCACCTTTTTGATGTACGCACCCTGCCGGCGTCGATCGAAGGCCTGCACCGGGTCGGTCCACCTCCGGTACGGGAGGAATCCAAGCCCAACGTTGCACCCAAGGCCAGCTAACAAGGAAGCGAGTGCGGCAGAATACTCGACCCACCAGGGGAGATATCCAACCACGAGCACATTCTTATCGGGCAGCCGCGATTCAGCCTTGTCTCCGGCTTCTACCCAGCCTGGCAGCGCGGCCTCAAGACGATCCAGTCGATAGCCGCCCTCCGGCTGGCTTCCATCCGCCAGCAGCGCTTGATAAGCCTCGGCTGCGGCAGGCATCCGCCCCAGTGCCTGCTTGACCCGTGAATGAGTCATTTAATCCCTTCCAGGATCTCCCACGCGAGTGCCGGGCGGAGGGGGCCGCGCCGGGATTCCTGCCATTGGCTTCCTGGCGCTCCCGTCCCATCCATTGCGAAGCTCAGTGCGAACTCATCCGTGAAATAAGAGCGAACGCCGAAGCTGCTCGCATTCACTCCCAACATGAAGCGGCCCTCGTTAAGCAAGTTGGCAGGGATCCGGCAGCGGCTTACATATCGCCCCGCTGGCCGGTTTTCGTGGCGGGTGAATATTTCGAGGTCATCGGTGTCGAACGATGTCAGCAACCGTTCGCCTTTGCTGGTTGAGAGGTAAATCCCAACTCGGAGACCGGTGATCGATTCGCTCAACTCATACTCGAATTCGATATCGAAGGACTCCGCCGTGGAAACTTGTGAGGCGACTTGCCCATTTAGATCGATCACTCGCAACGCAATCGGCTCGAATCCAGAGAGGCCATGGTCATCGCCACTAGACCAAAGCCGTTCTCCGATCTGCTCCATTCCAGTGGTCAGGTAGTAGTCGATAGCTTCCGGAGTGGGCGCCCGCATTACGATTCGCCCGCCCTCGACCACGATGGTTTCATGTGTGAGTCGGCCGACGGCCGACATGTTGTGACTCACAAAGAGAATGGTCCTTCCCTCTTGAGCCACTGCGTCCATCTTACCGAGGCACTTGCGCTGAAAAGCTGCGTCACCGACGGCCAGGACTTCATCAACTAGCAAGATTTCGGGCTCCAGGTGGGCGGCCACGGCGAAGGCCAATCGGAGCTGCATTCCGGTCGAGTAGCGTTTGACCGGCGTATCAATGAACTGCTCGACTTCTGAAAAGTCGACAATTTCGTCGAATTTGCTCCGGATTTCGGCGCGGCGCATGCCCAGGATGGCCCCGTTGAGGGAGATGTTCTCGCGGCCCGTCAATTCGGGATGAAACCCGGTCCCGACTTCTAGCAGCGACCCAACCCTTCCGATTACTTCCGCATAGCCCTCGGTCGGCTCGGTCACTCGGGAAAGGATCTTCAGCAGGGTACTCTTCCCCGCGCCGTTGGATCCGATGATACCGAGCACCTGGCCCTTCGGAACCTCGAATGAGACGTCACGCAGAGCCCAAATGTGTTCGGATTGGCGATCCCGATGTTCTCGCCTTAGTGCGGAATGGGCACTATCCACCATCACATCCCGCAGGGTCTGATAGCCAGTCTGGAGGGTTCCTATGCGATATTGCTTGCCTAAGCCCTCCGCGCGAATTGCGACGTCAGCCATTTGCTATATGACGTCCGCGAAATTCCGCTCCATGCGGCGGAAAAATACAATTCCAGAAATCAGAATGAGGATCGTCATGCCAAACGACACGGCCGAAAGCAGGCCCGGAGCCTCTCCAACACCCAGCATCGCCCAGCGAAAACCCTGAACGACCCCCACCATCGGGTTTAGGCTGTAGAGCAGCTTCCAGGGACCCTCCGGGATCATGGTCGCTGAGTAAACGACTGGAGTCGCGAAGAACCAGGCTTGAAGAATGAAGGGCGTTATATAACTCACATCCCGATACAGAACGTTGAGCGCCGACAGCCAAAGCCCGACCCCAATGCTCGCCAAAAGCCCCCATGCTACGAACAAAGGACTGGTCCACCACTGACTGCCGAGGGGGGTGCTGTAGAAGAACATCAACCCGAGGAGCACGATAAACGACAGCCCGAAATCCACCAGACCGGCGCTCACCGAAGCGAGCGGCATCGCCAGGCGCGGGAAATACACCTTTGTAAGCAAACTGCGGCCGGCAACCAGGCTCATGCTCGACTTGCTTACTCCGTCCTGAAACAAGATCCAGGGAAGGAGCCCCGCAAAGTAAAAGACGGGACCGGGTAAGCCATCCGTTGGCAATCCTGCCAGCCGTCCGAAGATGATGGAGAAAACCACCATCCCCAGGAAGGGTTTGAGAATGGCCCAACCTGCTCCGAAAAGGGTCTGCTTGTAGCGGACCTTTACATCGCGCCAGATCAGGAAGTACACCAGCTCACGATAGTCCCAGAGCTCTCCGAGGCTGAGATCCCGCCAGCCTCGAGAGGGCTTGATGATGTGCTTTTGAACCGGAATGGCTTCAACCGTCATGAAGCCACCTTTTCGGTTGTTGCTCGATACCATTCCACGGTTTCGCGCAGCCCTTTGGCCAACTTGGTCTGCGCGGTAAAGCCGAACAGCTCCGTAGCACGGGAAGTATCGAGACCGCGGCGCGGTTGCCCGTTCGGCTTGCTTGCGTCCCAGACCAATCGTCCTTGAAATCCAGTCAGCTCCACAATGGTCTCTACCAGATCTTTGATGCTGATCTCCTCGCCGGAGCCTAAATTCACGGGTTCGTCACCGTTGTACCGATCGGCGCCCAGCACTATTCCTTCCGCAGCATCGGACGCATAGAGAAACTCTCGCGTAGGTGAACCGTCGCCCCAGACCACCACTTCCTCATCGCCGCGCTCGATGGCTTCGAGGCATTTACGAATCAGGGCTGGGATCACGTGTGAGGTCTCGAGGTCGAAGTTGTCCTCGGGGCCATACAGGTTTACGGGGATCAGGTAAATTGAATTGAAGCCATACTGTTTCCGGTAAGACTGCGACTGCACGAGCAGCATTTTCTTAGCCAGCCCATAAGGAGCATTAGTCTCCTCTGGATATCCGCCCCAGAAGTCGACTTCTTTGAATGGCACGGGCGTGAACTTTGGATAGGAACAGACCGTTCCCACCGCGACAAATTTCTCCACGCCCTGCTTCCAGGATTCGTGAAGCAGCTGTACGCCCATCATCAGGTTGTCGTAGAAGAATTCCGCTGGATGCGCACGATTGGCGCCGATGCCGCCGACGTTGGCAGCCAGATGCAGCACAACCTGAGGTTGAACATCGCTCAGCAATCTGCGTACGGCGGCTCCATCGACGAGGTCGTAGTCCGCCTTGCGTGGAACGAAGATGTCTGTCGCCCCTTGCTGCTTGAGCCGTTCAATGACGTAGGAACCGAGAAACCCTCCGCCTCCAGTCACACAAATCCGCTTGCCGTCCAAGAATCCTGACGGATCGCTCATTCGGGAACCGCCTCACGCAACTGAACGCTTTGACCACGTATTTCGAGAATTCCCACGGCTCCATCTTGGCCATCCGCGACGACCTCAAACCCCTGCTCCAAACACGTCAGGCGCGCGACATCCGCGATGTCGCCTTCCCCGTCGATCACGATCGAGTTGAACCCCTGCCTGCGTGCAGACTTCAGCGCCTCCTGCGCCTGTCGCCGGCTTTCTCGGTAAACATGCATGGAATTTTCAACGTAGGCGACCGTCAGCTTCGCCCGAAGGGAAATCCCCTCAGGCGTGATGATGTAGCGCAGTTTTCTCCGCTCTGCCCGCTTAACTTTGACGTAGCCTTTGGCGATCAAGCGTTTGACGTGCCAGTTCACCGTTCCAACCGCTACGCCAAGCTGCCCTGCTAGAGTGGCTTGAGTCGTGTCTGGATCGCGCTCGATCTCCTCCAGTAGGATGCGATCTCGTTCAGTGTTGGTTGTATTTTTCATAAGATCTTCCGTCAGTTTTGGCTTTCTCTCTCAATGAGTGCACGTTTTTTTCAAAATTCAACCCTTGAATTCAACATTTGAATTATAGCAAGTCATCCTAAATGGTCAACCCCTTCTCCAGGTACCCTGTATAGGTATTTGGGGGCGCAGTGAATATTCTGCGGATCTACACTAGGGAGCATAAAAATATATCGCTCCGTCAGGATGCTCGGAGTAAACCGTCAGTCCTGAGACTAGGGTGTCGATGCGGTCCTGAGCATCTTCTTTATAAATCTTCGAGTATTGCCAAAAGACGGACTCTGAGAAAAGCACAAGGGCAAGTTCTTCATTTCTGAACCTACGTTGGAGATTACTGGAAAAGTCGCTTCCAAATGTGCCGAAATCGTCGAGCTTTTCACCCTTTTCAAGCTCAGGGATCAGGTAGGCAGGGCGCTCCAAGGCAAACATGATTGGAGCGATTTCATTAGCCACAAGGCCAATCTCCCCCGGCAAGGTCGCTACAGCTTTGATTGTCTCTGAGCTCTTCCAACCCTTACCTGTGAATCCACCCCCAAAAGCGTTGAGTTCAGATACGATTGACAACGTCTCTAGATAGCTTGAGCCCGCAAATGCAACAGCAATCGCGAGCGAAAATACACCCGTCATCTTCAAACGCCCGACTTCCCGCGTCAAATAATCCATCATGATCAATGTAAGCAGGAGCATGGTCAGTGGGATCGGGAATAGGAGCCTATCGATGAGCGCGGGCCGTGGAACACTTACCAGCAGATAAGTCGCCGCGAGAAAAACAGCGTACACGATCACAAATGCACTAAAAAGGACCATCAGTTGAATGGATGAAATAGTCCTCAGAGTTGAGAATCTGCGGCCCTTTGCCAAAGCCAGAGCCAATACGAGCGTCACCCCGATGGATGCGACGGTGGCGATCACTAGCAGTTTCGGATCGTAGCCGATACCCGAGACCTGATTACTGAACGGAATCCAGTTCCAAATCGATTCGACAATTGCTATCCGTAAGTCTGCTAGGCCAGACCAAATCGGTTCATCCGGGATGCGATAGGATCCTGGCGATGAACCTCCTGCTGCTACACCCATCGCCCAAAGCCCGAGCGGAATGCTCCCGATCGCCGCAAACAACCCGGCTTCGGCAAGCCGTTTCGATCCCTTGGCCGAACTAAGAACAAGTATCCCGAATGAGCCCCCCAAAACAAAGGCGAAACCAGCATACCGAGACAGAAACGCCAAGCTAGCCAGCGCCGCCGCCAGACTGAATATCAGCTTCCTCTCATTGCGCAGGTAAAAGGCTAAAAAGATGACACTGGAGTAGCCAAACATCAGAAAGAGCGGCTCTGTCATCGCTCCGGTGAAATTACTGATCATAGCTGGAGCCACAAGCAGAATAAGGGAGACAGCGATTGCAAGCAATGCTGATCGCAATAGAATCTGGGTACCTATTCCCACCACAAGAATCAGACTAGTGAAAAGTGCTATGTCCAATAGTCTGGCTGCAAGAACTACATCCAGACCTAGTGTGATAGCCCCGCCTAGCATGATGGGATAAAGCGGAGGCCGAAGATTAAGAGGCACTACCGATCCAGAGGCTCGTACGAGAACCAGTCCATTCCCGCTTGCGAAGTTCCTTGCTGCCTCAACATACTCGACCGAATCTGAATATGCCCACGGCCCCAAACGTGTTGCGTAAGCAACCATACTGCCTCCGGCAACTCCGAGCAGCAGCACTATGATCATAACGATGAAATCGCGTTGACTTACCCGCCAACGCTTTCTAAAATCACGAATAGCGATCATTTGGACTGCTCAACTAGCCTGTTGGTTTAGGAGCTAAAAGCCAGATACCGGTAGGGAGCTTTCGGAATGGGACGTAGTAGTCATTTAGCGGGCCTGCAACGAACTCCAACCAGACATCGCTTTCTTCGCCAAACTGGTAGTTGGATCCGCGCAAGAACTGAGGCAGGGCGTCTGAGACGATCAGATCGAACCGTCGATTGGCCAGGTCGGCTGCGAACTGATCAAAGTATGCCTGGTTCGCCGACATGGCTTGATTCATCATGTGCTTGAGCTCGTAGTCCAGGATCAGCGGGCCACCCTCTACCTGGCCAAACGTGAGCAGCTGACGCTGATCGATAAAAAGGACATTTTCCGCAAGGGCGGCCTCTGATTGAATAATCTCGAGAGATTTTTTGATGGCATCTTCGTCCGGAATGCGGGTCGGACTGCCCGAACGCATGATGTTGAAGCTGGGGATCAACACTGCAAGTACAAGCAAGGTTTGAATTCCTCCAGGAAGGGCGCCCCAACTTCTCCCTTCCTCTTTCAACCAGCGGAAAGCCACCCAGGCCAGCGCAAAGAGCAGGGTCATCATGAACATGTCCAGGTTATGAAGGTTGTTTCCCCCGCCCATCTTCACGCTGGCGGCAAGTCCAAGCCCAAGAAATCCAGTCAAGCTCAATCCCAAGACGGTCCATTCCAGCCAACCCCAGCGCACACGACCCCGCATTCCTCCCCAAATCAGCAGCCCGACCAGCGGTCCGACCGCGATGATCAGGCTGCGCAGGATCCCCATCTGGTTCAGCGTATTTGGCAGCAGCCGATACCACAACAACGGCTGGCTAAAGGCAGTTGAGAAAATCGCGTCCGGACGAGGAAAGGCGGCTAACATGACCACCTGGGCCAGGATTCCGCCCGCCAGTCCAGCCAGGCCAACCCCGACGCTCCGAATCAGCCGGCGCCTACGATCTGTATCGGTGTCGATATCCAGCAGGACCCATAATCCGGCCCACACGGCGGGCGCCGCAAACCAGGTCCAGCGACTGATTCCGGCATAAAAGCCCGCCGCGGCGGCAAGCAGAGCCACTCGCAGCGGGCGACTCGGATTAAGCAGCCAGGCGAGCAAAATCGCGCTGATTACCAACGGAGCGAATATCCCGCCCAGCGTGAGGTATACCAGGACCCAGAGGGCAAATCCGAAACGGAGCGGGCGAGAAATGCTTGTGTGCTTAGGTGAGAAGAGCAGCCAGCCCAAGAGAAGGTAGGGGACCGACCACAGCACCACGTCCCAGAGCCGCAACGTTGCGATAGTCGCGCCGGGAATCAGGAATGGAAGCCCCCAGAGACCGTGTCTTCCCGGGGTCAGGTAGGTCGGAAACCTAAACTCCCCATTCACCACGTACTGCTCGCGCACAAAGTACAGTGAGTAATCCCAGAGTCGGTTACCCTCCGACCAATAGAGTTTGAATGGATAGTTGGTGACGAGGATCAGACGCTGCGCAATCGCGAAAACGCTGGCGCCGAGCAGCAATGAGAGAACGATTCGCGGGAAGGCGCGCGATGTATTCTCTGAGACGACGAGTCCTGCAACTACAGCGGAGAGGCTGAGGATCAGGATGCGGAAGGAAGCTGTGGTGAGCGACTTGCCCCATATTCCTAAGAACAGGAAAGATGGGAACAAAATGACCAGTCCAGCAATTAGCCAGCGCGCCCGACCTAGTTTCGCCACCCCTGGTACCAATGATCGGTCATACCAGGCGATGAGAGAATCTGGTGAGGCGATACCCCAAAAACACACGGCGGCCAGGGCGAGAGCGGCCGCTATATAAAGGAGAGAGCCCGCAAACCATGGGATCGAGTCACCGCCCAGGTAGAGCGCGTTTCCCATCGCGATTTCAAACACGTCCTCCCCTCCTAGATAGAGAAGGACAATGAGCAGCACACTCATAAGCCTCATCAGCGTGTGAGTGGTGGTTCGATGCGATATCTCAGTCATGAGCCGAATCGCCTTTTAGGAAGGCGCCCCAGACGGTATATGCTCCGGGCAGGCTGCTGATCAGCATGAGAAAGCGAGACAGGAGTGCCAGCGCGGCCGCCTGTTCGGCACTGGCCCCCAAAGATGAATAAAGTGCGATGATGCTCAATTCTCTCAATCCGTAGGCGTTGATAGTGAAAGGAATCAATGCAAGGAAATACGTAACTGCTGTTATACCTGCGACCTGCGTCAAACTCACGTCGATTCCAAGCCCTCGAGCCAGATTCCAAATGAACAGAAAAAAGACCAGTATCCCAAACCAGGAAGCAAGCAGGGCCAAAACAAGTGAGGCAG
>SDBT01012700.1_pt1 | contig 13528 bp, 13 predicted proteins | sample 2277101 | NCBI WGS metagenome assembly SDBT01 (sample SAMN10404973, study PRJNA504765) | marine sediment metagenome | isolation source: marine sediment core GS10_PC15, 103 cmbsf | place: Arctic Ocean: Southern Knipovich Ridge | collected 2010
GTAATGGAGTAATGGTTTTGAACTCAAGTCCAGAATCCATCGTCCCTAATTTGGCGAAGGTCACCGGAAACGATCTTCGGACTTTGCAGCGGCTTGTATTGTCGTCTAACGTGTTCTTACCCACCACTCCACCACTCCACCACTCCAATACTCCAGAGGATGCCTGTGAATTAGATTCTGAAAAGCTGGCGAAGGCGCCGCGAAAGCGAAAACTCAGGGCTGTTCTTGTCCCCGCCCGTCGGTCTTAATGCAGAATCTGGTTCAGATGGCCAGGTATCCGCGTGTGGTGTAACACATGATGAACGCATTCCTCAGCTTCGCGAGAGTTGCCCGATGAACACCGAGGTGGATTTTCTTCGATGGTTCTGTTGAGCATCATTATTCCCTGTTACAACGCCGGAGAAACGCTGAGGAGAACCCTTCAGTCACTCCAGAGACTCTCAGAGGAATCACGGACATGTTGCGAAGTCATTCTCGTCGATGACGGTTCAACCGACCAGAGCTTTGACATCCTCGACGAGGTGAGACCAGCCATCCTGCCCCTCAACGTTGTCAGTCGGCGCCAGGACCTCCAAGGCGCCGGCGCGGCAAGAAACGCGGCGTTGGATGCTTCCTCGGCCCCATGGGTGCTCTTCCTGGACGCAGATGACGAACTGGCGTTCGATCCGATAGCCTACATCAACCAGTACCCGAAGGCTTCCGTGCTAGGGTTCGTGACGAAGTTTTGCAGGGATGGAAAACATGTCTGGACCCGCATCCCAAGCGCGATCCCGCAGGAAAAACATCTGGATACCTTCACCGCTGCAAACCCGTTTCCCATATCCAGTCTCGTAATCAACAGGAATAGCATAAGGTATTCTTTCAACGTCGAGTTTATGTGGCTTGAGGATTGGCTGTTTTGGCTGGAGAACCCGTCGATTTTTTCTAACATGGTAGTTTTCAGAAAGGTAATATCCTCCATCGTCCACGTATCCGGGCGAAGCAAGTCCTCTGCAATGGCCCGGCACGGAAAATATAGGACGATGGCAGCGGAGAAAACGCTCACGGAACTGGGGGCCAGGCTGAGTAGTAAACAGAGAAACAATCTCATGATTCAAGCCGACATCGGCCGAATCCAGCAGGGATCGTCAGCCGCAGCGCGCACGTATTTTCGGTTCCCGTGCAATATGATGCTGTGGACAAAGCTGATCCTCTACCGAACCGGCATCGCGTACCGTATACAGCCCTATGCCGGCAAGTCGTGAGCCGACTGCGCTCGCCGTGTGGAAGCCATTCGGGCCGGGCCTACTATTTCTGTCAAGCGGTCCCTGTTATCTGTATGAAGGGGTATTGCAAACCATGCCGACAGCGCTAAATTGGTCAGTTACCATAAATTGGCAGGAAACCAACTGCAATTGAAGATACTGATCTTTACCGTTCAGAAAGCGGGCGAAAGCCCGCCACGAGACGCATGCAGTCACAATAATGGGTTACGCTGATTCGATGAAGCTCTTGGTCATTATTCCGGCGTTCAATGAAGAGGAGGCGATCCTCGGGACGCTGGCGTCCCTGGAACCGATGGAAAACCACGCAGACATGCTGGTGGTCAACGACGGCTCGGAAGATGCCACGGCCGCCAAGGTGATGGCTCATGCCGCCAAGCATCCCCGGGTAAGGCTGCTGAATTTACCGTACAATGGCGGGATAGGCTGTGCCATGCAGGCGGGATTTCTATTTGCCAGAGACCATGACTATGATTATGCGATACAGTTCGATGGGGATGGTCAGCATCCGGCCGGGCAAATAGCGGACGTGGCCGCTTACGCCGAGAAACACCAGCTCGACCTGTGTGTGGGCTCGCGGTTCCTGGACCCCGACACCAAGGGCTTCCGCAGCACGCGCCTGCGCCAGCTGGGCATCCGCTTCTTTGCCAGGCTGATCAGCCTGCTGGTGGGCCGGAAAGTGACCGATCCAACCAGCGGTTTCCGCGCTTACAGCCGCCGCGCCATCGGGGTCTTCGCGGAGACTTATCCCGATGATTATCCTGAGCCTGAAGCCCTGTTCTGGTGCCTGCGCAACCAACTCCGCGTAGACGAAATGCCCGTGCGGATGCGCGCCCGCCAAGGCGGCCGGAGTTCAATTCGTCTCTTCAAAGGGCCGTACTATATGCTCAAAGTAACCGTTGCCATACTCATTGACCGACTGCGAAGAAAGGAACTCACCTAAGATGACCGCCGAACGAATCATGCTTGTCGCTGGCACCGTGGCTTTTCTTGCCACGCTGTTCATGGTCCGCCGCCGGGAAATGCGGGAGAAATACGCTGTCGCGTGGATAATCACGGCGATTATCCTGCTGACCTTGGGCTTTGCGGGCGAGCCATTGGTGTGGCTGGCGGCCAAGATCCACATGGCGCCTTCGGCGCTGGTCCTCTTGGGCGCCCTGACCGTGGGCTACATTTTCGCCTTTTCGGTGACCGTCTCTCTTTCCCGGCACTACAAGCGGAACCTGAAGCTGGCGCAGGAAATCGCCCTTCTGGAAGAACGGCTTCGGCAACTTGAAGCCAAACAGCATAAGCCGGCAAACCCGAAAAAATGACTGACCGGCGCCGGCATCCTGAATTCCGGGAAAGTCTTTTTCCTGACATTGACGGCATACGCCTTGGCGCGGCTTATAAAGGAACGATCCTGACGAAGTTAGCTGCTTTGCGCCGCGGGCGCGGCCGGTCTGGGCCTCATTCGGGGTGAACCAAAGTACCTTAACAGTTGCGAGATCAGCCGCTGCCGCGCATCTTCCTTTCCCTCTTTGCCAAGCGCCGGGCGGTCTCCGAGACCAGCCTTCTAGCCATGATTCGCCGGTTCCGGGCCGCGGCGGGATTCTCCTCGAGATATGCCTTAAAAAAGCGCATCCGGTCGGTATTGCTCACGGCGGGCGCCCGGAACATATTGATCCGGACCAGATTTTTCAGTCTGAACCAAGGGGGCAGCCAACGGAATTTTCTGGTCCGTTCGTTGTCCAGAAAAAAGAACCGCCAGCCGCTACCGTCCAGCCTGGCCAGGACGTTGGCCACGTGCAAGTCCCCGTGGCAGATATTGGCTGCGTGCAGCTTGCCGATCGTTCGTCCGAACGCTTTTATGAACTCGCGCTTAGCGCTCAGGGCTTTTTTCGTTAAGTTCTTGCTGTTTTCGGGCAGATGGGAGTAAACCGGTTTTGCGTTTGCGACCTCGAGGGTCAGCAGGAAACTCGTTGCGCAAAAAAGGCCCTTCCGGTATTCCCCGACGGCAATGGTTTCAGGACAAGCAAGATCTTCTTCCGCCAGCATCAGGCCGGCCTGCCAGGCCCGCCGCGCTCGGCTGGCCCGAAAGAGATGCTTGAGACGGTCCGAGAACGACCGGTAAAGATACTCTTTATAAAAAACTTGCCGGCGCCGGCCGCCAAGCTCGACGGCAAATTTCACCACCCGGGCAAATTTTGATGAATGTACCGAAGTTAAACGGTAGCTCTTGCCAAGGGCGTCCAGGCCGAAGGCCAGCGCCTGCTCAAAGGCCGGGTCGCGACAGTCCCGGCGAATGTAGATAATGCTGTTACCCAGCCGGATGCGGTCAAAATCCTGTTTGATCTTCACCTTATTGCCTGTGTTGAATTGTCAAGCGCCTGGCGGTCGCCACATGACGCTGGCGTGTAGCGACATGTAGGCAAAAACAAGTTCCGCCGGCCCCGGCCGGATGCCGGAGAAATCATCATCCGCGCTGCTGCAAAGCTGTTTCCAAGCCACGCCAATAACGCTCCAGCTACCGGCAAATTTCAATCGCGAACCCACGCCCGCCCATTGCCCAACCTTAGCACCTTTGCCGCCCCATCCAACCCGACTCAGCCAAAAAAGCTTAACCGCCGCTTGCAGATCGACGGTCCGAACCTTACATTCTGAGATAAATGAATTGGGATCTGGACTCGTGACAAAGAAAGAAGAGAAAACTGTGAAAGACTCGAATTCCGCCTTGGCCCAGACTCCGGGGCCCGTGCTTTGGTCGTTGAAATTCGAGCATCACGAAGCAGTTAGGAAACGCTGGCGGCGCATTTACAATCTGCCCATCCGCAAGCGCAGCCAAGAAGTCATTCGCGATGCGTTGCGGCCTAAAGATGTGGTGCTTGATTTTGGCGCACACGAGGCGCAGCTCGGGGAGCACTTGCGGCGCTGGGGATTGGACGTGGAATACCGCAGCCTTGACATTGACACCCGAATACAACACGATTACCGCTCGCTTGATGAGGTCAAAGAGCCGATTACCTGTATCGTGTGTCAGCATGTCTTAGAGCATTTTTCGCTCAGAGATGGGTATCAGCTTATGCAGCAGTTTTGCCAAAAACTCGAGCCTGGCGGCCGGGTAATCCTGACTGTGCCGAACATCTACCATCCGACCCGTTTTTGGCAAGACACCGAACACCTTACCCCGTACACGTATACAGAACTTGGAGCGCTCCTGACCCTGACGGGCTTCGAACTCCACTCGATAACCCGCATTTATCACGATCCGGTGTTGCGGAAGTTCCTGCGACGAATCGTCCTGCATCCCCTGTTCAAACTTTTGAGCCTTGATTACGCATATGACATCGTGGCCATTGGCGAAAAACCCAAGACATAAATTCGCAATTCCCCATCATCCGCTGGAGCCGGCATAGTTCATGCAGTTATTGCTTCTCCATCAAGGCGAAAGCTTTCCTTCGTCGCGTATTCGCATGTTGCAGGTGGCGCCGTTTCTGGAACGTTTGGGTGCGACTTGTCATTGTGTGCTGTATCCTGCAAGTTGGTGGGCATTACGGAGTATAATGAAGCAAAGCGGAGATTATGATGCGCTAATCATCCAAAAAAAGTTGCCGTGCCTGTTAGATGCTTTTTTCTGGCGGCAAAAAAAGGCACCGTTAATCTTTGATTTTGACGATGCTATCAGCCTCCGCGACAACCCTGAGCGCGGCGCTTGGCATTCGCGTACACGCACTATCCGTTTTGGGCGAGCCCTAGGTATCGCCGATGCCGTCGTGGGTGGGAACGATTATCTGCTGTCCCTCTGCCAGGGGTTCAACGGGAAGTGCATGGCGCTGCCATCGCCGGTGCCGTTTCCCGTTCCTTCGCGGGAACAGTTTCCCGAGAATAGTGTCGTGCGCATTGGCTGGCTGGGGAGCCGCGGCAACCTAAGAGAGCTGGCGTTACTTAAGGGTGTTCTACAACGGTTGTCCAAGCGACGTGAGTTCGTGCTCACCGTGATCAGTGATGCTGAGTTTCAATCCGAAGGCGTGCAGGTAGAAAATATCCCGTGGACGCTTTCTGGCCAGGAAGAGGCGCTTGCCCAGTTAGATATTGGGCTCATGCCCTTGGCAGACACGCCATGGACCCGGGGTAAATGTTCGTACAAGTTATTGCAGTATATGGCGGCTGCGCTTCCCGCGCTTGCTTCCGGGGTGGGCATGAACAAGGAAGTGATCCGGCACGGAGAAAACGGCTTCCTTGCCACCGGCGATGATGAGTGGGAGCGATTGCTGGAAAAGCTGCTGGATAACGCCGCCCTGCGCCGCCAACTGGGGAAAGCGGGCCAGCAGTCAATCAAGGAAAACTTCACCTACGAGATCTGCGCTCGAAAGTTACTCTCTTTCTGTGAAGAAGTGGCAAGTGTCTAGTATTGCGAATCGTGACATGACGTCACGTCTTAAATAGCAATCGCCAGGAATATCTCCAAAGGAAGACAGTGGCTCTTCTTATTCTTTCTGCCGATTTAAGTTGGCGCCTGCGATTGAACCCTAACGTCGCGACTGTATACGTCAAAAGCCCATGTATTACTCTAACAATATATCCCAGGATCACAGCGGGCTTAAACAGAACACTAAATACCCCTGTAACACATGTTCCCCGATTTTTTTTGAAGAATTTCAGCATACTTGTAATCATGAGCATTTTCTTTTCGACACGGATGTGCCCAGAACTCCTTCCGCCAAGGTGGGTAATTGTTGCATGCGGAACAAACATTATACGCCGCCCGGATTCTTTTACCCTATAGCAAAAATCAACTTCTTCATAGTACATGAAGAACCGTTCGTCCATTGTTCCCAGATCATCTATCACCGAACGTCGAGTCATCAATGCCGCCCCGCTAACTTGGTCCACGTCCATCCGCCTGTCACCGCCGAAATCATGCATCTTATACCTGCGATAGTCGGCACGAAAGAAACGAAGGTGCTTGAAAATGGTCCTTTGGTATAAAGCCGCCCGGAAGCTCGGGAAACGTCTTACTGAGGGCTGTATAGTCCTGTCTTCGTTCAGGAGTTTAGGGCCACAGATACCAACATCGTCATTATCATCCATAAACTGGATGAGCTTATTTAACGACTGCAAGTGAACAATCGTGTCTGGATTCAAAAAAAGTATGTACTGGCCTTTCGCAACGGCAAGGCCTTGGTTATTCGCCGCGGCGAAGCCGCGATTTTCCTTATTGGCAATTACCGTTGCCGCCGGAAATGTTTTTTTGACGGCCTCGATGGTGCCGTCGGAACTGGCGTTATCAACAAGAATTATCTCAAACTTTACCCGGGGACGGTTCTCTTGTACTGACCGAAGACAGTTCAACAGATATTCTCGCACATTCCAACTGACTATGATTATTGAAAGCTTCATTATTCTTTTCACTCATTCTCCACTGGATTCTTGGCGGTCATTAACGCAGTCGGCATTGTAGATGGTCTTGGCATGCATCTTCCGCACTTTCTTTGGAACCCAAGCGCGATATGCAGCCTCAAATGCTGCTCGACATTTCTTTTTCAAAACGCTTCCTACATTTCACCGGGCGACTTTCGCATATTGCTCGCCGAATTCAAGGCGATATGAACATAATGGGATTGTCCAGACGATAACAGTCACGAATATGAAATTCCACTCTTTTTTCAAATCCCGTGTTGCTTTCTGTGATGTTGATGGTAACTTAGAGGCAATTCGGAATTCATAGCCTTGAACTCGCCTTGGCTCCAAGTCCGAAAGCAAGCATATTGAAGTGGACAATGAATACCTGCGCAATATGTAACAACGCAAGGCACAACTCGTTTTACATTGTCCGCGAAATGATGTATGGATTAAGAGATGAATATGAGTACTTTCAATGTGCAAATTGCGGATGTCTCCAAATGGCGGAGATTCCCGAGAATCTTTCAAGGTTCTACCCGGAAGACTATGGTTCCTTCAAGAAACCACGCAAGCTAGAAGATGGTTTTTTAAGATCGTTCTGCCGGCGTCGAAGAGCGCGATACGATCTTTATAGCAACGGCATCATCGGCAGGCTCTTGGCGATCACCCACAAGGCGCCCCGCTATGAATGGTTCAAGCGGGCCAAAATCACTTTTGAGTCCGAAATTTTGGATGTTGGCTCTGGCATTGGCCGACACCTCATAAAGATGCAAAAGGAAGGCTTTTCTAATCTCACAGGTATTGATCCCTTTATAGATTGCGATATTTCCTACGAGAACGGAGTGAACATACTCAAGAAAAACATCTTCGAAATCAAGGGCTCCTTTGATTTTATCATGTTGCACCACTCTTTTGAACACATGCCTCGCCCTTCAGCCGTGCTCAACAAGTTGTTTGACCTCTTAAGACACCAAAGATATGTTCTGATTCGAATTCCGGTTGTTTCATCTTTTGCGTGGCGCGAATATGGGATCAACTGGGTTCAAATTGACGCCCCACGTCATTTATTTCTGCACTCAACGAAAAGCATGCAGACGCTGGTAAAACAAACCGGTTTCAAGTTGGCCGATATTGTCTTTGATTCCACGGAAATGCAATTCTATGGCAGTGAGCAATATTGCAGGAACGTTCCTCTCAGGGACAGCCGCTCGTACGAGGTCAATCCTGAGCAGTGCATGTTTTCGCGAAAGGAAATACAAGCATTTAGAGCCAAGGCCGTTGAACTGAACAGCAATAATGATGGCGATTCCGCATGCTTTTATTTATACAAGGAATAACCACCTCACATGCACAAAGATAGGAATGAAACGACTATGCTTCGCATCTCTCGCAAACTCAGGCAATTCACCCGGACGTTGCGCATTCCTTTACACCTTGCTCACGCCCGCCGGCGTTTAGCGGAACTGCACTCGCAGCCGCGCTCGCCCGAAGAGTTTGTCTCTTGGATTATGGATCTCGGCATTAAGAGTCGGCATTTGAGTGTAAAAATGCAATAGGTTTCATCGGAGATTACGGCCTTGGCCCGGATCGTGGCTGAGCTCAAGCCGCGAAATATCCTCGAGATCGGGACGGCCAGGGGAGGGACTCTCTTTATCTGGAGCCAGTTCGCTTCTAATCGAGTGGTGAGTTGTGACCTTCAGAAACAGGGCGTACGGCAGCGAATATACCAGCTATTTCCGCCCCCCAGTTCAGTGTGTCAGGTAGACGTGCTCACGGGAAACTCCCACGACCCTGAGTTTCGGGAACGCGTGGTCCGGGCCTTCGAGAGCGAACTTGTAGACTTCTTATTTATTGACGGCGACCACACTGAGGCCGGAGTCGAAGCAGACTACGAGGATTACCACGCTCTTGTTCGCCCCGGAGGTCTCATTGCGTTCCACGACATCGTCGAGAAACAGCCCGTCGCCACCAATCAGGTCTATCCTTTCTGGCGCCGGTTGAAAGAGAGGGTGGAGACGCGGGAGATTATCGCCGATCCGGCTCAGTGCGGCTACGGGATCGGCCTCGTCCACGTTCCGGCGCCGGATCAAACGCGGCCGTGAATGTGCTATGTCCTGTTTTCAGGGCCATAGAGCAGATGACATCCCAGGTTCACTCAGCGCTGGTTGGCAAGTGAATGTACCTTATTATTCCCACCGAGCCAGGTTGGAGACCGGGAAAGGCGAGGCGTCAAACTCATACAGAAGCCGGTTAGCGATTCCGGTTTATTCAGGAGGCATGGCCTAATACTTAACTGACCATGCCAACCGTGGTTGACCCAACAGAAGAGTCTTTGCTCACGCAAGAAATAAGCCCCGAAATTGGCATTTTGAGCCCTCCCTTGCGGGTTACTATTCCCGGGCTTTGCCCGCAGAGCTGATTTTTTTCTGGATAACATTTGCAACGCCAAGTCAGACAGCCATAGTTGCGAGATTGGTTCTGTGAATCCGAGGACCAAGTATGCGTCAAGGCCAAGGCGGAGTCTGTCGAAGAGTTCCGTCACTGCTCTTGCGGACTTTCATTTGGCCTGATGCAAAGCAGATCGAGACGATGACCTGAATGTGACTTAGTAATGAGTATGCCGAAGACGGCTGGAACCCTCAGCACAAGAGGAGGGTTGGGCATATCTTAACTTAGGGAAGGATGAGATGTCGAAGATAGCAGCCATAGGGTTCGGCTACTGGGGCAAAAACATAATCCGAAATCTTGCTGAGTTAGGCGTGTTGCGGGTTATCTGCGACGTTGATCCCGCACGGGAACGTTTGGTGAAAGAGCAGTATCCGGGGGTGGAATTCACCGTAGACTACAACGCCGTGCTGGCCGCTCCGGAGGTCGAAGCGGTCGCAATAAGCGTCCCCGCGGCCTTACACCATAACCTGGCCAGGCAAGCCTTGGAACTCGGGAAAGATGTTTTTGTTGAAAAGCCTCTCGCGCTAAACGTCGAAGACGCCCAGGAACTGGTCAAACTGGCGGCAAAACATCAACGGGTCCTGATGGTCGGACATATTCTTCGCTACCATCCGGCGATTAAAAAACTGTCCGAGCTGGTCAATCAGGGCGAACTGGGGCGGCTTCAGTATATCTATTCGAACCGCTTGAACATGGGCAAGATCAGGACCGAAGAGAACATCCTGTGGAGCTTTGCACCCCACGACATCTCGGTGATCCTGGCATTATTAAACGAGGAGCCGTGTGCGGTTTCCTGCCACGGCAGCGCGTACTTGCATCAGGACGTGGTGGATGTCACGAACAGTAATTTCTTGTTTCCCAGCGGGGTCAGCGCCCACATCTTTGTCAGTTGGCTGCATCCGTTCAAAGAGCAGCGTTTGGTGGTAATTGGTTCCGAGAAAATGGCGGTTTTTGACGATACCGCTGAAAACAAACTGCTTATGTATCCTCACAAGGTTGAGTGGAAAAACCGGATTCCCACCGCGGTCAAGGCGCAAATGGAAGTTGTGGCGATCGACTCGTATGAGCCGTTGAAAGCGGAATTGGAACATTTTCTGAAGTGTATCGCAGACCGTCACCAGCCGATTACCGATGGCGCCGAGGGATTGCGCGTACTACGGGTTTTGGCCGCGTGTGAACGTGCGATGGCGGATAACCGGGCAACGGATTCGCCTCTCGCGCTTGACGACGGCAAAGCAAAACCCTATTTCGCTCACGAAACGGCTCGCGTTGACGAACCGTGCGATATTGGCGAAGGAACCAAAGTCTGGCATTTTACGCATATTATGAAGGACGTCCGGATCGGCGCAGGCTGCATTTTCGGCCAAAACTGTCACGTGGCCTCTGGCGTGGTGATCGGCAACAATGTGAAGGTTCAGAATAACGTGGCTATCTACTCGGGAACGGTTGTCGAAGATGATGTTTTCCTTGGACCCTCTTGCGTGCTGACGAATGTGACCAATCCACGCGCGCAAGTTAATCGTCACGAGTTATATGAGCAAACGCTTCTGCGGCGCGGCGCCACGATTGGCGCGAATGCCACCGTTGTCGGTGGGACGATCATCGGCCGTTACGCCTTCGTCGGGGCGGGGGCGGTCGTAACGAAAGATATTCCCGAATACGCGCTGGTACTGGGCAATCCCGCGCGCCAGGTGGGCTGGATGAGCCGCCACGGCCATCGGCTTGGCAAGCCGGCGGCGGACGGCACGATGATCTGTCCGGAAAGCGGCTATTCCTACCGGGAGATTTCCCCCGGCATACTCAGATGCCTCGATCTGGACGAGGATGCTCCCCTGCCGGAAGATAAGGCTGCCGCTAAACGTTCCTACGACAGCTTCAAAACGGCCCGGCAGGCGGAACTGCGGGCGGTCAAAAATCAAAACGAAGGACCTTGCTGATGAAGGTGCCATTACTCGATCTGCAGGCTCAGTATCAGACCATCAAGACCGAAATTGACGCGGCCGTAGCTGAGGTCTTTGACTCACAGAGGTTCATTCTTGGCCCGAAGGTTGCGGCCTGTGAGGCGGCGGTGGCCGACTATTCGCACAGCGCTCATGGGATCGGCGTTTCTTCGGGCACGGACGCCTTGCTCATCTCGCTTATGGCGGCAAATATTGGTCCGGATGACGAAGTCATCACCACCGCCTACACGTTTTTCTCTACGGCGGGTTCGATCGCCCGGGTTGGCGCCAGGCCGGTGTTCGTGGATATTGACCCGGCGACTTACAACCTTAACCCGGAACTCATCGAGGCGAAAGTAAGCGCCAGAACCCGGGCGCTCATTCCGGTCCATCTTTACGGCCAGATGGCGGACATGGAGCCAATTATGGCAATTGCCGGAAAACACGGGTTAATTGTGATCGAGGACGCGGCTCAGGCCATCGGCGCCGAGGCCAGGGGCCGGCGCGCCGGCAGCGTCGGGCATTACGGGTGTTTTTCCTTTTTTCCCTCGAAGAACCTGGGCGGGGCGGGCGACGGGGGCATGGTAGTGACCAATGACTCCGAGCGGGCCGAGAAACTGAATATCCTGCGCGCGCACGGTTCCAAACTCAAGTACTTTCACCAGATGATCGGCGGCAATTTCCGGCTCGATGCTTTGCAGGCGGCTGTTGTTCAGGTAAAGCTCGCCCATCTTGACCGCTGGACCGCCGGACGCCAGGCCAATGCCGCCCGCTATGACCGGCTCTTTGGCGAAACCGGCTTGCTCGACAAGGGCCTGATTGCCGTGCCCACGATTGTCGCCGGCCGCCACATATTCAATCAATACGTTATTCGCGCGGCCGCACGAGACGAGCTCAGGACCCACTTGAAAGAACGGGACATAGGTAACGAAGTCTATTACCCGGTGCCGCTGCATCTGCAGGAATGTTTTGCCGGCCTGGGCTATCGGGAAGGCGATCTGCCCGAAAGTGAAAAAGCTGCCCGGGAAACTCTGGCGCTGCCGGTTTACGCTGAACTGAGCGAAGCACAGCAGCAATACGTAGTTAACGCCATCGCCGAGTATTATTCCTCGCATCGGGCGTAGAAACCGGGAAAAGATTCGCGCCGGCGGCAATCTGCCTCCGCTCGCCAGCGGATGGGGGCGTTGTTGCTCCCACGTGCCGTTACTGGCTGTTTTCTGGATGCGGTTTCCCGCTCTTCGGCGCGGGGAGAAGGTAGGCAATGCCCCCGGATGCGGCGATAATGATCTGCGTGATGAAGAACAGCAGGGAAGCCGCCACCGCTTCTTCCTGGCCAATGCCGGCCCGGCCGAACAAAAGGACCGTGATTGCTTCCCGAACCCCGATGCCGCTTACCGACATCGGCATACACGAAACGATAATGATAATCGGGGCAAAGGTCAGCATTTTCAAATACCCTATGTTCAACCCGAGCGAACGGACCAGGAGATAGAAGCCGTAGATCGACAGCAACTGAGCGCACAAGGACAGGGAAAGGGCCTTCAGCAGCACCACTGGATTGCGGCGGTAGATGCGGTAGACGTTAATGAACTGTTTCCCTGTCGCCAAAAGCTGGGGGAAATGGCCCAGCAACCTGGTGAGGCAGTATTCCAGGACGCGCTGGCCGGGGCCGCTCAGTAGAAACAACGCCATAAGGGCAAACACGGCGGCAAATCCATAGATTGAGCGCACTATCCGCGGGTCAAGTATCTCCTTGAACCACAGCAAGGTTCCCCCCAAGGCCAGGAGAATCAGGGCCAGAAGCCCCACCGCCCGGTCCGTTGCGACGGATGCGGCCACCCCCCCAACATCTCCATCCCCGGATTCAGTTGATTTGCCACTGCCGCGGGCCAGAGAAACCGTCCGCACAACTTCTCCGGCAAGGTTTCCGGGAATAAAAACATTGAAAAAAAGGCAGATATATACCCGGCGCACAATATCAAGATAAGCCGGGTGATAATCCAGGGCATTGAGAAGAAGCTGCCAGCGCCGCGCGCCCAAAAGCATTAACCCGTTGCAAAGCAGCACCGCGATAACGACCAAGCCAATCTTCGATCCCCGCATGACGTGGAATACTTCCCTGAACGAGATATACCGGGTCAGCAGCACAATCAGGGAGGCACTGATCAGTATCTTGATCAGCAGAAACAATGTCCGCCTGTGATGTTTGCCCCGAGCTACATTTTTCAGTTCACGCTCACCACTCAAAACAGCCCTCTCTCTGCATTGCCAACGCCGCGGTTCATTGATACGTCAAACCATGAAGTGGAAATATCAGCTCTGCTTCAGATTTACTTTTCTTGTTCACAGGCATCCTATGGAGTATTGGAGTATTGGAGTGGTGGAGTGTTGGGTAAGAACACGTTAGACGACAATACAAGCCGCTGCAAAGTCCGAAGATCGTTTCCGGTGACCTTCGCCAAATTAGGGACGATGGATTCTGGACTTGAGTTCAAA